>FSVW01004026.1_pt1 | contig 10507 bp, 10 predicted proteins | sample 1637551 | NCBI WGS metagenome assembly FSVW01 (sample SAMEA3914814, study PRJEB12502) | metagenome | biome: forest; material: soil | place: USA | collected 2011-09-16 | depth 0.1 m | reverse complement strand
CCAGTTCCACTGGAAGCGCTTCCTGTTCGAGAGCTTCCCCAAGGGCACGGGCTTCCCCGCGCTGACGGCGCCGGAGATCAAGGACGAGCTGCCGCTGGCAACGGTTGCAGCCTTCTCCATCGACGATTCCTCGACCACCGAGATCGACGATGCGCTGTCCATCGAGGGCCTGGGCTCGGGCGAGATCACGTTCGGCATCCACATCGCCGCGCCGGGCCTGGCGATCCAGCCCGACTCCGCCGTGGACAAGGTCGCCCGCGACCGGCTCTCCACCGTCTACATGCCCGGCTGGAAACTGACCATGCTGCCGGACGAGGTGGTGCAGGCGTACACGCTGATCGAAGGGCGCGACTGCCCGGCGGTGTCGATCTATTTCAAGATCGACGAAGCCACGCTCGAAGTGAAGAGCAGCGAGACGAAGCTGGAGCGCGTGCCGATCAAGGCCAATCTGCGCCACGACAAGCTCGACGGCATCGTCACCGAAGCCTCGCTCAATGGCGCTGAACCTGCCAGTTATGCCTTTGCACCCGAGCTGGGTTTTCTCTACCGCCTGGCCAAGAGCCTCAAGGCCGCGCGCGAGGTGGTGCGCGGCAAGCCGGAGAACTTCAACCGGCCGGACTACAACTTCAAGCTGGAAGGCGAACGCACGCAGGAGCCGGACGGCAGCGAGACGGTGCAGATCAGTACGCGCGCCCGCGGCTCCACGCTGGACCTGATCGTGGCCGAGGCCATGATCCTGGCCAACTCGACCTGGGGCGGCTGGCTCTCGCAACTGGGCCTGCCCGGCATCTACCGCAGCCAGGCCTCGCTGGCGCCCGGCATCAAGGTGCGCATGGGCACCAAGGCCCTGCCGCATGCGGGCATGGGCGTGGCGCAATACACCTGGGCCACTTCACCGCTGCGGCGTTATGTGGACCTGGTCAACCAGTGGCAGATCATTGCCTGCGCGAAGCATGGCCGCACGGCCGCGCTCGTGGCGCCCTTCAAGCCCAAGGATGCACAGCTCTTCTCGATCATCTCGGGCTTTGACGCGGCATACGCCGACTACAACAGCTTCCAGAATGGCATCGAGCGCTTCTGGACCCTGCGCTATCTGCAGCAGAACGGCATCACCGAGCTGACGGCCAGCGTGATGAAGGAAGGCCTGGTTCGCGCCGACGACTTGCCGCTCGTCTTCAAGGCCCTCGGCTGCGAGCAGTTGCCGCGTGGCGCGCATGTGAATGTGCGCATCACCGGCATCGACGAGATGACGCTGGACCTGCATGCCAATCTGATCGAGCGCCTGGATGAGGTGGCGGCGGAAGCGGCCGCTACCGAGGAAGAAGAGGAAGAGATCAGCAGCGGCCCGCTCACGCTGGCCATCGACGTCAACGAAGTACCCGCCGAGGCCGCCACGAACTGATGAAGCTCTCCGCGCTCTCGGTTGCGCTGATCGTTTCCGTCGGCTTCCACGGCGGGCTGCTGGCCCTGCGCATTGCGGATCCGGAGCGCTTCAACCGCCTGTTCGAGGACACGCCGCTTGAGGTGGTGCTCGTCAACACCCGCTCCAACGAAGCCCCGAGCAAGGCGCTCGCGCTGGCCCAGGCCAATCTCTCGGGCGGCGGCAATTCCGAAGTGGGCCGCGCCACCTCGCCGCTGGCTCCGAGCAAGCTGCTGGAGGTGGGCGAGTCCACTGAAGTACAGCACCAGCAGATCGCGCAGCTGCAACAGGAGCAGCAGCAGTTGCTGGCGCAGATCCGCCGCGAGGTGGCCCTGCTGCCCGCGCCCGATCCGCAGCGCGACCGCGGCACGAACGAAGCGCGCGAGCAGGCCGAGCGCCGCCGCCAGTTGGTGCAGCTGCTGGCCGAGATCGAGAAGCGCGTCAACGACGAGAACGCGCGGCCCAAGAAACGCTACATCAGCCCGGCCACGCGCGAGGTCGTCTATGCCCAGTATTACGACGCCCTGCGCCGCAAGATCGAGGACCGCGGTACGCGCGACTTCCCCATGCACGCCGGCAAGAAGCTCTACGGCGCGCTGACCATGAACATCCACGTGGATCTGCGCGGCCGGGTGATCGAGACCGACATCGTCTCCAGCTCCGGCAACCCCAATCTGGACCGCCGCGCCGAAGCCATCGTGCGCGCGGCTTCGCCCTTCGGCGCCTTCACCAACGCGATGCGCAAGGGCGCCGAGGTGCTGGTGATCACCTCGCGCTTTCGCTTCACGCGCGAGGATGGGCTCGAAACGCAGCTGAGCGGGCAGCCGTCATGACAGACCGTTATGCCGTGGCCGGCAATCCGGTCGAACACAGCCGCTCGCCGCAGATCCATGCGATGTATGCGGCGCAGACCGGCGAGCCCATCGTCTATGAGCGGCTGCTGTGTCCGCTCGATGCGTTCGAGGCCACAGTGCGCGCCTTTGCCGCAGCCGGCGGCAAGGGCTGCAACATCACCGTGCCCTTCAAGTTCGAGGCCTTCGAGCTGGCACAGCATCGCAGCGAAAGGGCCGAGCTGGCTGGTGCCGTCAACACGCTTCGCTTCAACAATGAAGAGGAAGGCTGGTTCGGCGACAACACCGACGGCGCCGGCCTGGTGCGCGACATCGAGCGCAATGCCGGCCTGCCCCTGCATGGCCGGCGCGTGCTGCTGCTCGGCGCGGGCGGCGCTTCGGCCGGCGTGCTGGGCAGCCTGATCGCGGCGCGGCCGGCGCAGATCGTGCTGGCCAATCGCACGGTGGAAAAAGCTGACGCCATCGTTCAGCGGCATGTGCAATGGGCGGCCGAACACGGCGTCGAGCTTTCCGCCAGCGCGCTCCATGCGACGGGCCACGGCTTCGAAGTGCTCGTCAACGGCACCGCCGCCAGCCTGGCCGGCGCGGCCGTGCCAATTCCCGATGGCGTCCTCGCGCCCGGCGCCCTCGCGCTGGACATGATGTACGGCCCCGCCGCCGCACCCTTTCTTGCCTGGGCGCGCAGCCAGGGGGCCCTCGCCCGCGACGGGCTGGGCATGCTGGTGGAGCAGGCGGCGGAGGCCTTCGAGATCTGGCGTGGCGTGGCTCCTGACGCCACGCCCGTACTGACAGCGCTGCGGGCCGAGGTGGGTTGATGCGTTCCGTCTCACGCCTGTTGATCCTGCTGTTGCTGAGCCTGCTGTGCCTGCAGCTCTGGTTCGGCCTGCGCATCGCACTGATGAATGTGCTGGCGCCGCACTCCACCAGCTTCCAGCGCTCGGAGATGCTGCGGCTGGCGGTCGAGAAGCATCAGATCAGCTGGAGCCAGGACTGGGTGGACGATGAAGCCCTCTCCAGGAACCTCAAGCGCGCAGTGATCGCCAGCGAAGATGCCGACTTTGTGGACCACGGCGGCGTGGAGTGGGACGCCATTGAAAAGGCCTGGGACAAGAACCAGAAGGCCGAGGTGCGCGCGCAGAAGCAGAGCAGCAGGAGCGCCAAGCCGGTCCAGGCCAAGATCGCCGGCGGCTCGACCATCTCGCAGCAACTGGCCAAGAACCTCTTCCTCAGCGGCGAGCGCAACTTCGTGCGCAAGGGCCAGGAGCTCGTCATCACGCTGATGCTGGAAACCTTGCTGTCCAAGCAGCGCATCCTCGACATCTATCTGAACAGCGTGGAATGGGGCGAAGGCCTGTTCGGCGCCCAGGCCGCGGCGCGCAATTATTTCCACGTCAACGCCAGCCAGCTCTCGCCCAACCAGGCGGCGCGCCTGGCGGTGATGCTGCCGGCCCCCAAGCGCTTCGAGAAGCGCCCGGCTTCGGCCTATGTGCTGGGCCGCGCCGGGACCATCGAGGCTCGCATGCCGGCGGTTGAGCTGCCGTAACGCCATGGATCAGCTGACGCACGAAATCGCCGCCACCGCCGCCCGCCTGGTGGTGGAAGAAGGCCTGGAATACGGCCCGGCCAAGCACCGCGCGCTCAAGACCCTGGGCTTGCCCAAGCGCACCGCCCTGCCTGGCAACGATCTGGTGGAAGACGAGGTGCGCGATTACCTCGCCCTCTTCTGCGCCGACACGCAACCGGGCGAACTGCGCGCCTTGCGCGAAGTGGCCGCCACCTGGATGGCGCGGCTGGCCGAGTTCCGCCCGCACCTGACGGGCGCCGTCTGGCGCGGCACGGCGACCCGACTGTCCAGCATCCACCTGCAGCTGTTCTGCGACGACAGCAAGGCGGCCGAGATCGCGATGATCAACTGGAACATCGACTACGACGTGGGCAGCCACCAGGACCGCGACGTGCTGAGCCTGGCCGTGCCCTGCCGGGCGCTGAATGAATCGGTGACGCTGCACCTGAGCATCCTGGATTTCGACGATCTGCGCGGTGCGCTCAAACCCGACGGCCGGGGCCGCAGCGAGCGCGGCGACCTGGCGGCCCTGCAAAAACTTCTCAATCTTCCGGAAAGCAACGAAGCATGAATCGACGTCGTCTCTTGATGGGTGGGGTGGCCCTGGGTGCCGTGGCGGTGGGTGCCGGCGTGGCCCTGCACCACGAAGCCAAGCCGCTCTCGCCCGCCGCCCAGGCCTTCTGGGATGCCCATTTCCAGCATCTGGATGGCAGCCCGCTGTCCGTGACCGGCCTGCGCGGCAAGCCGCTGCTGCTCAATTTCTGGGCAAGCTGGTGCGTGCCCTGCGTCAAGGAGCTGCCCGACATCGCCGCCTTCGGCAAGGAATTTGCGAACTGGCAGGTGCTGGGCCTGGCCATCGACGAGGCCGCCGCTGTCCAGGCTTTCCTGCAAAAGATGAAGCTGGACATGCCCCTGGGATTGGCCGGCTTGACCGGCTTCGAGATGACTCGCACACTCGGCAACCTCCAGGGCGGCCTGCCCTTCAGCGTCGCCTTCGGGGCGTCAGGGGAGGTCGTCTGGCGCAAGCTGGGAGCCACCACGCTGCCGGAACTTCGGCAGATGGCGGGCCAACAGGGCTGAAGCAAGGCGCCCTAGGGTCAAGCCAGATTTTTTAGGGAGCTTGCTTGGAACTGCCGCCAAAAAGCGTAAAGTTCGCCCTTTCCGCTTTTCGTGCCTGCCGGCGCACGCCCCTGAATGCAGATTCTTGTGATCCACGGCCCCAACCTCAACCTCCTGGGAAGCCGGGAACCTGAGGTTTATGGCGCGCAGACTTTGGCGCAGATCGATGCTGATCTGGCCAGAAAAGCAGCCGAAGCCGGATTCACGCTGCAATCCTTCCAGAGCAACCACGAAGGTGCCCTGGTGGACCGCATCCAGGCTGCGCCGCGCGAGGGGTGCCGCTTCATCATCATCAACCCAGCTGCCTACACGCACACCAGCGTGGCCTTGCGCGACGCGTTGGCGGCCGTGGCTCTGCCTTTTGTTGAAGTGCATCTGTCGAATATCCACAAGCGCGAGCCTTTCCGCCATCACAGCTATTTCTCGCAGCTGGCGGAGGGCGTGATCTGCGGCCTGGGTGCCGGGGGATATGCCCTGGCCCTGAGCCACGTGATCGAGACGCTGCAGTCCAAGCCCTCCTGACGGTTGGGCGGCGGCCGCGACGAAGAAGCTTTCTTTTCCAACAAGACCCCATAAACACTGGAGCCTCCCCATGGACCTGCGCAAGCTCAAGACCCTGATCGACCTGGTTTCCGAGTCGAACATCTCTGAACTTGAGATCACCGAAGCCGATGGCAAGGTGCGCATCGTGAAGTCAGACGGCTCGGTGATGGGCGTGCCCATGGCCAATATGGCGCCGCAACAGATGGCGGCGCCCGCCCCGGCCGTGGCCGCCGCACCGGCCGCCGCCCCCGTGGCCGCGCCGGTCGTCGAGACCGGCCACGTGGTCAAGTCGCCGATGGTCGGCACCTTCTATCGCGCCTCGGGCCCCAATGCCAAGTCGTTTGCTGAAGTCGGCATGGCCATCAAGGAAGGCCAGGCCATCTGCATCATCGAGGCCATGAAGATCATGAACGAGATCGATGCCGACAAGACCGGCACGATCACCAAGATCCTGGTCGAGAACGGCCAGCCGGTCGAGTTTGGTCAGCCCTTGTTCATCATTGAATAAGGTGGCCTGAGATGTTCAAGAAGATTCTGATTGCGAACCGGGGAGAGATTGCTCTCCGGATTCAGCGAGCCTGTCGCGAGATGGGCATCAAGTCGGTGGTTGTCTATTCCGAGGCCGACCGCGACGCCAAGTACGTCAAGCTGGCCGATGAGGCCGTGTGCATCGGCCCGGCTGCCTCGGCCAAGAGCTATCTCTCGATGCCGGCCATCATCGCCACCGCCGAGGTGACGGACGCCGAGGCCATCCACCCGGGCTACGGCTTCCTCAGCGAGAACGCCGACTTTGCCGAGCGCGTAGAGCGCAGCGGCTTCACCTTCATCGGCCCGACGGCGGAAAACATCCGCATGATGGGCGACAAGGTCTCGGCCAAGCAGGCCATGATCAAGGCCGGCGTGCCCTGCGTGCCCGGCTCGGAAGGCGCGCTGCCCGACGATCCGAAGGAGATCATCCGGATCGCCCGCACGGTGGGCTACCCGGTCATCATCAAGGCCGCGGGCGGCGGTGGCGGGCGCGGCATGCGCGTCGTCCACACCGAAGCCGCACTCGTGAACGCTGTGCAGACCACGCGGACGGAGGCCGGCGCGGCCTTCAACAATCCCGAGGTCTACATGGAGAAGTTCCTGGAGAACCCACGTCATGTGGAGATCCAGGTGCTGGCCGACGGCCACAAGAACGCGGTCTGGCTGGGCGAGCGCGATTGCTCGATGCAGCGCCGCCACCAGAAGATCATCGAAGAAGCGCCGGCACCGGGCATCCCGCGCCGTGCGATCGAGAAGGTCGGCGACCGCTGCGCCGCTGCCTGCCGCAAGATGGGCTACCGCGGCGCCGGCACCTTCGAGTTCCTCTACGAAGAAGGCGAGTTCTATTTCATCGAGATGAACACGCGCGTGCAGGTGGAACATCCGGTCACCGAAATGGTGACGGGCATCGACATCGTGCAGATGCAGATCCGCGTGGCTGCTGGCGAGAAGCTGCCTTTCACGCAGCGCCAGATCACCATGCGCGGCCATGCGATCGAGTGCCGCATCAATGCCGAGGACCCGGTGAAGTTCGTGCCCTCGCCTGGCCGCATCACGGCCTGGCATGCGCCCGGCGGCCCTGGCGTGCGCGTGGACTCGCATGCGTACACCAACTACTTCGTGCCGCCGCACTACGACTCGATGATCGGCAAGATCATCTGTCACGGCGACACCCGCGAGCAGGCCTTGGCCCGCATGCGCATTGCGTTGAGCGAGACCGTGGTGGAAGGCATCCAGACCAACATCCCGCTGCATCGCGAGCTGATGGCGGACGCGAAGTTCATTGAAGGCGGCACCAGCATTCACTACCTTGAAGGCTGGATGGCGGAGCACAAGCGTTGAGTTATCTTTTTGAACTCGTCCTCGTTTGCCGCGAGGACGACGTCGAGATCGTCAGCGATGCGCTGATGGAGATCGACGCGCTCGCGGTCTCGGTGGAAGACGCCGATGCCGACACCGATGCCGAGAAGGCGCTGTTCGGCGAGCCGGGCATGCCCGCGCCCAAGGCGGGTTGGCAGCGCTCCAGCGTCAAGGCGCTGTTCCCGACCGAGCTTGAGGCCACTGAATGCGTGACCCTGCTGCTGGCCCAGGACTGGGCCGAGCATGTGCATGTGCAAGGCATCCAGGCCGTGGAGGAACAGGACTGGGTGCGGCTCACGCAGTCGCAGTTCAATCCGGTGGAGATCACCGAGAGTTTCTGGATCGTGCCCTCCTGGCATGAGGCTCCCGCGCAGGCCAAGACCGTGATGCGCCTCGACCCGGGCCTGGCCTTTGGCACCGGCACGCATCCGACCACGCGCATGTGCCTGCGCTGGATTGCCAATCACGCGCAGGCTTGGGAGCGCGTACTCGACTACGGCTGCGGCTCCGGCATCCTCGCCATCGGCGCGGCCCTGCATGGCGCGAGGAACATCGATGCGGTGGACATCGACCCGGCTGCAGTGACGGCATCCAACGCCAATGCCGAAGCCAATGGCGTGACGCTGAACACGGGCCTGCCCGATCTGGCCCGCGGCGAATATCCACTGGTGCTGGCCAACATCCTGGCCTCGCCGCTCAAGCTGCTGGCGCCACTGCTGTGCGCTCATCTCGCACCCGGCGCGCCGCTCGTGCTGGCCGGCATTCTGGAGCGCCAGGCCGATGAACTGAAGGCGGCCTACGCGCCGTGGTTGCAGTTGGATGTGAGCGACAGCGAGGACGGTTGGATCCTCATGACGGGACAACGCCAAGCTTGAGCGAGCATGCTGCATGGCATGATCACGCCATGAGTCTCGCCACCCGTTGCACTGCCTGCGGCACCATCTTCCGCGTGGTGCAAGACCAGCTCCGGGTCTCCGAAGGCTGGGTGCGTTGCGGCCGCTGCGCCGAGGTTTTCGACGCGCGCCAGCAGCTCTTCGATGTCGAGCGCGAAGCGCCGCCGCCCTGGCCAGCGAACCAGGCTCGCGAGCCTGCGGCCATCGTGGAGCGCGCCATGCACCAGCCCAGTAGCCCGGCGCTGCATGAGCCGGTGCAGGCGGAAGAACAAACAGCAGCGGGAAGCTCTTCCGAGCACATCTCGCTGCCGGTGGAAGAGTTCGCGCCGCACTCCGAGCTTGAAGCGGAGCCCGAGGCAGAGCCCGAGTTCATCAACACGGTGGTGCGTGCCGAACCGCGCTGGGAGGACGAGGAAGCGCCCTCGCATGAACCGATCTACGCCGACGCGCCTGCAGCAGCAGCAGCAGCACCGGTCGAGCATCCACCCTTTGCAGCCATTGATCTCCCGCTCGACGAGCGGCCCGACGTGGTGCTGGCACCCAGCCTTCAACCCCGCGAGGAAAAGAAGGAAAAAAAGAAGACCAAGCCCGCGCCCGTGCCCTCCTTCATGCGCCGCGCCGAACGCATGGAGCGCTGGCGCCGGCCGGGCGTGCGTGTCGCTCTGGGCCTGGGGTCCGTGCTGCTGGCGGTCTTGCTCGCCGGGCAGATGGCCTTTCATTTCCGCGATGCGCTGGCGGCGGTCTATCCCCCGGCCAGGCCGGTGCTGCAGTCGATGTGCCAGCTGGCCGATTGCGAGATCAAGCCTTGGCGCCACATCGATGGCCTCAGCGTGGAGAACACGGCCCTGAGCCAGGCGGGCGGCGCGCCCAATGCCAACCAGTTCCAGCTCACGGTCGCGTTGCGCAACAAGTCGGGCGTGACCGTGGCACTTCCGTCGATTGACTTGAGCCTGACCGACAGCGCCGGTGCCGTGGTGGCGCGGCGCACGCTCGCGCCAAGTGACTTCCGCACGGACAAGGGCGCCTCGGTGGGCATCGCCATTGCCGCGGGAGCCGACGTGCCGATGCAGGCGCTGCTCTCGACCGGTGCGCTGAAGGTCAGCGGCTACAGCGTCGAAATCTTCCACCCCTGAAATAAAAAAACCCGGCCGAAGCCGGGTTCTCAGGAGAGCTCGAAAGCTCAGGGCTTGTTGCCCGTCGGGAAGGGCCATGCAGCTTGCGGGCTCAGCGCCGTCTTTGCAGCAGGCGCAGGGGCAGCAGCGGCAGCAGCGGCCGGCTTTGCAGCGGCAGCAGGCTTGGCAGCAGCAGGCTTCGCAGCGGCAGGCTTCGCAGCGGCAGGCTTGGCAGCCGCCTTCTTCGGAGCAGCGGCCTTCTTCGCAGCAGGCTTGGCGGCAGGCTTGGCAGCAGCCTTCTTGGGAGCGGCCTTCTTGGCAGCAGCCTTCTTGACCGGCGGCTTCTTGGCAGCAGCGGCCTTCTTGGGAGCAGCAGCCTTCTTGGCCGGTGCAGCCTTCTTGGCAGCAGCCTTCTTCGCCGGTGCAGCCTTCTTGGCCACAACCTTCTTAGCAGCCGCCTTCTTGGCCGGTGCTGCCTTCTTGGCCGCTACCTTCTTGGGAGCTGCCTTCTTGGCCACGACCTTCTTCGCCGGAGCCTTCTTTGCTGCGGCCTTCTTCGCCGGAGCCGCCTTCTTCGCTACGACCTTCTTGGCCGGAGCCTTCTTCGCTGCAGCCTTTTTCGGAGCAGCCTTCTTCGTTGCAGTTGCCATTTCAGTTTCTCCTTGATCAAGTAGAAAAACACTGCCCGCAGCGGCATGACCACTGCAGCACAGTCATCCATCGCTCGGAGTCGCGGGAGAGCGCTCCAAGTCGACGAATTCGATCGCTTGCATCACGCCCAGGCTCTCTACTGGCCCAGGTCTTGATGCTCGCCTTGATCTCTCACATTCCGGGAATGGGCGGAGGAACTCTATGGCTCCCGACGCGTCAGTCCCAGCTCAGTGCGCCACCGCTTTGATATTCGATGACGCGGGTTTCAAAAAAGTTGCGTTCCTTCTTCAGATCGATCATCTCACTCATCCAGGGGAACGGATTCTCTTCATTCGGGAACAGCTCTTCGAGGCCGATCTGCACCGCGCGCCGGTTGGCGATGAAGCGCAGATAGCCCTTGAACATGGAAGCATTGAGGCCCAGCACGCCACGCGGCATGGTGTCCTCGGCATAGCGGTATTCGAGTT
>FSVW01003248.1_pt1 | contig 10510 bp, 10 predicted proteins | sample 1637551 | NCBI WGS metagenome assembly FSVW01 (sample SAMEA3914814, study PRJEB12502) | metagenome | biome: forest; material: soil | place: USA | collected 2011-09-16 | depth 0.1 m | reverse complement strand
GGCTCCAAGGGAACGAACGACCGGTCTTCACAAGGTCCAGGGCAGCAACGGGTCGATAGCTCCTGTTCGCAAGCCCAGTCGGCGCCTTGCCATCTGCATCGAGCAGGCAGGCCTGTGTGCTGAAACCCGCGCTGCGCACCGCAGCTGCGCTCGAAGACGCGGCAGGTTCATGCGCTGGATGCTGGCGCGCGCCGTCACCGAGATACCGCTCCAGAAACGGCAACACCTTCGCCTGATACCCGTGCGGATCGAAGTCGTACAGATCCACATGGGCCGCGCCTCGCACCACCCAAAATTGCTTGGGCTGCACCGCAGCGTCGAACAGGCGCTGGCTCTCTTCCAGCCGCGTGTGCTGATCCTCGCTGCCCGCCATCACGATGACTGGCGCATGCAGCTGCGGCAACGCATCAATGGGCCGCAACGCATCCACGCTAACGCCCAATCTCAGCGGCAGCTGAGCGAGCAGAATCGGCGCGATCCAGTGGCTGGGCGCCTCTCCCAGGCGAATGGCCAGCCGATCCTGCACGGCCTCGGTGATGTCGGGATACATGGACTCCAGCACCACCGCCTGCGGCGCGGGCGATAGCCGCGCCAGCACCGTCGAAGCCGCGCCCAGCGAGACACCGATCACGCCGACCGGCTCGCCCGGCAGCTCGCGCCGCAGATACGCCATCGCCGCGCGCACGCCCTCGCCTTCGCGCAAGCCGAAGGTGATGCGGTCGCCATCGCTCTCGCCATGCGCAGGCAGGTCGATCAGCAGCACCGAGTAGCCGAGTGAAGCCAGCCAGCGCGCCCGCGGCACCATCTGGCGGCGGTCGCCGTGCACGCCGTGCAGCAGCAGCAGCGAGCCCTTTTCTTTGTGCGCCCTGCCGCGGATGAACCAGCCGCGACTGCATCACCCCGGCTTGTCGGAAGCTGCACCGACACCGCCCGCAGATCCGGCGGTGCGGCGCCGATTGCGTGGCGCGCGGGGCGGCTGAAGAACTCGCCAGCGGCGAAGCTGATGATTGCAAGAAGGAGCAGCAGCAGCGCCGCCAAGCCCATGACCGTGCGACGCAGCCTCCCGCGCGAACGTCGGCCCTTCATCTCAGGGCAGCTCGAAGCTCCACTGGCGCTCGTGCTTCAGGGCGAGCAACAACACGCGGGCTTCGCCATGCGCATACAACAGCACGTAAGGTTTGAGGACCAGTTCGCGCAATTGAGGAACGCTCTGCTTCGTCGCCAGACGGATGACACGTGCGGCCAAAGCCTGGTTCTGCAGGGATTTGGCCTGCAGAAAGCGCGCTGGCCGGCCTGCTGCCGGGTTCCAACAACGCAGGTGCCCGCGAGCGTCCTGCAAGCGCTCCAGCAATGCGGCATAGCGCGCGTCCGCCGTGGTGCCATCCTGTTGCTGCATGAATTCATGTGCAGCGCGGACGTTGCGCACAAAGGATGGCGCAGCTTCGATGCGCGCATTGACGGGCAAGGGCACAGCGACTCAGGCCTTCTTGCGGCGCCTGGCTTTCGGTAGAGCCAGCGCGAGATCCAGCGCAGCCTCGTCCAGCAGTTGCCCGGCAGCGGCTTCTTCCAAACCTTCCAGTGCGCCTTGCAGCAACACCATGCCCGCGTGCTCAGCTTCCAGCGCGTGGTAGTAGTCCAGCTTGCGCGCATCCACCAGCGCCACGTAGCTGGCACCGTTCTTGGTCAGCAGCTTTTCGCTGCCACGCCCCACCACGTCCTCGGCCAGTTCGGTCAGCCGCGCGCGGGCTTCGCTGATGGGCACCACGTCACTTGCTCGCACCCCCATGAGATTCTCCGTACAAAATGCGTTAACGAATAATGTAATAAATCCGACGTCAGATGCAAAGCAGATCGAAGAGCGGTCACCATTCCCGCCAGTGCGACGCAGGGCATGGACCGTGATGAGCCGCAACCACGCTCCCGCGGCGGGAAGTGCGCGGGCCTCAGGCGGTCGTGTTGACCAGCTGCCCCGTCTTCTGCAGCGGCGCGAACTGCATCATCGGCCCCGTATAGACCAGCATGTCGTAGCTGCCACCATTGTCCATGCGCACCGGCCCGGCGCTGGCGATCTGCGGGTGGGCCTGCGGCTGCGAGGGCATCGGCGCGGGGTCGCTCACCTCGGCCGCGAGGAAGCTGGCGAGCTGCTTCGGCAAGGGCCCGAGCCCGATGGGCAGGGGCCGGAAATGCTCGGTGAGGACGGTGGGAAGGGGCTGGAGTTGGACCATGGGGCAAGGCAGCCCCATGCAACATCACTCGGGTTCTTGGAGGGGCGCGCGAGTCTAGCCAGGGCGGCCGGAATTTCAAGGACCGCTAACGCCGATTTCGTGCGGAGTTGGCGTCCCGGGCGTGCCCGCATCCATCACGGTGCGGTTGCGGCCGGTCTGCTTGGCCTGGTAGAGCGCGCGGTCGGCCCGGGCCAGCCAGTCGAGGTGGCTGCGGTCTTCGGCGCGCAGCTCGGCCACGCCCAGGCTGACCTGCGCGCTCAGGGCCAGTCCCTCGTGCGCCATCGTGTCCGCGGCGATGCGCTCGCGCAGCCTCTCGGCCACGATGTAGGCGCCCTGCGCATCGGTGTGCGGCAGCAGGATCAGGAACTCCTCGCCGCCGTAGCGCGCGGCCACGTCCATGCCGCGCGCGATGATGTTGATGACCTCGGCCACGCGGCGGATGACGGCATCGCCCGCGGGGTGGCCGTGCTGGTCGTTGATGCGCTTGAAGTGGTCGATGTCCAGCAGCAGCACCGCCGCGCGGCCGGGCGTGCGCTGCAGGCGGCTCCACTCGGATTGCAGCCGCTCGTCCACGGCGCGGCGGTTCAGGAGGCCGGTCAGCGCGTCGGTGTGGGCGAGCTGCTCGAGCGCCCAGTTGGCCTGCTGCAGCTCGCTCAGCAGCTGGTCGCTGGAGCGCTGCCAGTGCACGTAGAGCTGGAAGCTCAGGAAGGCGGCGAACAGGATGATGACGGTGAACACCCAGAAGGACACCCACAACATCTGCTGCAGCACATGGGCCGGCGGCATGGCCGTGCTGGCCAGTTGCGCCGTGGCATAGCCGAACATCAGCACGCCGGCCAGGGCGGCGGCCAGCAGGCGCAGCACGCGCCGCCGCGCATGGCCCGTGGCCTCGCGCAGGAGCCGCGCGTGGCGCTGCTGCCAGCGCTGCACGGCCGGCCAGGCCCAGGCCAGCAGCGGCCCGGCGATCAGCACGCTTTGCAGGAAGGCACCCAGCCACCAGCCCTGCCAGGTGGCCAGCACGCCGGACTGGTCCAGCACGCCCAGATAGCACCAGATCAGCGCGCCCGAGGAACTGAACACCGCGGCCACGAAGCACAGCTGCAGGAAGAACAGCAGCGAGGCCGCATCGCGCAGGTCGCGGCGCAGCGGGATGGCCTGGTAGCCGATGGCCATGACGGCCAAACCAAGCGGGATGGTGCAGGCGAACAGCGCCGCCCAGGGCAGCGTCATGCCGCCATACAGCGCCAGGCATAAGGTGGCGAGCCAGGCCGGCACGGCGCCCCACCACCAGCCCCAGCACAAGGTCAGCAGCAGGCAGATGGGCAGCGGCGGGTACAAGGTCAGGTAGACCGTCATGCCGCCGAAGTTCAGCGGCAGGCCCGACCAGTGCTGCATGACGCTGAGCAGGCCCAGGCCCACGCAGGCCGCCGTCAGCAAGGCCCAGGTGCCGAGGATCAGCGAGCGCTCGCGGGCGCTGCCATGGCGCAGCACGCTCAGCGGCGACAGGGCGCGGTAGCCGGCCGGGTTCGGCCCTGGATCGGGAGAGAGGCTCATCGATGCCGGCATGGACGGGTGGAGGCAGGCCAGTGTATCGAGACTCCCGAGCACGAGGCTGAGCGCGGCGAGCATGTGCAAGCCGGCGCCTAACGCGCAAACTGTGCTGACAGGGCGTCCGGGTGGTCCGGCGCCGCAAACCGCAAGGAGATCGTCATGCTGGACTGGCTTGAGTATCAGAAGGAATTGCAGGTGCGCGTGGGCCAGTTCGGCCGGCTTTCGCCGGAAACGCTCAAGGGCTACCAGGCGCTCTCGCATGCCGGCAGCCAGACCGGCCAGCTCGATGCCAAGACGCGCGAGCTGATGGCGCTGGCCGTGGCCGTGGCCTTGCGCTGCGACGGCTGCATCACCGTGCACACGGCGCAGGCGGCCAAGCTCGGCGCCACCGATGGCGAAGTGGCCGAGGCGCTGGGCGTGGCCGTGGCCATCAGCGCCGGCGCGGCGATGGTGTATTCGGCGCGCACGCTCGATGCCCTGCAGGCGCATCGGGGGCAATGAGCATGGCCGCCGCTGCATCGATGTCCGCGGCCTTCGCCGAGACCGCCAACGGCCCGTTCGTCTTGCATGAGCTGGCCCGCCCCGAGCCCGGCCCGGGCCAGGTGCTGGTGAAGATCGCCGCCAGCGGCCTCAACCCGCTGGACGCCAAGATCCGCGCCGGCCAGGCCGGACACGCGCGCCAGCCGCTCCCTGCCGTGCTGGGCATCGACATGGCCGGCACGATTGAAGCCCTGGGCGAAGGCGTGGCGCAGTGGCAGCCCGGCGATGAGGTCTTCGGCATGGTCGGCGGCGTGGGCGGGCGCCAGGGCACGCTGGCGCAGTACGTGGCCGTGGACGCAAGCCTGCTCGCGCGCCGCCCGGCAGCCTTGAGCCCGCGCGAGGCCGCGGCCCTGCCGCTGATCGCCATCACCGCCTGGGAAGGGCTGATGGACCGCGCCAAGATGCAGGCCGGCCAGCGCGTGCTCGTGCATGGCGGCGCCGGTGGCGTGGGGCACATCGCCGTGCAGCTGGCGCGGGCGCAGGGCGCGCAGGTGTGGGCCACGGGCCGGGCCGCGCAGGCACAGACGCTTGAAGCGCTGGGCGCGGCGCCGATCGACTCGGCCGCCACCTCGGTCGAAAGCTATGTGCAGCAGGCCACCGGCGGCGCGGGCTTCGATGTCGTCTTCGACACCCTGGGCGGCGCCACGCTCGACGCCTCGTTTGCCGCCGTGCGCCGCTACACCGGCCATGTGGTGAGCATCCTCGGCTGGGGCGCGCATTCGCTGGCGCCGCTGTCTTTTCGCGGCGCCACGTATTCGGGCGTGTTCACGCTGCTGCCGCTGCTGACGGGCGAAGGCCTGGCGCACCATGGCGAGATCTTGCGTGCAGTTTCGAAGTTAGCAGACGAAGGCTTGCTGCGTCCCAGGCTGGATGAGCGGCGCTTTGCCGGCCTGCACGAGGCGGGCGCGGCGCATGAGTTGATGACAGGCGGCGGCGCACGCGGCAAGATCGTGCTCGACCTCACGCCTTGAGCCCGCCGCATGCCCGATGACCCCACTGCCGACGCCCTGAGCCGCCTGATCGAGCTGGCCGGCCTGCAGGCGCGGCTCGACCTGCGCTGCCAGTTCGGCGGGAGCTACGCGGTCGAGCACGCGGCGGCGGCCGAGGGCGAGCTGCCGTTTCACCTGGTGCTGCAAGGCCATTGCCGCATCGTGCTGGCCGATGGCGAGACCGTGCCCCTGGGGCCGGGCGACTTCGCGGCACTGCCGCGCGGCACGGCGCATCGGCTGGAGAGCCTGGCGCCGGCCACATCGCCGGCCGCCTCCTTCCATCTGCGGCAGGACGGCGCGTTGCCGGTGCGAAGCAACCTCAGCCACCAGGCGCCGGCCGAACTCGACCTGCTGTGCGGCCGCTTCCGTGCCGATGCCAGGGCCGCCGATGCGCTGTTCGCCGCCCTGCCCGGCGTGCTGCGCGTCTGCCTGGCCGATTCCTCGGCCGCGGCCCAGCTCGCGCCGCTGGTCGCGCTGATCCGCCAGGAGGTGGACGCGCAGCGCGCCGGCGCACTGGCCCTGGTGACCGCGCTCTCCACGGCCCTGTTCACGCTCGCCCTGCGTGCCCATGTCGAAGGACGCGGACTGCAGCCGGGCATCCTGCCCCTGGTGAGCCATCCGCGCCTGGCGCGCGCGGCGCAGGCCGTGCTGGACGCGCCGGGGCGCGACTGGCCCGTGGAGCAACTGGCGGACCTGAGCGCCATGTCGCGCGCCACCTTCATGCGCCAGTTTGCCCAGGTGGCCGGCATGACGCCGGGCGACTTCATCACCACGGTCCGGCTGGCCCGCGCCGCGGCGCTGCTGCGCCAGACGGGGCGCAGCACGGCCGATGTCGGCGCCGCAGTGGGCTACCGCTCCGAGGCCGCCTTCCACAAGGCCTTTGCCAGGGCCATGGGCGCCACGCCGGCGGCCTTCCGGCGCGCGGCACGCGATCTGCTCGTGCCTGCGTGAGGTCTTGTTATGGGCACTAAGCCACGCGGTGGGCGTATGGCCAGAACGCAGCAAGCTGCCAGCAACAATTGGGTTTGAGACTCACTGCAACGTCGCCGTTAGCAGCAGACAGCCGCCAACGGTCGATCCCTGGGAAGTACCTCCATGCTTGGGAGACATCTGGATGACCGCGTTCAACAATCTACGCATCGGCCTGCGCCTCGCGCTCGCTTTCGGCATGATCCTGCTGCTGCTCCTGCTGATGGCCATCGTCGGTGCCGTGCAGGCTCGCAATATTGATGAATTCGCGCGCTACTACCCGGAGGACATCCTGCCCTCGGTGAAGGTGCTGTTCCGGCTCGACCAGGCCGCCGCCGAGGCACGCCAGCTGGAGCAGCAGGTGCTGCTGGCCGAGGAGCCCGCCGAGCGCCAGGCGCTGGTCGCGCGCATCGCGCAGGCCAAGGAGGCCGTGCAAGGCCAGCTCAAGGCCTACGAGGCTCTGGTCTCCGACGACACCGACGGGGCCTTCATGAAGAAGGCCCAGCAAGCCTCCGCCGCCTATTTCGACGCGCAGGCCCAGGTGCTGGGCGCGGCCGAACAGGCTGCCACGAAGCCCGAGCAGGCCAAGGAGGCCCGGCGCCTGAGCACCGGCCCGGCGGGCGCGGCCTTCGCCGGCCTGCGCGACACGCTCAACGACTGGTGGGCCTACAACGACAAGCTCTCCGACACGACGACCGCGGCCGCCGGCGCGGCCTACACGCGCGTGCTCTGGGTCTTCGTGCTGGTGGCACTGGGCGCGCTGACGGCCGGCATCTTCGCGGCCTGGGTGATCACGCGCTCGATCACCCGGCCGGTGGCGCGGGCCGCCAGCGCGGCGCAGGCGGTGGCCAATGGCGACCTGACGGTCGATGTGGCCAGCGATGCGCGCGATGAACTGGGCGGTCTGCTCAACACGCTCAACGACATGACCAGGAACCTCTCGCGCATCGTCAGCGGCGTGCGCACCGGCAGCGGCCAGATCAATGATTCGGCCGCCGAGATCGCGCTGGGCAACAGCGATCTTTCCTCACGCACCGAATCGCAGGCCTCCAACCTGGAAGAGACCGCCGCCTCGGTCGAGCAGATGACGGCGCAGATCAAGGCCAATGCCGAGAACGCGCGCCAGGCCGACCAGCTCGCGCATCACGCGTCCGAGACCGCCAAGGCCAGCGGCGTGGTGGTGGGCGAGGTGGTGCGCACCATGGACGGCATCGCCGCCGCGAGCCGCAAGATCGCCGACATCATCGGCACCATCGACGGCATCGCTTTTCAAACCAATATCCTGGCCTTGAACGCAGCCGTCGAAGCCGCGCGCGCCGGTGAGCAGGGCCGCGGCTTTGCGGTCGTGGCCAGCGAGGTGCGCTCGCTCGCGCAGCGCAGCGCGCAGGCCGCCAAGGAGATCAAGACCCTCATCGGCGACAGCGTGAGCCAGGTCGAGACCGGCAGCCAGATGGTGCACAAGGCGCGCGAGACCATCGAGCAGATGGTGGGCGAGGTGCGCAAGGTGACCGACCTGGTGGGCGAGATCACCACCTCCAGCCGCGAGCAGTCGGAGGGCGTCACGCAGATCAATGTGGCAGTGAGCCAGCTCGACCAGGCCACGCAGCAGAACGCCGCGCTGGTGGAGCAGACCGCCGCCGCGGCCGAGAGCATGCGCCAGCAGACGACGCGGCTGAACGAGGCGGTGGCGTTCTTCAAGATCTAGGACCTCACTGCGCATATCAGCGCAACCTGGCGCCATCGGATGCGCGCCTGGCGCGATCGGAGTTTTGCCAAAAGCGGCCCACCCGCAGACTGAAGCCTTGTTCAATCGACAAGGGTTCGCTTCATGATGATGATGAAGAAGGGTGATCTGTGCCTGGTGACCGGCGCCAGTGGCTACCTGGCCTCGTGGATCGCGAAGGAGCTGCTGGAGCGGGGCTATCGCGTTCGCGGCACGGTGCGCAGCCTGGATGACACGCAGCGCGTGGCCACCCTGAAGCAACTGCTGCCCGGCATCGAACTGCTGGCCGCCGATCTGCGGGACGAAGCCGGCTGGACGCCTGCGCTGGCGGGCTGCCAATGGGTGTTCCACGTCGCGAGTCCGCAGGCGGTGTCTTCTGAACGGGACCGCACCGGCGGCGCCCTCAGCGGCACGATGCACCTGATGCGCGCGGCCCTGGCCGAGCCGGCGGTGCGCAAGATCGTCGTCACCAGCTCGGAGGCCGCCGTCGCCTACGGACATCCGCCCGCCAAGCGCGTGATCAACGAGGACGACTGGACCCAGCTCGACGTGATCGCCAAGTCGGCCGACTACTTCCGCAGCAAGACATTGGCCGAGCGCCTGGCCTGGAAGCTGGCCGCCAGCGCCGAGGCGAATCCGCGCCGGATTCCGGTCGCCACGGTCAACCCCAGCCTCATCCTCGGCCCCTCTCTCGTGCCGTGGAGCCGCTTCAGCCTCGGGCTCTTGAGCACCATCGCGCGCGGCAAGATGCCGCTGATGGTCGACATGACGATGCGGGTCGTCGATGTACGCGATTGCGCGCGCATGCACATCGCCGTGATGGCCGACCCGCTGGCCGATGGCCGCCGCCATCTGTCCATGGCCACCACCGCGAGCTTCGCCGGCCTGGCGCGCATCATCGCCGCGCGCTTCGGCGAGCGGGGTTTCAAGCCCGCCATCCGCATGGCGCCGGCCTGGCTGGTGCGCGTGCTGGCGGGGCTGTCCGGCGAGGTTCGCAGCATCCGGACGCACATCGGCACCGAACTGCAGTACGAGACGCTGAGCCCGCACATCTATCGCTACCAGCACCGCGACCTCGAGGCCATCGTCGAGGACAGCATGAACAGCATGCTGGCCCACGGCTGGCTCACGCCGCCGCGCAGCGCCGGCCCGGCACGCAAGGCCGCATGACCCATAAACTCGCCCGACGATGAGAAGAAGACCCCAACGATGCAAGGCGACCTGATCCCCATTCCGCCCTTTGTGCAGCCGCTGCTGGAGCGTGCCGGCGTGGACTTCCAGGCGGCGCTGCTGCGCAGCGGTGCGCGGCCGCAGGCCGATGGTGGCCGCCTGCGCCTGAACACGGCCCAGTTCTTCGCCTTCTGGAACGCCGTGGAGGCGGCCGGCGTGGCGCCGGACTTCGGGCTGCGCCTGCCTTCCTCGGTGGCCAGCCATCAGTTCGACGTGGCCTCCGCGGCGGCGCTTCTTTCGGAGAACTTCGGCGAGGCGCTGGCGCGGCTGGCGCGCTACAAGCGGCTGACCTGTCCGGAAGACATCGAGCTGAGCATCGACGGCACCGAAGCCCGCGTGCGCCTGCTGTGGCTGCGCGCCGGCTCGGCCGTGCCCTCGCTGGTGATCGACGGGGCTTTCGCGTGGCTGTGCCAGCTCGCGCGCATCGGCACTGGCAAGACGCTCAAGCCCTTGCGCATCGAGCTGACGCGCGCCCCGGCTCACGAGGCCCTGCTTGGCCAGCACTTCGGCTGCCCGATCCGCTTCAACGCGCCCAGCGACCTGATCGTGTTCGCCAGGGAGGCGCTGGCCCTGCCCTTCACCAGCCATCACCCGGAGATGCTGGACCTCATGCTGCCGGGGCTGGTGGCGGCGCTGCAGGCGCGCGCGGCCTCGGCCTCGCTGACGCAACAGGTGCGCGAGATCCTGGCCAAGCGCATGCGCGGCCAGCGGCCGAGCGTGGAGGCCGTTGCGAAGGAGCTGTGCGTGAGCCCGCGCACCCTGCAGCGCCGGCTCGAAGAAGAAGGCGCGAGCTACCAGCGCCTGCTCGACGACGTGCGGCAGGAAACGGCGCGCCATCTGCTGTCGGCCACCGAGCTGGAGCCGGGCGAGATTGCCTTCGTGCTGGGCTTCGAGGAATTGAATTCGTTCACGCGGGCCTTCCAGGGCTGGGAGGGCACCAGCCCCAATCGCTGGCGCGTGAGCAGCAGGGCACAAGCCGGCACAAGAGCAAGGACAGTCCAATGAAGGTGATGATCTTCGGCGCCAGCGGCATGGTGGGCCAGGGCGTGCTGCGCGAATGCCTGCGGGCCGACGACGTGGAGCAGGTGCTTTGCGTGGGCCGCGCCAGCCTGGGCCAGCAGCACGCCAAGCTGGCGGAACTCGTCGTGCCCGACCTGTTCGATCTGCAGGCCGTTGAAGATAGTCTGCGCGGCTTCGACGCCTGCTTCTTCTGCCTCGGCGTGTCGTCCTCGGGCATGAGCGAGGCGCAGTACCGGCGGCTGACGCAGGAGCTCACCGTCTCG
>FSVW01004110.1_pt1 | contig 10555 bp, 7 predicted proteins | sample 1637551 | NCBI WGS metagenome assembly FSVW01 (sample SAMEA3914814, study PRJEB12502) | metagenome | biome: forest; material: soil | place: USA | collected 2011-09-16 | depth 0.1 m | reverse complement strand
GCTGAAGGCGCTGGAGGCGCTGAACATGCGGGCCACCGCCGTGCTGCGCTATGACCGCGACAAGCCCGAGCTCGCGCCGCTGATGCGCCAGATCGCCAAGTCCGACACCGAGGCGCTGCTGCTGATCGGCCCGGCCTATGCGGTGGTGGAGGGCGTCAACGCGCTGCGCGCCACGGGCTCCACGGCGCTGGTCGCAACGCTGTCCAACAACGCCTCGGCGGACTTCGTCAAGGCGCTCGGCGACAACGCCCGCGGCGTGATCGTGACCCAGCTGTTCCCGTACGAGCGCTCGCAGACGACGCCGCTGGTGCGCGAAGCCCAGGGCCTGGCGCGTGCACGCGGCCGCTCCGAATTGACGCCGGCCGCCGTCGAAGGCTTCGCTGCCGCCAAGCTGCTGGTCGAGGGCCTGCGGCACAGCGCCAAGGACCTCAGCCGCGAGGGCTTGCTGAAGGCGCTGGATGCCTTGCAGAAGGTCGATCTCGGCGGGCTCGAGCTGAGCTTCGCGCCGAACAACCACAGCGGTCTGGAGTTCACCGACATTTCGATCATCGGCTCGGACGGGAAGTTCTGGCGATGAAGCTGTAGCCCGATGGCGAAGGGGCGGTGCGGGGATGCTCCCTAAAATCGGCCCCCATGTCCGATTCCCCCAAGCCCCTGTGGCCCGGCTTGCTGCTGGCCACGCTCGGCGCCGTTGCCTTCGCCGGCAAGGCGATCATCGTCAAGCTCGCGTACCGGCATGGCGTCGACGCGGTGACGCTGATCATGTTCCGCATGTTGTTCGCGCTGCCGCTGTTCCTGGTCCTGTCCTGGTGGGCCAGCCGCGGCAAGCCGGCGCTGGTGAGGCGGGACTGGATCGCGCTCATTGGCCTGGGGTTTTCAGGTTACTACCTGGCCAGTTACCTGGACTTCGCCGGGCTGGCCTATGTATCGGCCAGCTTCGAGCGGCTGATCCTGTACCTCAACCCGACCATCGTGCTTTTCCTCGGCGCGCTGCTGTTCAAGCGCCGCGTGACGGGCCGGCAACTGATCTCGCTGGCCGTCAGCTACAGCGGCGTGCTGCTGGTGTTCGGCCATGAGCTGCACTTCCAGGGCAGCCATGTCTGGCTCGGCGCGGGGCTGGTCTTCGGCAGCGCGATCAGCTATGCGATGTACCTCGTCTACAGCGGCGAGGAAGTCCAGCGCCTGGGCGCGATGCGCCTGACCGGCCTGGCCACCTCGGTCGCCTGCGTCTTCTGCATCGGGCAGTTCCTCGTGCTGCGACCGATGTCCGCGGCGCTCACGGTGCAGCCGGCGGTGATCTGGCTCTCCTTGCTGAACGCAACGCTCTGCACCTTTGCGCCGGTGTTGATGGTGATGATGGCCATCGAGCGCGTGGGCGCCACGATGGCCGCGCAGACCGGCATGATCGGCCCGATGTCCACGATCCTGATGGGCGTGCTGATCCTCGACGAGCCGTTCACGCCCTGGGTTGCCGGCGGCACGGTGCTGGTGATGGGCGGGGTCTGGCTGCTGACGAAGTGGCGCTGAGCTGTCTCAGTGCACCGCCTGTTGATGCGGCTCGTGCTGCGCCGTGCGGGCGTTCGGTCGCACCCAGCGGCTCAGCGTAGCGAACATCAGCTCCACCCGGATGGGCTTGGCGATGTGGTCATTCATGCCGGCTTCCAGCGCCTTCTCGCGCTCGCCGGCCATCGCGTTGGCCGTCATCGCGATGATGGGCAGCGCTTGCAGATGGGGCAGATGCGGCAGAAGACGCAAGGCGCGGGTCGCAGCATAGCCATCCAGCCGCGGCATCTGGCAGTCCATCAGCACGCAGTCGAAGGTCGGCCCCTGCGCTTGCAAGAGGTCCAGCGCCTCTTGCCCGTCGCAGGCAAAGCTGACGACCATGCCGGCGCTGCCCAGCAGCTCGATCGCCAGCTCGCGGTTGATGGCGTTGTCTTCCACCACCAGGATGCGTGCGCCTCGCAGCGCCAGGCGCTGTTGCTGCAGCGATTCGGCCAGGGCGGGTTGCAACAGCGGGGCGGCGAAGCGCGGCTGCAGGCCGAAGCTGATGCTGAAGTTGAAATGGCTGCCGCGCCCGGGTTCGCTGTCGACCGCGATCTCGCCGCCCATCAGGCGCGTCAGCTGCTGGCTGATGGCCAGGCCCAGGCCGGTGCCGCCATAGCGGCGGCTGGTCGACGCATCCTCCTGCGAGAAGGCCTGGAAGAGGCTGCGCTGGTGGCCCGGACCCATGCCGATGCCGGTGTCGCGCACATCGAAACGCAGGCGCACTGAGCCGCCGCGCTGCTCCACCGGGGTGACGCCGATGACCACCTCGCCGTGCTCGGTGAACTTGACCGCGTTGCTGCCCAGGTTCAGCAGCACCTGGCCCAGGCGCGCAGGGTCGCCGATGAGGGCGCCGGGCAGGTCGGCCGGCAGCTTGATGCGCAGCGCCAGCCCCTTGGCCCGGGCGCCGGTCTCGATCATGCCGACGACGCCATCGACCACGTCCCGCAGTTCGAAGGGGATGGTCTCGATGTCCATCTTGCCGGCCTCGATCTTCGAGAAGTCGAGGATGTCATTGAGGATGCCCAGCAGCGATTCGGCGGCGCCGTGGACCTTGTGGATGTAGTTGTGCTGCCGGTCGTCCAGGCCGGTCTGCAGGGCGAGGTAGGACAGGCCCAGGATGGCGTTCATCGGCGTGCGGATCTCGTGGCTCATATTGGCCAGGAAGTCGCTCTTGGCCTGGTTGGCGACCTCGGCCTTTTCCTTGGCCTCGTGCAGTTGCGCCGTGCGGTAGAGCACTGTCTGCTCCAGTTCATCGCGATGCTGGCGAAGTTCCTCCAGGGCCTGGCGGCGCTGCTCGACGAACTCGCCCAGGCACTCGGCCATGGTGTTGACTCGCCGGGCCAATCGGCCGAGTTCATCGCCGGACTCCACCTCGCAGCGCGCTTCGAAGTCCCCGCCCGCGATGCGATCGACCATCGCCTCCAGCCGCCCGATCGGCCGGCTCACCATCGCGCGCAGGAGGACGAAGCTCGCGAGATACAGCAAGGCCAGCACGCCCGCCACGGTCAGCCCGATGGTGCGACGGCCGGCGGTGATCTCGGCCTCGGTCGGCGCGCGGCTCAAGGTGACGGTGACTTCGCCAACCTGCTTCGGCGCTTCGTCCGGGTCCGGCGTGTACTCGATCGGCTGCGTCCGCGACACGCCCTGCGTCAGGGCCGTGCCCCGCTGGTTCGTGATTTCGGAGACAGTGCCATAAGCGGTGGCGCTGACGCGCAGCTGCGCGATGTCGGGGCTGCTCTTCACGGTTCCCAACTGGGCGTCGATGCCGGCTCGGTCCACGTTCCAGAGCAGCGGCGCCAGCGAATGGCTGAACAGCTCGGCGATCCGCGCCGCCCTCTGATCCAGCGCGGCCAGGCGGTGCTCGCGCTCCTGGCCCATCAGCAGCCAGGCGGAGCCCGATGCGGCCAGGCTGCTGAGCAGCACCATCACGATCATCAGCTTGGCATGCAGGCTGGCAGTGCGGGGCATCACGCGGGCAGGCAGGCCGGTCGAGAAGATGGCAGGGAGGCGCAGGGCGTTCATGCGGCCTTGCGCCCGTGCAGCAGCGTTTCGACGCGAAAGTCCAGGGGACCCGGACGCGGGAACAGCACGCGCGAGGCGGGCCGGAAGTCGAGCTGGTCAGCGTCCTGGTACAGCGTGCGCACGGCGGTCGCGGCATGCTCGCTGTCGACGACCTGCAGGATGTCCAGTCTTTGCTGGGGCCCGCCATGCGCGGCGAAATCCCAGCCGCGGTGGTGGTCGTGCAGCGCCAGCATGGCGATGGCGCCGATCAGGTAGTGGCCGTCGATCGTGGCCGTCAGGTCGCCCTGGGCAATGCTTGCGCGTGCTTCCGGCCAGCCGCCTACGCCGCCGACGAGCACCCGTGCCCCGCTCGTGCGCAGGGCTTTCAGTGCGGTCAGGGCCACGGCGTCATTGATCGCCCAGATGATGTTGACCTGCGGGTAGCGCGCCAGCAGCACCTGGACCCGGCGTTCGATGTCAGCCTGGATCACCTCGTTGTGCGCGACCTGCAAGATACGCCCCCGGCGCGCCTGGCCGACGTAGGCCTGGATGCCTTCGGCCCGCTCCCCGGCCGTGGGTTGGCCCAGCGGCCCGCCGAGGCCGACGATCTGCGGCTGCGCGCCGGCAGGGAGCCGGCCATAGAGCGCGTCCATCAACCGGTAGCTGCCGCGGGCGTTGTCGGGCAGCAGCGTGCCGATCCAGTTCGGGTGCAGTTCCCGTTCGCGGCCGGTCTCCCGGCGCTGCGCCGGCGTGAGATCGCTGTGGATGAGCAGGACGCGGGCGGGCGAACGGGCCAGGGCCTGCAGCATCTCCGGCGCGGCCATCTTGTCGTTGGTGATGACGACGTAGTCCGGTGCCGGCTCGCGCCGGGCCAATGCCTGTGCCTGGCGCAGCATCAAGGCGCGATCCATGCCCGCATGGATCACCTCCAGCAGCATGCCCAGTGAACGGGCGCAGGCCGTCATCAAGCGCGTGATCGATGCCCACATGCGGCTGGTTTCGGGGTTGCCAGGCGTGCCCGGGTTCAGGAACACGACATGGGTGGGGGTCTGCGCCGGGGCCTGCAGGGCGGCAAGCCCGCCGGCGCCCGCCATGACGCCGCGCTGCAGGAGGCTGCGACGACTCAGTGCGGCGGCTGAACTCAATACGGTTGAAGGCATGGCTAGGGTTTTCCCTGGTTAATTTTGCACGCCCGAGCCGGGCGTGACGGCTTGGCCCAGCGGCGGCGTCGGGAATGCCGTCCGTGAAGCGTCGCCCCCCGGGGAGCGCCGACCCGTGCGAGGATCCCGGCTCGACAACGCAATGGAGAAGCAAGACATGGACATCGGACTGCAAGGCCGCTGGGCTCTCATCTGCGCCGCCAGCAAGGGTCTGGGCCGCGGCTGCGCGCAGGCGCTGGTGGATGAAGGCGTCAACGTCGTCATCACCGCGCGCGGCATCGAGGCACTGGAGGCGACGGCCGCTGAACTGCGCCTGCGCAACCCGCAGGTGGAAGTGCGCACCGTGGCCGGCGATATCGCGACGCCCGAAGGCCGCGCCGCCGCGCTGGCCGCATGCCCGCAGGTGGACATCCTCATCAACAACGCCGGTGGCCCGCCGCCCGGCGACTTCCGCGACTGGGGCCGCGAGCAATGGCTGGCCGCGATCGACGCCAACATGCTCACGCCGATCGAGCTGATCAAGGCCACGGTGGACGCCATGGCCGAGCGCGGTTTCGGCCGCATCGTCAACATCACCTCGGGCGCGGTGAAGGCACCGATCGACGTGCTGGGCCTGTCCAACGGCGCGCGCTCGGGGCTCACCGGTTTCGTGGCCGGCGTGGCGCGGCAGACCCGCATCGCCAGCCGCAACGTGACGATCAACAGCCTGCTGCCCGGCGCCTTCGACACCGACCGGCTGCGCAAGGGGCTGGCTGCCGGCGCTGCGAAAAACGGTCAGTCGACCGACGACGTTATGGCCCAGCGCCAGTCCACGATCCCTGCGCGACGCTTCGGCTCGGCGGAAGAGTTCGGCGCGATCTGCGCCATGCTTTGCAGCGCGCAGGCCGGCTATCTGACGGGGCAGAACATCCTGCTGGATGGCGGCGCGTATCCGGGGACTTTCTGACGGCGAGCTGTCAGGGCGGCTGGCGCAGCCTACGGGTACACGCCGAGTGAGCGAGCCGGGATTGGCGAGGACAATCCTGCGCTCTGCTACTCATTGCTATCCTTTCCATGATCTGGCTCCGACGCTTGCTTCTCGGCCTGCTTGCACTGCTCGTGCTGCTGGCCCTCGCGCTTTACCTGGGTCTGCATGGCAGCCTGCCGACCTATGACGGTCAGCTGAAATCCTCCGTTAGCGCCCCGGTCAGGATCGAGCGTGACGAGCGCGGCTACGTGACGATCACGGCCGCCAACCGGCTCGACGTCGCCCGCGCGCTGGGCTTCACCCACGCGCAGGAGCGCTTCTTCCAGATGGACCTCTTGCGCCGCAACGCCGCGGGCGAGTTGTCCGCGCTGGTCGGCGCGAAGGCGCTGCCGCTGGACAAGAGCCGCCGCGTGAACCGCTTCCGCCATCGCGCCGAGCTGGCCTATGCGGCCTTGAGCGACAACGAGAAGAAGCTGCTGGAGGTCTATGCCGAAGGCGTGAACGAAGGCCTGTCGCGCCTGGGCGTTCGCCCCTTCGAATACGGCCTGCTGCGCCAGGCACCGAAGGCCTGGCTGCCGCAGGATTCGCTGCTGGTCGTGCTGAGCATGTACCTGGACCTGCAGGGCTCGCAGGGCCGAGACGAGTTGGCGATGGGTGTCCTGAAGGACGCCGTGCCGGCCGACTGGTACGCCTTCCTGACGCAAATGGGCGGTGACTGGCAGCAGGCGATCGATGGCAGCGTGATCGAGCCGGTGGCCATCCCCAAGAGCCCGTGGCCCGAGGCGCTGCGCGCATCGGCCAAGGTCGCCTGCTCGGACTGCAGCCTGCAGGACAGCCGCGACATCGGCAGCAACAACTTCGCCGTCGGCGGCGCGTTGACGCCTCACGGCGGCGCCATCCTGGCCGATGACATGCACCTGGGCACGCGCCTGCCCGGCATCTGGTTCAAGGCTCGCCTGGTCTGGACGGATGCCCAGGGCCAGCCGCGCCATGTGGACGGCCTGAGCCTGCCCGGCACGCCAGCCATTACCGCCGGCAGCAATGGCAAGGTGGCCTGGGGCTTCACCAACAGCACCGCCGACTGGACCGACGTGATCGCGTTGAAGCTCGACGCGGCCGGCACGCATTACATGAGCCCTAACGGCGAAAAGCCACTGACCATCGCGCACGAGCGCATCGAGGTGGCCGGTGGCGAGACGGTGGACTACGAAGTCCGCGAAACCGAGTGGGGCCCGGTGATGGCCGCGCCTTTCGACAAGTACGCCTTGCGCTGGGTCGCCCTCGACGTGGCGGCGCTGAACCTGAAGTCCGTCGCCCTGGAAGACGCCGCCACCGCCGAAGAGGCGCTGACCCTGGCCATCGGCGTCGGCATCCCCGCGCAGAACCTGCTGGCGGCCGACGACCACGGCCATATCGGCTGGACCCTCATCGGCGCCTTGCCGCGCCGCCACTACGCGCCCGGCGTGGACATGGACGTGCCGCAGGACTGGAGCACCGGTGCCAATGGCTGGGACGGTTACTTGACGGCCGCCGACAAGCCCCCGCGCGTCTTCGACCCGGCCGACAGCCGCCTGTGGAGTGCGAACGCACGCGAGGTCGGCGGCGAGGCGCTGGCGCTGATCGGCACCGGCGGCTATGACCTCGGTGCCCGCGGCCAGCAGATCCGCAATGACCTGCGCGCCCTGCCCAAGCTGGACGAAACAGCCGTGCACGGCGTGCAGCTGGACTACCGCGCGGTGTTCCTGCAGCGCTGGCGCAAGCTGCTGCTCGACGAGGTGCTGACGCCCGATTTCGTGAGCAAGAACGGCCTGGGCGAGTACCGCGACGCCGTCGACAAGAGCGCCGATGAAGCGCGGCCCGATGCCGTCGGCTACGCACTGGTCCGCGCTTTCCGTGACGATGCCCTCGAAGAGCTGTTCGCCCCGATGGCCCAGCTGATGGAAAGCCACCACCTGAAGATGCGCGACCTGAAGCTGGCGCCCGAGACGGCCGCATGGATGCTGATCCAGGCTCATCGTGCAGACGCGGTGGCGACCGGGGGCTGGCCCGCGCTGTTCGAGCGCGCCGTGCTGAAGAGCCGCGACGACGCCATCAAGCGCGCCGGCAGCGTGACGGCCTTCACCTGGGGCTCGGAGAACAAGCTGGCCTTCGCGCACCCCTTGAGCGCCGCCGTGCCTGGGCTGTCAGCCCTGCTCGACATGCCCGCCACGCCGATGTATGGCGACCGCCACATGCCCCGCGTGGCCCTGCCTGGCCATGGCCAATCGGAGCGCATGGTCGTCTCGCCCGGCCATGAGGACAAGGGCATCATGGTGATGCCCGGCGGCCAGTCCGGCCACCCGCTGTCGCCCTTCTACAAGGCGGATCACGAGTACTGGCTGGACGCGAAGCCGCTGCCCTTCCTGCCGGGCGCGACGACCCACACGCTGACCTTGCAAGCTGCGGGTTGAGGCGGACGGGGCTGGCGGCTCAAGCCGGCCCCGCAGCCAGATTCACCGCTTGCCTGAAGACACCGCAATCCCCGCCACGATCAGCGCAAAGGCAAGGCCGTGGAACGGCTGCGGGCCTTCACCCAGCAGCGCTGCGGACATCAGGCCGGCGAACACCGGCGCCAGGTTGCTGAAGAAGGACGCCAGCGCCGGTCCGGCCTCGGCCACGGCGATGCCCCAGCTGCGGTAGGCGATCAGCGACGCGCCGATCGCGACGTAGGCCAGCGCCAGCGCAAGACCTGACCCCCAGACGATGGGCGGCGGCGCGGCGATCCAGTGCTCCAGCCCGGCCATGCCGGCGGCCAGCGGCGCGCCGAACAGGATCTGGGCCATCAGCAGTTCGGCCCAGTTCCAGCCGGGCCGCTGCGGCGGCTGCATCGAGGGCGGCGGCAAGGCCAGCATCCAGCTGTAGATCGACCAGCAGAACACGGCGACCAGCATCAACAGATCGCCAGCGACGAAATGCACGCGCGCTAGCGCGGCCGGCTCGCCCCGCGCGATCACCACCGCCACGCCACTGAGTGACAGGACCGCGCCCAGCAACTGCCGCCGCGTCGGCCTGACGCCGAAACCCAGCGCACCCACGGCCAGCATCCAGACCGGCATCGAGGCCGCGATCAGCGTCACGTTCAAGGGGCTGGAGCTGTGCAGCGCCTGGTACTGCAGCGCGTTGTAGCTGCCCATGCCCAGCAGGCCGAGCAGGGCGAAGAAGCGCCAACGGGTCAGTACATCCTGGAAGTTAGCGAACAGGCCGCGGGCGAGCGGCGCCAGCAGCAGCCCGGCCAGCAACCAGCGGATCGCGTTCAAGGCCAGCGGCGGCACGGTGCCCACCATCAGCCGCCCGACCACGGCATTGCCTGCCCACAGCAGCGGGGGCAGCGTGAGCAGCAGGACGAGGCGAGGCGTCAGGGTGGGCTTCATGCAGCGCGGGCGAAAGGCTGGCAGGATAAGCGGATTCACTGCGCAAGGAGATCACATGGAACAAGTCATCCGCATCGAAAAACAAGGGGGCCCGGAGTTGATGAAGCTGGTGGATGTGGAAGTCGGCGAGCCCGGCCCCGGCGAGATCCGCATCCGCCACAAGGCCTGCGGCCTGAACTACATCGACGTCTACCAACGCGACGGCACCTACCCGTTGCCTGTGCCGCTGAACCTGGGCATGGAAGCAGCGGGCGTGGTGGAGGCGGTGGGCGAGGGCGTCACGCATCTGGCCCCAGGCGACCGCGCGGCCTACGCGAGCCAGCCACCAGGTGCCTATGCCACGGCGCGCGTGATGCCGGCCAGGGCCGTGGTGCGGCTGCCCAATGAGATCACCTTCGAGACCGGGGCGGCCATGATGCTCAAGGGCCTGACCGCGCAGTACCTTTTGCGCCGTACGCTGCCTCAGGGCGGCTTGGCACCGGGCGACTTCGTGCTCTTCCATGCGGCGGCCGGCGGGGTCGGCCTGATCGCCTGCCAGTGGGCGAAGGCCTTGGGCCTGCAACTGATCGGCACGGCCGGCTCGGACGAGAAATGCGCGCTGGCCCAGGAAGCCGGCGCGGCCCACGTCATCAACTACCGCAAGGACAAGGACTTCGCCGCCAAGGTGCGCGAGATCACCGGCGGCAAGGGCGTGAAGGTGGTCTACGACTCGGTGGGCGCCGACACCTTCGAGGGCTCGCTGAACAGCCTGGCGCCCTTCGGCCTGCTGGCCAGCTTCGGCAATGCCTCGGGCGTGGCGCCGCCGCTGGCGCTGGGCACCTTGGCGGCCAAGGGGTCGCTCTATGTGACCCGGCCGACCTTGTTCACGCACTTGTCTTCCCGGGAGGCCGCACAGGCCATGTCGGACGACCTGTTCGCCGTCGTGCTCAGCGGGCAGGTGAAGATCCATGTCGAGCAGCGCTATGCGCTGGCGGACGTCGGCCAGGCCCATCGGGACCTGGAAGCGCGCAAGACGATCGGGTCCAGCGTGCTGACCGTCTGAGCCTGACGCCCCGAGCAGTTAACCCGTTACTTCAGCGGGCCTGGCCAGACTGGCCAAAGCCGGCGGCGCGGCTGGCGCCACGGCGGCGGCGGGTTCGCGCTTCAACGCGATCTCGAAGTTGAAGCAGGAGCCGCAGCCGGGCTGGCTCTCGACGCTGACATTGCCGCCCATCAGCACCACCAGGCGCTTGACGATGGTCAGGCCCAGCCCGGTGCCGCCGTAACGGCGCGTGATGCTGCCGTCAGCCTGCGTGAAGGGATCGAAGATCTGCGCGATCTGGTCCTTCGTCATGCCGATGCCGGTGTCGTGGACGGCGAAACGCAGACGCAGCGCGTCGGCCTCGCCGCCGGGGGCATCCACGCCGTGCACTTCGACGCGCACCTCGCCCTTCTCGGTGAACTTCAAGGCATTGCCGACGAGGTTGACGAGC
>FSVW01001530.1_pt1 | contig 10563 bp, 9 predicted proteins | sample 1637551 | NCBI WGS metagenome assembly FSVW01 (sample SAMEA3914814, study PRJEB12502) | metagenome | biome: forest; material: soil | place: USA | collected 2011-09-16 | depth 0.1 m | reverse complement strand
GGATGTAGAGGCCGGAGGTTCGAATCCTCTCACCCCGACAATTAAATCAATGAGTTAGAGCATTCGAATCGAATTCGTTGAACTTTCCGGGTAACACCCGGGGAACGCAGAGGCCATCAGACGAGGGCCTTTTTGTTTGTTCAGCGTCGATCTATGCGCTAAGTCAGGCTGCCGGCCTCTGAGGCAGGCGTCTCCATCTTGCCGTCCCGGCTCGCAAACCGCGCCGGCGCCGGCCCGTGCACGGGTGCCTCGTCGGGCCAGGGCCAGCCGCCAAAACCGGTGCGGCGATAGTCGTCGAACGCCTGCCGCAACTCCTGCTCGGTGTTCATCACGAAGGGGCCGTACTGCGCCACCGGCTCGCCAATCGGCCGGCCCTGAAGTACCAGGAATTCAGCAGGCACGACGCCGCCGTTGAGCAAGCGCACCGGGCGATCGGCGCGCAGTTCGATCGCGGCGTGCCCGTCGATTGGTTGCGCATCAATCGACAAGCCTGTGCCCTTGAAGAAATAGAGCTGGCGGCGCGTCGCCTGTCCCGTCGCCGCGGGCAAGGTCCATTCCGCGCCCGGCTCCAGCTTGATTGTCCAGATCGCCAGCTCGGCCTCGTCCTGCGAGGCCCAGGAATCCGGCGGCGGCGCCAGCGGTTCGAGCTGCGCCACGCGGCCGGCGATACAGCTGACTTCGACGCCGCGCTCGTTCGCATCGTTCGCCACATAACGCGGAATCTGCTCTGACCAGAACATCGTGAAATGCGGCGCCGCCATCTTGCTGCGAGCGGGCAGGTTCAGCCAGATCTGGAACAGCTCGAGCGGGTTGGGCTGCGCCGCATCGAGCAGAGGGAACATTTCCGCATGGACGATGCCGCGGCCGGTTGTCAGCCACTGCACGTCGCCATCGCCGTAGCGTGCCGTGGCGCCGAGCGAATCGGCATGATCGATCCGGCCCTTGCGCACGACGGTGACCGTCTCGAAGCCGCGGTGCGGATGCGCCGGGAAACCCGGCACGGTCTTGCCGTGATACATGCGCCAGCCATCCTTGCCCGCGAAGTCCTGCCCGATCTGGCGACCGTCCAGCGAGGCCTTCGGCCCGAACTGCGCGTTGCCGGCCGGGTAGGCATCGTCGTGATAGACGCAGAACAGGAAGGGATCGAGCGTCGGCCAGGGAAAGCCGAGCGGCTGGATCTGCAGGATGGATGGCGAGGAGTCGGGCATGGTCGTCTTCGGCAAGGGTCGATGAAGCTGGCTACGATTAGACCGTCAATCCACTCCCTCGAAAGACTGCATGCCAGAAGCCCTTGATGCCCGCGCGCTCGAACAGATCTTCCTGAACGCCCGCACCTTCAACAAGTTCAGCGACCGCCCGATCGACGACGCCACTGTCCGTCAGCTTTACGAGTTAGCGAAATGGGGCCCGACCGCGATGAACGCCCAGCCGATGCGCCTCGTGTTCGTGCGCAGCGCAGAAGCGAAAGCGCTGCTGAAGCCGGCCCTGTCGCCGGGCAATGTGGACAAGACACTGGCCGCGCCGCTGACCGCGATCGTCGCGTTCGACTCGCGCTTCCACGAGCACCTGGTCACGCAGTTCCCGGCTGTGCCCAACGCCGGCGCCGGCTTTGCCGCAGACGCGGCCAAGGCCGAACAGAACGCCCGGCTCAACGGCAGCCTGCAAGCGGGCTACCTGATCGTCGCGGCACGCATGCTGGGCCTGGACGCCGGCCCGATGGGCGGCTTCGACCCGGCCAAGGTCAACGAAGCGTTCTTCCCGGACGGCCGCTGGAAGGCCAACATCCTGGTCAACCTCGGCTACGGCGACCCGAGCGGCAACCGTCCGCGCGGCCCGCGCCTGGCCTTCGAGGAAGCGGTCAGGATCGTCTGACCGGAGCGAGGCCGAGGCCGGCCTCGCCCAGCATCTCCGGGACGAGGCCTGGCCGGCTCAAGACGGCGAATTCAGCACGGCGAGCCGCGCCCAGCGGATCACCGGCATCGGCCAGCGCACTCGGGTGGCACATCACCAGATCGCCGGGCATCGCGCCGGCCAGCCAGGCGGCCAGCAGGGATTCATAACGCCCGGCTCCGCCGCTGAAATCGTAGACGCCCAGCAGGCGCACGTTCTGCCGGCAGCTCGCCTGCTGCGCGAGCCCGGCCAGCGCCGAAGCGCCGATCTGCTCGATGAACCAGGCCTTGAAGGCTTCGCCCGATCCGACGGCCGCATGCCGCGCGCGCCGTGTCGATCGGAGCCAGGGCATCCGCGCCGCGCCGCGATAGCGCTGCTGCAGTTCGGCCAGCAATTCGTCGCGGATCACCGGCAGCTGGTGCACGTGCTGGTGGCCGTCGACGAAGTCCGGCGGATGGTCCATCACCGCTTCGAAGGCATCGAGCTGAGCCCTGATTTCCGCGCGCACCCGCGAACGGTCCAGTCCGCCGAGGTAACTGTTTACGATGACGGACCGCAGGTCGTTGCGCGCCGCCAAGTTCAGCGGATGCTCGGTGAAGTCCAGGTGCAGGCCCACGTCCAGGCCGCCCCGCTCGTGAAAGGCCGCGCGCAAGGCCGCACCACCGCTGCGCCAATGCGTCGCGCCGACCAGGCAGGCCGTGGCCTGGACCGTACCGGCCTCGGCCAATCGCAGCACCGCCTCGTTGATGCCCGGGTAAAGGCCGAAGTCGTCCACGCAGATGCAGATCGAATGGTCTGCTTGCCCGCTATGGCCGCTATGGCCGCTATGCTCTCGCGCTGCATGCAAAGCCCATCTTTCCCCCATCGCGCCCACGGCCGCGTCAGCTGGTTTCTGCTCGTCGGCTGCGCCGCTGCGGCGGTGCACTGGGGCATCGTCGTGCTGCTGGTCAGCCATGGCGGTTGGCGGCCGCTGACGGCCAATGTGATCGGATGGATGCTTGCATTCGGTATCTCATTCAGCGGCCATCATCGCCTGACGTTTCGCTCGCAACGGGCGCCGCTTCATCGCGCCGCGCTGCGCTTCCTGGCGATCTCGGCCGCCGGCTTCGCCGTGAATGAATCGGCCTATGCGCTACTGCTGAGCCTGGGCCTCGAAGCCAGCTACAAGCTGGTGCTCGCCGCAGTGCTGGTCGGTGTCGCAAGCCTCACCTACCTGCTAAGCCGGCATTGGGCTTTCCTGGGCAGTCCAGCGCCTTAGCTTCGACCCGCCAGAGCGTGCTGCCGCCGGCCGAGGCCACCGCGTCGGCCGAGGCCAGGATGGGCCAGCGGCTCGGCTGATCGGCGGTCTCGCCCAGCACCCAGGCCACCGGCACGCGGCAAAGGGCGGCGGCCAGTTGCGCGGGCTGCAGCAGCATCGCGCCGGCATCGGGCGCGAAACGCCGGGCATCAGCCAGCTCCTTGCGCCAGTTATCGGAGGCCTGCACCTCGGGGCTCGCCCAGTCGTCGATCACGGTGACGGACTGCTGCCATCGCGCGTAGAACGGCAGGTCATAGGCATAGCTGCGCAGCATCACGAGCGGCTCGCCCGGCTGTGCATGGCGTTTCAAGGCCAGCGCCAGCATCTGCGAACTCTTCAGCGGATGAGCGGCCAGGCCCAGCACCACGCCGACGCTAACCAGCAAAGTCAGCGTCATGCTCAAGCGCCACAGGCGCTGCACCCGGCGGCTCGGCGCGGGCCAGCTGTCAAAGGCGTCTGCGATCAGGAAACCCAGCGGCGCCAGCGCCGGCAGCACATAGCCCACCAGCTTGGACTGCGGCGCCGAGAAGAAGCCGACGATGCACAGCAGCCACACGCACATCAGCAGGCGAACATCGCCGTGCCCGGCGTCGTGGAGCAGCATCGGGCGGCGCCGCACCAGCGCGACCAGCCAGGGCAGCGAAGGCAGGCTCGCCAAGGCCAGCACCGCCGGGTAGAACCAGAAAGGCTGGACGTTGTTGAAGCCCCCCTCCGCAAAACGCTGGAAGTGCTGGACGACAAAGAAATAGTGCAGGAAATCCGGGAAGCGCTGCTGCATCGCGACGAACCACGGCGCGGCGATCAGCAGGAAGATGGCAAGACCTGACCCCGACATCAATCGCCACAGGCTGCGCCAGCGCCCGCCGATCAGCAGCCACACGGTGATGATGAAGCCCGGCAGCACGAAGCCGATCAGGCCTTTGGCCAGCACGCCCAGCGCAGCCATCGCATAGGCCGCAAGCAGGCGACGCCGCCAGGGCTGACCGCGCTCGTGGCTCAGCACGGAATCGGCCAGCAAGAGGACCGTCGCGCTGATGCACCCGGCCACCAGCATGTCGAGGTTCGCGAACTGCGCGCCGATGTAGAAGAGCGGTTGCGCCAGCAGCACCAGGGCAGTCGTGCGCGCCATCTTCAGGCCGCGCCAGCGGCGCACGAACAGGTAGAGCGCGAAGCTGCCGAGCGTGGCGCCGATGATCGAAGCGAGCCGGCCAGCCCAGGCGTGAAGGCCGAACAATTTCAGCGATGCGGCGGTGATCCAGTAGAAAAGCGGTGGCTTGTGGAAGAAAGGCATGCCGTCGAGCGTCGGCGTTAGCCAGTCGCCGCTGCGCAACATTTCCCAGGCGACGCCGACGTAGCGGCCCTCGTCGGGCAGGGTGAGCAGGCGCAGGCCCGCGGTGGCCGAGAGCCAGACGAAGATCAGCGCGACCACGGTCCAAAATTCCCGCGCCGTGATGGGCGGGGTCTCATGCTCGTCGGGGCTCATGGCGCCGGCGCCTTCTCGCGCTTTTCCAGGCTCGCCAGGCCCTGGCCCATCAGCTTCTTGACGATGTACAGCGGCCTCGCCTTGACCTCCTCGAAGATGCGTCCGATGTATTCGCCGAGCACGCCGACCGAGACCAGCTGGATGCCCGAGAACAGCATCAGGCTGACGACGATCGTGGTCCAGCCGCTGACATCGTGGCCATAGGCGAAATAGCAGAAAGTCAGGAAGGCGCCGTAGGCAAACGCGCACAGCGCCAGCAGGCCGCCGACCGCGCTGACCGCGCGCAGCGGCCAGGTGGTGAAGGCAGTGAGGCCGTCGAGCGCGAGGCCGATCAAGCGCAAAGGCTTGTAGCTGCTTTGGCCATGCGCGCGCTCGGCCGGCACATAGGGCACGGCTACGGCATCGAAGCCGACCCAGGCGTACAGACCCTTCATGAAACGGTTGCGCTCGGGTAGTGCGAGCAGCGACTGCACGACGGCGCGATCGATCAGCCGGAAGTCCCCGGCGTCGGGAGGCACCTCGAAGCGGTCCGCCATGTTCAGCAGCCGGTAGAACCAGCGCGTGCCCCATTGCTTGAAGGCACTCTCGTCCTCGCGATGCGCGCGCACCGCATAGGCGACGTCGGCGCCGGCCAGCCAGTAGCGCACAAACACCGGCAGCAGGCTGGGCGGGTGTTGCAGGTCGGCGTCCATCATCACGACCACCTCGCCGCTGCTGGCCTGCAGGCCGGCGGTCAATGCCGCTTCCTTGCCGAAGTTGCGCGAGAGGCGAAGAACGACGATGCCGGGCCGCGCGCTCGACCATTCGTCAAACAGCGCCGCGCTGGCGTCGGTGCTGCCGTCGTCGACCAGGATGATTTCCCAGGCCGTGCTGCACTCGCCCAGCTGTGCGCAAAGCTGCGGCAGCAGCAAGGCGAGGTTGGCCGCTTCGTTGCGGCAGGGGATCACGCAGGACAAGGTCGGCAAGCGGCTGCGCGTCGAAGTGCAGGCTGTCGCGCCCAGCGCAAGCGAGGCGGCCGTTGGCGCTGCCAGGCGGCGACTTCGCAGAGGCAGGACGTTAGCGCCGGCAGCACCTTCGGCGCCAGCCGCCAGGTTCGCAGAAGCGATGGATTCGGTCATGAGGGCTGGCCATGCGCCTCGGGCGCAGGCAATTCGGGATTCACGAGGCCAGTCTAGGCAGGCAAAGCCTTCAATTGCATGACAAACCCGAACCGATTTCAGCCCGCCAAAGGGAACTCCACCCGCACACGGAGACCCTTCTCGGCGGCGTCGGTCAGTGTGACGGCAGCGTTATGCCGCAGCGCCACTTCCTGAACGACGGCCAGGCCCAAGCCGCTGCCGCCCTGCGCCGCGCCGGGGGCCTGGTAGAAGCGCTCGAACACCTTGCCGCGCTCGGCCACCGGAATGCCGGGCCCTTCGTCCTCGACCTCCAGCACGCTGGCGCCGCCGGCCAAAGTGGCGCAACGTACCGTCACCCGGCCTTGCGGCGGGCTGTGGCGGATCGCGTTGTGGATCAGGTTGCCCAGCAGTTCGCGCAGCATCCATGACGATCCCCGCACCAGGGCCGGCTGCGCCTCGAAGCCGAGGTCCACCTGGTTGGCCAGCGCGAAGTCGAGCCAGGTCGACGCCGATTCCTCCAGCAACTGCTGCAGGTCGACCGTATGGAAGGTCTCGGCCTGGATGGCCTGCGGGCCCGCCCGGGCCAGCGCCAGCATCTGGCTGGTCGAACGGCCGATGCGCAGCAGGGCATCGTGCAGCGCATCGAGGCGCACGCGCTGGTGCGCATCGGCATCCCGGCGCGCCAGCTCGATCTGCGTCTGCATGCCGGCCAGCGGCGTGCGCAGTTGATGTGCGGCCACCGAGAGGAAGGCCTGCTGCGATTCGGCCGAACTGCGCAGATGCGCCATCAGCCGGTTGATCGAACCGACCAGCGGCTGCAGCTCGCCGGGCAGGCCGACGTCGGGGACCGGACTCAGGTCGTCCACCTCGCGCAAGGCCACGGTGCCGCGCAGGCGGTCCAGCGGCCGCATGCCCCAGTGAACGCCAGCGTAGACCAGGCCCAGGGCCAGCACCACCAGCGCCAGGTCCGGGATGACCGTATCGATCAGCACGACTTGCGCCTGCGCTTCGCGCCGATGCGTGGTCTCGGCGACGATCACCGTCACCACGCCCATCGTCGACAGATGCGGATAGCTGACGACCCGGACCGCGCCGCCGCGATCCGGCCAGTCGCGGAACGTGGGTTCATCGAGTTGCGTGTTCGGCGAAGCCCAGGGCGAAAGCAAGGGCTCGCCGGCCACGATGCCGCCTTCTTCGCCCAGCACCAGGTAGCGCAGCCTGTCCTTGCCATTGGCCTCGTTGGCCCGCTGCATCGACGCTACGGTGCGGGCCAGATGGGGCGTCACGTCGTCGGCCGTGTCGTCGGCGTCGAGATCGAGCCGCGAGGCCAGCGCGATGGCGACGCGTTCCAGCGCCAGGTCCTGGCTGTCGGTCGCCCGGTCCAGCGCGCCGTAATAGTCGTAGAACGAACTCGCCAGAAGCACCGCGACCAGCGGCCAGCCGACCGTGCGCAGCAGGCGCCCGCGCAGCGTGGGACGACTGCTCACGCGTCGATCCGGTAGCCGATGCCGCGCACGGTGCGGATCGACAGCCCGCTGTCGCCCAGCTTGGCGCGCAGCCGCGAGACGTAGATCTCGACCGCGTTGTCGGTCACTTCCTTGTCCCAGCGGCTCAGCGAATCGGCCAGGCGGCGCTTGGCCACGACCTTGGGCGCGGCCAGCGCCAGCGCCTGCATCAGGTCCCACTCGCGGCCGGTCAGCGGCAGCGGCTCGCCGCCGAGCTGAGCTTCGTGGGTCGACAGGTCCAGCATCAGCGGGCCGACGGTGAGCTTCGAGCTGGCGACCGACTGGCTGCGCCGGATCAGCGCCTGCACGCGCGCTAGTAGCTCGGGCAGCAGAAAGGGCTTGATCATGTAGTCGTCGGCGCCCTCGTTGAGGCCGCTGACCCGGTCGGAAAGACCGTCCCGCGCGGTCAGGATCAGGATCGGCACCTTGCTGCCGGCGGCTCGCAGGCGGCGCACGAGCGTGAGGCCGTCCATGCGCGGCAGGCCGAGGTCGATGATGGCCAGGTCGTGCATGCCGTGGGCCAGCGCGTCGGGCACCTGCTCCGCGGCGGCCAGGTGGTCCATTTCGTAGCCCGCGCGGCTCAAGGCTTCGCGCAGTCCGGCCGATAGCAATTGATCATCTTCGACCAGCAGGATCCGCATGGAGGGCAGGCGCTCAGGGAAAACGTTGACGAGGCGGCGATGCTAACAAGTCATCTTTGCACGAACCGGGTAAGGTTCAAACGCTACGGAGCCACCCAGTCGGTTTACAGTCCAAAATACCTTTGGCGATGGTGCGGCGCGATTCCTGCATGCCGCGCCTTGCCCACCGCAAGCACTCCTTCCTGAACCCGAGCCGAAGACCCCGTGGAAACCACTCTCGCCGAGCCGCCCCAGTCCGCCCTCTCGGGCGTGGCACGCATGCTGGTGCATGCGGGCAAGCTGCAGGCCAAGGCGGCCGAGGACCTGGTGCGCCAGTCGCGCGAGAAGAAGATCAGCTTCGTCAACGCGGTGATCGCCGCCAGCGCCATCTCGCCGAGCGACCTGGCCCACACGCTGTCCACCGCGCTGGCCTTGCCGCTGCTCGACCTGAACGCCATGGACGTGCAGCGCATGCCGTCCAACATCATCGACGGCAAGCTCGCCCAGCAGTACCAGGTGGTGGTGCTCGGGCGGCGCGGCAGCCGGCTGTTCATCGGCGGCGCGGATCCGACGGACCAGGAGGTGGTCGAGCGCATCAAGTTCGCCACGCAGCTCTCGCCCGAGTGGGTGATCGTCGAGCACGACAAGCTGGCCAAGCTGCTGCAGGGCAGCGGCAACAGCGCCAGCGAGACGCTGGAATCGATGGCCGGCGAGGACTTCGATTTCGACATCGCCGACGAGGCCGCGCCGACACAGCAGGAGGCCGCCGAGCTGGCCGATGTGGAAGACGCGCCGGTCGTGCGCTTCCTGCAGAAGATGCTGGTCGACGCGATCAACATGCGTGCGTCGGACTTGCATTTCGAGCCTTACGAATACCACTACCGCGTGCGCTTCCGCGTCGACGGCGAACTGCGCGAGATCACACAGCCGCCGATCGCGATCAAGGACAAGCTCAGCTCGCGCATCAAGGTCATATCGCGCCTCGATATTGCCGAGCGCCGCGTGCCGCAAGACGGCCGGATGAAGCTGAAGTTCGGCAGCAAGAGCATCGACTTCCGGATCAGCACCCTGCCCACCTTGTTCGGCGAGAAGATCGTGATCCGGATCCTCGATTCGTCCTCGGCCAAGCTGGGCATCGAGGCACTCGGCTACGAGAAGATCGAGAAGGAACGCCTGCTGGCCTGCATCTCGCGGCCCTACGGCATGGTGCTGGTGACCGGGCCGACCGGCTCGGGCAAGACCGTTTCGCTCTACACCTGCCTGAACATCCTGAACCAGCCGGGCGTCAACATCTCCACCGTCGAAGACCCGGCCGAAATCAACCTGCCGGGCATCAACCAGGTCAACGTCAATGACAAGGCCGGGCTGAACTTCGCGGCCGCGCTGAAGTCTTTCCTGCGCCAGGATCCGGACATCATCATGGTCGGCGAGATCCGCGACCTGGAAACGGCCGACATCGCCATCAAGGCCGCGCAGACCGGCCACATGGTGATGAGCACGCTGCACACGAACGATGCGCCGAAGACGCTGACCCGGCTGCTGAACATGGGCGTGGCGCCGTTCAACATCGCCTCCTCGATCCTGCTGATCACGGCTCAGCGCCTGGTGCGGCGCCTGTGCGAGAACTGCAAGCAGCCGGCGGAGTACCCGCGCGAAGCAATGCTGCGCGCCGGCTTCATCGAGGAAGACCTCGACGGCAGCTGGAAGCCTTATCGCGCGGTCGGCTGCAACAACTGCAACAACGGCTACCGCGGCCGCGTCGGGGTCTACCAGGTGATGCCGATCACCGAGGCGATCCAGCGCATCATCCTGGCCGAAGGCACGGCGATGGACATCGCGGTACAGGCCAAGTCGGAAGGCGTGCGCGATCTGCGCCAGTTCGGCCTGGTGAAGGTGCGCGTCGGCGTGACGACGCTCGAAGAAGTGCTCTCCGCAACCAACGAATGACGACGACAACGACGTTTACAGGGGTGATCTGAATGGCAACCGGCGCATTGGCCAAGAACATCAAAGACTTTGTCTACGAGTGGGAAGGCAAGGACCGTAACGGCAAGGTTGTACGGGGCGAGTTGCGCGCCGGCGGCGAGGCGATGGTCAGCGCCACGATGCGCCGCCAGGGCGTGCTGGTCAGCAAGGTCAAGAAGCGCCGCACCAGCGGCGGCAAGTCGATCAAGGCCAAGGACCTGGCCGTGTTCACGCGCCAATTGGCGACGATGATGCGCGCCGGCGTGCCGCTGCTGCAGTCGTTCGACATCGTTGCTCGTGGCAGCACCAATCCGCGCATGACCCGTCTGCTCAACGACATCCGCGGCGACGTGGAGACCGGCACCAGCCTCTCGGCCGCCTTCCGCAAGCATCCGCTGTACTTCGATGCGCTGTACTGCAATCTGGTCGAGGCCGGCGAGTCGGGCGGTATCCTGGAAGCGCTGCTGGACCGGTTGGCGATCTATCAGGAAAAGACCGTCGCGCTGAAGAACAAGATCAAGTCGGCGCTGATGTATCCCGTGTCGATTTTGGCGGTGGCCTTCATCGTCACGGCGGTGATCATGATCTTCGTGGTGCCGGCCTTCGAGGACGTCTTCAAGTCCTTCGGCGCCGATCTGCCCGCGCCCACGCTGATGGTCATCGCGATGTCGGAGTTCTTCGTCTC
>FSVW01001273.1_pt1 | contig 10592 bp, 9 predicted proteins | sample 1637551 | NCBI WGS metagenome assembly FSVW01 (sample SAMEA3914814, study PRJEB12502) | metagenome | biome: forest; material: soil | place: USA | collected 2011-09-16 | depth 0.1 m | reverse complement strand
GCGCCAGCGTCGTGCTGATGGGCCGCAACGCGAGCCGCCTGCGCGAGCAGGCCGTGCGCATCGGCGGCGAGGTGCAGCGCCTGGACGTGGCCGACGAGGTCAGCGTGCGTGCCGCCTTCGCGGCCATCGGGCAAGTGGACATCCTCGTCAACAACGCCGGCCAGGTGGAAACCTCGCCGCTCAAGAGCACCACGCTCGACGCCTGGAACCGCATGCTGCAGGTCAACCTGACCGGCACCTTCCTGTGCAGCCGCGCGGTGCTCGAAGGCATGGGCGAGCGCGGTTTCGGCCGCATCATCAACGTGGCCAGCACCGCGGGTTTGAAAGGTTATGCCTACGTCGCGGCCTACTGCGCGGCCAAGCATGGCGTGCTTGGCCTCACGCGCGCGCTCGCACTCGAAATGGCCAACAAGGGCGTGACGGTCAACGCCGTCTGCCCGGGCTATACCGAAACAGAAATCGTCGAGAAGGCCGTCAGCAATATCGTCAACAAGACCGGCCGCTCGCCCGAGCAGGCCCGCAAGCTGCTGGCCGCCAGCAACCCGCAGCGCCGTCTGATCCAGCCGCAGGAAGTGGCCACCACCGTGCTGTGGCTGGCGCGGCGCGAGAGCGGCAGCATCACGGGGCAGGCGATTCCGATCTGCGGCGGGGAGACGGCATGAGCACCGATCTGGAGTCACGGGTCGTTGATACCGACCACCAGGCACTCAAGCTCTGGCTGCGCATGCTGGCCTGCACGACCAAGGTCGAAGGCCAGATCCGCAACCGCCTGCGCACCGAGTTCGGCACCACGCTGCCGCGCTTCGATCTGCTGGCGCAGCTGGAGCGCAGCCCCGACGGCTTGTCGATGCGCGAACTGTCGCAGCGCCTGATGGTGACCGGCGGCAACGTGACCGGCGTGACCGACCAGCTCGAAGCCGAGGGGCTGGTGCTGCGCGAGTCTTCGCTGAGCGACCGGCGTTCCTACACCGTCAAGCTCACGCCGGCCGGGCGCAAGCTCTTCCGCAAGATGGCGGCCACGCACGAGCAATGGGTGATCGAGCTGCTGGACGGCTGGAGCGCAGCCGAGAAGGCGCAGGTCTACAAGCTGCTGGCCGAACTCAAACAACATCTGGGGACGATTTGATGGACCAACATCTGGCAGGCGGCAACGCCCAATCCTTTGCCGACTATCAGCCGCAACATTTCAGCTGGGAACAGCGCGGCGCGGTGGGCCTGATCACGCTCAACCGACCCGAGCGCAAGAACCCGCTAACGTTCGATTCGTACGCAGAGCTGCGCGAGCTGTTCCGCAAGCTCGCCTATGTGAACGAGGTGCGCGTCATCGTCATCCAGGGCGCGGGCGGCAATTTCTGTTCGGGCGGCGATGTGCACGAGATCATCGGCCCGCTCACCAAGATGAGCATGCCCGACCTGCTCGCCTTCACGCGCATGACGGGCGATCTGGTCAAGGCCATGCGTGCCTGCCCGCAGCCCATCGTGGCCAGCATCGACGGTGTGTGCGCCGGTGCCGGCGCCATCATGGCCATGGCCTCGGACCTGCGCCTGGGCACGGCGCGCAGCAAGACGGCTTTTCTGTTCACCCGCGTGGGCCTGGCCGGCTGCGACATGGGCGCCTGCGCCATCCTGCCGCGCATCGTCGGGCAGGGGCGTGCGTCGGAGCTGCTCTACACGGGCCGCAGCCTGGGCGGTGAGGAGGGCGAGCGCTGGGGTTTCTTCAATCGGCTTGCCGAACCCGAGGCCTTGCTTGAAGCGTCGATGGCACTGGCGAACGACATCGCCGCAGGCCCCGGCTTCGGCCACGCGATGACCAAGAAGATGCTGCATCAGGAATGGGCGATGGGCGTGGATGAAGCGATCGAATCCGAGGCGCAGGCGCAGGCGATTTGCATGATGACGCAGGACTTTCATCGCGCGTATCACGCCTTCGTGGGGAAGCAGCGGCCGGTGTTTGAAGGGGATTGATGATGGGTTGCTCTTTTGCGAGAACGCATGGAGACGGGCGAGTCCGCGACTCCGTGTCCCCCGCCCGCTTCGCGGTCTCCTCCTTTACCTGCGTCGCGGACTCGCCCATCTCCATGCTGGCGCCGAGTGACCGCCGATTGGCTCGTCGAGCACCACGGACGGTGACCGGACTCGGGATGCGGGCGGGCGCGGTTACGCAGGTAAAGGAGGAGGCCGCGCAGCGGACGGGGGACACGGAGTAACGGCGCCCGCCCGCGTCCCGAGTCCAACCGCAAAGCAGCCAAGAAAATCTATGGAACACCTCAACTGGCCCTTCTTCGAGCCCAAGCACCGCGAGCTGTCTGCCCAGCTCGAACCCTGGTGCGCCGAGCATCTGCAGCACGTCGATCACCGCGATGTGGACGCGAGCTGCCGTTCACTCGTGCGCGCACTGGGCGACGCCGGCTGGCTGCATCACGCCGTGGGCGACAAGATCGACACCCGCGCCATTTGCCTCTTGCGCGAAACGCTGGCGCGGCACGATGGCCTGGCCGACTTCGCCTTTGCGATGCAAGGCTTGGGCTCGGGCGCGATTTCCCTGGCGGGATCGCAGGCACAGCGCGAGCGCTATCTGCCGCGTGTGGCTGCCGGCGAATGGCTCGCGGCGTTTGCGCTCTCCGAGCCCGAGGCCGGCTCCGACGTGGCGGCCATGCAGTGCAGCGCCACCGCCGAGGGTGACAGTTATGTGCTGAACGGCGAGAAGACCTGGATCTCAAACGGCGGCATTGCCGATTTCTACGTCGTGTTTGCCCGCACCGGCGAAGCGCCCGGTTCGCGCGGCATCAGCGCCTTCATCGTCGATGCGGACAACGCCGGGTTGGAAATTGCCGAGCGCATCGAGGTGATCGCGCCGCATCCGCTGGCGCGCTTGCGCTTCAACAGCTGCCGAGTGGCGCGCAGCCAGATGATCGGCACGCCGGGCGAGGGCTTCAAGGTGGCGATGCGCACGCTCGACGTGTTCCGTACTTCGGTGGCCGCCGCTGCACTCGGCTTTGCGCGGCGCGCGCTGCAGGAGGGCATGCAGCATGCGAAGTCCCGCGCCATGTTCGGCGCTCGCCTGGCCGATCTGCCGCTCACGCAGGCCAAGCTGGCCGACATGGCCTGCGAGGTGGACTCCAGCGCGCTGCTCGTCTACCGCGCCGCCTGGCTGCGCGACCAGGGCAAGACCATCACCCGCGAGGCGGCCATGGCCAAGCTGATGGCGACCGAAGGCGCGCAGCGCGTGATCGACGCGGCGGTGCAACTGCATGGCGGGCGCGGCGTGCGCAGCGGCGAGATCGTCGAATCGCTGTACCGCGAGATCCGCGCGCTGCGGATCTACGAAGGCGCGAGCGAAGTGCAGCAACTGATCATCGGACGGGATCTCCTCAAATGAGCCGTAGCGCCCACATCGACACGTTTGCGAACGATCATCTGCCGCCCAAGGCGCAGTGGCCGGAGCTGATCTTCGAGCTGCCGGAATTGCAGTTCCCGGAGCGCATGAATTGCGCGCACGAACTGCTCGACCGCTGGGTCGAGGCCGGGCAGGGTGATCGTCTGTGCATCCGGGGCAACGGTGTGCGCTGGACATATGCCGACCTGCAGGCGCAGGCCAACCGCATCGCCCACGTGCTCGTGCACGACCTGGGTGTGCTGCCCGGCAACCGCGTGCTGCTGCGCGGCGCCAACACGCCCATGCTCGCGGCCTGCTGGTTTGCGGTGATGAAGGTCGGGGCCATCGCCGTGGCCACCATGCCGCTGCTGCGCGCCAAGGAGCTGGCGCAGGTTATCAACAAGGCCGAGGTCAGCCATGCGCTGTGCGATGCGCGCCTGGCCGAGGAACTGGCGCAAGCGCAGGAGCAATGCCCGACGCTGCGCCACATCACGCATTTCTTCAGCGCCGCGCCGCAAGGGCTCGAAACCCTGGCCCTGCTGAAGAGTTCGCAGTTCGTCAACGTGGACACCGCCACCGAGGACATCTGCATCATCGCCTTCACCTCCGGCACCACGGGCCAGCCCAAGGGCACGATGCACCACCACGGCGACGTGATGGCGATCTGCCGCTGCTGGCCGCCACATGTGCTGCGGCCGGTGGCGGACGATGTGTTCATCGGCTCGCCGCCGCTGGCGTTCACGTTTGGTCTGGGTGGCTTGCTGCTGTTTCCGATGAGCGTGGGCGCTTCGACCGTGCTGCTGGAGAAGGCCGCGCCGGAAATCCTACTGCCGGCGATTGCGGAATATCGAGCCACCGTGTGCTTCACCGCGCCCACGTCGTATCGCGCCATGGCCACGCAAGCCAAGGCGCACGACCTCTCGTCCCTGCGCAAATGCGTGAGTGCCGGCGAGGCCTTGCCCGCCGCCACGCGCCAGCCGTGGAAGGACATGACAGGCCTCGAACTGATCGACGGCATCGGCGCCACCGAGATGCTGCATATCTTCATCTCACACGACGAAGCCGGCGCGCGGCCCGGCGCCACCGGCAAGCCCGTGCCCGGATACCGCGCCTGCGTGATCGACGATGACGGCAACCCGCTGCCGCCTGGAAAAGTGGGGCGCCTGGCGGTGAAAGGCCCGACCGGCTGCCGCTACCTGGCCGATGAGCGCCAGCACGACTACGTCTTCAAGGGCTGGAACCTGACCGGCGACGCCTATTGCGTCGACGTAGACGGTTACTTCATCTACCAGGCCCGCACCGACGACATGATCATCTCGGGCGGCTACAACATCGCCGGCCCCGAGGTCGAGGCGGCGCTGCTGGCGCATCCGGCCGTGGCCGAATGTGCCGTGATCGGCGTGGCCGACGAAGAGCGTGGCCAGATCGTCAAGGCTTTCGTGGTGCTGCGAGCCGGGGTCATCGGCGATGAGGCCGTGGCCCGGATGCTGCAGGAGTTCGTCAAGGCCACCGTGGCGCCCTACAAATATCCGCGCGCCATCGAGTTCCGCGCGAGCCTGCCGCGCACCGAGACGGGCAAGCTGCAACGCTTCAGGCTCCGGTCATGACGCCTTGCTATTCGAAGCAGGAAACCGTTCGCTTCGGTCATTGCGACCCGGCCGGCATCGTCTTCTATCCGCGCTACTTCGAGATGCTCAATGCGCTGATCGAAGACTGGTTCACGCTGGGCCTGGGCATCAATTACGCGGAGCTGCTGGGCCCGCGCCGCGTGGGCGTGCCCACGGTCTCGCTGCACAGCGATTTCAAGCGCATCAGCCGCATGGGCGACCGGCTGACGCAGACCATCGCCGTCAAGAAGGTCGGCCGCACCTCCCTGACGCTAACGGCCAACTTCAGCGGCGAGGACGGCGAGCGCGTCGCCTTCGAGCAGGTGCTGGTCTGCACCGATCTCAACACCCACACGCCGCAGCCGTTTCCTGACGATCTGCGCGCTGCATTGGAGAAGTTCCTGTCATGAGCAATAAAACCGTTCTTCAACCGCCCGGCTGGGCGGCGGCCAAGGGCTATGCCAACGGCGTCGCGGCCCGCGGCACGCAGGTTTTCGTGGCCGGCCAGATCGGCTGGAACGCGCAGAGCGAGTTCGAGAGCGATGACCTCGTGGAGCAAGTCCGCCAAGCCCTGCTCAATGTGCGCGCGGTGCTGGCTGAAGCCGGCGCCGAACCGCGCCATATCGTGCGCATGACCTGGTATCTGCTGGACAAGCGCGAGTACGTGATGCGCGGCCGCGAAATCGGAATGGCTTATCGTGAGGTGCTTGGCCGAGAATTCGGCATTGCAATGTCGGCCGTGCAAGTCGCCGGCTTGATCGAAGATAGAGCCAAGGTCGAGATCGAGGTCACGGCCGTTGTGGAAGATTGAGACTGAAGGAGACTTTTTTGGCCAACGCGAAATTTCATTGGGACGACCCGCTGCTGCTGAATGAACAGCTGACGGATGACGAACGTGCGGTGCGCGATGCCGCACACGCCTACTGCCAGGACAAGCTCGCGCCCCGCGTGCTGGAGGCCTTCCGCCACGAGAAGACCGACCCGGCCATCTTCCGCGAGATGGGTGAGCTGGGCCTGCTGGGCGCCACCATCCCCGAGGAATACGGCGGCGCCGGCCTGAACTACGTCTGCTACGGCCTGGTGGCGCGCGAGGTGGAGCGCGTGGATTCGGGCTACCGCTCGATGATGAGCGTGCAATCGTCACTCGTGATGGTGCCGATCAACGAATTCGCTAACGAGCAAACCAAGCGCAAGTACTTGCCCAAGCTCGCCACGGGCGAGTGGATCGGCTGCTTCGGCCTGACCGAGCCCAACCACGGCTCCGACCCGGGCTCGATGATCACGCGGGCCAAGAAGGTCGACGGCGGCTACTCGATCAGCGGCGCCAAGATGTGGATCACCAACAGCCCCATCGCCGACGTGTTCGTCGTGTGGGCCAAGGACGACGGCGGACAGATCCGGGGCTTCGTGCTGGAGAAGGGCTGGAAAGGCCTGAGCGCCCCGGCCATCCACGGCAAGGTCGGCCTGCGTGCGTCCATCACTGGCGAGATCGTGATGGACGAAGTCTTCTGCCCCGAGGAAAACGCCTTCCCCGAGGTGCGCGGCCTCAAGGGCCCGTTCACCTGCCTCAACAGCGCACGCTACGGCATCGCCTGGGGCGCTTTAGGCGCCGCCGAGGACTGCTGGCACAAGGCTCGGCAGTACACGCTGGACCGCAAGCAGTTCGGCAAGCCGCTGGCAGCCAACCAGCTGGTGCAGAAGAAGCTGGCCGACATGCAGACCGAGATCGTGCTGGGCCTGCAAGGCTGCCTGCGCCTGGGCCGCATGAAGGACGAGGGCACGGCTGCCGTCGAGATCACCTCGATCATGAAGCGCAACAGCTGCGGCAAGTCGCTGGAGATCGCCCGCGTGGCCCGCGACATGCTCGGCGGCAACGGCATCAGCGACGAGTTCGGCATCGCGCGCCATCTGGTCAACCTCGAGGTGGTCAACACCTACGAGGGCACGCATGACATCCATGCGCTGATCCTCGGCCGAGCGATGACCGGCATCGCTGCGTTCTAGCGCGAGTGTGAAGTGAGCCGCGCCAAGGGCGTGGCCATGCTCACGCCGGGCGCCGCGCGCGCTGCGCCGCGGCGCTGAGCCGCTTCTTCGGTTTCGTCGGCCTGGCGCGTCTCGGGCTCGGCCAGCGGAGCCACTTCGACCGCCTGGCCTCGCATCGCCACGCCAACGGCCAGGATGTCGATGACGAGCAGGTGCAGGATGCGGCTGATCATCGGCAGATGGGTGCTTACGTCTTCCACATGGTCGACGATCAGGGCCGCGTCGGCCTTGCGGGCCAGCGGGCTCTGGCTGGCAGTGATCGCGATCACCTTGGCGCCGCGCTCGCGTGCGGCTTCGGCCACTTCGAGCAGCTCGGGCAGCCGCCCGCTGGAGCTGATCAGCACGGCCACGTCACCTGGCCGCATGACCTTGGCGGCCAGCAGTTGCAGGCGCGGGTCGGTCTGCGCGCCGCAGGCCAGGCCGAAGCGCAGGAACTTGTATTGCGCGTCGTTGGCCACCACGCTGTAGTGGCCCAGCGCGAAGAACTCGATGCGGCCGGCCTTGAGCAGCAGGTCGATGGCGCGCTGCGTCATCTCGCGATTCAGTGCGCCGCGCAGGTCGAGGATGGCCGAAGCCGTGTTGCCCAACACCTTGGCGCTGAGCTCGATGGTCGAATCGTCGAACTTCACCTGCGTGTGCGTGACCGGCACGGTGCCCGTGAGGCCCGAGGCCAGGCGCAACTTGAAGTCCGACAGGCCCTCGCAGCCGAGCGAGCGGCAGAAGCGGATGACGGTCGGCTGGCTCACCTGTGCGGCCTTGGCGATCTCGGCGATGGGCTCGTTCAGCACGTCACGCGGGCGCGCCAGCACGTGCTCGGCCACGCGCAATTCGGCGGGCGAGAGCTGCTCGCGCGCGCGGCGGATCTGGCCCAGGATGGAGGCACCCGGGTCCGGCTGCAGGGTGCGCAGCTGCGATTCGAGAATGGTGGACACGCCCATGAAGGTGGCGTGCTCGTTGGTGATGACGTAGGTGGGGATGGATGCCACGTAGTTGTGGAAGCGGCCGCGGTCTTCGAAGCGCGCGCGGAACTGCGAGCGGTCGAGGAACTCGCCCAGCGTCGGCGCGATGCGGCCGCCGATGTACACGCCGCCGAAGGCGCCCAGCGTCACCGCCAGATTGGCCGCAGCGGTGCCCAGCACGCTGCAGAAGACCTCCATGGTCTCCACGCACAGCTTGTCCTGTCCGGCCAGGGCGCGGCGCGAAATCTCGGTGGCGCCCAGCTTGTCTGCGCTGACGCCATTGCGCTCCGCCAGGGCTTCATGGATCAGCTCGATGCCCGGGCCCGAGAGGACGCGCTCGAAAGACACGTGGTCGAACTGCTTGAGGCCGTGCTTGAGGATGGCGATCTCGCGCTCGTCGCGCGGCGCAAAGCTGGTGTGTCCGCCTTCGGTGCCCAGCGCCACCCAGCCGTCGCCGGCCGGGATCATGCCCGAGACGCCCAGGCCCGAGCCGGCACCCAGCACGGCCACCACGCTGGGCATGCGCGGCGCGCCGCCGCCGATCTGGCGTGCGTCGCCGGCACCCAGGCGCGGCAGCACCATGGCCAGCGCGGTGAAGTCGTTGACGACCACCAGCGTGTCCAGCCCCAGGCGCGCACGCATCTCCTCGATGCTGAACTCCCAGTGATAGTTGGTCATGCGCACCTGGTCGCCTTCGACCGGATTGGCGATGGCGATGGCCATGTGCGCGATCTGCTGCACGCCGCCGGGGAGGTCCTGAATGGAGCCGAGGTAGCTGGTGACGGCGGCGTGGAAGTCGGCCTGCTCTGCGCAGCGCAGGGAGGCGATGTGGCTGAACTGCCCCGGCGCGGTTTCCAGCGCGAAGCGCGCAAAGGTGCGGCCGATATCGCCGATCAGGCGCGGGCTGTCGAACGGAGCTGGCATGGGTTTGTCTTCGCCTGCGGGAAGCAGTTTGCTGGTGCGCCGGATTATGGGGCAGGGGCTGGTGCTTGCTGATCAGGGCTTGCGCCTTCGGCTTGCAGGGCTGCAATTTGTAGCATCACTACGGCTTCGGAAAGTCTGGTGCCTGATCCCTCAATGAGAGCCCGGATTACGTGGCGGTTACTAGGGTAGTGACTCTTGAATGAGTGCTGTAGTTTTGCTACCTTGCACCTCATTGCCGTGGGCCGAGAGCCTGCGCACCGTCCAGGCGCCTGCCGGCATACGCCCAGGTACAAGAACAGAAGGCATGTCATCTTGCGTTCCCATCATTTGCTGAAGGCGCTGCGGCGCGGAGTTCGCGCGTGAGCGGCGCTTATCCCTGGTTGGTGGCCGATATCGGCGGCACCAATGCCCGTTTTGGCTGGGTCGGCGGCCCGGGCCAGACCGTTCAGCATGTGCGGGTGCTGCCCGTCACCCAGCATGCCAATCCGGCCGAGGCTGCCAAGGCCTACCTGCTGCAGTTGGCCGAAGTGGAGCCCGCGGCACCCGCGCCGCGCAGCGCTGCGTTCGCCGTGGCCACTGCCATCGATGGCGACCAGATCGAGCTGACCAATGCCCATTGGAGCTTCTCCCGCGCCCAGACGCGGGCGGCCCTGGGCTTGGAGCTGCTGCTCCTGCTGAATGACTTCGAGGCTCTGGCGCTGTCCCTGCCGCGCCTGATGGCGCAGCAACTGCGCCAATGGCCTTCGGCGCCGGCAACGCTGCAGCCGCCCGTCCATACGCTGGCCGTGATCGGCCCGGGTACGGGCCTGGGCGTGGCCGGCGTCACGCCCACGCCGGATGGTTGGCTGGCGCTGCCGGGCGAAGGCGGCCACGCCACGCTGGCGGCGGCGGATGATTTCGAGGCGGCCCTGCTGGCCCATGTGCGGCGCGATTTCGAGCACGTTTCGGCCGAGCGACTGCTCTCGGGCATCGGCCTGCCGGTGCTGCATGGCGCGGTGGCGCAGGTGCTGGGCAGCGCCGTGGCGCAGGCCCTGACGACCGAGGCCATCGTCGAGCGTGCGCTGGCGGGGCAGGATCCGGTCTGCGAGCGGACCATCGACGCCTTCTGTGCCCTGCTCGGCAGCTTCGCCGGCAATGTGGCGCTGACCCTGGGTGCGCGGGGTGGTGTCTTCGTGGGTGGCGGCATCGTGCCGCGGTTGGGTGAGCGCTTCTTCGCTTCCGGGTTTCGTGCACGCTTCGAGGCCAAGGGGCGCTTCCGTTCCTACCTGGAACCGATTCCCACCGTGCTGATCACCGACACCCTGGCCGCGCTGGCAGGCGCAGCCCAGGCGATCGAGCAGTGGCGGCCTTGATCGGCTGCCGCTGAGCGCCTTTCCTTGGCGCCATTGTTTGTAGTTCGACTACAGAGATTTGCAGAAACCCAAGCGCAAGCTAGGTATTTGTGCGTGTTAACCCTCGGAAATTGACCGTAATTGATGAATTTCAAGGTCGTCTGGTCGCGGTTTCGCAACGTCTAGGGTTTACGTTTGCCCGTCAAATATCTAGTTTTGATACAAACGCACTCGAATCACATCCTGGCGTTTGTGCATGCCTCGAAAGTGGCGAGAGAACGCTTCGGGGGCAATTCGTTCCATCGAGCTGAGGAGACAAATCAATGACGACTTCTATCAAGAAGCGCAAGGT
>FSVW01002736.1_pt1 | contig 10600 bp, 10 predicted proteins | sample 1637551 | NCBI WGS metagenome assembly FSVW01 (sample SAMEA3914814, study PRJEB12502) | metagenome | biome: forest; material: soil | place: USA | collected 2011-09-16 | depth 0.1 m | reverse complement strand
GATGCGGGCCTTCTGCCAGTCGCGCTGCACGGTGCGTTCGGTGACGTCGAGCGCCGCGGCGATCTCGGGCTCGGTCAGGCCGCCGAAGTAGCGCATCTCCACCACCTGGGCCAGCCGCGGGTCCTGCACGGCCAGCGCCTCCAGCGCTTCATGCACGCGCAGGACCTCGTCGTCCCGCTGCGGCGCCAGGCCTTCGACGGCGGTGTTGAGGGTGACGAAGGTGGCATCGCCGCCGCGCCGCTCGGCCTGGCGGGCGCGCACATGGTCGATCACGATCGTGTGCATCACCCGCGCGGCGTAGGCAAGAAAGTGCTTGCGGTCGGGGAAGTCAGGGCCCTGTCCGGCCGAAAGGCGCAGCCAGGATTCATGAACCAGGTCGGTCGGGTTCAGGCTCAGCTCACCCGAGCGGGCCAGGCGCGAGCGGGAGATGCGCCGAAGGTCGGCATAAAGAAGTGTCACCACCCGATCGGCGGCCTGGGGGTCGCCGGCATGGGCCGCATGGAGCAGTTGGGTGACCTCGGTTGCCATGGGCGCCAACTCTAGCCGACGCACCTGTCCTCCCAGGTGAACTGGCGGGTGATTCGGCAGATTTTTGCAGCCGATGTCGGGATTGGCGTGCGCAATCCGTTCTACCCAATGAGGACATCTGCCATCGCGACGATAGGGAGGCCCCAAGAGGGCGGCGGATCTGCAGGTGTCCTCACCTTCATCGCCGAGTCCACCGTATACCCACATGTATATCGCTCCTCGCTTCGACGACCCGTTCTTCACCACCGAAAAGCGCACTTCCCATCTGGCCAAGAAACGGCCAGCCCAGGAGGTCCTGGTCCCGCAGCTCGAAAGCTTCGAGGCCTTCGGCGCCCAGCTGCGCCGCCACCTCATCACCAGCGAGCGCGCGGTCGTGATGATCGTTGCCGCTGGCACCGAGGCGAGCGGCGAGCCGCGTATCGAACTGCTCTCGGCTTTCGGCTCCCGCCTGCGCAGCCGTGTGCGCTCAACCGACCTGGTCGTGCGCGTCGGCGACGAGTTCGCCGTGTTTCTGCACGGCGACGCGGCGCCTCATGCCACGATGATCCGCGAGCGCTTGCGGATGACGCTGGCGGGCGAGTACGGGTTCGGAGAAGCGATGACGATGACGGCGCGGCCCAGGTTCGGCGTGATGGCCCATCCGGGAAGGGCGATCAGCGGGGTCGAACTGGTGCAAGGCGCGGTTCGGGCGATGGGCGCCTAGGCAGAGCGCCGAGGCGGCGCGCTGAGGGCGGCCTCAGTTGGCCATGCGCACCGTGAACATCCGCTCGACGTAGTTGGCCTGCTGCGCCCGCGCGTTGTCGGGGCAAGTGCTCGAATTGCAGGCCACGGCGTTGATGCTGTAGATGCGAACCGTCAGCGGCTGCGTGGGGTTGGCGGGATCCGCGCCTTCGTTGTATTGCACGGAGTTGCAGCTGACCATGGCGTTCAGCCCAAAGTCGGTGCCCAGGTCCAGCGTTTGCGTGGCATTGCTGCAGGCTGCCCAACTGCCCTTCAGCGCCTGGTACATGCCCCATTCCACGGCGGCGCGAGCGGCCTGGTCGGCACGGCTGGCCAGCAGCTCGCCGTTCACGCTTTGCTGGCCGGCCGCGCCCACGCGAACGACAGCGGCAGTCAGCACGGCCAGCAGCACCAGCACCACGGCGACGGTGATCAGGCCGAAGCCTTGTTGCGGCGTTTTTTTCATGGCCTGTTCAGCACCTGCAGCGTGTCCACCAGCGTGAGCGTTTCGCCGCTGCGCGTGAAGCCGAACTGCAGCGTCAGCAGGCCGTACTGCAGAAGGGCCGCGGGGCCGGGGTCGTAGCTGAAGCTGCAGGCGCTCAGGCCTGTGGCCAGGCGCTGCGCGTCAACCGTACCCGGGTTCACGCCCGGACAGCTGGCGGGTGCGGAACCGGCGAAAGCCTGGCCGCTGATGCGCCACAGCGTCCCCGTGCCCTGGCCTTGCGAAACACCGACGCCGGTGCACACATAGCTGACCACGCCCTGCGCGGCCGCAACGAGCTGGAAGCGCCCGCCCGTCACGCCCTGCGGAAACTGAAACGCCGCGCTCAGCGTGAGCCGCGCGGTGCCAAGCGCGGCAGGCGCGGCGCCGCTGCCGGCCAGCGCGGCGCGGCTCAGGCCGGTGTACAGATCGGCCGCGCTCTGGTTGCCGATCACCAGCCAGGTGCCGGCGCCGGGCAGGCTGTCGAGCGGGCTCAGCACGTCGAGCGCCAGCGTGGGCTGGCTCAGATCCAGCGGCGCCGCGCCGGCGTTGACGATGTCCGTCCCCGTGCGCAGTCGTCCGCTGGCGCCGCTGGGCACCACGTCGAAGCAGGCGGCGTCGGGCGTGCGGATGGAGTTGGGCACGGCCAGGGCCACATCGCGCGCGATGCGCTGCAGCGAGACCGCGGCCACGCTGGCCGTCTCGTTGCGTGAGCGGGTGTTGGCATAGGCCTCGAAGGCCGGTCGCATGTACAGGGCGATGGCCACGGCCAGCACGGCGGTGACGGCGATCACGATGATCAGCTCGATGAGGGTGAAGCCGCGGCTGGTCATGATTCAGGAGGCGTAGTCCGTCCGCCAGCCAATCAGCTGAAGTGACTCGTTACCTCGGCTGACCGTCACCACGATGCGCAGTGCGGCCGGGACACCCGCGAGCGTGCCGGGCTTGACGCTGATGCTGACCGAATAGCCGTCCAGCGCCGGCATCGGGCTGCCATCCACGGCGCAGATGCTGCCGCTGCTGGCGTAGCCGTCGTAGTCGCGCACGTCGTTGAACTGGCTGCGCGCGCAAGTCGGGCTGGCCGCTGCGTTGGCGCTGGCGGCGTAGGGCCGCGAGGCCGCTTCGCTCAGGAAGTTCCGCGCCAGCGTCAGCAGTTGCACGCGCACCATCGGGTCGGCGGAATGGCGCGCGTTCTGGTTCAGGGCCATCAGCAGCGCAGCCAGCGCGCAGCCCAGCAGCACGATGGCCAGCACCATCTCCACCAGCGTGAAACCGGTACTCCGGTTTGGCAAACCGCGCGGTCTATTCGACATGGCCACTGCCCGCATACACGATGACCGCGGGCTGATCGGCAACGCTGAGCGTGATGGTGTCCGCTGCGCCGCCGCCGCCGCCGCCGCCACTGCGCGCCACCGTGCCGTCGGCTTGAAACAGCAGGGTGACGCTGCCCGCGGGCGCCGCGCCCATGCTGTCGCAATCGGCCACCGCCGCACTGGAGGCCACGACGGCGGTCGTCTGCACATTGGCGACCCGCACGCAGACCAGCCGGCGCGATGCCATGGCCGTGGCGTGCGCCTGGCGCAGTGCGCCGATCAGCTCATCGCGATGGGCCGAGCCGGCCAAGGCCAGGCTGCCATCCAGGCGCGGCAAGGCCGTCACAGCCAGCACGCTCAGTATGAGCATCGCCAGGACCAATTCAGCCATGCTGAAGCCTCGTTCAATTCGGGATGCGCGCATCGATCACCTTGCTGGATTCACCGCTGACCAGGCCGAAGCTGGCGCGTGCGGATGGGTCACGGTCCCAGGCCAGGCCGCAGGCGCCCAGTCCACCATTCTGTGAACGCAGCCAGGGCAGCTTGGCACCCGTGCTGGAGGGAATCGGCGCGACGCCGCACAGCTGGGCTGCCGCGCCGCTGCCGAGGTTGAGCGCCACGTCCAGCGTGCCCGCGGCGGCGGGCGAGGCCGGCGAGAGCATGAGGCTGGCCTGGCCGCTCAGCATCGTGAACCCGCTGGCCGTGTTGTTCATGGCCATGCTGGGCACGCCCTTGAGCGTGAGTGGGTTGTAGCGCAGCGCGGCGCTGGCGGGCAACACGGTGCAGCTGTCGGCGCTGTTGCGCACCCAGGCCGCGCCGCTCCAGTATTGCGCCTCCACCGGCAGGCTCAGCGAGAGGTTGATGGCCCCCGAATTGCCGGACAGGCGCAGGCGCCCGCTGCGCACGAGCATGCTGCCCTCGCTGCCGGCGGCCGAGGAAACCCCGTTGGCGTCGATCACGCGCACGAAGAGCAAGCCCGGCGCCGTCAGCTTGGTGGTGAAGGCATAACTGAGTGTGTTGACGGTGGCCACGCCATGGTCGAAGGCGCTGGCCGGCAGCGTGGGGGGGCTGAAGCTGCCGGCGCCGATAACCTGGGCCGCGCTGTAGCTGCCGGCCTGCGCATAGGCCGGCGCGAGGGCGCCGCTGCCGTCGTAGTTGAGCGTGGTGCCGGGGCTGGCCAGGCCGTTGCGTGCGGTCACGGTGAGGGTGAAAGGCTGGCCCGCGTAGCTGAAGCTGCCGCACGCCGGCGTGGTGGCCACGTCAAAGTGATGCGGGATGAAGCTGCCCGTGGCGCCGCTGCCGCTCGCGCCCAGGCCGCTGCCGAGGTAGTTGCTGATCGAGGCCGTCAGCTGGCCCTGGCCCACCTCGCTCCACACGGCGTTGGAGACCGCCATCACACCGGCATTCACGCTGGCCACGCTGGCGCTGAAGCTGCCGTCGCTGGCGCCGATGCCTGTGGGTTTGCTGCGCGTGAAGCTCAAGGCCGGCGTGGCTGGCGTGCTCTCGCGCATGAAGTTGGGCGCCACGGCGCCGCTGGCGTTGAGCGCCTTGAGCGTGGCGCCGAAGGCCGTGCCCGCCACCAGCGGGCTGGTGATGGCGCCCACGCTGAAGCTGGCCGGGGCCGCGATGACCGAGGTGCTGCCGCCCATCACCAGGCCCGTGTCACCATTGCCCGAGCCGCCGCTGTAGCTGGCACTGACGGCGAGCTGGCCCACGTCCGCATAACTGAACGGCAGAGCGGCATTGCCTGCGGCGTCGAAGGCCGTGTCCACGCTGCTGCCTGCGGCGTTGCAGGTGCCGCCGCCGATGCTGGGCCACAGCGTGCCGGTGGCGGGGTTGGCATGGCCGCAGCTGAGCTTCACGCTGCGCTTGACGCTGGCGAAGGCGGGCAGGCAGCGCGTGTTGTCGGCCGAGGACCGGATGGCGCTGAGCGCGAGGTTCACACCCGCGCTGGCCGCGGCATGGTGGGGCACGGACAGCAGCAGGGCGCTCGAAGCCGTCGTGAATGTGCAGGCGGCGTCGAAGTCGCAGGCCGTCGGGTTGGCGGCCAGCGGTGAAGCGCTGGTGGTGCCCAGCGTCGTGCTGCCCGCCACCGGCAACTGCAAGTTGAAGCCGATCGATCCCTGGCCGGCCGGGATGCTGAAGCTCACGCCGCCCGGCCAGAGCGTGGCTGCGTTGCTGCCGCTCAAGGTTCCGGTGACGCCCGTGGTGACGAGGCTGCTGCAGGCCACATCGGCGCAGGCCTTGAGCGTGAAGCTGGCTGGCGCGCAGGTGACGCCCTGCTTGCTGGTGCCGCTGATCAGGAGGTGATGCAGGCCGGCGCAGCTGTGGCTGGCGGCGTAGTCCTGGCTGACCTCGCTGGAGCCGATGGCGGTCTTGTAGATGTGCAGTTCGTCGATGCGGCCGTTGGCCGAGTTGAGCGTGCCGCCATTGGCTGCGGCGTTGGTCTGCGCGTCACCGATGCGCAATGCGACAACCTGGTTGTTGATCGTGGCGTTTGCGGTCTGCGGCAGGCTCACCGCCTGCTGGACCCCGTTGATCCAGATGCGGAGCACGGAGAGATCGCTGCCGCTGCGCAGGTCCCAGCTCACGGCAATGTGCACCCAGGTGTTGGCCGCAAACGAGAAGGCTGGCGAAGTGGCCGTGCTCGTGGTGGTGCTGCTGTCGGTGATGGAGAACCTGATCTGGCCGCTGCTGCTCAGCATCAGGAAGAAGGGCCGCTGCGTGTTGCTGCTGCCGTCCACGAGCATGGCGTCCTTGCTGCCCCAGGCCACGGCGGAGCGGAAGTAGAAGTCGATGCCGCCGCTGCTGCCAGGCGCGAGCGGTGAATCGGCTCCGTCGCTCGTCTTGCTCGTGTTGCCCGGCACCAGCAGCGAGCGGCAGGACTGGCCGGTCGCATCGCTGCTGGACGCGCCCACGCGTGTGGCGTTGTTGGCGTTGCCGCTGCCGTCCTTGATCTCGCCATTCGTGCCGTTGTAGCTGCGCTCGTCGAAGCTGTAGCTGGCCAGCGGCGCCGGCACGACCTTGCCCGGGAACCAGCGCACGGCCGAGCCCGCTGCGTTGAAGCCTTGCTGGTAGCCATAGAGCGTGCTGTCGCTGCTGTTCAGCTGCACGCCGATGGTGGCGTCGCCGCCGTCGGGATTGCTGTCCTTGTACTGGTACTTGAACTCGCCGTTCTCGTAGAGGATGAGCTGGAAGTTGTACTTGTTGACGCCGAGCACGATGCCCAGCACGCTGAATGTCGGCACGCCCACGTCGTTCCAGCTCACCACCATATGCCGGTTGGGCGCGCTGCCCTTTTGTTCCCAGCTGACGCTGCCGCCGCTGGGAAAGAAGATCAGGATGGGCTTGAGCTGGAAGTCGCGCCAATAGACCATCAGCGTGTTGCTGGTCGGGCCGGCTGCGCAGGCGCCGCTGGCCGGCGCGCTGCCCACGGGCAGGGCGGCCGGGCCGGCGATGCGCTGCAGGCCAGTGTCGGCGCCGAACTGCACCATGCCGTCCAGGAACACGCGCATCGAGCTGTGGTTCGTGCCATTGAAGGGGAAGGTGAAGCCGCCGCTGAAATTGATGGTGGCCTTGTCGTCGTCGTTCGTCGCGGCGGTGCAGCTGCCGTCCCAGCTGACGGTATTGGCCGCGCTTTCCCAGGCGTAGCTGTCGTTGCGATAGTTGTAGCTGCCCGCCTGCGCGGTGCAGGTGGCCAGCCACAAGAGGAGCGACAGCCAGCGCATGGCCGTTCAGGCGCCTGCGGCCATGACGGTCACGTCCGCGGTCTTGGCGCTGGGCGTGCTGGGGTCGGTGACCGTGCAGTTCATCGCGATGCCCGCCGTGCCGGTCGTCACCGCGCTTGCTGCAGCGGAGGGGCCGACCGTGTAGCCGGTGGGCAGGCCGCCCTGCAGCAGGGTCGGCAGGTTCGTATCCACGCAGGATGCGACCTTGATGCACTTGCCCGCCGTGGGGGCCTGGTTGGTGACGAGGCAGCCGCCATAGTTGATGGAACTGGCGCTGGCCAGCGCACCGGCGACCCCCTTGGTTGCCGCGGTCTTGGCGTCATCGCTGACGTCCACAAACTTCGGCAGCGCGATGGCCGCCAGGATGCCGAGGATGACGATCACGATGATCAGCTCGATCATGGTGAAGCCCGATTGCACAGAGGAACGAGTTTTCATGGTTGGACTCCCGGTGGGACTGAGGAAGGACATGAGGTCGCGGGGCGCGACGCGGGGGATGACGCACAAAGCGCCTGCTCGACGGTGCGCGCCATGCGCTCCCGCGATGCCTGGTAGGCGGCGCCGGCCTGGCGCCCGTCTTCTTGCAATTCGTTCACGCGCAGCAGGGCCAGCGCGGTGCATGCGCCCATCACGGTGACGGTCAGGGCGATTTCAAGTCTTTGATGCATGACGGTCCTCTTCAGCGGTGCAGGGCGGCGCGGCCCAGATCCCACACGGGCAGGAACACGCCCAGCGCCAGCACCAGCAGCAGGGCGCCGAGGCAGGCGATGAGCAGCGGCTCGATCTGCTGCGCCAGGGTCTTGAGCTCGTACTGCACCTCGCCGGTGTAGAGCTGGCCGACCTGGTCGAGCAGTTCATCGAGCGCGCCGGTCTCGTCGCCGACGGCGATCATCTGCAGCACCACGGGCGTGAAGACATGCGTGGCCGCGGCCGCGCGCAGTACGGATTCACCGCGCTCCACCGACTCGCGCATCTGCTCCACCTTGCGCTGAAGGTGGGCGTTAGCCAGCGTGCTGCCGACGACGGTCAGCGCCTGGCCCGTGGGCACGCCGGAGCGCAGGGCGAGCGCCAGCGAACGCGCCAGCCGCGCCAGGGCCGCCTTGCGCAGGATCTTGCCGGCCAGGGGCAGCTGGAGCTTGCGCAGGTCCCACCACAGCCGGCCCGGCGGCGTGGCGATCCAGCGCCGCCACATCACGGTGGCGGCCACCGCCATCACCCCCAGCAACCAGCCGTGGTGCAGGGTGAAGTCGGACGTCGCCACCAGCACGCGCGTGGGCAGGGGCAGGGCAGCGCCGAAGTGCTCGAACACCTTGGCGAAGGCCGGGATCACCAGCACATTGATCACGCCGATGGCGCCGACGAAGGTGAGCAGCACGAAGAGCGGATAGCGCACGGCGGCCTTCACCTGCTGCCTGATCTGGTGCTCGAACTCCAGGTGCTCGGTCAGGCGCAGCAGCACCTCGTCCAGGCGCCCGGTCAGCTCGCCCACGCGCACCAGGGCGGCGTAGAAACCGTCGAAGACCTGCGGATGCAGGGCGAGCGAGCTGGCCAGGTCGATGCCGGACTCCAGGTTCTGCCGCAGCGAGACGAGCGTGCGGCGCATGCGCTCCTGCGTGCTCGACTCATGCAGGGCCGCCAGCGCGCGCAGCATCGGCACACCTGCTCGAAGCAGCGTGTGGAGCTGGCGGCTGAACAGCATCAGCTCCATAACGCCGATGCGCGGCAGCCGCCACTCGCTGAACCAGCGCTGCAGGCCCGCGCGCGGCTCGGCGGGCGCCGCCATGGCCTGGATCTGCAGCGGCGTGAAGCCGCGCCCGCGCAGGGCGCTGGCCACGGCGGCGGCGCTGGCGCCTTCCTGCACGCCTTGGTGCAGCTGCTCGCCCGCGCGGGCCGTGTAGACGAACTGCGGCATGGCTTCAGCCCTCGCCGGCCACGATGGCATCCGCCAGCGTGGCGTTGCCTTCAAGCGCCGCCTTGAGGGCCTGGCAGCGCAGGGAATGCTCGCCCATCTGGGCCTCGGCCGCTGCAGCGAGTTGCTCGGGCGCCTCAAGATCAAATGCGCGGGCCAGGTCGCGGCCCATCTCCACGAACTCGAACAGGCCCTGGCGGCCCGCATGGCCCGTGCCATGGCAGCGCGGGCAGCCGCGCGCCGTGCGCAGGCCGCTCAGGTCCAGCGCGCCGCCTCGCGTGCAGGCCATGGCGCCCAGCCAGGCCAGTTCGCGCTCGCTCGGCGCATGCGGCTCGGCGCAATGCGGGCACACCAGGCGCAGCAGACGCTGGGCCAGCACCAGCTGCAGCGAGCTGGCCACCATGAAGCGCGGCACGCCCATGTCCACCAGTCGCAGCGGCGCGGCGGCGGCGCTCTTGGTGTGCAGCGTGGAGAGCACCAGGTGGCCCGTCATCGCGGCGCGCAGGCCGGTCTCGGCGGTCTGCTGGTCGCGCATCTCGCCGATCAGCAGCACGTCCGGGTCCTGCCGCAGCGCCGCGCGCAGCACGCGCTGGAAGCTCAGCTCGATCTTGTCCTGCACCTGCACCTGATTGAGGCCGGGCAGGCGGTACTCGACCGGGTCTTCCACCGTGATGATCTTGCGGCCCGTGTGGTTCAGCTCGTTGAGCGCGGCGTAGAGCGTGGTGGTCTTGCCGCTGCCCGTGGGCCCGGTCACCAGCACCATGCCCGAGGGCTTGGCCAGCGCTCGGCGCAGCGCGGCGTCCACCGGCGCCGGCAGGTTCAGCGCGTTCAGCTCCAGCAGGCCGCTGTTCTGGCTCAGCAGCCGCATCACCACCGATTCACCGTGCTGCGTCGGCATGGTGGAGAGCCGCATGTCCACGGTGCCACAGCGCAGCTTGACGGCAAAGCAGCCGTCCTGCGGCAGGCGCTTCTCGGAGATGTCCAGCCCCGCCATCAGCTTGAGCCTCAAGGCCACGGCCGCGGCGATGCGCGCGTCGGTCTCCATCTGCACATGCAGCTCGCCGTCGATGCGATAGCGGATGCGCAGCTGGTGTTCCTGCGGCTCGATGTGGATGTCGGAGGCGCGCAGGCGCAGGGCTTCCTCGAACATCGAGGTCAGCAGCCGCGCCACCGGCGCATCCTGCGTGCCCGCGCCCTGCAGGCCGAGCAGCTCGCCGAGCTCGGCCTCGACGCTGGTGATCTCGGTGCTCAACGCCTTGGCCAGGCCGGCGATCTCGCGGCCCTGGTAGGCGGCGTCCAGCGCAGTGACGAGCGGCGTCTCGGCCGCGGCGGCCAGGCGCAGCGGGCGCTTGAGCAGGCGTTGCAGCTCTTCCATGCTGCTCGGGTCGGTGGGGTCGGCCAGGGCCACTAGCAGGCTGCCGGGCGTCTCTTCCAGCACCAGCGCGCGCAGGCGCCGGGCCTGCATCTCGGGCAGCAGGCGCGCCAGCTCGGGCGCCACGGCGCGGCGCGAGAGATCGACATACGGAATGCGCAACTGGCGCGAGAGGGCCTGCGCGATCTGCTCTTCGCTGGCCCAGCCGGCCTCGGTGATCAGGCGGCCGAGCTTGCGGCCGTTGTCGCGTTGCGCGGCCAGGGCCTGTTCGAGCTGCTCGGCGGTGAGCAGGCCTTGCTCCACCAGCAAGTCGCCGATGCGCAATTGTTCAAGACGTGCGGTCATGGCGTGACTCCTTTGACGGGCGTGGTGATGGCAATGCCGGTCTGTTCGGGCCAGCGCGCGTCCTCGATCAGCGTGGGCTTGATGAGGATCACCAGCTCGTGCTTGCGGCTGGTCTTGCTGGTCTGGCGGAACAGGCCGCCGAGCAGGGGCATGTTCTGCAGGCCCGGCACGCCGTCGCGGCTGCTGCTGCCCGAGACCTGCATC
>FSVW01001830.1_pt1 | contig 10605 bp, 11 predicted proteins | sample 1637551 | NCBI WGS metagenome assembly FSVW01 (sample SAMEA3914814, study PRJEB12502) | metagenome | biome: forest; material: soil | place: USA | collected 2011-09-16 | depth 0.1 m | reverse complement strand
TTGATCGGTTGATCGGTTGATCGGTCGGTCTGCTACGCGGATGTCGATTTCGGCAGTGGCCGATCGTCGTGCAGGACAAGGATCCCCAACCGAGGAGCGCACCCATCATGCTGAAGCTTTACTACCACCCCTTCTCGTCCTACTGCCAGAAGGCCCTCGTGGCCTTCTACGAGAAGGACGTCGCATTCGAGCCGCACAACATCGACGGCCCGCCCGACAACCCGGTGATGCAGGAGCTCGCCAGCCTGTGGCCGATGCGGCGTTTCCCCGTTCTCGTGGACGGCGACCGCACGGTGCTGGAAGCGACATGCATCATCGAATACATCGACCAACACTCGCCGGGCACCCAGCGCCTGATCCCCGCCGACCCGGTGGCCGCGCTGGAAGTGCGGATGCTGGACCGCTTCTTCGACAACTACGTCTCCACGCCGCAGCAGAAGGTCGTGTTCGACGCGATCCGGCAGGAAGCGGACCGCGATGCCTATGGCGTCAAGGAAGCCCGGGCGATGCTCGACACGTCCTACGCCTGGCTGGACCGCAAGTTGGCCGATGGCCGGCCCTGGGCCGCCGGCCCGGACTTCAGCCTGGCCGATTGCGCGGCCTCGCCCTTCCTGTTCTATGCAGACTGGACGCACCGGATCGGCGAGCAATTCGCTAACGTCCACGCTTATCGGCGCCGGCTGCTTGCCCGGCCCGCTTTCGCGCGGGCGGTGGACGAGGCGCGCGTCTACCGCAACTACTTTCCGCTGGGGGCGCCGGACCGGGATTGACGGCCGGTCCCAGCAGATTCATCGGGGTCCGATTAAAGTCGGCGGCTCCAGTTCTTCCCTCGAAAGGAACCCGATGAATCACTCCGTTATGTCCAAGACTGCCTGCGCGCTGGCCGCAGCCCTCACGCTGGCCTTCGCACCGCTGGCCATCGCACCGGCCCAAGCCGCCGCGCCCCAGGTGAAGACCCAGGCGCCGGGCTACTACCGCATGATGCTGGGCAGCTTCGAGATCACGGCGCTGAACGACGGCTTCTTCGACCTGCCGGTGGACAAGCTGCTCAAGCAGCCGCCCGAGAAAACCGAGGCCGCGCTGGCGAAGTATTTCCAGAAGGTGCCGGTCGAGACCTCGGTCAACGCCTTCCTCATCAACACCGGCTCCAAGCTCGTGCTGATCGACACCGGCACCGGCGGCAAAGCCGCGGCCTCGGCCGGCGTGCTGCTGGCGAACCTGGCGGCGGCCGGCTACAAGCCCGAGCAGATCGACGAGATCTTCATCACCCACAACCACGGCGACCACCTCGGCGGTCTGACCACCAAGGAAGGCGCCGTCGTCTTCCCGAACGCCACCGTGCACCTGGGCAAGGCCGACGCGGACGCTGACAGCGCCAAGTCCACGCTGGCGCCCTACGCCGCGGCGAAGAAGCTCGCGACTATCGAGGCCGACGGCGAAATCGTGCCCGGCGTGCGCGCCTGGGCCACGCCGGGCCATACCCCTGGGCATACGAGTTATGTGGTCGAGAGCCAGGGGCAGAAGCTGATCGTCACCGGCGACCTGATCCACGTGGCCGCGGTCCAGTTCGATGACCCGAGCGTCACGATCAACTTCGACAGCGACAGCGCCTCCGCCGCGGTCCAGCGCCAGAAGGTCTTCAGCGCCGCCGCAGCCGACGGCACGATCATCGCCGCCACCCACCTGCAGTTCCCGGGGATGGGCCGCTTGAAGGCCAATGGCACGAGCTGGCAGTACGTGCCGGTGAACTACACCCGCGTCCGCTGAAGCGACGCGATGGGCGGCTAACGGTCTGAGCCAGCGGATGCAGCGGCGAGGCGCGCGCCGATGCGCCGCCCCTCGGCCGCCCAGATCCGCGCGATGTCGCCCTTGCTGCTCATCTCCGCGAGCACGTGTTCCAGGCGCGCGGCCAGCTCGGCGTGGCGCTCGTTCAGCGAATGGAACAAATCGGCCGTCAGCACCGGCTCGCGGACCTTGCAGACGTCGTGCACGCCATGCCCGACCAACTGCGCATCGCTCTCCATCTGGCCGGTGACCGCATAGCGCGTGATGCCCTTGCGCATCGCGCGCAGGGCATCCCAGTTGTTCTGCGACGCCAGCAGCGCCGCCTCCGGCAAGAGCAACTCGATCCCGCGCGTCCCGCGCATATAGGCCACGCGGCCCTCCGTCAGCTCGTCGAGGCTGACGCGCGCCGGACAGATCCGGCCCGTCCGGTAAGCCATGAAGATGGCGCGCGCCACCGGCACCTTGACCACCAGCAGATGCGGCCATTCGTTCAGCGAGACCGCGCTGTGGATCAGGTCCCCGTCAAGTTCGCCGGTGTCGGCCATCTGGATGCCCCGGCGCAGCGGCAGCGTGTGCGTACGGATCACGATGCCCAGCCGGCGGTAGGCCTCCTGGAGCACCGCGATGGCCACGGCGCTCTGCACGGGGTTGTCCAGCCCGGCAAGCTCCAGGGTCTGGATCTCCGTTGCCGCCGCAGGCGCCGGGAACCCGAAAAAGCTGCCGGCCGCGCCCAGCAGCAGCGCAAGTAACGCCTTATGCCAGCGGAGCCGCTCGGGAGAGGGTGCCGGCTTGTCCACAGGCGCTCCGCGGGGTCACCGGGCTGTCAGGCAGCGACGAAACTCTCGATCGCCCGCGCCGCGCCGAACAGCGCCGGCGATTGCTGCGAGAGGATCACGAGGGCCGGCATCGCGCCAAGGTAGGCGGCAAAGCGGCCCTTGGCTTCGAGACGTTCGCGGAAGGGCGAGGCGTCGAAGCGCTGGCCCAGGCGCGGCACGATGCCGCCGCCGATATAGATGCCGCCGTGCGCGCCCAGCGTCAGCGCCAGGTTGCCGGCTGCCGTGCCGAGGAAGGCGCAGAAGAGGTCGATCGTCTCCTCGCACATCGGATCGTTGCGCTCCAGCGCGCCGGCGGTGATGGCGGCCGCGTCGATCGCAACAGGCGCAACGCCGGGGCGCTCCAGTTGCTGCAGGGCGAGATGGATGTCCACCAGGCCCTGGCCGCAGCAGGCCCGCTCGGCCGACATATGGCCGTAACGCTGGCGGATGATCGCGAGCACAGCGTCCTCGCGCGGCGTGCAGCCGGCCAGCGTGATGTGACCGCCCTCGCCTTCCAGCGGTACCCAGCCCCCGCGGCCATCGGGAATCAGGCCGGAGACGCCAAGGCCCGTGCCGGCGCCGATCAGTGCAATCGGCGCGTCAGCCATGGCCGCCTTGCCGCCGACCTGGCGCAGGTCGCTCGCCGGCAGGTCCGGCAGCGCCAGCGCCAACGCGGTGAAGTCGTTCAACATGCGCAGCATCTGGAAGCCGAAATGCTCGCGCAAGGCGGAGATCGAGAACGTCCAGTGATGGTTGGTCATCTTGACCATGTCGCCGACGATCGGATTGGCGATGGCGATCGCGCAGGCCGCCGGCGCGGCGCGGTCCACTCGCTGCAGATAGGCGGTGATCGCGTCGGCGATGCTGGCGTAATCCGCGCAGGGCAGGATCATCACATCGGTGATCTCGGCGCCAGGCGCCGCCTGCCAGGCGAAGCGGGCGTTGGTGCCGCCGACGTCGGCAAGAAGGCGGGCGCTGCGTGGGTTTGTCGTTGTCATGGCGGGAGGGATCGCTGAGGCTGAAAGGGGGACCGGCTTTGCGCGCATTTTGGCGCAAGCCCGGCCCCTTCGAGTTACTTCAGGCGATCAACATTGAAACCGGCGTCGGCGACTCGGGTCGCCTGCCGCCGCTTCTCAGTTTTCAGAGCGTATCAAGGGCAGCAGCGCCACAGTCCCCAGCACCAGCACGCCGCCGGCCAGCCACAGCGTGCTGTGATAGCTGCCGCTGGCGTGCACCATATAGCCGGCCAGCGCCGGCGCGCTGATCTGCGCGAGGCCGTAGCCGAGCGTCAGGCGCGCCATCGCCTTGCCCGGATTGGCCGGCGAGCGGCGCCCCACTAACGCCAAGGTCATGCTGACAATGCCGATCGTCGTGGCGCCGTACATCAGGGCGCCGGCGAGAGCCGCGGCGAGACCGTCGGACAGGGCGGGCAAGACGACACCGATCGCCTGCAAGGCAAAGGCGACCATCAGCGCGCGCATGTCACCCAGCCGCCGCGCCACGCCGTCCCACAGGAACACAGCCGGCGTGGCCGCCAGGCCCACCAGCAGCCAGGCCCAGGGCCCCTGGCCCGCCAGCAGCGGCTGGCGCTCGACGATGGCGACGGTGAAGGTGGCGTTGATGACGAAGCCCCAGCCGGCGCAGAAGTAGCTGGCGAACATCAGCGCCATCCAGCGCCGGCTCGGTGCCGTGGTTGCGCTTGAATTTGACGTTAGGGGTTCCGGCGGCACCGGCGGACGCCAGGCCCAGGCGGGGACGAAGAAGATCAGGCCGATGAAGGCAAAGCCCTGCCACTGCTGTGCCCAACCCAGGTCCAGCCGCGTCATCGCCATCGCCCCGATGGCCGAAACCACGATGCCCAGGCCGATGCCCGAGAAGTACTTGCCCAGTTCGGGCGGGCGGCCATTGCGTATCAGCCAGTTCAGCACCAGACCCGAACCGAGCAGCATGCCGGCCGCGCCGCACAGGCCGCCGAGGAAGCGCGACAAGGCCCACAGCAGCGGCTGCTCGCCCATGCCCATCAGCATCGTGATCAGCAGGCTCAGCCAGAGGCCGATGCTGTAGAGCCGGTGCCGCATCCGCGCGTCTTCGAGCCAGGAGGCCAGCAAGGCGCCGCTCATATAGCCGGCGTAGTTGATTGCCGCGAGCCAGCCGCCGGCCGTGTCGGTCAAATGGGCCTGCTGATGCATCTGGGGCAACAGCGGCGTATAAGCAAAACGTGCCAGGCCAATCGTGAGCACCAGGGCGCTGACGCCGCCGACGATGACTTGCCAGGCCTGGAGCGGTTCTGATTGTTTGTTCTTCTGCATGACTTGAGGGTAAGCGATGCCCTTGTTTTCCGGTGTCGCGCATCCAACTCACAATGATGATGTTCAACGCCCTGCCCATCCTCCTCGTCACCGCCCTCTCCCTGCTGCTGGCGGCCTGGCTGATGGCGCATCCCTGGCTCACCCGCCGCCGCCGCGAGCGCATCGCCAGCCGGCCGTTTCCGCAAGCCTGGCGCCGGATCCTGCGCCGCCGCGTGCCCTTCGTGCAGCGCCTGCCGGCTGATCTGCAGATGCGGCTGAAGGGCATGATCCAGGTCTTCCTGTCCGAAAAGCCGATCATTGGCTGCGGTGGCCTGGAGGTCACAGACGACATGCGCGTCACCATCGCTGCCCAGGCCTGCCTGCCGCTGCTGGGCACCTCGCGCGGCTTCTATCCGGAGCTGAAGCAGGTCTTGCTCTACCCCGGCGCCTTCGTGGTGGACCGCCCCGCCCCCGGGCCCGGCGGCGTGCAGATGGACCAGCGCCGCGCGCTGGCCGGCGAGAGTTGGGTGCAGGGTCAGGTCTTGCTGTCCTGGGCCGACGTGGCTTCAGGCGCCGCCGATCCGGGCGACGGGCACAACGTCGTCATCCATGAATTCGCCCACCAGCTGGACCAGGCCAAGGGCTTCGCCAACGGCGCGCCGCTGCTGACCAGCAAGGCAGCCTACCGGCAATGGTCATGGGTGATGCAGCGCGAGTTCGATGCGCTGCGCGCCCGAGTGGCCCGCGAGGAACCGGGCTTGCTCGACGCCTACGGCGCGACGGACCCGGCGGAGTTCTTTGCCGTGGCCAGCGAGGTGTTCTTCGAGCGCGGTACGGAGCTGGCCTGGCAGCATCCGGCGCTGTACGAGCAGTTGAGCCGTTACTACCGGCTCAATCCCTTGAGCTGGCAATAAGCGTTTCTTAAAAACCGAGCGACGCCAGCAGGTCGTCCACGTCATCCTGCTGCAGCGCCTTGTCGGGCGTCTGCACGCCTTCCAGCATCTGGGGCGCCGGCTCGCTGCTGGTGGCCATGAAGTCCGTTTTCGGCAAACCAGCCAGCATTTCCACCAGCGGCTGCTCGGAGCGCTCCAGCATCTTGATAACCTTGTTGATCACCTGGCCGGACAAGTCCTGGAACCCCTGCGCCATCATCAGCTCGGTATGCAGCGAACGCTCGCGTTCGGCAAAGCCGGCAGCGGTGGCTGCGTAGGCGGCACATAACTTCAGCATCGAGCGGGCCCGGTCCAGGGTCAGCTCTTGCGAGGTGGCCTGGCGGCTGAGCATCTCGGAAAGATCCGTGCCCTGGCGGCGAACCTGCTCGGCGTCGTCCTGTGCGCGCTCGACCAGTTCCAGCACCGTCGTGGCGGCCTGTTCGGTCATCTTGCGCACATAGCCCAGGCGCTCGCAGGCGTCGGGCAGTTCCTGAACCAATTGCTGCAGAACCTGTGCCGCAGCCGCAGGCGCTTGTTCGTCGGATCTCATGGCGGACATTGTCTTTTTGGTGTGTTCGGGGGGCTCACCGTCGAAACCCATCGCGACCTGGAACCCATGCAACGATGATAGGTTGGGCCGCCCGGCAATCGCTGTTTCGGAAGGTTTCGCGCTTAAGCAAAGAGCCAGCTTTTTAACGCTAGCCGGGGTTTTGTACCCGCGGCTAACGCCTTACCTGAGCGGCATCAGCCGAGCGCCTGCTCGACCCGGTTGCGCCCGCCCTGCTTGGCGCGGTACATGGCGGCATCGGCCGAGGCGACCAGGCTTTCGGTCGTGTCGGCGCCGGTGACGAGGCCGCCGCGAACGCCCACGCTGATGGTCGCCGCGATGGGGTGCACACCCCACTGGGCCGGCGTCTTGGCCACCGCGTCGCGCAGGGCTTCGGCCAGCGTCAGCGCACCGTCCAGGCCGGTATCGGGCAGCACGAGCAGGAATTCCTCGCCGCCGAAGCGGCCGATCTGGTCCTGCGCCCTCATGCGATCGCGCAGGGTCTGCGCCACGAAGCGCAGCACGGCGTCGCCCGCCTGGTGGCCGTAGCCGTCGTTGATGCGCTTGAAGTGGTCGATGTCGATCAGCAGCACGCTCAGCAGCAGGCCCTGGCGCTGCGCCCGCGCGACGGCCTGCCCCAGGTCCTCGCTGATGGCCCGGCGGTTGGACAGGCCGGTCAGCATGTCCTTCATCGCCATCTCGTAGTTGAGCCGCTCGGCCCGTTCCATGGTCATGTAGACGAAGCCCAGCGCGACGCTGAGGATCGCGCACATCGCCACCAGGAACACCAGCGCCAGCCAGCGCTCGCCGCCGGCCTGCGTACTGACGTCGATCAGGCCGAAGTAGACGGCAAAGGCCCGCAGCAACAGGACCAGGCCCAGGCCACTGAAGGCAGCAAAGAGAATGAAGCGGCCCCGGCCCTGCATCGCCTGACGACGATCGACCAGCGCGCGCAGCACCAGCACGATCTGCACGGCGCACAGCAGCGCCATGCCGACCGAGCGCAGCCGCGGCTCCGGGATCAGCGGACTGAGCAGGAAGGGCACCAGCGCGACGGGGAACACCGTCTGCATGCGCCGGATCGGCGCGCCCTGGAAGCGCCGCACCGCCATCAGCATCAGCGCCAGCGAGACGGAATAGGCCACGTTGCCGCCGCCCACCGAAAAGGGCGCCGGCATGCGCTCGCGCAAGGCGAACAGCACATTGCTGGCCGCGTAGGCCACCAGCGCCAGGGCCAGCGCCCACAGCGCATTCCCCACGCCCTGCCCCCAGGCCATCATGCATATCCAGAAGGCCATCAACAAGGTGACGGCGGTCACCACGACGAACAGGGTCGAGACATCCAGAAGCATGAATGAATTCTAGGAAGCCGCTGAAAATTGGCGTTAGGAACAATGCCCGCATCCGGGCCCCGCGAGCGCCGGTGTGCACCTTCCGCGAGCCATGTCGTGGCTTATTTCACGGGCGGGGCGGCAGCGGGCCCAGCAGTTGCACCAGCGCGGCGCGCGTTTGCGCCGGATCGATCACGGCGTCGATCTCCAGCATCTCCGCCATGTGCAGCGCGCGGCCGTTGTCGATCTGGCGGGCCAGCAGCTTGTCGAACAGCGCCTGCCGCGGCGGGCCTTCGGCTTGCGCCTGCAACTCCTTGCGATAGCCCAGGCGCACGGCGCCCTCCAGGCCCATCGCACCGAACTCGCCGCTGGGCCAGGCCAGGCTTGCCAGCGGCACATGCAGGCTGCCGCCGGCCAGCGCCATCGCGCCCAGGCCGTAGGCGCGGCGCAGCACGATGCTGACGACGGGCATCGTCATCTGCGCGGCGGCCCGAAAGAGTGCACCGCTGGCGCGCACCTGCCCCCGCGCTTCGGCCTCGGGGCCAACCATGAATCCCGGCGTGTCGATGAGGCTGACCAGGGGCAGTGCTAACGCTTCGCATCGACGCATCCAGTCGGCGGCCTTGTTCGCCGCCTCCGCATCGATCGCGCCGCCCTTGACTGCGCAGTTGCTGGCCAGCACCGCCACGGGCCGGCCTTCGATCCGGGCCAGGAAGGTCAGCACCGCCGCACCGTAGGCCGGCCGCAGTTCCAGCAGCGAGCCGCTGTCAAAAATATGGGCCGCCAGCGGACGGACGTCATAGCTCCTGAGCCGGTTCTCGGGAATCGCATGGCGCAGCGGCTCGGGGTCGGGGCTGCTCCAGTCGGCCGCCGCGCCGGGCCGCAGCAGGGCCAGGTATTGCCTGGCGACGCGCACGGCAGCGGCTTCGTCATCGACCAGCGCATCGATGACGCCGTTGCCTGACTGGACTTCGGCCGGCCCGATGTCTTCGGGCGCAAAAACGCCCAGGCCGCCGCCCTCGATCATGGCCGGCCCGCCCATGCCGATATTGCTGCCGCGCGTGGCGATGACCAGGTCGCAGCAGGCCAGCAGCGCGGCATTGCCCGCAAAGCAGCGGCCCGCCGCGATGCCGACCAGCGGCACCTGGCCGGCCAGGCGGGCGAAGCTGGCGAAGGTGGGCACATGCAGGCCGGCAACGATGGGCATGTCCGTATCGCCGGGCCGCCCGCCGCCGCCTTCCGCGAACAGCACGACCGGCAGTTGGCGGCGCAGCGCGATCTCCAGCATGCGGTCGGTCTTCTGGTGATTGCGCAGGCCCTGCGTGCCGGCCAGCACGGTGGCGTCGTAGGCCAGGACCACGGCCTCGGCACCCTCGATGCGCCCGATGCCGCAGACGATGCCGTCTGCCGGGGTCAGGGCACGTAACTCGTCAACCGAGCGGCGTTGCGTCTGCGCGGCATAGGCCAGCGCGCCGTATTCGACGAAGCTGCCGGCGTCGCACAGGTCCTCGACGTTCTCGCGTGCGCTGCGCAGGCCCAGCGCGTGGCGCTTGCGGATCGCCTCCGGGCGGGACTCGTCGAGCGTCAGCGCCTGGCGGGCACGCCACGCGGCGAGATCGGCGCGCTCTTGCGGCGCAACGGTGACCGCGTCGGGTGCCTGCGCGGCGGCGACGGCGACGGCCATCGGGTGCAATTGCCGCAATTGCATGAGCACCTCGCCCTCGCGGACCGGCTCGCCTGCGGCGAAGAAGACCTCGGTCACGAGCCCGTCGGTGGGCGCCAGCAGTTCGTGCTCCATCTTCATCGCTTCGATGACGGCGAGCGGCTCGCCGGCACGCACCGCCTGCCCCGACCGGACGGCGAGGTGGACGAGGTTGGCGGTCATCGGGGCCTTGATTTCAAGCATCGGGTCTCCTGCGGGGCTGGGGCGACTGTAGGGGCGGGAGAACTGGCGCGCTGCAACGCAGATGACAGGGCGCTGCCGACACCATGGCCGAGAATCCCGGCAAGTCGCTGAAGCCGCCGCAACAAGGCGCTGGCTTCAATGGAAACAGCCGTGAGGAACCGGGCCACCGCGTCCGTATGGAATTGACGTTATGAGCATTGAACTGTCCAAGGACGCCCGCAAGCAGGCGATCGCCTCGATCGAGCGCTACTTCAAGGAAAACATGGAGGAGCCGATCGGCAATGTCACGGCCGGGGCGCTGCTGGGTTTCTTCCTCGAAGAGATCGGGCCGGTCGTCTACAACCAGGCGGTGACCGAGGTGCAGGACCGGATGCAGCAACGCATCCAGGAAATCGACATTGAAGTCCATGAGGACGAGTTCCAGTACTGGAGCAAATACGACAAGGCGCGCAAGGGCCGTTGAAGCTCATGGGACGTCGTTAGACTGCCCTTTCCATGATGGAGGTCTGATGATGCTCAAAGCCCTGCTGCTGGCGGCCCTCGCCACCTGCGCTTTCGCGGCCCGCGCCGAACCGATCGGCGAGGTCGACACGGTCTTCAAGCTGATCGGGCCCGATCACAAGATCGTCGTCGATGCCTATGACGACCCGAAGGTGTCAGGTGTTGCCTGCTATGTGTCGCGCGCCAAGACGGGCGGCATCAAGGGCGCGCTGGGCCTGGCCGAGGACAAGTCCGAGGCGTCCATCGCCTGCCGCCAGATCGGGCCGATCAGCATCAGCAAGCCGCTGCCGCAGCAGGAAGAGGTCTTCAACGAAAGGATCTCTCTCGTGTTCAAGCGCTTGCGCATCGTGCGGATGGTGGACCCCAAGCGCAACGCGCTGGTCTACCTGACCTATTCGGATCGCGTGATCGAAGGCTCGCCCAAGAACAGCGTGACGGCCGTGGCCGTCGATCGCAGCACGCCCATTCCCCTCAAGTAACGCGTTAGCAGAGCACAATGC
>FSVW01000540.1_pt1 | contig 10607 bp, 9 predicted proteins | sample 1637551 | NCBI WGS metagenome assembly FSVW01 (sample SAMEA3914814, study PRJEB12502) | metagenome | biome: forest; material: soil | place: USA | collected 2011-09-16 | depth 0.1 m | reverse complement strand
GGATTCGCGCGGATTTCTACCGTGACCCGTTCTGGACCGGCCAGCGCACCTTGATCGTCAGCAGCTTCCTCCTCTGCGCCGGCATGGGCCAGGCGCTGGCCTTGCAGCAGCGGCAGCGGCAGCGCTGGCCGCGTTTCTGGAAGCGCTGGGCGCAGATCGCCGGCTGCGCGCTGCTGGTGACGATCGGTTCCTGGTGGATGTTCCCCTTGAGCTTCATCAGCTTTGGCGTCCTTCACGGCATGGCCCTGATGCTGCTGCTGTTGCGCCTGCTCGGGCCGCGCCTCAACCTGCCGGCCTGCCTGCTGATCGGTGCCTTGGCCGTGCTGCTGCCACAGCTCTTCCAGCATCCGTACTTCGACACGCGCTGGACCAACTGGCTGGGCCTCGTGACCCACAAGCCGATCACCGAGGACTACGTGCCGCTGCTGCCCTGGATCGGCGTGATGCTCTGGGGTTTTGCCCTGGGCCGCTGGCTGCTGGCAAGGCGCCCGCAGGTGCTCGGCGGCCGCTTGCCGAGCGGCCTACGCCCCATGGCCGTGCTCGGTCAATGGAGCCTGAGCTTCTACATGCTGCATCAACCGGTATTGATCGGAATCCTGGCCCTAACGGCTACGATGCGCGGATGAGTTCCCCATCGTCCAACAAGATCCTGTTCGGCTTCCACGCCGTCACCGTGCGCCTGAAGACGCACCCCAAATCGATCGTCGAGATCCACGTCGACACCAGCCGCCGCGACCAGCGGATGAAGTCCTTCGTCGAGCGGGTCAAGGAAGCCGGTGCCAAGCTGCTGGACAGCGATGACGATCGCCTCGGTAAGCTCGCCGGCAGCTCGCGCCATCAGGGCGTCGTTGCGCGTGTGCATCCGATCGCGATGCAGCACTCGCTCGATGAAGTGATGGAGGGCCTGGAGGCTGCCGACGTGATGCCGCTGCTGCTGGTGCTCGACGGCGTGACCGACCCGCACAACCTCGGCGCCTGCCTGCGCGTGGCCGATGGCGCCGGCGCCCATGCGGTGATCGCGCCGAAGGACCATGCGGTCGGCCTGAACGCCACGGTGGCCAAGGTCGCCAGCGGCGCCGCCGAGACTGTGCCCTACCTGATGGTCACCAACCTCGCGCGCGCGCTGAACGAGCTGAAGGAGCGCGACGTCTGGATCATCGGCACCTCGGACAAGGCGACGAAATCGATCTACGAGGTGGACCTGAACCGCCCGGTGGCGCTGGTGCTCGGTGCTGAAGGCGACGGCATGCGCCAGCTGACGGCCAAGACCTGCGACGAACTGGTCAGCATCCCGATGCAGGGTGCGGTGGAAAGCCTCAACGTCTCGGTCGCTTCCGGCGTCTGCCTGTACGAAGCCTTGCGCCAGCGACAGCAAGGATAATCCGCGACCCTCGAAAGGAAGAACTCCACCATGGCCGTCATCGAAGTCCGTCACCCCCTCGTCAAGCACAAGATCGGCCTGATGCGCGAGGACGATATCTCGACCAAGAAATTCCGCGAGCTGACCGGCGAGGTCGCACGCCTGCTGGCCTATGAAGCGACCGCCGATTTCCCGCTCGAGAAGACCACCATCCAGTGCTGGAGCGGCCCGACCGAGGTCGACCAGATCGCCGGCCGCAAGGTCACCGTCGTGCCGATCCTTCGCGCCGGCCTGGGCATGCTGGACGGCGTACTCGACATGGTGCCCAACGCCAAGATCAGCGTTGTCGGCCTCGCACGCGATCACGAGACCCTGCAGCCGGTCCACTACTTCGAGCGCTTCGTCGGCCAGCTCGACGAGCGCACGGCGCTGATCGTCGACCCGATGCTGGCCACGGCCGGCTCGATGATCGCGACGATCGACCTGCTCAAGCGCCGCGGCGCGAAGGACATCCGCGCGCTGGTACTGGTGGCCGCGCCGGAAGGCGTGGCCGCACTTGACAAGGCGCACCCCGACGTGCGCTGCTGGACTGCGGCGATCGACAGCCACCTCGACGCCAACGGCTACATCATTCCGGGCCTCGGCGACGCCGGCGACAAGATCTTCGGCACCAAAGAAGCCTGAGCTTGAAGCATCACGGCCCTGGCTGGCGCTGGCTGCTGGCCTGTTTGCTAACGCTGTGTTTCAGCGGAGTGCTCCATGCGCAGGTTGTCCGCCTGGATCATCTTCCCAATGGCCCGCTCGGCTCGCACGCGCTGTATTTCCAGGAAGCCGCCGGTGCGCCGCTGAGCCTGGCCCAGGCCCGCGAAGCGCTGCAGCGCGGTGAGTTCCACCGCGACGAGCGGCCGATCGCCGGCTTCGGCCTCGGCGCGCGGCCAGTCTGGGTCTACCTGGAGCTGCAGAATCCACTGGAGGACGCACTGAGCTTGCGCCTGATCGCCGGCGTCGGCTGGATCGACCGGCTGGACGTCGTCCAGGTCAAGGGCGATCAGGTGCTGGCCAGTTGGCAGAGCGGCGACGAGGCCGGGCCGGTCGACGGCGCCGGCAATCTGATCCCGGGCCTGGGCTTCGCCTTCCCGCTGGCGGTCCCGGCTGGGCGCAGCGAGATATTCATCCGCGCGCAGGCCGCCGATCCGCTGGTGATGCCGCTGAGCCTGCAACTGATCGGCGAGGCCGACCGCACCGAGCGCGACGTCCATTACGGCTATGGCCTGCTCTACGGCTTCCTGCTGGCGCTGATGGCCTATAACACAATGGTTTTCGTCGGGCTGCGCAAGGGCAGTTACCTGCATTACGCCTTCTACCTGCTCTGCTTTGTCGGGCTCAACCTGGCCTACACCGGCCACGGCTATGCGTGGTGGTGGTCCGACAGCGTTCGGTTCGAGCGTTATGTCGTGCTCGTGATGATGGCGGCTTTCGGGGCCAGCGGCTTTGCCTTCGCCGACCATTTCCTGGATCTGCGCAACCGCGGCCGGCGCTTCCGCAAGGGCCTGCTGGGGACGTCGATCGCAGCGGTGACGGGGCTCGTCGGCTGCGTACTGTTCGATTGGCACACGGCCGCCGTCTGGCTGTCCTTCAGCTTCACCCTGTTCTTCAGCATCGCGATGGCGCTGCTCGGCATCTGGGCGCTGCGGCGGCACCATCCGGCGGCACCGTACTTCCTCACTGCCGTGGTCTGCGGCATGGGCGGCACGATGGTCTCGATGCTCTCGGTCTGGGGCCTGATGCCGCTGACGCCCCTGAGCTTCCACGGCATCGAGATCGGCGTGGTGCTGGAGGCGACCTTGCTGGCGCTGGCACTGGCCAATCAACTTCGCAGCCAGGACCGAGCGCGCCACCTGGCCGAGACCCTGGCGCGCACCGACGCGCTGACCGGCCTGGCCAACCGCCGCGCCTTCTACGAGCGCGCACGCGGCCTCTGGGCCACGGCAAAGCGGCGCCAGCGGCCGCTGTGCGCGGTGATGCTGGACGTGGACCACTTCAAGGATTTCAACGACCGCCACGGCCATGAAGGCGGCGACCGCGTACTCGTGCTGATCGCCGAGCTGATGCAGCGCACATGCCGCGAGGGCGATGTGTCGGCGCGCTGGGGCGGCGAGGAATTCCTGTTGATGCTGCCCGAGACCGATCTTGAGCAGGGCATGGCCTTCGCCGAGCGGCTGCGTGCCGCGGTGGAGAGCAGCGCTGTCGACATCGGCTCGGGGCGCGTCTTCCTGTCGATCAGCCTGGGTGTTGCGCCGCTGGCCGAAGAAGACCTGCTCGATGAGTTGATCGCCGAGGCCGATCGCTGGCTCTACCGCGCCAAGAGTGAGGGCCGCAACCGGGTGGCGGGGCCCGTGGAATCTGACAGTTAGCGTTTTCGTCGGGCGATCGCTCAGACGAAGCCCAAGGCTCCCAGCACGCCGCCGCCGAGCACCATCCACACCAGGCTGATCCGCGTCTTCAAGGTCAAGGCGATCGTGGCGGCGATCAGCGCCAAGGTGGCCCAGCGGTGGTCCGGCACGAGTACGTAAGGCTTTGCGAGCAGGCAGCCGGTGGCCAGGATCAGGCCCAGGGTCAGCGGCGTCATGCCGACGGTGAAGGCGCGCACCACGCGGCTCTCGCGGTTGGCCGCGGCCCAGCGGGTGGCAGTGAGCGCCAGGGTGGTGGAGGGCAGGAGGGTGCCGCTCATCGTCGCGATCGCGCCGGGCAGGCCGGCGACGTTCCAGCCGAGCACGGCGACGAAGAGCACGTTCGGCCCCGGCGCGGCCTGGGCGATCGCGATCGAGGTGGTGAACTGCGTGTCGCTCAGCCAGCCGTGATCGCTGACGAGGAAGCGGTGCATCTCCGGCGCGGTCGAGATCGCGCCGCCGATGGCCAGCAGCGAGATCATCGCGAAGTGCAGGAACAGCGGAACCAAGGCCGTGCTGTTCATCAAAGTTTCCTCCACGCCAGCGCCATGCCGGCGCCGCCGAACACCAGCACCAGCCAGGGCAGCGGGATCTGCAGCCAGAGGATGGCGAGCATCGTCAACGCCGCCAGCGCTAGCGCCGCCAGCCGGCCGATCGTGTGCTTCTTCAGCGAGGGCAGCAGCTTCACGCCGGTGGCCATGATCAACCCGGCCGACACGGTCCCCATGCCGCGCAGCGCGTTGACCGCGACTGGATGCGTGGCCAGATGGCCGTAGATCGCTGCCAGCACGAGGACGATGACCGAAGGCGCCAGCAGCATGCCGGCCAGCGCCGCGAAGGCGCCGCGCAGGCCAAAGAAGCGATCGCCCAGCATCAGCGAGATGTTCACGATGTTCGGCCCGGGCAGTACCTGCGCGATCGCGAGCGTCTCGACGAAATCCTCGCGCGTGAGCCAGCGGTGCTTCTCGACCAGCTCACGCTGCGCTACCGCCAGCACGCCGCCGAAACCCTGCAGCGCCAGCCATTGGAAGCTCCAGAACAGATCCCACAGCCCGGCCGGGCGCCGGATCTCGGCGCCGTCGTCGCTCAACGCCGCACCTTCAGCGCATCCGGGTTGACGATATTGCTCGGCTTCTTGTCGATGAAGTTCAGCACGTTGTCGAAGGCGGCGTCGAAGTAGAGCTCATAACTGTCTTGTTCGACGTAGCCGATGTGCGGCGTGCAGACGCAGTTCTCCAGGCGCAGCAGCGGGTGGCCCTGCAGGATGGGCTCGCTCTCGAACACGTCGATGGCGGCCATGCCTGGCCGGCCGCGGTTCAGGGCGGAAACCAGCGTGCCCTCGCCCAGCAGCTCGGCGCGCGAGGTGTTGACGAAGAGGGCGGTCGGCTTCATCCGCGCCAGGTCTTCCGGCGTGACGATGCCGCGCGTGGCGTCGACCAGGCGCAGGTGCAGGCTCAGCACGTCGCAGTTCTCGAAGAAGGCCTCGCGGCTCTCGGCCGCGGTGTGGCCGTCGGCCTGGGCTCGCAGCCGCGAAGCCTCGCTGCCCCAGACCTGCACCTTCATGCCGAAGGCCTTGCCGTAGCCGGCCAGCAACTGGCCGATCTTGCCGTAGCCCCACAGGCCCAGCGTCTTGCCGCGCAGCACCATGCCGACGCCGAAGTTCGGCGGCATCGAGCCGGCCTTCAGGCCCGACTGCTGCCATGCACCGTGCTTCAAGTTGCCGATGTACTGCGGCAACCGGCGCATCGAGGCCATGATCAGCGCCCAGGTCAACTCGGCCGGTGCAATCGGCGAGCCGACGCCCTCGGCCACGGCGATCCCGAGCCGCGTGCAGGCCTCGACGTCGATGTGCGGGCCGACCTTGCCGGTTTGCGCGATCAGCTTGAGCTTGGGCAGCTTCTCGAGCAACTGACGGTTGAAGTGCGTGCGCTCGCGGATCAGCACCAGCACGTCGGCATCGCGCAGCCGCACCGACAGCTGTCCGTTGCCCTTGACCGTGTTGGTGAAGACCTTGGCATTGAGCGGTTCCAGTTTCGTCGCGCAGCGCAGTTTGCGGACTGCGTCCTGGTAGTCGTCAAGGATGATGATGTTCATGGGCTTCAAGTCAACGCAGGTCTGCGGGCCATTTTGCACTGGCAAGTCCGTGCTCAGCGGCCTGAGCGGCAAATCGTTACGATGCGGCCTCACCCAGGTTCCATCGGAGACACATCATGAGCATTTCCATGCACTCGGCCAGCGCGCCGGCTTTCGCCCGTACGCTGGGCAATATGTTGAACTGGCTGGAGGCGGCCAAGGCCCACGCCGAGACAAAGAAGTTCGACACGGCCAATTACCTCGGCCTGCGCCTCGCCCCGGACATGCTGCCCTTCAAGAACCAGATCCAGATCTGCAGCGATGCCGCCAAGGGCTGCATGGCCCGCCTGGCCGGCCAGGCCATCCCGAGCTGGCCCGACAGCGAGGCCACGCTGGACGACCTGATCGAGCGAGTCAAGAAGACCCGCGACTACGTGCTGTCGGTGCCGGCTGCGGAAGTGGAGGGCAGCGAAGCCCGCGCGATCGAGATCCCGCGCCGCAGCGGCGATGCGCTGAAGTTCAGCGGCGAGGACTACCTGCGCAACTACGCGCTGCCGAACTTCTACTTCCACGCGACGACGACTTACGCGCTGCTGCGCCACGCGGGCGTCAGCATCGGCAAGATGGATTTCCTCGGCCGCTGATGCTCGGCGTTAGTGCCGGCCCGAAGCGGTGAACAGGCCCTGTAGCTGCGCCAGGCGCTGCTCGGCCTCATGTTGCGAAAACTGCCGGGCGATCTCGTTGTAGAGGCGCATGCGCAGGTGCCAGAGGTCGTCGAGTTCGCGGCTTTTGCGGATCAGGTCGGCCAGATCGTCGATGTGGTCGCCCGCCAGCCCGGTGAGGCTGGCCTCGAAGCGCACGCGGGCGGCGGGGAGGCCGTCAATCGCCGAATGGGGCTGGGCCTGGGTCGCCGCGTCGGCCGCGCTCCGGCGAAGCAGGCTCTGCAGAAAACTGTCCTTGCCGGCCTTCGGTGAAGCGGTCTGGGTGCTGCGGGCAAAGAAAGTGGAGGACAAGGCTCCGGTCGTTCTGGCCCAACGAGTCAGAATTGCATTCAGCATGTTTTGATCGGTCTTCTTCTAATCGCCGGCCGTACATCCTGGCCGGTCCCAACTTCTTTTTTTCTTCCCCCTCCGGGAAGCTTCATCCAGCATTCTGAGCGTCGCTCATGACGCTGAGATTGGGAATTAGGGCAATAACTAAGACTATCTTCGTGACCTATTCGGGTTTTCGCGGATTTGGTCTCGCCTTCCAACTGCCGAGATGAATTGAATTGCTGTCCAATCGGGGTGCTAACTTCCCGATCAAGCGGAGTCCCGGCTTCTAAGATTGCAGAACCTCAAGGACCGTGCTTACCGCTCGGCACGCCTGCTCATGGATCTTTTACCGCCTTCCGCCGCCCAGATGCCCAACACCGCACTTCAGCAGATCGAACTGCTGCTCGAGGCTGCGCGCAGCGGCAAGATGGACCTGGCTGTGTTGATGGACCGGGCCAACGTGCTGCAGTCGGCCGGCCTCGGCGAAGCTGCGGCCTTGCTCTACCAGAACTGGATCGCCGCCACGCCTTCGCCGTTCCGCCACGTGGCCTGCTTCAACTGGGGCACCTTGCTCGGCACGATGAAGCGCCATGCCGAAGCCGAAGCCGCCTACCGCGTGGCCTTGTCGATGGCACCGAAGTTCGCGCAAGCGCGCCTGAACCTCGGCCATCAGCTCGAACACCTCGGCCGCGTGGAAGAAGCGCTGGCCGAATGGCACGGCGTGATCGAAGACGAACTCCCTCGCGTCAAGAGCAGTGCGGATACCGAACAGCTGGTGCTGCACGCAATGAACAATGCCGCGCGCCTGCTCGAAACGCAGAAGCGCTACGCCGAATCCCAGGCGCTGATGCGGCGCAGCCTGGAGATCAAGCCGAACCAGTCCGACGTGGCCCAGCATTACGTCCACATCCGCCAGAAGCAGTGCGACTGGCCGATCTACCAGACCGTCGGCGAGGTCACGCACAACCAGTTGCTGTGCAGCACCTCGCTGCTGGCCATGCTGAGCGAGACGGATGATCCGGCGCTGCAGCTGATGACGGCGCAGCGTTTTGTGCACGAGAAGGTGATCAAGTACACCGAGCAGCCGTTCTTCGCGAAGTACGGCCAGGCGCGCACAGACAGGAAGATCCGCATCGGGTATCTGTCCGGTGACTTGTGCATGCATGCGGTCGGCCTGCTGACGGCCGAACTGTTCGAGTTGCACGACCGCGAGCGTTTCGAGTTGCATGCCTTCTGCTGGAGCCGCGAGGACGGCTCGGCGCTGCGCAAGCGCATCGTCGGCTCGATGGATTCGCTGACCCGCCTGGCCGGCGTCGACGACCTGACCGCCGCCAAGCTGATCGCGGAAGCCGGCATCGACATCCTGGTCGACCTGCAGGGCCTGACCAATGGCGCCCGGCCGAACATCCTGGCCTACCGCGGCGCGCCGATCCAGGTGGGCTACCTCGGCCTGCCGGCCACCTCGGCGCTGCCCGGCGTCGACTGGATCATTGCTGACCGCTTCGTGATGCCGCCGGAGTACCTGCCGTATTGCACCGAGAAGCCGATCTACCTGCCGCATTGCTACCAGGTCAGCGACCGTCAGCGTGAAATCGGCGTTATGCCGACGCGCGCCGCCAACGGCTTGCCCGAAGACGCTTTCGTCTTCTGCTCGTTCAACAACAACCACAAGTACACCGAAGAGATGTTCTCGAGCTGGATGCGCATCCTGCATGCGGTCGAGAACAGTGTGCTGTGGCTGCTGGCGGACAACGAGTGGGCCAAGGCGAACATGCTGCGCGTAGCCGCCGAAAACGGCGTGTCTGCCGAGCGCCTGATCTTCGCGCCGCGCGCGATGCCGGCCGACTACCTGGCCCGCTTCCAGCTCGCCGACCTGTTCCTCGACAGCTTCCCGTACAACGGCGGCACCACGGCCAGCGACTGCCTCTGGATGGGCACGCCGATCCTGACCCGCTCGGGCCGCAGCTACATCTCGCGGATGGCCGGCAGCCTGCTCACGGCCGTCGGCCTGCCGGACCTGGTGACCTTCAGCCTGGCGGAGTACGAGCAGCGCGCGATCCAGATCGGCCAGAACCCCGGCCGCGCCGCTTCGTACAAGCGCTATCTGCGCGAGCAGGGCCGCAGCTCGCATCTGTTCGACATGCCCCAGATCGTGCGCGACATGGAAAGCGAGTTCGAGCGCCTGGCCCTGGCGCAGCGCCAACGCGAGCTGGTGAAATAACGACTTATGTCCACGGGCCCAAGACACGATCCCTTCTTCGACGGCGGCCCGCGCGGCGCCGGCCCGACTGCGGCCCGCAGCGGCCTGCGGCTGGCCGCCGACAGTTCGGTGGACTCGCCGGCGCAAGCGCCCGATCCGCTCGAAGGACTGGCCGAGCAGCCGGTCGGTGACCCGCTGCTGCAGGCGCTGGCCTGGCTGACCCGCCATCACGGCCGCGCCCGTTCGCCCGAATCGCTGCGCGCCGGCTCGCCGATCGAAGGCGCCATCGCGCCGGACCAGGCGCTGCGCATGATGCGCGAGGCGGGCTACAACGCCGGCCTGCTGCGCAAAGGCATTGCCGACATCAACCCGGCGCTGATGCCTTGCGTGCTGCTGCTCAACGAGGGCGATGCCTGCGTGCTGGTCAAGCGCCTGGACGACGGCGCTGACGACAAGAATGCGCGCTACGAGGTCGTCTTCCCCGGCCCCGAGGCGGCTGCCTGCGCCGCTACCGGCCGCGAACTGGAGCCCGAATACAGCGGCTTCGTGCTGGTCGTCTCGCCGCAGGAAATCTCGCAGGCGCATACCCGCAACACCCAGGATGCGGCCTTGCTGGCTCCGCCGGGAGAGCACTGGCTCTGGGGCACGCTGAAACGATTCATACCGTATTACCGTTCGGCCATGCTCGCCGCGATGCTCAGCAATGTGCTGATGCTGGTGTCCGGTCTTGTCACTTCAGTGATCTACGACAAGGTGATCCCGCACCAGGCATTGGTGACGCTCTGGACGCTGGCCACTGGCGCCGGCCTGGCGCTGCTTTTCGACCTGTTCTCGCGCCAGCTGCGAAGCCACATGATCGACCTGGCTGGCCGCAAGGCGGACCTGATCATCGGCGCCAAGCTGTTCCGCCAGACGCTGGGCGTGCGCATGGAGCACAAGCCCGAATCGGCCGGCTCCTACGCGCACTACCTGGCGCAGATCGAGATCGTGCGGGACTTCTTCACCTCGGCCACGATGTCGGCGCTGAGCGATCTGCCCTTCGTATTGATCTTCGTCGGCATGACCTTCGTGATCGGCGGCCCGCTGGGTTGGGTGCTGACGATCGCGATCCCGATCATCCTGGGCCTGGCCTGGGCGATCCAGGGCTATCTGCGCCGCGCGATGCGCACGAACATGGCCGAGATGGCCGACCTGCAAGGCACGCTGGTCGAGGCGATCGAAGGGCTGGAAGATCTGAAGACTTCGGGCGCCGAAGGCCGCTTCCTGCGCCGCTATGAAACCAGCACGGCAATCGCCGCGGAGTCCGCACTGCGGGCCCGCAACCTCAGCAGCTGGAGCAGCAATCTCACCTCCACGGCTCAGCAGGCGATCAACCTGATCATGCTGGTCTGGGGTGTCTACCTGATCCATGACGGCGCGATCAGTGCGGGTGCGCTGATCGGTGCAGTGATGTTCGCCAGCCGCGCGATCATGCCGCTCGGAAGTCTCGT
>FSVW01003416.1_pt1 | contig 10609 bp, 9 predicted proteins | sample 1637551 | NCBI WGS metagenome assembly FSVW01 (sample SAMEA3914814, study PRJEB12502) | metagenome | biome: forest; material: soil | place: USA | collected 2011-09-16 | depth 0.1 m | reverse complement strand
GAACATGCCGATGTAATTCAGCTGCGTGATCCAGAACTCCGGCACCGGCAGCAGCGGTAGCGCGAACAGAAGGACGAGGCCGATGGCAAGGAGAATCCTCTTGTTCATGCTCAGTGCTCCTCGGCGTGAGGATTGCGCAGCGAGCGCCACAGCAGCACCGGCAGGATCGAGGTGAACACGATCACCTCCTTGAACGAGCTGGCCCAGAAGGAGCTGAACGATTCGAGCAGGCCGACCAGCACCGCTCCCAGCGCCGCGCCCGGGTAGCTCGACAAGCCGGCAAACACCGCGGCGACGAAGCCCTTCAGGCCGATCAGGAAGCCGCTGTCGTAGAAGATCGTCGTGGTCGGGCTGATCAGGATGCCTGACAGCGCGCCGATGAAGGCCGCCATCGTGAACGAGAGCTTGCCCGCCGACGTGCTGGAGATGCCCATCAACCGCGCGCCGAGCCGGTTCACCGCCGTTGCGCGCAAGGCCTTGCCGTACAAGCTGCGTTCGAAGAACAGCCACAGGCTGACGATCAGGGCGATCGAGGCGAGCAAGATGATGATCGTCTGGCCCGAGAACAGCAGCGGCCCGGCGTTGAAGCTGGCATCCCAGAAGCTCGGATTGCGCGAACCTTCCGCGCCGAAGAACACCAGGCCAAGCCCGGTCAGCGCGAAATGCACGCCGACCGACACGATCAGCAGTACCAGCACCGAGGCGTCGGCCAGCGACTGGTAGGCGAGGCGATAGATCAGCGGGCCCATTGCCGTGACGATGGACAAGGTCAGCAGCACCTGAACGACCAGCGGAAACTTTTGCGGCGCCGCCCAACCCGCAAGGAGGCCGACAAGCAGCGGCGGCACGACCACGTTGCGCATCCGCGCCAGCACCCGGACTACGGATCCGCCTGCGCGCAGGCCCGCGATCATGTCGAGCACTGCAACAACAAGGGTCATGACGATGAGGAAGTCGACCGTCATCGGTCTTTGGCCCTGCTGCAGCCCGGCCAGCGTCAGCGCCGCAAATGCCACGAACTCACCCTGCGGAATGAAGATCACCCGCGTAACCGCGAACACCAGCACCGTGGCCAGCGCCAGCAGGGCATACACCGCTCCGTTGGTCACGCCGTCGAGCATCAGGATGCTCGCGATTGAGAAGTCCATGGCCTGTTGTCCCGCTGTCCTTGTTTGGCGGCCGACTCTACACTGCCGTCCCGCCCCTCCTCCCCCGAAATCACCCGAACATGCCCGGTCTTGCGCCCCTGCTCCAAATCGACGGCAAGCATGCCCGAATCACCCTGCGCCGCCCGCGCCTGGCCAATCGCCTGGAGGTCGCAGACCTGCAGACGCTGCGCGAACAGCTCGATGAAGTGAACCGCAACCCGGCCGTCCGCGTGCTGGTGCTGGCGGCCGAAGGCAAGCACTTCTGCAGCGGCTTCAACATCACGGCGGTGCCGGGCGTCGACGCCGGCGCGCTGTTCGAGCAACTGGCCGATGACTGGGAGGCTGCGCGGCCGGTGACGATCGCTGCGATCCACGGCGGCGTCTACGGCGGCGCCACCGATCTGGCGCTGGCCTGCGACTTCCGGCTCGGCGTGCCGGGCTGCGAGATGTTCGTGCCGGCCGCGCGCCTGGGCCTGCATTTCTATGGCGGGGGACTTGAACGTTATGTCACCCGCCTGGGCCTGGCCTGGGCCAAGCGCGTGCTGCTGGCCGGCGAGACGCTGGATGCCCAGGCGATGCTGCAAAGCGGATTCCTCGATCGCCTGCTGCCCGATGGCGCGGCGCTGGATGCGGCGGTCGGCGAGCTGCGCGACCAGTTGCTGGCAATGGCGCCGCTGGCGCTGCTCGGCATGAAGAAGCACCTGAACGCGATCGCGCGCGGCAAGCTGGACGCGGCTGCGCTGAAGGCGGACTTGGAAATCTCCAAGGCTTCGCACGATCTTGCCGAGGGCGTGGCCGCCTGGTCAGCCAAGCGGGCACCGCGCTTTACCGGCTCCTGAAGGGCTCTTGAAAAGCGGGCACGCAGCCCGATTTGTTGAGTCAGGACTTAGCCTAGGACGGGTTCGCCCGGATATGAGCGAAAATAGAGGAGCTGGCTCATGGCCCGGCCCCGATCGAGGAATATCTGGGCCGCCCGCCCGAGCAAGCTTTTTTCCCAAACTACACATCAGGACCAGCGTGGCCAAGGACAGTACTAAAACGACCATCGAAGCGGATGGTCTGCGCTACCGCTCTAAAGCGCCCGGCTCGCCGTTTGCGGCGACTTCATCCTTCGGCGCCGCGACCATGTCGTGCTTCTTGTGCGGCAAGCATCGCCCGCGCGCCATGCTCAAGTCGAAGAAGCTGCTCGGCAAGTCGCAGCCCGTCTGCTCGCCCAGCTGCAAGGAACTGGACGAACAACTGAGCAAGAGCTGACCCGTTCTTCTCGTTTTTCATGCTCAAGTCGCCCGACCGGTTCGCCCGCGGGCGACTTGGTCATTCCAAAGGCAGGTTTCTGGATTTGACGGGTGCGAGGCTCGCTGGATACGCGTGTCTCATCGCATCTCATCGCGTCTCCCGGCGACCGGGTTCCCGGATGCGGAATGAGTACGCGGGACCGCCAGCCCCATGCAAATCGGCGCTGCTTGAGCGCCGATTGGGTGACTGACTGACTCAACAACTGAGCATCTGCCCGAGTCGCCTGAATCGGCCTCCTTGCCGACGCGCCGTGCGGCACGCCAGCATCTTCGTCACAGGTCGTAGCGCAGCGACACGCCGACCGTGCGCGGCTTGATCAGGAAGTAGTCGGTGTAATTCGCGCTGCCGATGCTCTGCACCGGCTGGCCGCCGGCCACGCCGCGCCGGTCCGCCAGGTTGTTGACGAACAGCGTCAATTCCCAGGCTTCGCGCACGAAGGAGACGCGGGCATCGGCGCTGGCATAGCCCGGCGCTTCGCCGCCGCTGTCGATGGTCAGGCTGCGCCGGCCGACGAAGCTGTGCGTGAAGTTGGCGCGGCCGGCCGTGTCCATCGGGCCGACGAATGCGTAGTTGGCTTGCAGCACGGTCTGCAGGCGGGCCGTGCCCGGCAAGCGGCTGCCGGAAGCGACCACCGCGCCGTTGTTGGACGTGAAATCAGCGCTGGTGGATGCGTCGGTGTACGCGACCGAGCCATTGAAGCCGAGCGCCGCGCTGGCCTGCCAGGCGAGCGCGGCTTCCACGCCCTTGACCTTGGCCTTGCCGACGTTGGCGATGCCGTTGATCGGCAGCGGGCCGGGCACGATCGCGTTGACCTGCGCGTTGGACCAGTCGAGCAGGAAGAGGCTCAGGTCGAGCCTCAGATCGCGCGCCGGCGCGAGGCGCAAACCGGTCTCGTAATTCCACAGCGAGTCGGACTTGAAGGTCGTGCCAACCACCGGATTCACGCCGCCGAAGCGGTAGCCCTTGGAGGCCAGCGCGTACCACATCTGCTCGCCGAAGCGGTACTTGAGCGTCGCCTTCGGCGTGAAGCCGTGTTCCTTCAGGCTCTCCTGCGACGCCAGCGGCGAGCCCAGGAAGCTCGAATTGACGTCGTAGTTCAGGCTGTTGCGATAGGCCCGCCCGCCGAGCCCGGCGCTGAAGCTCTTGGCGAACCTGTATTCCGCATCGGCAAACATGGCCGACTCCTTCGCCACCGCCTGGTCCTGCTCATGCGTGATGCTGTCTTCCGGCAGCAGCGCGCCCAGCGGCCCCCAGGACGCCGCGCCGCCTGGCGCCTGGTAGCGCCCGTCCACGCCGAAGGTCGAGCGCTGGTAGAACAGGCCCGCCACGTAGCTCAGCGGCGCATCGCCGTTCGAGGCCAGGCGAAGCTCCTGCGAGACCGCACTGCCCTTGACCTGAACCGGGCTGTGCACGACGGCCAGCTCCGGCAGGCTCGAATCGACCAGCGCGCCGATATGGCCGACGCGTCGCGTCACGTCGGTGTCGCTGCCGGACTTCTTGCTCAGATACGCGGTGTTCGAGGTCAGGGTGGCCGAGCCGCCGAGATCGAACTCGGCCTTCAGAACGCTCAGATCGAAGCGGCTGGTCCGCGGCGACGCCGATGGCGTGTTGATCTGCAGCACATCGTTGCCCGGCGAGACGGCGAAGCCATCATCGATGCTCGTCGTCTGGCTGAGCAAGGTCGCGGTCAGGCGGATCTCTCGCGTCGGGCGGAAGGCAGCGATGACCCGCCCGCCGCGCTGGTGCAATTCATTGGCCTCGTTGCGGCCGGTGCCGAGGTTGTCGATGTAGCCGCTGTCGCGTCGATCGAAGGCGACGACCCGCACCGCCGCGTCCGCGCCCATCGGCAGATTGGCCATCGCATAGGCCGAATAGCCGAGCCCGCCATGCGAGACCGAATTGACGGTGCCCAGCACGCTGAACTCGGTCGCGCCGAGCTTCGGCGCTTGCAGCACGTAGAGCAGCGCGCCGCCGAGCGAGGCCGAGCCGTACAAGGCGCCCTGCGGCCCGCGCAGCACTTCCAGGCGCGCCAGGTCGAAGGGCGCCAGGTCAGCGCTGCCGACGAAGCCCCAGGGATCGGTGAAAGGCACGTCGTCGATGTAAACACCAGTGGTGCCCTGCTGCGCCGCCAGCGCATTGGCGCTGCTCACTGTGCCGACGCCGCGGATCGTCGGCAGCGCGCGGTCCGGGTCGCCCTTGTTCAGTTGCACGCCGGGGGCGAGCTTGAACACGTCCTCCTGGTCCTGCGCGCCTATCTGTTCCAGGGCGGCGCCTTGCAGCGCCGTGACCGTGCCGGCCACCTCGCGCTGGCGCTGGCTGCGCTTGCCGGAGGTGATGACCACCGTGTCGAGCTGGGCCGGGCCGGGCGCGTCGGCGGCGGCGGCAGGCGGCGCATCTTGAGCCTGCGCCAGCGCGGGCAGGCCCAGGGACAGGCTGAAGGGCAGACCGAGGGTCAGGATCGCCAGGGCGACGGGCTTGCATGCGGGACGGATGTTCAAGGGAGGCTCCGATTCGGTTTCTGGTCTTGGATCTGATGGCGTCGTATCTATGAAAAGAGAATGTACGCTTTCTTTTATAACGTGGCAATCGGATGTTTCGGCCGGACTGATCTTCATAAATCAGGTGCACTTCTGCTCGAAGTCTTCTATCATTAAAGAGAGTATTCTCTTTCTTTTTGAACGATTCTTGAAAACAGGAGTACCTCTAGATGACGAACTGGACCCATCTCGATATCCACGCCGGCGGGGCTGCGGCAGGCGCCGCCATCGTGCTGTTCATAGAGGCCGGCACCGGCCTCGTCCTCGGTGCAGAGGCCCACCAGCCCCGCGCCCGCAAGGCCGCGCAGTTGGCCGGCTTCGACGGCAGTCAGGGCGGCTGGCTGGACTTGATCGGCGATGGCGCCGACTTGCCGCGCCTGCTGCTGCTCGGGCTGAAGACCACGGCCGTCGATGCCGCGGAACGCTGGACGGCCGCGGGCGGATTGCTGTTCGAAGCAATGCGCGGCCTGCGCCTGGCCAGCGCCGGCCTGCCCGCGCAGCGCGAACTCCCCGGTGACGATGATCTTGCCGCCCTGCTGACCGGCGCACTGCTGCACAGCTTCAAGCTCGACCAGGGCCGGCGCGAGACGGCGTCGGGTTTCGTGCCGCAGGCACTGCATGTCGATGACGGCGATGCCGCTTGCGCCGAAACCGCGCGGCGCCTGGCACGGCCGATCAACCGGGCACGGGCCTGGGTCGAGCAACCCGCCAACCTGCTGACGCCGCCGGTGTTCGCCGACGAAGCCGCCGCCGCATTGCGCGAGCAGGGTCTGACCGTGCGCGTGCTGAGCCTGGCCGAGCTGGAAGAACTCGGCGCCGGCGCCTTGCTGGCCGTCGCGCGGGCGAGCGAGCACGAGCCGCGACTGCTGGTTGCGGAATGGCGTGGCGATGCCTCGCGGGCCGGGTGGGACGCCGCGCTGGTCGGCAAAGGCCTGACCTTCGACGGCGGCGGCCTCAATCTAAAGACCCGGCCGGTGATCGAGAAGATGAAGCTCGACATGGGCGGCGCGGCGGCTGTACTCGGCGCGATCGAGCTGGCCGCTTCGCGCGGCAGCAAACTCAACGTGGTGGCCGTCGTGCCGATGGCGGAGAACGTGATCGACGGGCGCGGCTATCGCCCGGGCGACGTGCTGCGCTCGATGTCCGGCCTGACCATCGAGGTGCTCAACACCGATGCCGAAGGCCGCCTGGTGCTGGCCGACGGCATCACCTACGCGATCCGGCATTACGCGCCGCTGCGCATCGTCGACGTCGCCACGCTGACCGGCATGATCACCGCCGTGCTGCACGAGGAGTTCGCCGGCCTCTATGCCTCCGACGAGGCGCTGGCACAGGGCCTGCTGGCCGCAGGCGACCGAACGGCCGAGCCGCTGTGGCGCCTGCCGCTGAGCGCGCGGCAGGACTACATCGTCGAATCGGCCGTGGCCGATGTTGCCAACCTCGGCGCCGGCGGCTTCCTCGGCGTGGGCCACGGCTCGCCAGCGGCCGGCGCCAAGTTCCTGGAAAAATTCGCCCGCGGCACGCCCTGGGCCCACCTGGACATCGCAGGTACCGCCTGGGCCAGCCGGCCGACCAGCCGTTCCGGCAAGGGCGCCACCGGCTTCGGCGTGGCCCTGCTGGACCGCTGGCTGCAGGACCTGGAATGAACCGCCGGCCTGCCGGCTTGCTCGTCGCTCAGCCTGTCCCGGGGCTAGTCCGCCTCGGCCTCCACGCGGCCGACGGCAAAGTCGAAATAGGCCGCCAGGTCCTTGCGCGCCACATGCAGGTCACTGCCCGTCCGGATGCCCGAGGTCGCGCCGTCGAAGACCACGCTGATCAGTTGCGCGGTGCGCCGGGCGTCGAAGCGGGGCGCGATCTCGCCGGCAGCGGTGTACTGCTCGATCTGCTCCTTGACCTGCTGGAGGATCAGCCGGCCTTCCTTGACCCGCAGCGCGTGCAGCCGTTCGTTCCAGTCGACGACGCCCTGGATCTCGCGCCAAAAGGGATCCTGCGAGAGGTCGTCCGCGTAACGCAGCAGCGCGGCGCGCAGCTTGGCCCAGGTCTTGCCGTGCAAGGCCTCGTTGCGCTGGTTGAGCCGCACCTGCAGCACCGCCTCGAGCAGCGATTCGCGGCTGTCGAAAAACTTGTAGAGCGCGCCCATGCTGAGGCCGGCTTCCTCGCAGATGTCGGTCAGATTGGTGGCCGCGACACCCTTGCGCCGGAAGCACGCCACCGCGGCCTCGCAGAAGTGCAGGCGCTGGCCATCCATGTATTCCTGACTGCGTCGTGGCATCGGCGTGGTCCTTTCTTTTGCTGATCAGCTTTGCAACCCGGGCGCTACTCGCTATTATAGAAAGATAGCGCTCTCTTTTTGGAGATTCAGATGTCGACTGTAACGCTGGAGCGCGCCGAGCGCTTTTCGATCACGGCCCGCAAGACCGGCCGCCCCTACGAGATCAGCATTGCAGCGCCGCTGCCGCTGCAGGCCACCGGCCGGCCGCCCGAGGATTGTCCGATCCTCTTCGTGCTCGATTCATCGCTGACCTTCGGCACCGCCGTAGAGCGCCTGAGCATGTATGCGGCCATGGGGCTGCTGCAGCCGGCAGTGGTCGTCGGCATTGGCTATCCGGGCGACATCTATGCCAGCCTGTCCGCCCGCACGGTCGACTTCACGACCGCGACGCCGGCCGGCACCCACGCCGAACTGGCTCACATCGCCGGCACCGCCAGCGGGGGCGCGGACGAATTCCTCGCCTTCCTGCTCGACGAGCTGGCGCCCGCCGTGCGCGCCCGCGTGCCGCAGGCCAGCGCCGGCCGCGTGATGCTGCACGGCTTCTCGCTCGGCGGCTTGTTCGCGGCCTATGCGCTGCTGAGCAGGCCCGAGGCCTTCGAGGCCGTTTCGATCATCTCCCCCTCGCTCTTCTGGAACGACTTCGCAGTGCTGAAGCAGCTCGACCACTTCAAGCGGCGCCTGTCGGAGACGGGTGCCCGGCCCGACGTGCTGATCGGCGTGGGCGCACTGGAACAACAGGAGCCGCAGCATGCCCCGCCGGGCATGGACCTCGAAGGCCTGCGAGCGACGGTGCGCAAGGCGCGGATGGTCGATGCGGCCCGCGAGCTGGCGGCTACCGTGGCCGCGCTTCCGGTCGGCCGCACGCAATTCCTTGCCTTCGAAGCCGAGGACCATGCTGGCGCGCTGACTGCAGGGACCGGCCGCGCCATTGGCTTTGCCCTGGCACCGCGCGGCGCCTGAAGTGTCCCGCGATCAGGGCCAGAGCGTCCGCAGCACCTGCGCGATGCGGGCGCCGCCAGCGGTGAGCTGGCGCTTCTTGACCGGCGCCATCGCGTCGTCGTAGCGGCCGGTCAGCGGCACGCTCCACAGCCCTTTTTGCTGCGGGCCAAACCTCAGGCCAGCCGCTGCGGCTCGCGCCTGCGTCAGGGTCTCGCTCGCCCAGGTCGCCGACCAGCCGTAGATCGACCCACGGCTGGCCGGCACCTTGCGGGCGAGCGCCAGCCAGGCAGCGTCGATGTGGCTGGATTGCAGCGCCTCGGGAATGTCGTCCCAGGTCGCATGGAAGTTCTCGCTGCGACGGTTCGTCGGCACGTGGATCGTGGTCACCACATTGCCGCCCTGCGTCTCCGTGGTCGGGTCGAAAGGCCCCGCGTCGGGATCGACCAACTGGCCCGTCGCATCCAGGTAGATCGCCCCGACGTGCAAGGGCTGCTCGATGTCGCCAGCGTAGTGGGCCAGCAGCAGCAGCGCCTCGCGCGGGCTCTTGATGTCGAAGGGCGCCGGGGCCGGTTCGCCCTTCAGCACATGGATCGCAGCCGACACCGCGGCCACCACGTCGAAGTCGCGCGTGCCCACGTCGCCGAGGTGATAACGCTTTCTCTGGACGGCTTCGTCGCTGTAGTGGTACTGCTTGTGGCAGGACTCGTCGCCCGGCACGCGCTCGCAGTTGGTGTCGTTGCGCTTGACGAAGTCGATCATCTCGGCCTCGCCGTCGGGCGTCTCGAAGATGGCGCATTCGGCGTACTTGCCGGTGGCCGTATAGGCGAAGTTCTTGGACGGATCGACGCCCTTGGCGCAATCCGCCCATACCGCCGCCTGCTGCAGGCTCAGGCCGCCGAGCAGCGCCTGGACCTGCGCCTGCGCCGCAGTGCCGGCGATCAGGCGGTCGGCCAGCGCACCGACCGTGTGGTGCCCGTCGGCGCCCCAGGCCAGGGCGGCCGGGGCCGGCAAGGCAAAGCACAAGGCAAGCAGGGCCGTGCGCGGCAGACGGTGGCTCATGGCAGTTCTCCCAGGGGTCGAGCGGGCATTCTTGCACCGGCATTGCGGCAGCAGCATGACGAACGGCATGCGTCGCTCAAGGGTTCGTCCGTCGCCGAAAGGATGAAACATCGGGCAAGCGAGCAGATCTTTTGTCACGTTCCCGGCCTAATATGCCAAAGAGGGAAGTAGCTAGCAGTTCCAGCTATCCAGGCCATCGGCGCTCACCAGGCGCCAGAGGTCGGCACCGCGAACCTGTCATATCCAAACATGAGCAAAGACACCTTCACCAGCGTCAGCAACGACGGATTGCGCTACGAATCCAAGCTCGGCGGCTCGCCCTTCCTGGGCAGCGGCCATACCCGCTCCTGCTTCAAGTGCGGCAAGCACCGCGCCCCGAGCAGCCTGCAGTCGATGCGCGTGCTGGGCCGGACCGAAGTCGTCTGCAAACCTTCCTGCAAGACGCCCAAGACCGAGACCGAAGCCGAATAGGCCAAGCCCCGCTTTACGGCCGGTGCCCAGTCCGCCTTCAGGACTCCACGGCTCCCGGCTTCACGGCAGATCCGGGAACACCACGCTCGCCCGCAAGCCCTGGCCGTTCGGCCCGCCGTCCAGGCTGAAGCTGGCCTGCATCAGCCCCGCATAGCGCTCGACGATCGCCAGGCCCAGGCCGGCGCCGACACCCAGCCGCTGCTTGCCTTCACCCTGCGCCCAGCGCAGGCGCAAAGAGGTACGCTGATTCGGCGCGATGCCCGGGCCGTTGTCCGTCACGCTCAACCTCACGCCGCCCTCCTCCGTTCGGCCCAGGTCCACGCTCAGCACGGCCGCGCCTTCGGCAGGCTGGCCATAGCGCAGCGCGTTGTCGATCAGGTTGGCGAGCAGGCCTTCGAGAAGCGCCGGATCCGCTCGAACATGCAGGTTCGCATCCAGTCCGCTCGCGCCCAGTTCGACGCCGGCGCGATCGGCGCGCGACAGGAACTGCAGCACCACCTCGCGCGCCAGCTGGCCGATGTCGACCGGCTGCAGCATGCGGCTGTTCTGCGCTTCATCTGCCAGCGCCAGCGCGAGCAATTGGTCGACCAGGCGGCTGGCGCGCTGCTGGCCCTGCAGCACCGCCTGCAACTGATCGCGCCAGCGCTGCGGCTCCTCTTGCGCCAGGCCGTACTCGGCAGCTGCGCGCATGCCGGCAAGTGGGGTTCGCAACTCGTGGGCCACGGTGCCGGCGAACTCGCGCTGCGCGCGCACGCCAGCGTCGATGCGGGCCAGCAGGCTGTTGACCGAGGCAGCCAGGCCTTCCCCCTCGCGGCTGGGCTGCTGGCCGCCACCCGCCGAAGCCCCCACTGAATCGACCGGCGAAGGCAGGGGGCTGAGGTCGGCCG
>FSVW01000978.1_pt1 | contig 10609 bp, 11 predicted proteins | sample 1637551 | NCBI WGS metagenome assembly FSVW01 (sample SAMEA3914814, study PRJEB12502) | metagenome | biome: forest; material: soil | place: USA | collected 2011-09-16 | depth 0.1 m | reverse complement strand
GTCGTTCGGTGCGGGCAGGGCGGCCACGCGGCACACGCGCGGGTTCAGGCGCTGGGTGATGCGCTTGATCACGCCGCCCTTGCCGGCCGCGTCGCGGCCTTCGAACAGGATCACGACCTTGTGGCCGCTGGCGACGACCCAGTCCTGCAGCTTGACGAGTTCGCCCTGCAGGCGGAACAGCTCGCGGAAATAGCGCTGGCGCTGGGCCTTGTCGGCATCGGGCTCGCCGTCGTCGAGTTCGAGCTCCAGCTCCTCGTCGTAGCTGTCGGTCAGATCACCGCGGATGCGGCGTATCAGCTTTTGTTCGTCGGCAATCAATGGGGCCTCCTCGGCGCGATCAGCGGGAAGCCGCAGGCTAGTGAGCGCAGATGGCAAATCCGTGACAGCGGGCGCCGTCACGGCCCAGTCATGTTGTGAAGCGATGCTCGGTTTCTCTATGGAAAAGCCCGTTTCGCCCACCTGATGCCCAAGGGCTTACACCTACTGATCGCCGCGCAATTTGCGTCGGCGCTGGCGGACAACGCGCTGCTGATCGTCACCATCGCACTGCTGCAGGCCCAGGGCGCGCCGCTGTGGTGGGCGCCGCTGCTCAAGCTCGGCTTCACGCTCGCCTATGTGCTGCTCGCGCCCTTCGTCGGGCCGGTGGCCGATACCTTTCCCAAGGCCCGACTGATGGCCTGGATGAACGGAGTCAAGCTGGTCGGCACGCTCGCGCTGCTGATGGGCCTGCAGCCGGTGCTGGCCTACGCCATCGTGGGCCTGGGCGCGGCCACCTACGCGCCGGCCAAGTACGGCCTGGTCACCGAGCTGGTGAAGCCGCAGGGGCTGGTCAAGGCCAATGGCTGGCTGGAGGTGACCGTGGTCTGCGCGGCGCTGCTGGGTGCGGCGCTGGGCGGCGTGCTGGTCAGCCCGTGGCTGCTGGCCTTGCTGCCGCAAGAGCTCGGCCTGCGTGGGCCGGTGCTGCTGCTGATCGGCGTGTATTTGCTGGCCGGGCTGCTCAACCTCGGCATCCCCGACAGCGGCGCGCGCTATCCCGCGGCCAGCCGCCAGCCCGTGCAGCTGGCGCGCGAGTTCTGGCGTGACCATCTGAAGCTGTGGCGTGACGTAGATGGCGGTTTGTCGCTCGCCGTGACCACGCTGTTCTGGGGCGCCGCCGCCACGCTGCAGTTCGCCGTGCTGCGCTGGGCCGCCGATGTGTTCGATCTGCCGTTGGGCCGCGCCGCCGGCCTGCAGGCCGTTGTGGCCCTGGGCGTGATGCTGGGCGCCGCCGCCGCGGGGCGCTGGGTGCCGCTGCATGCGGCCAAACGCATGCTTGGCCTGGGCGTGCTGCTGGGCCTGATCATGCTGGCGGCGGCATCGACCGAATCGCTCGTGCCGGCCATCGCGCTGCTGGCGCTGGTGGGCGCCGTGGGCGGCCTGCTGGTCGTGCCGCTGAATGCGCTCCTGCAGCACCGCGGCTGCGTGCTGCTCAGCGCCGGCCGCTCCATCGCCGTGCAGGGCTTCAACGAGAACGCCAGCGTGCTGGTGATGCTGGCCTTGTACACGGCGCTGCTGGCGCTGGAAGTTCCGATCGTGCAGCTGATCCGCGGCCTGGGCCTTTGCGTGGCTGGCGCCATTGCGTTGCTGATGTGGCGCGAGAAGCGCCGGCTGCTCAGGCAACAACCGGCCTGCGCGCCGACGTGATCAATCGCTCAGTCGCTCTTCTTCGACTTGGGGCGGCCGGTCTTGATCTCGGGCACGTTCTTGAGGGCCTTGAGCAGGGCCGCGTCGCTGAGGCCGGCCAGCAGCTTGATGCCGGCGCGCAGCAACTCGCTCTTCTTGGCCGGATGCGCAAAGCCGAGCGCGCGCTGCTTGAGCGCGGGCAGGGCGGCGTATTCGTCCGAGGGCATGGTGAAGCTGTCGCGCACCAGCTTGATCTTGGCGGGCTTGGCTTCTGCTTTGACGGGAGCCACGGCCGGGGCCGCCTTCGCAGAAGTCTTGACGGAGGCCTTGACGGGCTTGACCGGGGTTGCGGGCTTGGCGGCGGCCTTGCGCGCCTTGCTGGCGGGCTTGGGTGCTGCGGCCTTGGGCTTCGCGGCGGCGGTGGCGTTCATGTCATCTTCCTTTAATGGATAAACCGTATATTCAGTTTACATGTTTTCAAAGATCCGCTGTGTTTAGGCGTTAGCTTTCTGCCCTCATGCTCCCCCAATCCACCACCCTGGCGGCCATCGACCTCGGCTCCAACAGCTTCCGGCTCGAAGTCGGCCAGGTGCTGCAGAGCCGCTACCGGCGCCAGCATTGCAGCAAGCAGATGGTGAGCCTCGGTGCGAGCCTGGATCCGCGGGGATACCTGTCGCGTGAGGCCATCGATCGCGGCCTGCGCTGCCTGCGCGTGTTTGCGGCCGAACTGGACGAACTCTGCCCCGCGCGCGTTCGCGTGGTCGCCACGCAGACGCTGCGCGAGGCGCGCAACCGCGAGGATTTTCTCAACCGTGCCGAGACCATCCTCGGCCTGCCGGTCGAAGTCATCACGGGACACGAGGAGGCGCGGCTGATCTATGCCGGCGTGGCCTTCCTGCATCCGCATCCGGGGCGCCGCCTGGTGATCGACATCGGCGGGCGGGCCACCGAGATGATCGTTGGCCTGGCCGAGGCGCCCGAGTTGCTCGACTCCTTCCGGATCGGCAGCGCCAGCCTGGCGCAGCGCTTCTTTGCCGACGGCGTCATCACGGCGGCACGGTTCCGCGCCGCGCAATGGGAAGTGGCACGCGTGATGCAGCCCGCACTGGCGCCGTTTGTCTCAGCCGTGTGGGACGAGGCCATGGCCGCCTCGGGCACGGCCGGCATGCTCTCCGGCATGCTGCGCGCCAATGCCATCACCGACGGCACGGTGACGCCCGCGGGCCTGCGCTGGCTGATCGAGCGCTGCATCCACGCCGGTCACGTCGAACGCCTCGATCTCGCGGGCCTGAAGACCAAGCGCCGCAAGTTGCTGCCCGGCGGCCTGGCCATCCTCTACACGCTGCTCACGCATTGCCAGATCAGCCGCCTGCAGTCGGCCAAGGGCGCGCTGCGGCAGGGCGTGATCGTGGACATGCACCGCACCGGCACCACGATGTCTGAGACTTCGGCTGTGCGCGATCAGCCAGAATCCGTCTGCGAGTTCTCACAGAGGGATAGGAACCAGGCATGCGAGCGTTCTTGCTATTGCTGGCGGTGACGCTGACCGGCTGTCTCACACCAATGGGAGTGGCCGCGGAGGAGAGCACCGTCAGCATTGAGGATTTTCGTGAGGTGTCCTCGCATCTCATCAGTCAGCCGCCGGTCGTACGCACTCCCTGGGTGGATCTGTCGATGCACTCAGGCGGTGGCGAGGGCTGGTACTTCGAGATCACGGTGAATGAGGACGGAGGCGTGACGCACGCGGAGCCTCTGTCCGGACCTGCTGCGTATCGCAAGGAGGCCATTCGAGCGGCCACGGCCTTGCGATTCAAGCCATTCCAGCGCGATGGGCAGGCTGTCCGTGCCCGGTTCAACTACCGCGTTCTCTCTCGCGTTGGGGACTATTCCGGGCCTTCTGATCGCGCGTTTCCGCTGAATCCCGATCCGAGGCTGGTTCGCATTGCTTTGCGGCGATCAGCATGCTTTGGCACCTGTCCCGACTACGGGATCGAACTGCGGGGCGACGGCGAGGTCTCGTACCGCGGCTCTCGTGAGGTCTTGATCGAGGGCGAGCACCACTGGCAGGTTTCGCCGGCGGCCGTTGCTCAACTCGTCCAGCGGCTCCGGCAGGCAGACTATTTCAAGCTGGATGGGTATTACGTGTTCCACGCCACGGACCTGCCCACGTACATCACGCGGCTGAGCATCGGACGGCAGCAGAAGTTCGTTCTCGATTACGGAGGCCAGGAGGCCAAGTCGTTTGGCCTGCCGGCCGGGAACGTCGAGGACCCCCACATGCCTGGCGTGGTGACCGAACTTGAAGATGCCATCGATCAGGTGTCTGGCGCCACCAGTTGGGTCGAGGGCGATGCAAACACGATGGCGAGACTCCGCCAAGCCAACTGGAACTTCGGTTCAGAGGCAACTGGACGAGGGCTTGCGCTGCTTATCCGCGACTGCAAGGCTGGGCTCGCAGCGGACTTCATTCGGGCTGGTGCGCCGGTCCGCGTCAGCAGCGGGGAACGGCGTGGTAGTCCTGCCGCCGCGTCGGCAACTCGCTGCGGCGATCTGGCTTTGATCCAGCTTCTGGAATCCAAGGGGGCGCTGGCGCGCAAGGAGGACGTCAGGGCGTTTCTTGAGGCCAGCGTTGCGAGCGGCTTTCCTGATCTCGTTGCGCTCGCGCTGAAGCATGACTCGAATGTCAGGCTGGCCAATGTCGAAGGCAGGCCACTCATCAGCGCGGCGGCGAATGCCTATCGACGCGACCCCAGGGCTTCGAGTGGAGCGACGTTCGACCCGGCCCAGGTGGTCGTGCTGCTTCTCGCGGCGGGCGCGGACCCGAATGCAAGAGATCTCGACGGGCGCACGCCGCTGGAGATTGCGCAAAATGAGGGCGCTGTATTGACGCTGCTGGCCGCTGGCGCGAGCTTGCCCACGGAGCCGGCGCGCCTGTCGAAGATGGTCGACAAGGCGACTCAGGAGCAATGGACGAAGGTGTTGCCGATTCTCGAGCGGGCGGCCGGCACGCCGAAGGGTGGAGCGGTGCGGTAGTCGGAAGGCTCAAGCCCGGTCACTGCAAGGCCCGCTTTGCCGCGAGCCCCATCAGCACGGCGAACAGCACCACGGCGGACAGCCCCCAGGCCAGCGACGAATGCTGCGCCACCAGGCCGATCAGCGGCGGGCCGGCCATCATGCCGAGATAGCCGATCGACGAGACGGCCGCGATGCCGTGAGCAGGCGTCACGCCAGGCACCTTGGACGCTGCACTGAACAGCACCGGCACGACATTGGCCAGGCCGAAACCGACGAGGGCGAAGGCTGCGAGTGCGATGCCCGCGATGGGCACCAGCAGCGCCAGCGCCATGCCCAGGGCTGCCAGGCTGCCGCTGATCTGCAGCAGGGCCACGGGCGAGAGATGGCTGCGCACCCAGTCGCCGCCAAAGCGTCCGGCGGCCATGGCGGCGCTGAAGCTGGCGTAGGCCAGCGCCGCCGTGGTGACGTCGCTGCCGCGTTCCTGCTTCATGAAGAGCACGCTCCAGTCGTAGATGGCGCCCTCGGCGATCAGGCCCAGCGCGGCCAGCACGCCGATCAGCAGCAGGGTGCCGCGCGGCAGGCGCATGGGTTGCCTGGCTTCTTCGCTGGGCGGCTCCACCTGCAGCATGGCGGGGGCGGCCAGGGCAATCGCGGGCAGGGCCAATGCGGCGGCGAGAAGCAGATGCTGCTGCGCGGACAGCCCCATCGCCGGTGCCAGGCTGCCCAGGCCGGCGCCGAACATGCCGCCGAGGCTGAACATGCCGTGGAAGCCGCTCATCAAGGGCCGTCCAGCCAAGCGCTCGATCTCGCTGGCCTCGGCGTTGATGGCCACGTCGAAGAGGCTGGCGCTGGCGCCGAACATCAGCATCAACACGAGCAGCGCCGCGTAGGCCGGCCAGGCGATCAGCAGCGCCAGCACGGCGCAGCACAGCACGCCCATCACCACCGAGATCGCGCGAGGGCCGTATCTGCCCACCACGCGCCCGGCCTGGCTGAGCGCAGCCAGCGAGCCGACGCTGGCGGTCAGCATCGCCAATGCCAAGGCTTGCTCGCCCAGGCCGTAGTGTGCTTTGACCGTGGGCACGTGCACGCCCCAGGTGGCGAAGAGCGCGCCGGTGACGAAGAACTGGGTGCGCAGGGCGCGCGAGGCGGCGGGCAGGGTCATGGGCCGCGATGCTAGCGCTCCCTCGGGTTCTCACCGGCCTGAGGGCCGGATTTCCTCTGGCAACATGCGCGCGCCGAAGCAGGCTTTGCTTCCAACAAACAAGCGCCAAAACAATCGAGCGCAGGAGACATGGATGAAGACGAAGAGGTTGGCGCCGGGCGCCGTGCTGCTGATGATGATGGCGCTGGGCTGCGTGAACGTGGCGCATGCCGCGGGCGACACCATCGGGGTGTCGTGGTCCAACTTCCAGGAAGAGCGCTGGAAGCGTGACGAGGCCGCGATCAAGGCGGCCATCGAGGCCGCGGGCGACCGCTACATCTCGGCCGATGCGCAGGGCTCGAACGAGAAGCAGCGCGCCGACATCGATGCGCTGATCACCAAGGGCGCCAAGGCCCTGATCGTGCTGGCGCAGGACTCCCAGGCGGTGCTGCCGGCCCTGGCCGGAGCGCGGCAGTCGAGCATCCCGGTGATCGCCTATGACCGGCTGATCCAGGACCCGAACGTGCTGTACCTGAGCTTTGATAACGTCGAGGTTGGGCGCATGCAGGCGCGCGCCGTGATGGCCGCCAGGCCGCATGGCAACTACATCTTCATCAAGGGCGCGCCGACGGACCCGAACGCCGACTTGCTGCACGCGGGCCAGCTCGACGTGCTCAAGCCCGCGATCGCCAGCGGCGCGATCAAGGTGGTGGGCGAGCAGTACACCGACAACTGGTCGCCCGAGATCGCGCAGCGCAACACCGAGCAGCTGCTGACCCGAAACGGCAACAGGATCGACGCGGTGATCGCCTCCAACGACGGCACGGCCGGTGGTGCGGTGGCGGCGCTGAAGGCACAGGGCCTGCTGAACATCCCGGTCTCGGGCCAGGACGCCGACATCGCCGCCATCAACCGCGTGGCGCGCGGCGAGCAGACGGTGACCGTGTGGAAGGATTCTCGCGAGCTGGGCAAGGCCGCGGGCCGCTACGCCGTGATGCTGGCCGAGCGCGTCAAGCCGCTGTCAATTCCCGGCGTGGCGATGTGGCGCGAGAGCGCAGCCAAGCCGGCGATGCCCACACTCTTTCTCAAGCCGGTGGCGATCACGCGCGACAAGCTCAAGCTGGTGATTGACGCGGGCTGGGCGAGCAAGGCGCAGGTCTGTGCCGGCGTGGTGGCAGAGAGCGCGCCGGCCGCTTGCAAGTAGGCAAGTCGAGCCGCGCGGCGTCACAATCCAGCGCATGAACACCGGACCCCGCATTGCCTTCTCGCCCAACGCGCGCTTGCCGGACGCGGCTTTCGAGCTGCTCGATCCGCGCGGCGCGTCCCTGAGGCTTTTCTCGGCCTGCGTGGAGCAGCTCCACACGGGCTGCCAATGGAGCGAGGGGCCCGTGTGGTTCGGCGATGGCCGCTTTCTGCTCTGGTCCGATATTCCGAATGACCGCATCCTGCGCTGGGACGATTGCACGGGGCAGGTGAGCGAGTTCCGCAAGCCTTCCAACAACAGCAACGGCCTCGCGCGCGACCGGCAGGGGCGCCTGCTGGCCTGCGAGCACCTGACGCGCCGCATCACGCGCACCGAGTACGACGGCCGCGTCACCGTGCTGGCGGATCGCTTCGACGGCAAGCCGCTGAACTCGCCCAACGACATCACGACGCACAGCGATGGCAGCGTGTGGTTCACCGATCCGGCTTTCGGCATCAGCGGCGACTGGGAAGGCGCGCCGGCTTCAGCCGAGCTGCCGCACGGCGTCTATCGCATCGATGGCACCAGCGGAAAGCTGGAGATGCTGATCGACGATCTGCAGGGTTCCAACGGCCTGGCCTTCAGCCCTGATGAAGGCACGCTGTATGTGATCGAGAGCCTGGCCCGTCCGCACCGGCTGATCTGGGCTTACGACCATGCGGCAGGCAGGCTCTCCAACAAGCGGCTGTTGATCGACGCCGAGGGCCTCGGTGCCTTCGACGGCATGGCGGTGGACGTGCAGGGCAATCTTTGGTGCGGCTTCGGCGCGAGCAGCCAGCCCGGTGCCGATGCCGCAGCGCTGGACGGCGTGCGCGTGTACGACCGCGAAGGCCGGCCGCTGGCCCACATCCATCTGCCCGAGCGTTGCGCCAATGTCTGCTTCGGCGGGACCAAGAACAACCGGCTCTTCATGGCGAGCAGCCATTCGCTCTACGCGCTGTACGTGAACGTCCGAGGGGCCTTGTGAAGGCTGGCGTCACGGTCAGCGAGTTCGGCCAGTTGCCCGATGGCCGGCCGGTGCACCAGTACAGGCTCAGCAACGCGACGGGCATGCGGCTGGCAGTGATCGACTATGGCGCCATCGTGCGCGAGCTGTGGACGCCCGACGCCCTGGGCGAGAGTGCCAACATCGTGCTGGGCTTCGACAACCTCGCCGACTATGTCGAGCGCAACCAGCAGTTCGGCGTGATTGCCGGCCGCTTTGCCAATCGCATCGCCCAGGCACGCTTCACGCTCGACGGGCAGGAATACCGCCTCGACGACAACGACTTCGGCAATTGCCTGCATGGCGGCAGCCAAGGCTTCGGCGCGCAGTAGTGGCAGGCCACCGTGCTCGAGCCTGAGGCCGCAGTTGGCGCGAGCCTGCTGATGCGCTACCTCAGCGCCGATGGCGAGATGGGCTTTCCGGGCGAGATGGACGTGCGGGTGCGCTACTCGCTGGGGCCGAACAATGCCTGGCGCGTCGACTACGAGGCGCGGACCAGCAAGCCCACCGTGGTCAACCTGTGCTCGCATGCCTACTTCAATCTGGCCGGCGGCGGCACTGCGCTGGACCATGAGCTGATGCTCTTCGCCAGCCGATACACCGAGACCGACGAGCTGCGCATCCCCACAGATCACGCGTCAGTGGAAGGAACGCGTTATGATTTCCGCCGCAGCAAGCCAGTGGCCGACGCGAGCTTCGATCACAACTGGCTGCTGGATCATCCCTTGGATGGCCAGCTGCACCCCGCGGCGCGGCTTTTCCATCGCGCCAGCGGCCGGGTGATGGAGCTGCGCACCACAGAGCCCTGTCTGCAGTTCTATGCGGGCAAATGGCTCAATGGCAGCCTGCGGGGCAGCAACGGCGAGGCGTATGAGCAGGGCTTCGGCCTGTGCCTGGAAACCCAGCACGCGCCGGATTCACCCAATCGCGAGATCGGCCCGGATTGGCCATCCACGGTGCTGCGACCGGGCGAGGTGTTCCGCTCCTCGACCGTGCACCGCTTCGGCGTTCAGACCTAGGCTCAGCCCTGGCGTGGTGCTGGCGGCGGCGTGTGCGTGATGCGCGTGCGGCCGCCGGTGCTGATCAGCATGACTTGGTCGCCCTGGGCGAAGTTCTCGCTACCCATGCCCTGGACGATGGCACGGCGCTCGCCGTTGCGCAGCTGCACGATGATTTCCAGCGCGTTCTCCTTGGTGGCGTTGCGCTCGATGGCGTTGCCGATCACCGCACCGGCCACCATGCCGATCACGCTGCCGACACCGCCGTCACGCCGCCCGCCGACCGAACTGCCGGCCACAGCGCCGACCACGCCACCTGCCATGCCGCCCGCACCGGACTGCTGGCCGTCCACGACGATCGGGCGCACCGAGATGATGGTCGCGTCCAGAACCTGGGACATGCGCTGGGTTTGATAAGGCTGGTAGACGTCCGGGTTGGCGGTCACGCAGCCCGAGAGCAGGCTGACGGCAAGCAGGGCGGCGACGCCGATGGTGGTGCTGATGATGTGTTTCATGGATTGACTCCTCCGATGGGCCGATCTTCGCCCAACGCTTGACATCTTGCCTGGGTTTACCCGAGTAACAAGACTTTACGGCTGCGAGTGCCTTTTTAGCCGTGAAGACGGGACGAGCGAGGCACCGAGGCCAGCAGGAATTCCATCTGGTCGGCCAGGATGCGGCGACCGCGCAGGATCATGTCCTCGTGCAGGCTCGGCACATAGGGCAGGTAGAGCAGGCTCATGTTCGCTTCTTCGGGCAGGCGGCTGCCCTTGCGGCCGTTGCAGCCGCGGCAGGCGGTGATGCAGTTCATCCAGCTGTCCTGGCCGCCGCGCGAAGTCGGGATGATGTGCTCGCGGGTCAGATCTTCCCCATGCTGACTGTGGCCACAATAGGCGCAGACATGGCGATCACGGGCGAACAGCTTGGGGTTGGAGAGGGCGGGAGCCTGCCGCCAGGCGCGTGTGGGAACCGCGCCACGCACCGCGACGATGGGATGGACCTCGATGCGCGACTGCCGGCCTGTGTGGCGCTGCATGCCGCCGCGCAACACATGGCAAGGGTCGCCCAGAGTCCAGGCGATGCCGTCGCTGGCGTAGATCACGGCGGCTTCCTTGCTCGTGATCCAGGCCTGCGGCCGGCCGGAAACATCCAGTTGAAGCACGTCCACGGCACAAACCTCCAGGGCAGAGAGTAGCGTAAGAGTGCGTACTGACTCAAGCGCGGTCGCCACATGGGCCTCGGAGCCTGTAGAAAGGATGCCACGTGCTTTGCGCGTCAGGGTCGGCTTCATCAAGCCGTCATGCGGCTTGAACGCCGCATGCAGCTTCAGAAAGAACTTGGCTTTGTCCGAAAAATCTGCAAAATAGCACGATCGTTCGTTTTATTATCTAGTCTTCGCTACATACCGGATTCCCGTGTCAGCTCTGCCCCGTCCCAGCCATCCTGCCGAGAGCGCCAAGAGCGTGCGGCCTGTGCGTTCGCTGCAAAAAGGCCAGCAGACGCGCGCCGCCATCCTGGAGGCAGCCCTGGGTCTGGCCTCGCATATGGGGCTTGAAGGTCTG
>FSVW01004200.1_pt1 | contig 10610 bp, 8 predicted proteins | sample 1637551 | NCBI WGS metagenome assembly FSVW01 (sample SAMEA3914814, study PRJEB12502) | metagenome | biome: forest; material: soil | place: USA | collected 2011-09-16 | depth 0.1 m | reverse complement strand
GATTTCGCTGCGGGCAATGACGCCACCGTTCTTCGGACCGCCGAGGGGCCGGGAAAGCAGTATTCGGTACGCCTGAAGGATCTGCTCAAGCGCGGCGACATTTCGGCCAACGTTGAAATGCGCCCCGGCGATATCTTGATCATCCCGCAGAGTTTCTTCTGATTCGCGGCGCGTTGACCTTGAACTGAGATTTCTGCACAAATGGATCATGTGATAGCCCAGGTTCTGGCCATTGCCAGGCGCAGTTGGAAATACCGTTGGACCGGCGTCGGTGTGGCTTGGCTGGCCGGCTTGATCGGCGCCGTGGTGGTGTTCGCCATCCCGGATCGATATGAGGCGACGGCCCGCATTTACGTGGACACCCAGTCCATGCTGAAGCCGCTGATGGCCGGTTTGGCCGTTCAGCCCAACGTCGAGCAACAGGTGGGCATGCTCAGCAAGACACTGATCAGCCGGCCCAACGTCGAGAAGCTGATCCGGATGGCTGATCTGGATCTCAAGAATCAATCCAAGGCAGACCAGGAGTCCCTGGTTGATCAGGTCATGCGCAGCCTGTCGATCCAGAGCACTGCGCGCGACAACCTGTACACCCTGGCCTATCGCGATACACAGCCTGAAGTGGCCAAGCGGGTGGTGCAGGCGATGGTGTCGGTATTCGTGGAATCGAGCCTGAGCGGGCAGCGCAAGGACACCGCGACGGCGACCACCTTCATCAATGAGCAGATCAAGACTTACGAAGGCAAGCTCGAAGAAGCAGAAAACCGCCTGAAGGAATTCCGCCTGCGCCATATCGACAATATCGCCGGTGATGGCAAGGACAGCGCCTCGCGCATCAGCGAACTCAGCGCGCAGCTGGAACGCGCGCGCCTCGAGTATCGGGAGGCCGTGAACGCGCGTGATGCTGCCAGGGCACAGATGGAGGCCATGCGTTCGCCCTCTCAAGGTTCAACGGGCTCCACCAACGTCCTGCAGAGTGTTCTGCAGGAGTCGGCGCAAGAAATATCTACGCCGGAAATCGATGGACGTCTGGCCGTGCAACGCCAGAACCTCGATGCGCTTTTGCAGCGCTACACCGAGCAGCATCCTGACGTCGTCACCACACGCAAGCTGATCAAGGACCTGGAAGACCAGAAGCGCAAGGAAGTTGCGGAGATCCGCAAGCGCAACCTTGCCCTGCCTCCGATGGCCGGTGCCGCCGGCGGCAACCCCGCGGCGCAGGAAATTGCCCGTCTGCTGGCTGGGGCCGAGGTGCAGGTTGCCGGCTTGCGCGCCCGGGTCGACGAGTACCAGTCCCGCTACGGTCAGGCGCTCGCGGCCTTGAAGACGGCGCCGCAGTTGGAAGCTGAGGCTTCGCAGCTGAATCGCGACTACGCCATCAACAAGAAGAACTACGAGGATCTGGTGGCTCGTCGCGAGTCGGCCTCCATTTCCGGCGATCTGGACGGCGCTGCCGGTATCGCGGATTTCCGCTTGATTGATCCGCCACGCGCTTCAACCAACCCGGTCGCGCCCAACCGCTTGTTGTTCATGGCGGGCGTGATGCTGGTTTCGTTGCTGGCCGGCCTGTTTGCCTCCTTTGCAGCGAGTCAATTGCGCCCGGTGTTCCACGACGCCGCCGAAATGCGAGCTCGCCTTGAACTGCCGATCCTGGGCGTTGTTTCGCGCCTGGTGACCGATACCGACAAACGACGCAAGCGGATCGACCTCTACCGATTTGGCGCTGCTTCCGGCTGCTTGGTCGCACTGTTCGTGCTGGGCCTTTCCGTGATGGCGTTTTTGCAGAATCAGCAGGTGAATTGAAATGAGCAGCCTGATCGAGCAAGCGGCCCGTCGACTTGAGCAACTGCGCCAGGCGGGGATTGAACTCCCTGGTGACCAACTCCTGACGAGTCCCGCTGCTGAAGCTGCGGCTCCCGTCATGCCGGTTCCGGTGGTTGAGGAGCCGAAGAGCACGTCCAAGCGAGTCGACCTTGACCTGGAGGCCCTGAAGGCCCAGGGGTTCCTGACACCCAGCGCGCCGCGCACCCAGATTTCCGACCAATACCGTGTGATCAAGCGCCCCTTGATCAAGAACGCAATGGGTAAGGGTGCGGCAGTGATCAATCACGCCAACCTGATCATGGTCACCAGCGCATTGGCGGGCGAGGGCAAGAGCTTCACCTCGCTGAACCTGGCGCTGAGCATCGCCGCCGAGATGGACAACACCGTGATGCTGGTGGATGCGGACGTCGCCCGTCCTTCGGTATTGCGCATGCTGGGCCTGCCGGCAGGCCCGGGCCTGCTCGACGTGTTGCAAGGTTCCGTGGACATGAGCGATGTCCTGCTTCGTACCAATGTGGACAAGCTGACCCTGCTGCCCAGCGGCACGCCACAGGCACGGGCCACCGAACTGCTGGCCAGCGACGCCATGAGCCATACGCTCGACGACATGGCTCGCCGCTATCCCGACCGCATCATCATTTTTGATTCGCCGCCGCTGCTGCTGACCACCGAATCGCGCGTGCTGGCCTCGCACATGGGGCAGATCGTGGTGGTTGTGCATGCGGAAAAGACGCCGCAAAGCGCCGTCCAGCAGGCCCTGGCAACGATCGAGACCTGCCCGCTCAAGATGATGCTGCTGAACCAGACCACGATGTCCTCTGCCGGGGGATATGGCTACGGCTATCGCTATGGCTATGGCTACGGCTACGGATATGCCGATGAAGCAGCCAAGAGCTGAGTTCCGACAGCAGCGCTCGCGTGCAGGCCTTTTGACAGCGGGTCGAATGGCGTCAGGTCTGCTGGCCTTGGCTGCTGGCGTGGCGGGCGCGCAAGAGGCCGCAGGAACGGGAACGCCGCGCGGGCTTGTGTTCAAGCCGCGGGTCAGTGTGTCGGAAACCTACACCGACAACAATCTGCTCAGCAGCACGCAGCGTGACGCGACGCTGATCTCCACGCTCTCGCCGGGAATCTCGATTGTTGCCAACGGTGGCAGCGTGACCGGCACGCTCGACTACTCTCTGAGCGGCATCGCCTATACCAAGAGCGAGCAGGTCGACCGCCTGCAGCAGACCCTCAACGCCCATGGGCGCGCGGACTTTGTCCCGCAGGTGTTTTTCGTTGATGTGCTCGCGAACATTTCGCAGCAGAACGGTTCGGCAGTCGGCACGCTGTCGGCAGACCCGAACCTGGGTTACCAGAACCGGGTGGAAATACAGACCCTGACGATCGCGCCCACGCTGCGCAGCCACATTGGCAGTCTGGCCACGCTGCAGATCCAGGGCACGGCCTCCGGGACCAACACGGTCGACTCCATGATTGGCGACAGCCGGCAACTCGCCGGCAGTGCTCGCCTTGATGGGTTGAACCCGGGACGACTGCGTCCCTGGGCCATGCTGACGGCCACCCAGCTTCACTACAAATCAAGCAGCGTCAACTCAGGCGATGTGCAGGCCATGGTGGGCTTGCGTTACCAGCCTGATGTGGATTTCTTCATGACCGGCGACGTCGGGCGCGAGCACAGCAACTACGTGGGCGGCACCGGGCAATACGAGAACACCTCGCTTTACGGTGCGTCGATCTCTTGGACGCCAACGCCGCGCACCATCGTCAGCCTGGATTGGCAGAACCACAGCTATGGTGACTCGCACAGTATCCGGCTTGAGCACCGCATGTCGCGCTCCGTCTGGCGCTACAGCGACTCGCAGTCCATCACGCAATCGACCCAGCTCGGTTCTGCCAACCTGGGCAGCAACTATGACCTGCTGTTCCTCGAATATGCGTCGGTCGAGCCAGATCCGGTCAAGCGAGATCTGCTGGTCCGAAATCTCCTGCAGAACCTGGGCTTGAATCCGAACAGCCAGATCGTCATCGGTTTCCTCAGCAATGTTCCCATCCTGTCGCGCAACCGCCAGGCAGCGTTTGCCCTGGAGGGCGTGCGCACCACGCTGACGGTTTCCTTCAGCCAGAACATCTCGCGCCAGGTGGGTGTCAATGCGCAGACGGCGGGAGACCTCTCCAAGTTTGGTCAGATCAACCAGCACGGCTTCAATCTCAGCGTGGCCCATCGGCTGACACCGATGAGCAGCGTCAACGCGGCCTTCTCCGTGACGCGCAGTGCCGGCCTGGACCCTGTGACCCTGGCCGGCTCCAACACCTTGCGTACCTTCAACCTCGGCTGGAATGGCCGTCTCGGGCCGACCAGCGTGGTAACGCTTGGCGCGCGCCACGCGCAGGAAGAGGGCAGTAATCCTTATCGCGAAAACGCCGTCGTGGCCACGTTTCTGCAAAACTTCTAGGCGGCTTGGCAATCATGTATGAAGCGTTCTACGGCCTCAGCAGCAAGCCGTTCCAACTGAGTCCCGATCCGAATTTCTATTTCGGCAGCAAGCAGCACCGGCGCGCCAAGGCGTACCTGGACTACGGCGTGCTGCGCAACGATGGCTTCATCGTCATCACCGGCGAGATCGGTGCCGGCAAGACCACGCTGCTGCGCGGCCTGCTCGACAGCCTGAACCGCAGCAACGTGGTGATCGGCAACCTGGTGACCACGCAGCTGGACGCCGACGACACCTTGCGCATGGTCTGCGCGGCCTTCGGCGTGCGCGTCAAGGAGCTGGCCAAGTCCGAGCTGCTGATGACGCTCGAGGCCTTCCTCGTCAGCCAGACGGCCCAGGGCAAGCGCTGCCTGCTGATCGTGGACGAGGCGCAGAACCTCACGCCGCGCGCGGTTGAAGAATTGCGCATGCTGTCGAATTTCCAGTTCAACAACCAGTCCTTGCTCCAGACCTTCCTGGTCGGCCAGCCCGAGTTCCGCGGCATCCTGCAAAGCGCCGAGATGGAGCAGTTCCGCCAGCGCGTGGCGGCCACCTGCCATATCGGCCCGCTGGACGAAGACGAGACCCGCGCCTATATCGAGCACCGCCTCAAGTGCGCCGGCTCCATGGGCAAGCCGACCTTCGAACCCGAAGCCTTCGTCAGCATCCACAAGGCCAGCGGCGGCATCCCGCGCCGCATCAATACCTTGTGCGACCGCCTGCTGCTGCTCGGTTTCATGGCCGAACGCACGCAGCTGACGCTGGCGGACGTAGGTGACGTGCTCAACGACATCGCACAAGAGTCGACCGTGCCCAAGGGCCCGATCACCCATGTCGACATCGATACCGGCAGCGGCGCACTGGTGGAACTGGAGCGGCTGGATATTGCCCGGCTGCGCGTCAATGGCCATGCTGCCGAAGGCCTGACGAGCGAGCTCAGCGCGCTGAGCGAGCGCCAGTACGCAGACCGCCTGGCGCGCCTGGAAGGCAGCCTGCAACGGCTCGAGCACATCAACCTCAAGACGCTGGACCTGCTGCAAAGGCTCGTCACCGCAGCAGCCAAGTCGGATTGAGGAGCCGGCGCCATGCTGATGCCCACCCAATCGCCCGTGCTGCGCAATGCCATGACCATCGACGTGGAAGACTACTTCCAGGTTTCCGCCTTCGCGCCCTACATCAACCGTGCCGACTGGGATGCGCGCGAATGCCGCGTGGAGCGCAACGTCGAAGCCATCCTGGCTTTGCTCGCAGAGCAGGGCACCCACGCCACCTTCTTCACGCTGGGCTGGATTGCCGAGCGCTACCCGCACCTGGTTCGCGCCATCGTTGCCCAGGGGCATGAACTGGCCAGCCATGGCTACGGGCATCAGCGGGCCAGCGATCTCTCGCCGGAGGCGTTTGCCGACGATGTCGGCCGCGCCAAGAAGCTGCTGGAAGACCTCGGTGGCGTCGCCGTGCAAGGCTACAGGGCGCCGAGCTTTTCCATCGGAACCGGCAACCTCTGGGCTTTCGATGTCCTGCAGGAAGCCGGCTACCGCTACAGCTCCAGCGTCTACCCGATTGCACACGACCACTACGGCATGCCCGACTCGCCGCGCTTCGCTTACCCGGTGCGCGAGGGTCTGCTTGAAGTGCCGGTCACCACGCTGCGTGTCCTCAATCGCAACCTGCCTTCGAGCGGCGGCGGCTACTTCCGCTTGCTGCCCTACGCCTTGTCGCGCTGGATGATCGCCCGTGTCAACGCGCACGACCAGCAGTCGGCCGTGTTCTATTTCCATCCCTGGGAAATCGACCCGGGCCAGCCGCGCATTGCCGGCATTGATGGCAAGACACGCTTCCGTCATTACGTGAACATCTCGCGCACCCATGATCGCATCAAGCAATTGCTGGGTGACTTCGCTTGGGGCCGCATGGATGAGATCTTCCTCGGGCGTGGCGCCTCTATCTCCAGCCCCGCCTGATGAAGCCCGACCTCGCCATCAAGCGCCTTGCGGCGCATGACACTGCTGTTGCCCAGGCCTGGGATGCCTTTGTCCTGGCCTGCCCCAGCGCAAGCTTCTTCCATCGCGCCGCCTGGCTCGGGTTGATCGAACAGCAGTTCGGCCATCGCGGCTATTTCCTCTACGCGGAGCGTGCCGGCCAGATCGTCGGCGTGCTGCCGCTGGCCCAGGTCAAGAGCCTGCTCTTCGGCCATGCGCTGGTGGGCCTGCCCTTCGGCGTCTACGGCGGCGTGGCCGCCAGCGACGAGGAAGCGGCCCTGGCGCTGGAGCAGGAAGCGCAGCGCATCGCTCAGGAGATCGGCGCCGAGCACCTGGAGCTGCGCAACGTCGCGCCGCGCCATGCCGACTGGCCCAGCCAGGATCTCTACGTCACCTTCCGCAAGGAAATCCTGCCCGAGGAAGAGGCCAATATGCTGGCCATCCCTCGAAAAGCCAGAGCCATGGTCCGCAAGGGCATCAAGAACGGTCTGACGTCGCACCTCGATGCCAACGTCGACCGCTTTTTCGCACTCTATGCCGACAACGTCCACCGCCATGGCACACCCGCCATGCCCAAGCGCTACTTCGCCGCGCTGCTCAAGGCCTTCGGCCCGGATGCCGAAGTGCTGACCGTCTGCGCGCCCGACGGCCGGCCGCTTTCCAGCGTGCTGAGCTTCTACTTCCGCGATGAATGCCTGCCTTACTACGCCGGCGACGACGAGTCCGCGCGCGAGCTGGCCGCCAACGACTTCAAGTACTGGGAGCTGATGCGCCGCGCCAGCGCCCGCGGCCTCAAGGTCTTCGACTACGGCCGCAGCAAGCAGGGCACGGGCTCCTATGCCTTCAAGAAGAACTGGGGCTTCGAGCCCATGCCGCTGCACTACGAGTACTGCCTCTACAAGCGCGACGCCGTGCCCCAGAACAACCCCAACAACCCCAAGTACCAGCTGCTGATCAAGACCTGGCGCCGTTTGCCCATCGGTGTGGCGAACTGGCTGGGTCCCTTCATCGTGCGCAACCTCGGCTGAACCCATGGCCAATCTGCTTTATGTCGGGCACCGCCTGCCTTATCCCCCCAACAAGGGCGACAAGCTCGGTTCCTACCATTTCCTCTCGCACCTGGCCGCCAAGCACCGCGTGTACCTGGGCGTTTTCGTGGACGACCCGGACGACTGGCAGCATCTGGACGTGCTGCGCGGCATCTGCGCAGAAGTGCATGCCGTGCCACTCAACCTCACCCAGGCCAAGCTCAAGAGCGCGCAAGGCCTGCTGACCGGCGAAGCGCTGAGCCTGCCTTACTACCGCAGCAGCGAGCTGCATGCCTGGTGCCAGGGCCTGGCCCAGCGCGTCAAGCTCGATGCGACGGTGGTGTTCTCCGCGGCCATGGCGCAGTACGCCGAAGCACTGCCGCAACTGCCCATGCTGGTCAACTTTGCCGATGTGGACTCTGCCAAGTGGAGCGAGTACGCCAAGAACCACAGCTGGCCCATGTCCTGGGTCTACGGCCGCGAGGGCCGCAAGCTGCTGGCCTACGAACAGCAGGTGGCGAGCAAGGCCCGCTGCAGCTTCTTCGTCACCGCGAACGAAACGGCGCTGTTCCGAAAACTCTCGCCAGGCCTGAACGCCACGCTGGACGTGCTGGGCAATGGCGTGGACGCAGACCGCTTCTCGCCCGACCCCACGCGGCCCAGCCCTTACGCGGCGGACGAGCAGGCGCTGGTCTTCACGGGTGCGATGGACTATTGGCCCAATGTCGACGCTGTCTGCTGGTTTGCCGAAGAGGCCTTCCCGCAGTTGCGCGAGCGCTTCCCCGATCTGCATTTCTACATCGTCGGCCGCAGCCCCACGCCGGCCGTGCAGGCGCTGGCCAAGATGCCCGGCGTCACCGTCACCGGCACGGTGCCTGACGTGCGGCCGTATCTGCAGCATGCCGCGGCCGCGGTGGCATCCCTGCGCGTCGCGCGTGGCATCCAGAACAAGGTGCTTGAGGCCATGGCCATGGGCCGCCCGGTCGTCGTGGCCCGGCCCTGCGCCGAAGTGATCGATGCCCAGGACGGCGTGGAACTGGTGACCGCCGAAACCGCCCAGGACTACGTGGAGCGCCTGAGCGAACTGCTCAGCAACCCGCAGCGCTGCGAGCAGATCGGTGCTGCCGGCCGCGCTTGCGTGCAGGCCCGCTACAGCTGGGATGCGCATCTGTCCGTGGTGGACCGGCATCTCGATCCTCTGCTTGAAGGGCACGTGAGACCATGAAGTTCGATCTCCCACCGGCCTGGCGCCGGGCCTTGCCCGGCTTCGCCATCGTGCTCATTGCGGTGCTGCTGCTGTTTGGCCGCACCGGCCTGGCCATGGTGGAGATCTGGGAGCGCTCGGGCACCTTTGCCCACGCCTTCGTCGTGCCGCCCATCGCCCTGTGGCTGATCTGGCGGCAGCGCGCCCAACTGGCCTTGATGACGCCACGCGTCTCGCCCTGGTTCCTGCTGCCCATGGCGCTCATGGCCACGGCCTGGCTGCTGGGCGACCTGGTCGCCGTCAACTCGCTCACCCAGTTCGCCTTCACGGCGATGCTGGTCTTGTGCGTGCCCTTGCTGCTCGGATGGCAGGTGGCGCGGGCCTTGGCCTTCCCCCTGTGCTTCCTGTTCTTCTGCGTGCCCCTGGGCGAGTTCATGCTGCCGCAGATGATGGAGTGGACCGCCGACTTCACCGTGCTGGCCGTGCGCCTCTCGGGCGTGCCCGTGTACCGCGAAGGCCTGCAGTTCATCATCCCGAGCGGCTCCTGGTCCGTGGTGCAGGCCTGCAGCGGCATCCGCTACTTGATTGCCTCGGGCATGGTGGGCGTCCTGTTTGCCTACCTCAACTACCGCTCGCTCAAGCGCCGGCTGATCTTCACAGGCGTGTCCTTGCTGCTGCCGCTGCTGGCCAACTGGCTGCGCGCCTACATGATCGTCATGCTCGGCCACCTCTCGGGCAACAAGATCGCCACCGGCGTCGACCACCTGGTCTACGGCTGGGTCTTCTTCGGCATCGTGATGTTGCTGCTGTTCATGATCGGCATGCGCTGGGCCGAGCCTGATGCAGAGCCAGAGCCGCCTGCCATTGCATCGAGCCAGCCCGCGGGCCGCGGCTTCGTGGCGGTCGCGCTGGCCGCCTTGCTGGTGCTGGCTGCGCCGGTCGCGTTCGTGTGGAAGCTGCAGCAGGCCGACGCCCGGGCGAATGCGGCGATGGCCTTGAACGCGCCCGATCTCTCGGGCACCGGCTGGAGTGCCATGCCGCCGCAGGGCTGGGACTACAAGCCCCATTTCGTGAACCCGAGGACGGAACTGCAGGCCGATTACGCGCGCGCCGGCGGGCCGGCCGTGGGCCTCTACCTGGCCTACTACCGCGGCCAGGACTACGGCAGCAAGCTCGTCAGCTCGGACAATCTGCTGGTTCCCGTGGAAGACCATGACTGGCGCCTCGCGCAGGAGAGCAGCCGCGACCTGAGCGTTGCCGGCCGCACGCTGAACTGGCGCGCGGCGCGCATACGCACGGCGGACCTGTACCAGATCGCCAACGGCAGGCAGCTCGTGGCTTGGCAGATCTACTGGGTCGGCGGCCATTGGACACGCAGCGATACCTGGGCCAAGCTCTATGCGTTGCAGTCGCGTTTGCTGGGCGCGGGAGACGATTCGGCGGTCCTGGTGTTGTATGCAGACGCCGCTCAGGATGGCGATTCGTTGCTGAAGCGCTTCGCAGAAGAGAACTTTGTCCTGCTCGACGCGTGGTTGAGCGGGGTTCGCCAGGCAGCAGCCGGCGCCGCTCAGGGAAAATGAGCGCAATTCATTTGGGGGAGTTGGATATGACGACAGTGGCCGTGATCGGACTGGGCTATGTGGGCCTGCCGCTGGTGGTGGAGTTTGGCAAGCAGGTGCGCACCATCGGCTTCGATATCGCCGAGAGCAAGGTGCAGGCCTGCCAGCGCGGGACCGACCCCTCGCGCGAGCTGACCGACGAACAGGTGCAGGCCGCAAGCCAGGCCGTCTACACCTCGGATGCCGCCATGCTGCGCGAGGCCGACTGCATCATCGTGGCCGTGCCCACGCCGGTGGACGATGCCCATGCGCCGGATTTCCGCCCGCTGATCGGCTCCAGCACCAGCGTCGGCCGCAACCTCAAGAAGGGCGCCGTCGTCATCTACGAAAGTACCGTGTATCCCGGCGCCACCGAAGAGGTCTGCATCCCCATCCTCGAGCGCGAATCCGGCCTCAAGTGGAAGCAGGATTTCTTCGTCGGCTACAGCCCCGAGCGCATCAACCCGGGCGACAAGGAACACACGCTGACCAAGATCCTCAAGATC
>FSVW01000501.1_pt1 | contig 10614 bp, 7 predicted proteins | sample 1637551 | NCBI WGS metagenome assembly FSVW01 (sample SAMEA3914814, study PRJEB12502) | metagenome | biome: forest; material: soil | place: USA | collected 2011-09-16 | depth 0.1 m | reverse complement strand
GCCGTCCTCGGAGACGAAGTTGCGGCCGACCTCGGCGGCGAGGCTGAAGCCCTTGCCGATGTCGGCGGAAAGCTCGATCGGCAGGAAGAAGGAATGGCCGGGGCTGGTGATGCCGCGGCGGTTGCTGGAGCCGAGCATGCTGTGGCTGTATTGCGGATAAGTGGACAGCGAGTAGCCCGCGGTCTCCTCGTCCACGAAGCGCCACTTGACGCCGAAGTCGCCCTCGCCCACGCCAGAGCGCGAAGGCTGGCCAGGGTCGCGGGCCGTGGTCCAGGGGATGTCGGCCTTGAGCTGGATGTGGTCGCCCCAGCCGTAGTTGATGTCGAAGTCGGGGGCCGCCAATTCGCGGCGGCCGCCGAGCGTGCGCGAGGAGATCGCGCCGACATTGATTTCCCAGTGGCCGTTGCCGGGCGTGCCCGGATCGTCGGTGACCATGGGCGGGCCGCCCTGGGCCAGGGCCGAGCCGGCGGCCGTGAGCAAGAGGCCGCAAAGGACGGACAAGCGGATTGATTTCGGCTTCATGTTTGTTTCTCCTTCAAGCAGTAACTGGCAAAACAGGCGGAGTCTCGGGCGCGCGTGTGCCCAGACGATCGAACCAAAGGTAAAGAACTGGTGTGATGAACAGCGTGATCAGCTGCGACACCAGCAGGCCGCCGACGACGGCCACGCCGAGCGGTTGGCGTAGCTCGGCGCCGGCGCCCACGCCCAGCGCGATGGGCAATGCACCCATCAGCGCGCAGAGGGTGGTCATCATGATCGGGCGGAAGCGCAGCAGGCAGGCGCGGCGGATAGCGCGGAGTGCGTCCAGCCCTTCATCGCGGCGGGCGGCGATGGCGAAGTCGATCATCATGATCGCGTTCTTCTTGACGATGCCAATCAGGAGCAGGATGCCGATCATGGCGATGAAGCTCAGCTCCATGCCGCACACGCGCAGGGCGAGCAAGGCACCCACAGCTGCTGATGGGATGCCGAGCAGGATCGTCACCGGGTGGATCCAGCTCTCGTACAGCATGCCGAGGATCACGTAGATCACCGCCACCGCGATCAGCACCAGCCAGAGCTGCGAGGTCTGCGATTGCTGGAACAGCGCGGCCTGGCCGCTGAAGGCGCCGAAGACGGTCTCGGGCATGTGCAGGGATTGCATGGCGGCGTCGATCTCCACCGCGGCGTCGGACAGCGACTTGCCCGGCGCCAGGTCGAAGGACAGCGTCACCGCCGGCAGCTGCACCTGGTGGTTGATGGCGATCACGCCCTTGCCACGGTTGACGGTAGCGAAGGCGCCCAGCGGCACGGCGCGGCCGGTGCTGCTTCTGACTTCAACCTTCAGCAGATCCGACTCGTCGCGCTTGTGCGCGTCGGGCACTTCGAGGATCACCTGGTAGCTGTCCTCGGGCGCGTAAATGGTCGAGACCTGGCGGCTGCCGAAGGCGCCGTAGAGCGTGTTGCGCACGGTGGCCATGTCGATGCCGAGCTGCGCGGCCTTGTCGCGGTCGATCTCCAGCCGCGCCTCCAGGCCGTTCTTCTGCGCGTCGCTGTTGACTCCCACCAGCACGTCCGATTTGCGCAGCGCGGCCAGCAGCTTGCCGGCCCATTCGTCCAGCGCATTGGGGCCGACCGACTGCAGTGTGTACTGATACGTGCTCTTGGACGAGCGCCCGCCCACGCGCAGGTTCTGCACCGGGCTGAAATAGACCTGGATGCTGGGCAGCACGCGCGTCTTCTTGCGCAGCTGGGCCAGCACCTCGTCGAGCGGCGGGCGCTTGCTGCGGTCCTTCAGGTCGATCACGAGCGCCGTGGTGTCGTGGTCGACCTTGGTGACGACCGCGTCCACGCTCGGGTCGTCCTGCACGATCTTCTCGATCCGGCCCATCACCTCCAGGCGGCCGAGGAAGGACATGTCCTGCGGCGTGTCCACATTGGCGGTGAGCTGGCCGATGTCCTCGCGCGGGAAAAAACCCTTGGGCGCGCTGACGTAGAGCCATGTCGTCAGCGCAAAGGTGGCCGCGCCGATCAGCAGGAGGATGTTGCGATGGGCCAGCGCAACGTCGAGCCCGCGCATGTAGGCAGCCAGGCTGCGATCGAACAGCGACTCGAACCACAAACTCCAGCGCGCCGGCTTGGCATGCAGTCGCGCCGGCTTCATCACCCAGCGCAGCATCGGCGGGATCAGGCTCAACGCCACCGCGGCCGAGACGAGGATGGACAGCGAGACCACGATGGCGAACTCGTGGAAGAGCCGGCCGATGGTGCCCGGCATGAAGAAGATCGGGATGAACACCGCCACCAATGAGACCGAGATCGACATCACCGTGAAGCCCACCTCGCGCGCACCGGCCAGCGCTGCGGCGCGCGGCTCCATGCCTTCCTCGATGTGCCGCATGATGGCTTCGAGCACGACGATGGCGTCGTCCACCACCAGGCCCACGGCGATGGTCAGGCCCATTAGCGAGATGTTGTTGAGGCTCAGCCCGAAGGCCGCCATCAGGCCGAAAGTGCCGAACAGCGAGAGCGGCACGCTGACGGCAGGAATCAGCGTCACCGCGATGCGGCGCAGAAAGAGCAGCATCACCAGCACGACCAGCACGATGGTGAGCAGCATGGTGAGGTTCACGTCGCGGATCGAATCGCGGATGGAGGTGGAGCGGTCGCTGCGCGTCTGCACGGTGACCGAGGCCGGCATCGCTGCCTCCAGCCGCGGCAGCAGCGCGCGAATCGCATCGACGACGGCGACGGTGTTGGCATCGGGCTGGCGCTGCACCTGCAAAAGGATGCTGGGCTCGCCGTTGATGTGACTCATGTTCTGCACGTTCTCGATGCTGTCGCGCACCGTGGCGATATCGCCGAGACGGATCACGCGACCCTGGCGCGTGGCGATCACCACGCCGGCAAAGTCTGCGGCGCGCATCAGGTTGCCGCTGAGCTGCACCGTCAGCATCTGGCGCTGGTTGTCGAGCTGGCCGATGGGCGCGTTGGAGTTGGCGTTTTTCAGCGCCGTGGCGATCTCGCCAAGCGTGAGGTCCAGTGCGGCCAGCCGGTCGGGATCGGCCTGGATGCGCACGGCATAGCGTTTCTGCCCCGTCACCACCACCTGCGCCACGCCGCTGATGGCCGACAGCGCGGGGATGACGAGGTTGTCGCTGTAGGCGTTGACGTCGGCCAGGGCCATCGTCGGCGAGCTCAGGCCGATCAGGATGATGGGCGCGTCGGCCGGGTTGACCTTCTTGTACGAGGGCGGCGCGGGCAGCTCGGCGGGCAGGCTGCGCGTGGCGCGGAACAGCGCGGCCTGCACGTCGGCGGCGGCGCTGTCGATGTCGCGGCCGGCATCAAACTCAAGCTGGATCTTGGTCTCGCCCTGCACGCTGGCCGACGTGGTCATCAACAGGCTGGGGATGGCGGAGAACTGCTTCTCCAACGGCGTGGCCACCGAGCTGGCCATGTTCTCGGGGCTGGCGCCGGGCAGCTTGACGCTGACCTCCAAGGTCGGCGTGTCGTACTTGGGCAGGGCCGAGATCGGCAGCTGCGTCCAGCACGCCACGCCGGCCACGAGTACGCTGATCCAGAACAGCGTGGCGGCAATCGGGCGCTCCAGGCACAACTGCGAAATCTTCATCTCGCGACCTTCACGGCGGCACCGGCCTTGAGGCTCTGCTGCCCTTCCGCGACCACTCGTTCATCGCCCTTGAGCCCGGTGACCACGGCCATCTGGTCCTGGATGCGCAGCAGCGCGACGGGCTTGACCTGCGCCTTGTCGGCGGCATCGAGGGCGAAGACGAAGCGGCCTTGCGGGCCTTCGAGCACGGCCTGCGGCGGCAGCACGATGGCGCCGGGGCTGGTGCCGGCATTCACCGCCACTTCCACATAGGCGCCAGGCCACAGGGACTTCTTCGGATTCGGGAACGAGGCCTTCAGCGTGATCGTGCCGCTGTCGGTGTTGACACTGTTGTTGACGAAGACCAGGGCACCTTGCGCCATCTGCCCGTCGGTCGCGCGCAGGCTGATGCGCACCGCGTCGGCCGCGCGCGCAGCCAGCAGGCCGGCGAGCTGGGACTCGGGCAGGGTGAACTCCACGCCGATGGGATTGATCTGCACCATCGTGACCAGCGGCGCCGCCGCGCCCGGCTGCGCGAGGCTGCCCGGATGCACGGTCAGCGCTCCCGTGATGCCGTTGATCGGCGCGCTGATGCTGGTGCGCGAGATCAGGACCTTGGTGGCTGACACGTCGGCCTGCGCGGCCTTCAACTGCGCCTGCAGCGATTCGAGCTTGCTGGCGCTGGTATCGACCGCGCTGGTCGAATAGAAGCGCGACTTGGCGAGCTGGCGCGTGCGGTTCAGGTCGCGCTCGGCATCGTCCACCTGCGCTTCGATCTGCGCGGCATTGGCTTCGGCGCGCGAGAGCTGTGCAGCCACGTCGCTGGCGTCGATGGTGAACATCAGCTGGCCGGCGCGAAGCTCGTCGCCTTCGTGGAAATGCACGCCGCGGATGGTGCCACCGGCCTGCGGGCGGATGTCCACCTGGTTCAGCGCCACCACATGGCCTTGCGCGGTGAGCTTGACCGGCAGGTCGCGCGTCTGGGCGCGCACCACGCTGACCAGGGGCGGCGGCTTGGTCGCAGGCAGCACTTCGGCATTGCTGGACGGTCCGACCAGGCCGGACTGCACACCCACCCATGCGGCGAGACCCAGGGCCACGACCGCCCCGCCGATGAAGAGGATGTTCTTGTTTTTCGGCATGGTGGCCTTCATCACTGCGATTGCGCCGCCAGCGCGGCATTGACCTGCGCCAGCGTCTCCTCGCCCAGCGCACCGGCCGTGGCGGCGAGCTGCAGCTGGCTGTAGAGATAGTCGTGGCGCGCCGAGCTCAGGTTGAAGAGCGTCTGGAAGTAGGCCTGCTCGGCGTTGAGCACGTCGATGATGGTGCGCACGCCGACCTCCTGGCCAACCTGGCTCGAATGGATGGACGACTCGCCCGAGACGCGCGCCCGCTCCAGCGCGCGAATGCGGTCGGCGCCGTCGCGCAGCGCGGTGAAGAACTGGCGCGTGATGCGCTCGATCTCGCGCTGGCCGGCTTCGAGCGTATAGCGCTGCTGGTCCTGTACGGCATAGGCCTGGCGCAGCTGCGATTGGCGCAGGCCGCCGTCGCCGATGGGGATGTTCAGCTGCAGGCCGATGGCGCCGCTGGTGGTGGCATCGCGGCCGCCCGAGGTGGAGATGCTGCCAGCCTCGTACTGGCGGCCAAAGCTGGCGGTGACCGAGACGCGCGGCGCGCCCTGCCAGCGGTACTGGTCGATCTGCTTGCCGGCGATCTCCACGTCCAGCGCGATCAGGCGCAGCAGCGGATTGCCGTCGCGGCTGCGGGATTGCCAGTCGGCGAGCATGACGGGCACCGGCGCGACCGGCGCGAGCGTGGGTGCCACGGGCAGCAGCGTGCTGGCATTGAGGCCGGTCAGCTGCGCGAAGACGTCGGCCTTGTTGGCGAGATCGTTGGCATTGGCCACTTCGGCAGCCAAGAGGTTGTCGTGCCGCGCCTGCGCGTCGTCGGCATCGGTGATGCTGGCCAGGCCGAGCTGGTACTTCTCCTTGGCCAGGCCGAGCTGTTCGCCCACGGCCTGCGCTTGCGCCTTGGCGAGCGTGAGGTTTTCGCGCGCCAGCAGCACGTCGAAGTAGGTGCGCGCCACGCGCAGCATCAAGTCCTGCTCGGCCTGCAGGTATTGCACGCGCGCCTGCTCTGCTTCGCGATGCAGGCGGTCGCGCGCGGCGCTCGACGAAGCGTCGTATAGCGGCTTGTTCCACACGATGCCGGCGCCGTAGACCTGTCCGTTCGTGTTGGTGGAAGGATGCGCCGTGGTGACGTCGCCGGGTCGGTAGTCCTGCTGCGAGCGCCCGGCATTGGCTGACAGGTCCACATGCGAGGCCAGCAGCGCGTCGCCTTGCGGGATCTTCTCCAGCGCCGCACGTAGGGCGGCCTGCGCGGCCATCAGGCCCGCGTCATGGCTGCGCGCGGCCTGCCAGGACTGCAGCAGGTCGGTGGCGTGTGTCTGAGTCTGGGCAAGGATGAGCAAGCCCAGCCCGCAGGCGAGATGGCGAAGACTTCGCAGCATGGGCTTGTGAAAGAGAAAGAAAGAGAGAAAAGGAGGCGCCGCGGCTTGATGAGCAAGACGCTGGTCAGGCATGCGGTGCCATGCTTTTCTCTACTTGGCCGTACCCGGCAGAACTTCGTAGCGAAGCAGACCCGCCTTGGTCGTCGGCGAGCCGCCCACCGCCACATAAAGCCGGTTCAGCTCGGGTACGAGGAAGGCCGTCTTGGCGCCCTTCTCCGAGGCCACGTGCGGCAGCTCCGTGTAGTGGTCGGCGTCGATCTGCTGGTACACGCCGACGTAGTCGTCACCGGCCGCGTAGATGCGCTTGTTGGCCTTGTCGAACACCATGCCGTTGGTACGGCCCGGCGCATCGAAGCTGGCGACCGAAGCACCGGTGTCGGTATTGATGACGACCAGCTTGAAGGGCTTGCGGGTGATGACGAACAGGCGCTTGTTGGCTTCGTCGAGGTCGATCTGCGAAGGGTTCTGGCCCTCCTGCACCTTCCAAGTGTTGAGCAGCTTGCCGCTGTGCTTGTCGACGACCGCGACCTCGCTGAGGCCCGCCACGTTGATGAAGGCGCGCGAGCCCTTCTGCTCGGCAATGATGCCTTCGCAGAAGTCGGTGTCGAACTGCAGCGGCTGGCCCACGGGCTGGCCGGTGGTGGCGTCCACCTGGGCGACGGTCACCTTGGGCAGCTTGACTTTGGCGTTCTTGCCGCCGACGACAAACCACAGGCGGTTCGTCGACGGGTCGTAGCTCATCACGTCGGCGCCGGGCGCGATCTTGATCCTGTCCTTAACCGCATAGGTCTTGGCATCGAGCACCTTGCTCAGGCTGTCGCCGCTGTTGCTGACCGTGATGCGCTGGTGGGCGGCATCGAAATGGATTGCGTGCGGCTCGTCCATGTCCTTGATGGTCTTCTCGTGCGCACCGCTGCGCAGGTTGAAGACCTCCAGGGTGTTGCCATCCTCGCCGGCCAGGAAGAGCCGGTTGCCCTTCAGGTCGGCGCCGAAGTGGTCGAAGTCGCCGTCATAGCCGGCCAGCTCGGTGCGGCCCAGCAGCTTGAGCGTCTCAGCGGCTTGCGCCGCGAAGGCCGTGCCGCCGAGCAGGAGCGCCGCAGCCAGCGCCAGGGTCCGCTTCTTCTTCATCATCATCATGGTTTGTCTCCCGGTCTCGTCTTGCCTGCGGCTCTTCTTACTTCGCGGCGTCGTAGAGCGCGTTGTAGTTCGGGATCTTCTTGGCCAGCTCGTCGCGCAGCTTGGCGGACTTCTTCAGGTAGTCCACCTCGACGGCCGTCGTGTTCATATTGCCCTTGGGGTCCTTGAAGGCATATACGACCAGGCCAATGTTCTCGCCGCTGGCATCGCGCATGGGCATCAGCACGACGAACTTCTTCACCGTGTCCTTGGTCCGGTGCCAGCGCGGGTCGAGGATGGTGATGCCCTTCTTGCTGACGTCGATGTCATCCGGATCGTCCGGGTTGCCCACGCGCTCGGGGTAGCTGCCGGCGAACATCGTGTAGACGTCCGTCATGCCGGGAGGCACGCCGTGCAGGGTGATGCTCAGCAGCTCGGGGTGCTTGGCCATCGTCTCGTCCGACAGCTTCTGGCCGTAGATCTTGCTGGCCGGCGGGGTCCAGTTCTTGGCGGGTGCGTCGGCGGCAAAGGCGCCGGCGCTGAGGCCCAGCAGGCCGCCCATGGCCAGCGCCAGAGTGGACTTGGAAAGAATGCGGTTCATCATGTTGTCTCCTCGTTTCGTGTCAGGTGCTTGTAGCGCCCCATTGCTGGAAGCGTTGAGCGGAATTTAGGCGGGCACCCTGTATGGTTCCTGTCTCGATTCTGAAAGCACGTTCAGTTTTCATGCAAGCCGATCCGATAGCATCGCCGCGATGAAATCCATCGGCTCGCGCATCACGGTCTGGTATGCCCTCACCCTGACGGCGACGTTGGCCTGCCTGTTCATCGGTGGCCACTACCTGCTGGAGCGCTATCTGGTCAAGCAGCTGGACGAGCTGACCGAGGCGCAGTTCAAGCACTTGCGCGCCGTGCTGGGCGCAGACTACGCCACGCTCACGCCGCAGGTCATCGACGAGCGCATCCGCGAGGCCACCGAGTCGGCCTCGGCCATGTTCTATACCGACATGCACGGGCCGATGACGAACCGCTTCTTCCGCTCCAGCAATCTGCATGGGCAATCGATCCCCGACATCGTCGGGCAGAGCACCTATTCGATCAATGTGGACACCATCGGCGAGGTGCGGGTGACCGAGTTCCGCCTGCTGCCCTTTGACGTGATGGTGGCCACGCCGCTGGCCCCCGTGCGCGACCTGATGGCCGGCTACCGCCAGGTCTTCTTCGGCCTGCTGCTGCTCGCCCTGCTGCTCAGCGGGCTGATCGGATATGGGCTTTCCGAGCTGATGCTGCGGCCGGTGCGCGTGATGCAGGCGGCGGCCCTGCGCATCCGCTCGGATAACCTGAACGAGCGCATTCCCGTCGGCGAGGCGCGCGACGAGATGGCGCAACTGGCCGAGTTCCTCAACCAGATGTTCGACCGGCTGGAAAATTCTTTCTCCGAGATCCGACGCTTCTCGGCCGAGGCCTCGCACGAGCTGAAGACGCCGCTCTCGCTGATGCGCCTGCATGCGGAGCGCCTGCTGGCCGACGACAGCCTGAACGACACGCAGCGCGAATCGGTTCTGGTGCAGCTGGAGGAGATCGGCCGCGTCAACCACATCATCGACGAACTGCTTTTCCTCTCGCGCGCCGATGCAGGCGCGGTGATGCTGGAACTGAAGTCGCAGCGGCCGGAAAGCTTGCTGCACGCCTTTGCACAGGACGCCAATGTGCTGGCCGAATATGAAGGCAAGCGCTACATCTGGGCGCACCACGGCGAGGGCCTGGTCTCTATCGATGCCAAGCGCATCCGCCAGGTCTTGCTGAACCTGCTGACCAATGCGCTCAAGGTCTCGCCGCTGGGCGGCGTGGTGAGCCTGGATTCGGTGCTCGCCGACGGACGCTGGCGCCTCTCCATCGTCGATGAAGGCCCAGGCCTCAAGGCTGAGCAATGCGAGCGCATGTTCGAACGCTTCGTGCGCTTCGACTCCGAAGGCAGCGACTCACGCGGTGCCGGCCTGGGCCTGCCGATCTCGCGCAGCATCGTGATGATGCACAAGGGCCGCATCTGGGCCACCTGCCAGGACGTGGGCCGCGGCCTGCGGGTCGTGATCGAGATGCCCGCGCCTGCTGCTTCTTAGCATCTTCAAATCCCTGAACGAATTCCCATGACGATTGCATCCAGTCCCATCGACACGACCGCTGCCGCCGCACGCCTGCAGCGCCAGCAGCGCCGCATCCTCATCACGCAATGGCTGCGCAAGACCCACGGCTGGTTCGGCCTCTGGGGCGCGACCCTGGGCCTGCTGTTCGGCACCAGCGGCATCTGGCTGAACCACCGCAATCTCTTGCCGCTGCCGCCGATGGCCCTGACGCGCAACAACTCTGAGCTGGCCTTGCCTGAGCCGGCGCCGGCCAATGCGCAAGCGCTGGCGGCCTGGCTGCAATCGGCGCTGGAGCTGAAGGAGCCGGCCACGTCGATCAAGGTGGAACCGTCCAAGAAAGTGGCCTGGGCGCAGAAGGGCGACGCCACGCCCTTGATGCAGCCCGAGCGCTGGGCCATCAACTTCGGCGGGCCCAGGATGCAGATCCAGGTCGAAGCCTGGGCCGGCAACCGCTCGGTCAGCGTGCGCCGCGTGGATTCGGGCCTGATGTCCACGCTGACCAATCTGCACAAGGGCAACGGCATGCCGGTCGCATGGATCCTGCTGGTGGACACGTTGGCCGGCAGCCTAATCCTGCTGTCGCTCTCGGGCCTGGCCTTGTGGACGCTGACGAATCGGCGACGCATGGTGGGCGCTGTGATCTTCGGCGCCGCACTGACGACGACCTTGGGCCTGGCGATCAGCAGACTGTAGCGGGCTTGCCGCATGCTAAGACTATTGCTGCGTACGGGGCGCCCGGCTACCGCGTTCGGTGTCAACAAGGAGAACGTGGAACAGCGGCCGCGCACGGTCGGCGTGGTATAGCGTCGAGAGCGGTTTTCCAGGCGCTGCACTCGACGCTGCCCCGCTCGGGAAACTTTCTGTCTGGCGCACGCTCGCACTCGCTGTGCGGGAGCGCCTCCATCCCGACCTGTCGTCGAGGTTGCCAAGAAGAAGACAGCAAGGACGCAATCGCGCTAGACCCAACCGAAGATGCCTTTCAGGCAGCGCTTGCAAACGTTTCAAGCGACGCCGCCGAAGAACTGATTGGTCTTGACTGAGCAACGAGAGCATCAATGGCGCGCTCCCGGAGCCTGCGCCAACGCCGCCGAGATGAAGCCTTCGGCCGTCAGGGCGTGAATCACGCCGCGCAGCAGAGTGTTGTTGTTGAAGCCAACGGTGTATTGCCGCGCGCCTGGGGCGATAGGCTGGAGCATGCCGCTAGCCACGAGCTGTCGGATCCGGTAAGTGCGTTGGACGCCGCTCGAGCCGGGCATTGC
>FSVW01001473.1_pt1 | contig 10644 bp, 10 predicted proteins | sample 1637551 | NCBI WGS metagenome assembly FSVW01 (sample SAMEA3914814, study PRJEB12502) | metagenome | biome: forest; material: soil | place: USA | collected 2011-09-16 | depth 0.1 m | reverse complement strand
GTGCGGCGGCAGCGATGCCTTCTCCGGCGTCACCGCCAACCCGGCCGTCGGCTTCTGCACCGACCTGCTGGTGCGCGCCGGCGCCACCGTGATGTTCTCTGAAGTGACCGAGGTGCGGGACGGCATAGACCAGTTAACCTCCCGCGCAACGACGCCCGAAGTCGCCGAAGCGATGATCCGCGAGATGGCCTGGTACGACGCCTATCTCGACAAGGGCAGAGTCGACCGCAGCGCCAACACGACGCCGGGCAACAAGAAGGGCGGGCTATCCAACATCGTTGAAAAAGCGATGGGCTCGATCGTCAAGAGCGGCTCATCGCCGATCTCCGGCGTTGTCGCTCCGGGCGAGAAGGCAAAGCAGAAAGGCCTGCTCTACGCCGCCACGCCGGCAAGTGATTTCATCTGTGGAACCTTGCAGTTAGCTGCCGGCATGAACCTGCACGTCTTCACCACCGGCCGCGGCACGCCTTACGGCCTGGCCGAATGCCCGGTCATCAAGGTCGCCACTCGCGAAGACCTGGCGCGCCGCTGGCACGACCTGATGGACATCAACGCCGGCACGATCGCGACCGGCGAGAAGACGATCGCCGACGTCGGCTGGGAGATGTTCCAGCTGATGCTCGACGTGGCCAGCGGCCGCAAGAAGACCTGGGCCGAGCACTGGAAGCTGCACAACGCGCTGGTGCTGTTCAACCCGGCGCCGGTGACTTGAAGCCTGGGCCCGGCGACGGTCGCAAGGTCAGCAATTTCACGTCCACGCGGCCCGCGTTGAACCCGGCCTCGCAGTAGCACAGGTAGTAGTGCCAGAGGCGCTTGAAAGCAGCGTCGAAGCCCATCGCCTCGATCTCGGTCCATCGGGCGAGAAAGCGTTCGCGCCAGTTCACCAAGGTGCGGGCATAACTCGGGCCAAAGGACTCGGGGCAGCTCAAGGCCATGCCCGCGCCCTGCGCCAGTGCCTGCAGCGATGCCGGGTTCGGCAACATGCCGCCGGGGAAGATGAAGGTCTGGATGAATTCGGGGTGCAGGCGGTACTGCTTGAACACCTCGTCGTCGATCGTGATCGCCTGCAGCACCGCGTGGCCGCCGGGTTTTAGCCGGCTGCGCAGCGTGTCGAAATAGGCCGGCCAGTAGCGCTCGCCGACGGCCTCGATCATCTCGATGGAGACGATGCGGTCGAACTCGCCGGTCACGTCGCGGTAGTCCTGCAGCCGCAGTTCGATCCGATCGCTCAAGCCCGCCTGTGCGACACGCTCCTGCGCATGGGCCAGTTGCTCGCGCGACAGCGTCAGCGCGGTGACCTGCACATCGGCGCGGCGGGCGATCGCTACCGCCAGCGCGCCCCAGCCGCAGCCGATCTCCAGCACCCGCGCACCCGGCGGCAATGAGTCCAGATCCAGCAGTTCGCAGATGCGATCGAGCTTGGCGGCCTGGGCGGCTTCCAGCGATTGGGCCGACGGCGTGAACAGTGCGCTGGAGTAGAGCATCGACGCATCCAGCCATTCGCCGTAGAAAGCATTACCCAGGTCGTAGTGCGCAGCGATGTTGCGGCGGCTGCCGCGGCGGGTGTTGGCGTTCGCGCGATGCAGCAGGCGCAGCGCCTTGCACACCGGGCCGGCCGCGGCCAGCGAATCGCCCCAGCCCGAATCATTGGTGATGCCCAACTCCAGCAGCGCCGTCAGGTCGGGGCTGGACCAGTCGCCATCGCGGTAGCTGCGGGCCAGGCCCAGGTCGCCCTGGCTCAGCAGGCGCAGCAAGGGGCGCCAGCGCTCCAGGCGCAGCAGCGCGGCCGGGCCGGGCTGGGCGCCGCGGGCTTCGAGCCGTGTGCCGTCTGGCAACTCGAGCGTGAGCGAGCCGTGGGTCAGTTGCGCCAGCAAGTCCTGCAAGGCGCGCTGGGCCCAGGCGTGCAGGGGCTTGAGCAGCCAGGATCGAGGCTGCGACGGGATGCTGCCAGCGCGGCTGCGTGCTGATGTGGCCGAGGTGTTCATGATGTTTTTTCGGGTTCTACAAAGGTGCGGGATTTGTCGCTGGCCGGCTGGTGCCGGTACAGCGGCGCCTTCTTCAGCCACAGCCGCAGCGCCTCCCAATGGATGGCGAGGACGACCTTGAGGCCGATCAAGGGATGCCTGAGGCACAGGCCCAGCAAGACCGCATCGCTCAGCGGCCGGCGCCGCGCGGCGTAGTACGCGACCAGTACCGGGCCGGCTTCGTCACGGGTGCTAACGCCGAGACTCAGTGCATGGGTCAGCGCGTCCCCGTGCGGCGCCACGACGCGGAACTCGTGCTGCGTGTCCATCGCAAGGAAGGGCGAAACGTAGAACCGCTTGGCGCACTCCTGCACGATGGCTTCGCCGGGCTGCACCGCCTCGCTCACCGGGATCAGGTAGCTATGGCGCTCGCCGAAGGTGTTGTGCACCTCGTACATCAGCGCCTGCAGCCCGCCGCCGGCACCCTCGGGGCGATGGCAGAACCAGACCGACAAGGGGTTGAACTGGTGGCCCAGCATGCGCGGCGTGCAGAGCAGTTCGATCCGCCCGCCGGCCGGCAAGCCGATCTGCGCCAGCGCTTGCTCGATCTGCGCCCGCAGCGGCGTGGCGCTGCCGTCGCCGTGGTCGCGGGAGTGGAAGCTGAACAGGTTGAAGCGGTCGAGCGAGAACCAACGCAGGCGCCGCGGCAGCAGCGGCAGTTCGTCCAGGTCCAGCAGCAACGAGAAGATGCGATAGCTGAGCCGATGCCGCAGCGGGCGCAGCCGCTGGTGGCTGACGCGGCCGCTGTAGATCGCGCTGCTGAAAACCTCCTTCCGGCCCGTCATCGCAACACCACCTGACTTGCCGGCAGATGAATTCGGCCCGATTCGTTCGGCACCGTCCAGGGCCGGCGCACGCCACCCAGCGCCTCGGCGACCGCGAGGCCCGACTGCAAGCCGTCCTCATGAAAGCCGGCACCGAAGTAGGCGCCGCAGAACCAGGTGTGCCGATCGCCCTGCAGGCTCCACAGCTCGCGCTGCGCCCGCATCGCGGCGGCATCGAACTGCAGATGTTCGTAGACCTCGGTGCGGATCAACTGGCCCGTGCGCGGCTCCCGCGTCGGGTTCAGAGTCAGGAACAGCGGGTGGCTCATCGGCAGGTGCTGCAGCCGGTTCATCCAGTAGGTGACGCTGAGCGCATCGGCCTGCGAGCGGTGGGCCGCGTAGTTCCAGCTCGACCAGACGCTGCGGCGGCGCGGCATCAGGCTCTCGTCCCGGTGGAGCACGGCCAGGTTGCGGCTGTAGTGGAAGGCGCCGAGCAAGCGCAGTTCCTCGTCCGACGGTCGGCTCAGCAGGCGCAGCGCCTGGTCCGCATGGGTAGCGATGACGACGTGGTCGAAATGCTTGCGCAGCAGCGAGTCCGCCGTGCCGACCCAGGCGCCGGCCGCGTCACGTTCCACGGTAGTGGCGGCGCAGCCGAGGTGTACGTCCGGACCGATGGCTTCAAGCAAGCGCTTCACGTAGTTGCGGCTGCCGCCAGCCACCGTGCGCCAGGGTGACCGCGCGCCGAGCGTCAGCAATTGGTGGTTCTCGCAGAAGCGGATGAAGGCCTCGGTCGGGTAGCGGCCGATGCACTCCGGCGAAGCTGACCAGATCGCTGCGGCCATTGGATACAGATGGTCGTCACGGAAGGCCCGGCCGTAGCCGCGCAGGTCCAGGTATTCGTCGAGCGGCAACTGGCCGCAATCCGCCGCATCGGCCGGCGCCTCGCGATAGAAGCGCGCCAGTTCCTTCAGCATCTGCCAGAAGCGCGGGCGCAGCAGGTTGGCGGGCTGCGCGAACAGGCCGCGCAGGCCCGAGCTGCCATATTCCAGCTCGCCGTCGTCCAGGCTCACGGCGAAGGACATCTCGGTGGCCAGCGTGGGCACGTCGAGATGCTGGAACAGCGCGCTGAGGTTCGGGTAGGCGGCCTCGTTGTAGACGATAAAGCCGGTGTCGACCGGGGTTGCGGCGCCGGGGCCAGCGGGCACGTCCACCGTGTTGCTGTGGCCGCCGGCGCGGCTGTCCGCCTCGTACAGCGTCACGCGGTGACGGCCGGCCAGCAGCCAGGCGGCTGACAGGCCCGAGATGCCGCTGCCGATCACGGCGATGTCCAGCCTGCGGTCTGCCTGCGACGGCGGCTGCGTGACGTTGAACTGGTGTGCCTGGGTTTCGCGCATCGGGCCTCTTTCGCAACAAGCGCGGGAAGCGCGCCTGTCTGATTCTTGTACGCAGCCGACGGCCGTTTGGATTCCCCGTGATCTAATTCGCCCGTCTTCGCGTATCAAGGGGCATGAACGCCGTGCGACAGACCTCACCCCCTCCGCCGGGTCGGCCGGTTCGGCCACGCCACCTTTCCATCGTGATGCCGCAAGCCCACTCCGCAGCGCCGTCTCCGCCCGAGAATTTCGATGCCTTGCTGCTGGCCGTGGCGCAGGGCGACCGTGCTGCCTTTGCTGCGCTGTTCGCGCACTTCGCGCCGCGTCTGAAGGCCTGGCTGATGCATTCCGGCAGCAGCGAGGTGCAGGCCGAGGAACTGGTGCAGGAGGCGATGGTCAAGGTCTGGCGCAAGGGCGCGCAGTTCGACCCGGCTCAGGCGGGCGCGTCGACCTGGATCTTCACGATCGCCCGCAATCTGCGCGTCGACCAGCTGCGCCGGCAGGGCCAGCCGACCCAGGGCCTCGACGATGCGATGCTGGACGGCCTGGTCGACCCCACGGCCCTGCCGGACGAGGCGCTGCACACGCAGCGCCGCGAGCGCGAGGTCCGCGCCGCGCTGGCTGGGCTCACTGATGAGCAGGTGCAGGTGATTCGTTTGTCCTATTTCGACGACCAGCCTCACGCCCGCATCGCCGAAGTCCTCGGCATCCCGCTGGGCACGGTCAAGTCCCGCATCCGATTGGCCCTGATTCATTTGCGCCGTCTGATCGACGGCAACGAGCTTCCATGATCCGCCACCACCCCGACGATTCCCTGTTGATGGCCCATGCGGCCGGCCGCGTGAGCAGCGGCGCAGCGCTGGTTCTGGCCGCCCACGCCGAGGGCTGCGTGCATTGCCGCGAACGCATGCGCAGCTTCGATGCACTGGGCGGAGCGCTGCTGGAAGACATCGAGCCAGTGCCCGTGGCCGCCGATGTGCTGAGCCGCACCTTGGCCGCGATCGATGCGTCGACCGTGGCCGCGCCACATCGCTCGACACCGTCGCGCCGCGCGGCCCTGCCCGGCGGCCAGCCCTGGCCCCGCGCGATGGACGGTTGCGCCATCGGTGCCTGGCGCTGGATGGCACCCGGCATGCGCTTCAGCCGCGTCACCTTGCCCTGGGACGAAAAGGCCAACGTGATCCTGCTGCGCATCGGCGCCGGCAAGCTGCTGGCCCAGCACTCGCACAGCGACTGCGAGCTGACCCAGGTGCTGCACGGCAGCTTCCACGATGGGCGGGCGCTGTTCAGCGCTGGGGATTTCGATGCGACGGGCGGGGACGTGAACCATCAGCCGGCCGTCGAGCCCGGCGGCGAATGCGTCTGCCTGGCCGCCGTCGATGGCCGGCTGCTGTTTGAGAGCCGGATCGCCCGGGCCTTCGGCTCACTGATCGGGATCTAGGGCCAGGCCGACGCGCCAGGCGACGAGCGAGGCCAGCGCCGTGGCGGTGCAGCCCCAGGCGATGTCCACCACCGTCAGGAACCAGGGCCAGTCGCGCAAGGTGGCCTGGTTGGTGAAGTCGTAGGTGGCGTAGCAGATGAAGCCAAAGGCGGCGCCTCGGATGACGGCCCTGACCGCGCCGCGGCGTCCAGCCAGCACTGGAAGCACGACGAAGCCCACGATGCCCGCGAAGTACATCGGGTAGAACAACGCCGCGGCCAGCAAGTCGAAATCCGGGCGCATCAGCGTGGCCATCGCGGGGCGGTACAGCCGGTCGGTCATCAGCGTCAGCCAGCAGGCGTCGAGCGCCAGGAAGCAGACGGCGCAGGCGGCATAGGCGAGCAGGACTTGGCGGGGCTTGTGCATGGTTGTCGTGCTCATTTCAATCGATATTGCAAAGTCCGGCCGCCGCGCACCTGCGACTCCAGCGCCAGCCAGTCGCCGCTGTCGGAGTACCAGAGCTCGATCGGTGCATCGACGCCGGTGATGCGCCAGTGCTGCGCTGCCTGCGGCGCGCCGCGCACGTCGATCGATGCATCGGCAAGCCGGGTGATCTGCGTGGTCTCCACGCGGCCGTTCTGTGCGTTCAGCAACCGAGTCGGGGCAAGGCTGCGCAGGGCGGGGTTCCAGTAGGCGAAGCTCATCAGGCAGGCGGGCGCGGGCGGTTGCGGCACGGCTGCCGCGCCATTGATCTCGATGCGCAGCCCGCCGGTTTCCGTGCGGGCCTGGACGCGCGTCGGCTTGCCGTCGTCCAGTGTGCTGGCGTCCATGCGGCTCAGGCATTCACCGCGCCAGCGCTCCACATCCTGGTGGTGATAGCGGTAAGCGACGAAGCCGAGGAAGCGGACGTTGAAGTCGGCGGAGCTGGTCAGCACACGCTCGTCGTTATGTTCTTCGAGGACGAAGCGGTGTGAGCCGATCGGCTTGCCGTCGAGTTGCACCTCGAAATCCCAGACCCGCTCGGCTGCCTGCACCCCCATCGCAGGTGCGATCAGCAGGATTGCAGCAGCCAGGCGCAGGGCCGTGTTCATCGCGGCACCTTGCGCGGCGGTCCGGGGAAGAAGGCATTCGTCGTGGCCAGATAGTGCCGATATTCGGGCCGGCGCTCGGTGATGTCCTTCTCCAGCAGCGCGACGCCCGACACGCGCAGCAGCAGGAAGGTCATCAGCGCCGGCGAGAGCAGAGTCCACGGCGTCGGCGCCATCAGCCACAGGCCCCACCAGACGCAGGCCTCGCCGAAGTAGTTCGGATGCCGGGAGTAGCGCCAGAGGCCGCCGTCCATCACCCGGCCGTGGTTGGCCGGCCGGGCGCGAAAGCGCGCGAGCTGCGCATCGGCCAGCGCTTCGAAGACGATGCCGACCCCAGCCAGGACCAGCCCCAGGCTGTCGAGCAAAGTCCAGGGCCCGCCGTCCTGCAAGCCGACCATCAAGGGCAGCGCAACGATCCAGCCCAGCACCGCCTGCAGGGCAAACACCAGATACAGGCTCTTGAACGCGAACCCCGGCTCGTTGCGCGCGCGGATGGCCACATAACGCCGATCCTCACCGTGGCCCCAGTTGCGCCAGCTGACGTAGATGCTCAGCCGCAGCGCCCAGAGCAGGCCCAGCACGAGCAGGGCCCAGCCGCGAGCGTCGATGGCCGGAACCCGGGTCGCGACGTACAAGGCTGGCGCCATGATGATCCAGGACCAGAAGCGGTCGACCAGGCTGGCGTCGCGCGTCGGCAAGCTGGCCAGCCAGGCGATGCCGGCCAGCAGCAACGCCGGCACCAGGCCCTGCAGCAACGGTGCGAGGGCGCCCATCACGGCGCGACCCGCTTCTCGAACAGGTAGTGGCTGACCCACCACTGCTGGCCGTCCCGGTAGCCGAACAGCTCGGCCACCGCCAGGAAGAAAAGTCGCCAACGCTTCCACCAGAGCGCCGCGTCGTCGCCATAGACCTGCCCGAACAACGGCATCAGCTCGGCGCGCCGGTCATCCATGCGCTTCAGCCAGGCTTCGGCGGTGCGCTGGTAGTGCCGGCCGTCCCAGCGCCAGCGCTGCAGCAGGTGCAGGTCGTCCTGGCATTGCAGCGCCAGGTCGTCGCTGGGCATCATGCCGCCGGAGAAGAAGTGGCGGCTCATCCAGTCGCTCTCGTCGCGCTCGACGAAGGGGTAGGGCGCCTCGCGATGGGCGAACACATGCATGAAGAAGCGCCCGTCCACGCGCAGCCAGCGCGCGACGTGGGCGAAGGCGCGCGGCCAGTTGCGCAGGTGCTCGAACATCTCGATGGAGACGATCCGGTCGAAGTGCTCGGCCGTATCGAAGCCGTTGAAGTCCCGGGTGATGACGCGCACATTGCTCAGGCGCTGCCTCAGCAGCTGAGTCTCGATGTATTCGCGCTGGGTGTTGGAGTTGGACAAGGCGGTGATCCGGCTGCCCGGATAGTGCCGCGCCATCCACAAGGTCAGCGAACCCCAGCCGCAGCCCAGCTCCAGCACGTCCTGGCCGTTGCGAAGCTCGGCGCGAGCACAGGTTTCGGCCAGCGCCCGTTCCTCGGCCTGGTCCAGCGTCTGCACCCCCTCCGGCCACCAGGCGCTGCTGTATTTGCAGTGCGGGCCCAGCACCGCGGAGAAGAAGTCGGCCGGCAGTTCGTAGTGCTGCTCATTGGCCTTCTCGGGCAGCAGCGCCAGCGGGCTTTCGTGCATCTGCTGCAGGAAGGCCTGGGCCCGCTCGGCCACGCGGGTCGCGTCGCCGTTGTTCACCTCGGCCAGGCGCTCGCGCAGCAGCCGGCGTATGCCCAGCCGCGTGATGCTGTCGGGCAGCGCGACTTTCTCGACCAGGGCGATGGCACTGCGCATATGGGTGCTCCGGCAAGGCCCGGCCTGCGACGGTGCAGCGGGATGAAGGGTCTTACGCAGCCCGGATCGATTTGGATCACGGATCCGCGAAACTCATGTCGGCATGTCGCGAGTTCCCCCGCTTCCTGCGGTCAGGCAAGCGGCGTACATTCGAACGGCTGTTTTTGGATTCCTCAACAAGACTCAGGAGTGACGGGATGAGCACCACGTTCAATTTGAATGGCAAGACGGTCCACGCCAACGCCGAGGCGGACACACCACTTCTTTGGGTGATCCGCGACGAGATCGGCCTGACCGGCACCAAGTTCGGTTGCGGCATGGCGCTCTGCGGCGCCTGCACCGTGCACCTGGACGGCACGCCGGTCCGCTCCTGCCAGACGCCGGTCTCGGCCGTCGCCGGCAAGAAGGTCGCGACGATCGAAAGCCTGTCGGTCAACAACACGCACCCGCTGCAGAAGGCCTGGATCGCGCATGACGTGCCGCAATGCGGGTACTGTCAGAGCGGGCAGCTGATGAGCGCGGCGGCCCTGCTGAAGACGAACAAGCACCCGAGCGACGCCGACATCGACGCGGCCATGAGCGGCAACATCTGCCGCTGTGGCACCTACGGACGCATCAAGGCCGCGATCAAGACCGCGGCCGTCGAGATGCATGGTCATCCCGCCAAGGCTTGAGGAGACGACCATGACGATCCACACCACTGTCTCACGTCGCTCCTTCCTGCAGACCACCTCGCTCGCCACCGGCGGGCTGATGCTCGGCGTCGCGCTGCCCGGCTCGATGAGCGAAGCGCTGGCCGCCGGCACGCTGCACACGCCCAACGCCTGGGTCCACATCGCCGACGACAACACGATCACCTTGATCTCCGCCCGCTCCGAGATGGGCCAGGGCGTCTACACCTCGATGCCGATGCTGATCGCCGAGGAACTGCATGTCGACATCCGCAAGATCAAGGTCGCGATCGCGCCGCCGGATGCGAAGGTCTACGGCAACGCGCTGCTCGGCGGCCCGCAGCTGACGGGCGGCTCGACCTCGGTCCGCGACGGATGGGAAAAGTTGCGCGTGGCCGGCGCCCAGGTGCGCGAGATGCTCATCAGCGCGGCAGCCACGAAGTGGAATGTCGACGCCTCGACCCTGAAGGCCGAGAACGGCTTCGTCATCGGCCCCAAGGGCAAGAAGGCCAGCTACGGCTCGCTGGCCGAGGCAGCCTCGGCGCTGCCGGTACCGGAGAAGGTCGCGCTGAAGGATCCGAACGAGTTCACCATCGTCGGCAAGCGCACCAAGCGGCTGGACACACCGGACAAGGTCAACGGCAAGGCCGAGTTCGGCATCGACGTCAAGATGCCCGGCATGGTCTACGCGGCGCTGGAACAGTGCCCGGTGATCGGCGGCAAGGTGGTCAGCTTCGACGCGAGCAAGGCCAAGACGATGCCTGGCGTGATCGACGTCGTGCAGATCGCCGATGGCGTGGCCATCGTGGCGGACAGCTGGTGGCGCGCGAACAAGGCGCGCCAGGGCTTGACGGTGGTCTGGGACGAAGGCGCCGGCGCTGAGCTGACGGAGCAATCGATGCTGGAGGGCATCCGCGCCGGAGCGCCGAGCGACAAGTTGCTGCCGCTGAAGACGGTTGGCGATCCGGATGCCGTGATCGCGGCTGCGGTTGCGAATTCCGGCAAGGTCGTCAAGGCCGAGTACGTGATGCCGCTGCTGTCGCACTCGCCGATGGAGCCGATGAACTTTACCGCCCACTTCCATGACGACAAAGTCGACCTCGCTGGCCCGACGCAATGGCAGGACGCGGCGCAATCGGTGGTCGCCAAGACCCTGGGCGTGCCGCCGGGCAATGTGACCTTGCGCACGACCTTCCTCGGCGGCGGCTTCGGGCGGCGCATCGACATCGACTACATCATCCAGGCCGCGCAGATTTCCAAGGCGGTGAACCGGCCGGTCAAGCTGCTCTGGACCCGCGAAGACGACATGACGCACGACTTCTACAGGCCCCAGTCCGTGCACCAGCTCGCTGCCGCGCTCGGCCCCGATGGCAAGCCGACCGCAATGACCTTCAAGATGGTGTCGCAGTCGGTCACCGGCCGCGTCTTCGGCCTGCCGCTGGAGGCGCAGGATCCGCTGATGACCGAGGCCGCGATGGCCGGCTACGAGATCCC
>FSVW01001134.1_pt1 | contig 10654 bp, 8 predicted proteins | sample 1637551 | NCBI WGS metagenome assembly FSVW01 (sample SAMEA3914814, study PRJEB12502) | metagenome | biome: forest; material: soil | place: USA | collected 2011-09-16 | depth 0.1 m | reverse complement strand
GCGCGATGGTGGATGCGGCGGTCGTGATGATCGAGAACGCGCACAAGAAGCTCGAGGCCTGGCAGCACGCGAACCCGGATCGCGCGCTGACGGGCCAGACCCGCTGGGACGTGATCACCGAGGCGGCGATCGAGGTCGGCCCGGCGCTGTTCTTCTCGCTGATGATCATCACCTTGTCCTTCATCCCGGTGTTCACGCTGGAGGCGCAGGAGGGGCGGCTGTTCGGGCCGCTGGCCTTCACCAAGACCTATGCGATGGCCGCCGCGGCAGCGCTCTCGGTCACGCTGATCCCCGTGTTGATGGGCTATTGGATCCGCGGGCGTATTCCGGACGAGCAGAAGAACCCGATCACGCGCGCGCTGATCGCCGTCTATCGCCCGGCGCTCGAGTGGGTCTTGCGCTGGCCCAAGCTGACGCTCGTTTTCGCCGTTATGGCCTTGGCGACCACGGCCTGGCCGCTGATGCGCCTGGGTGGCGAGTTCCTGCCCAACCTGGACGAAGGCGACCTGCTCTACATGCCTTCGGCGCTGCCGGGGCTCTCCGCGCAGAAGGCCTCCGAGCTCTTGCAGATCAGCAACCGCATGATCAAGACGGTGCCCGAGGTGGCGCGGGTCTTCGGCAAGGCCGGCCGCGCAGAGACGGCCACCGACCCGGCGCCGATGGAGATGTTCGAGACCACGGTACAACTGAAGCCGCGCGATCAATGGCGGCCGGGCATGACGCCGGAAAAGCTGGTGGACGAACTGGACCATGCGGTCAAGATCCCCGGCCTGTCCAACATCTGGGTGCCGCCGATCCGCAACCGCATCGACATGCTGGCCACCGGCATCAAGAGCCCGATCGGCGTCAAGGTCACGGGGTCAAGTCTTGCGGTGATCGACCGCATCGCGGGCGAGGTCGAGCAAGTCGCCAAGACCGTGCCCGGCGTCAGCTCCGCGCTGGCCGAGCGCCTGACCGGCGGGCGCTATATCGACGTGCAGATCGACCGCGCTGCGATTGGGCGTTATGGCCTGAGCATTGCCGATGTGCAGGCGGTCGTCACCGGCGCGATCGGCGGGGAGAACGTCGGCGAGGTGGTCGACGGGTTGGCGCGTTTCCCCATCAGCGTGCGCTACCCGCGCGAGTGGCGGGATTCGCCGGAGAAGCTGACCCAGTTGCCGATCCTCACGTCGGGTGGCCAGCAGATCACGCTCGGCACTGTCGCCAAGGTCAGCATCGTGGACGGCCCGCCGATGCTCAAGAGCGAGAACGCGCGGCCCTCGGGCTGGGTCTATGTGGATGTGCGCGACCGGGATCTCGCTTCGGTCGCGAACGACCTGCGTGCGGCCGTGGCGAAACAAGTCAAGCTGGAGCCGGGCGTCAGCGTCGCCTACTCCGGCCAGTTCGAATATCTGGAACGGGCCAACGCGCGGCTGAAGCTGGTCGTGCCGGCCACCTTGACGGTGATCTTCGTGCTGCTCTACCTGACCTTCAAACGCGTGGAAGAGGCCGCGCTGATCATGGCAACCTTGCCTTTCGCGCTGACCGGCGGCGTCTGGTTCATCTATCTGATGGGCTTCAATCTGTCGATCGCCACGGGCGTCGGCTTCATCGCGCTGGCCGGCGTTTCGGCGGAGTTCGGCGTGGTGATGCTGCTGTACCTGCGCCAGGCGATGGAGGAGCGGGTGCGCGCGGGCAAGCCGCTGACGCTCGACGTTATGCTGGATGCCATCCGCGAAGGCGCGGTGCTGCGCGTGCGGCCCAAGGCCATGACGGTCGCGGTGATCCTGGCAGGCTTGTTGCCCATTGTCTGGGGCACGGGCACGGGGTCGGAAGTGATGAGCCGCATCGCCGCGCCGATGCTGGGCGGGATGGTGACGGCGCCCTTGCTGTCGCTGTTCCTGATCCCGGCGGCGTATCTGCTGATGCGGCGGCCTGTGCCGCAGGACACGCGGCCTGTCGCTTGAGGCTGGCCGCCGAGTGGTCTTGAAAACTATGCTGTCTCCATCGACATCGCCAACACGAAGGAAAGCACCATGTCCCAAGCTGACGAACTGCACAAGCTGGCCGAACTGCGCGACCGCGGCGCGCTGACCGAAGAGGAATACACCCGCGCCAAGGCCCGGGTGCTCGACGGCGAAGCCGCTCAGTCTTCGAGTTATCGCACTGGCAGCACCAGCGATGCCCCGGCGATGGACGCCGTCAACGCGCTGCGCCGCAGCCGCGACGACCGCTGGATCGGCGGCGTGTGCGGCGGCCTGGGCCGCATCACCGGCATGGCTTCGTGGATCTGGCGCCTACTGTTCACCCTTCTGGTGCTGTGCGCGGGCTCCGGCGTGCTGCTCTACGTCCTGCTGTGGATCTTTGTGCCGGAGGAGTGAGCCGAGCCAGCGGCGATCAGGAGGGCTGGCCGGCGGCCTTGCCGTCGTTGAACACCATATTGCTGTTGCCGGAGTCTTCCGGCAGCACATACACCACCCCACGCTGGCTTCCCAGCGTTGGCGCGATCACCGCGTCATAGAACTCCGGCGCCACGACGATGCAGCCCAGCGAGATGCGCTTGTCATCGGGGTTGGCGGAAGCCAGGCGTTGCGGGCGGCGCTGCGATGCGGGGGCCGGGCGCAGGCGGTGGATGGCGACGGCGGCGTCGTAGTCCACCCAGACGATGGCTTCGCCCTTGATGTTGTGGCCGGGCTCGGAATCAAACCGGCCAGCAGGCGTTGTACGCTCAGCTAACGGAATACCTGTGCTGACCTTTCTCGCCACACCGGGCGCGGATTCGTCGCCCTTGGCCAGGCCGAGCAGCGAAGACGCGGAGCCGACCATGCGACCGGCAGCGTTGAAAACGTAGATGCGGGCTGCCTTCTTGTCGACCACAGCAAAGGGCTTGCCCCTGGCGTCGACAGCCGCCCATTGCGCCATGCGCCGCGCGTCCGCCGAAACCGGCTGTCCGCTGAAATTGATTGCCGTGGGAGTGTCGATCGGCTGTGCTGCAGCGCCAAAGGCCGCCAGACCTGATCCCAATCCGCACACCAGCGCTCCCGCGCTCAAAAGTCGCCGTCCCCAGTCCATCAGTACCGTCGCTCCAACAACAAACAACCCACGGCCCGATGCGAATGCAGAGCCGACTGCTGGGGAATGCTATTGGTAGAGAAATGTACCGGAATCGGAAAAAAACGCACTTACTCCCGGCTTAATTTGCCGAGAAAACGTGCGGATTTTGGCGCTTGGATAACGGATTATGTGAGCTGGTTCTTGCGGGGCAAATTCGGTGCCAGGGCCGGGAAGACCTGATCCAGGCGCTTGACCTCCGGCAACACGTAGACATAGCCGCCCTGGCGGCGGAAGTTTGGCCACAGCACCTGTTCGAAGAAGGGCGGCGGCATGTTGATGCAGCCGTAGCTGATGCGTCGATCCTTGACGTTATCGGACTTGAGGCGCTCGGCGCGGTGTTCGGCCGGGTTCGTCAAGCGCACGCGGTGCATGGAGACGGCAGCGTCATAGTCGACCCAGACCACGTCCTCCGGCACCTCGTTGCGGCCAGGCTCGGCGCGGAAGCGGCCTGCGGGCGTTGTCCGCTCCGAGGGGCGGACCTCCGCAATCGGCCGCTTGCCGATGCCTTCCACGCTGTCGTCGCCCGCGGCATAGCCCAGCAGGACCTTGCTTGCGCCGATCAGCTTGCCCGAGGGGTCAAAGACGAACACCTTGGCGTTCTTCTTGTCGAGGATGGCGAAGTTCAAGCGACCGTTATCGGCTGACGCCACGACCCACTGCGCCAAGGCCTGTGCATCGGCGGACGCGGTTTCGCCCGCGAAATCCAGATGGCGCTGCAGCTTCGGCATCGCCGCCGCCAGACGCGGATGAACCACGCGCGGCGCGGAGGCCTGTTGTTGCACCACCGCCGGGTGATGCGTGCCGAACAGGGGGATGACGGCTTTGCCACCGGGGCGCACCGGCACCACCAGCACCGCGACGGTCGCGGTCAGCAGCACGATCTGGACGATTCGCTGCGTCTTGTCACCGTCGAGGTGTTGATGGAACCAGGTGCGCAGATGGTCAAAGGCGGGAGTACTCATTTCTATCTCTTGCTCGTGGTTGTTCCCGTTTTCCCTGTGAACTCAGCTTTCGGCCGGCATCAGTTCCGGTCGGCTTGCGGAGCGCGTTCGGTCGTCATCGTCGAGTCCGAACTCGGGGCGGGTGCCGTCGTCGTGTCGGACGTTGTCGACGACGTATCCGGCGTCATCGCGGTGCTGCTGTTGTCGGTCGTGTTGGCCGTCGTGCTCTGGTCGGCCGGGGCAGGCATCGCCGTGGTGTCGGTGCTCGAGGTGGCCGACTGGTCCTGCGCCGCCGGCGTATCGGTGCTGGTGGTGTCCGTGGCGGTATTGCTCACGTCAGGCGTACGCCAGTCGGGCGTGGCGGTGGTGCCGTCCTTGACCGCTTGTGCGGCGTCGGACTGCTGGGTGGCGGCAGGTGCGTTCGCATCGGGGGAAGTGGCATCGGTCTGGGCATAGGCCAGGCCGATGGCGCTCACCAGGGCAATGGCGGCAGCGGCGGTCGACAGGTGTTTGCTCGTCTTCATAGTCTTTCTCCTTCGCGTTGGCCCCAGACATCGGGGCTTGAGGTTGAGAACCGGAAAGGGTGACCGGCTGGAAATAACTTTAAGACTGCACGGGGTCCCCTCGGGTCGGCTTCAGGCGCGGCCGGCCGTAGGACAAGGACTGAAAGCAAAGGTAAGCGCAGGGGGCCGGGGCCTCAACGCAGGCTGACCGTCTGCTGCTTCCAGTCGGCTGCCTGCCAGCGCTGGAAGGCGGCCAGGATCTGCGGCGTGCTGGCGAACTTCTCGGTGTTCAGGGTGTCCAGCTTCAGGACCTCGAACGTGCGCTTCCAGCGGCCCTCGGCGCGCGCCTCGCGGGCGACCAGCAGGCGCGGTTCCGCATCGGCCGTCCAGCCGGCGAATTCGACATAGCCCAGCTCGGGATTCGTTGCTGCCGGCGGCAGCACTTCCACGCTCCACTCGCCCTGCTCACCGCGACGGAAGACCCACATCTCGCGCCACGCCGCCAGCGGCTGAACGGCCAGGGCGAGGGCGGTACCGGCGGCATTCGGCCGGGCGGATGCGGCCCAGACCACGCCAAAGGTGCAGCGCCGAGCCAGCGGCTTCACGGACTTGCCATCGTTCAGCGACACGCAGGTTTCGCCCGGCGCGCCGGCCTGCGTGGTCACGGTGATCTTGGCGTTAGGGGCCGTAGCCAAGGGCTCGGCCGCCCAGCGCGAGGCGGAGACGCGCATCGCGGCATCGTTGTACTCGCCCTGGTCGTCATCCGTCAGCTCGGTCTTGTTCACCGCGGCCAATTCCTGCAGTGCCCGTTCGCCTGCTGCCTGCGTGGCTTCGCCTTTGCGGGCCTGGTCGAAAGCGACGGCGGACCACACGCCGGCACGGCGCATGTGCAGCCGGTTCTTCAGCGTCTCGGCCAGCGGTTCAAGGTTCACGCGGTCCAGCAGTTCGGCATTCCAGCGCAGGCGCGCATCGCGCTCGGTCACGCGTATCGCGGGGTCGATGCAGTCCGGCCGGCTCAGCGCCAGCGCGGCGCGGGCGCGTTGTTCGGCATTGGCGCCTGGCATTGCCAGCACGCGGCGGAAGGCTTCGCCGTCGTAGCAGAGTTGCATCTGGCCAGGCGATGTTTCATAGCTGAGCAGGCGCACGCCGTAGCCGTTGACCACTTCCAGCTGGCCGGCCAGCGTCGCGTCATTGGCCTTGCCCTGGCGGCTTGAAGCGCGGGCGGCCAGGCGCTCTGCCATGCTGCCGATCGCATCGAAGGGCTCGGCCGTCAGCGCCGGCGCCGGCACGGCCTTCAGATAGGCCGCGGCGTAGGCCAGGCCCAGCGCTTCACTGCCGGGCGTGTCGCGCACGAAACGCAGCACGGCGAGCAGGTCGGGCGCTTCATCGGCTCCGGCGTCGGTCAGTCGAACCTGGGAGGCACGGATGTAACCGGCCCGTTCGCGGCGGTGGTCATAGACCTGCAGATAGTCCATCCGCGCGCCGCGCACTTCCAGCACATCGCCCTGCCATAGCATGGCCTGCTGCTGGGCGGAATCCTTGGGCGCGGCGCGCAGGGCGCTCTGGTCCTGGGTGACGATGGCCAGGCCCGCCAGGGCTGCGGCGACGGTGATCATTGCTGTTCCTCCCCGGCTTGAGCGTGCGCGGCTGCGGCGGCAACTTCGGCGTTCTTCGCTGCGGAACCGACCAAGCCGGCGCCGATGAAGCTGCCGTCAGCCGGTGGCGGCGCGATGATGACCTGGATCTTGTCCGAGAGCTTGTCGGCCAGGGTCTTCTGGATCAGGAGCGGGTGCTGGCTCAGCAGCCGGCCTTCGCGCGCCATCTGCTCGCTGTTGACCTTGCCTACGCGGTCCAGCCGCCAGGCCTCGGCCTCGGCCAGCTTCTCGCGCGAATCGGCCTCGCCCTGGGCTTCGATGCGTCGAGCCTGCGCGTTACCTTCGGCCATGCGGATGCGCGACTGCTTCTCGGCCTCGGCTTCCAGTTGGCGCTGCTCGATCTGCTTCTGCTTGAAGGGCAGCACGTGTTTCATCGCTTCCTCCTGGGCCTGGGCGGCGATGATCTGCTCCTGCCCGGCGGCCTCGGCGGATTTCTGGCGGCGCACCTTGTCGGCTTCGGCATCGAGTTCGCTGGCCTTGACGTTCTTGTCCTTGAGCTCCAGCGTGTAGCGCATCTTCTCGGTCTCGAGTTCCTCGGACAGCAGCTTGTCCATGCCGCGCTTGTAGTCGGCCGGCAGCTCGACCTTGCCGATCTGCACTGCGCGCAAGAGCACGCCATCGGCGGCCAGGCGAGGCTTCAGCTCGGCCTCGATCTGCGCCTGGATCTCGCTGCGCTTGGTGGAGAAGATCTCGCGCACCGTGTAGCGCGGGAAGACCTTGTAGATCACGCCCTGGACGGCCGGCTGCACGATATCGGCGCCCACGTCGTCCGGCAGGTTCTTTGCCATGACGCTCAGCTTCGACGGATCCAGCGCGTAGCGGATGGACAGGTCCACGCCGATGGACAGGCCCTCGACCGACTGGAAGGGCGCGCTGCCGTTCGCGTTCGGACGGTAGACCTGGTCGCGCAGGCTGAAGCGGCGCAGCTCATGCAGGCCGGGAATCACCAGCACGCTGCCGGCACTGATCTCGCTGGCGCCGCCGGTCAGGCGGTTGCCGCGCACGCCGATCTCGCCGCGCTCGATGCTGCGCAGCGGCGGGTTCATCCAGATGCCCACGCCCGCCGCGCCGACGAGGCCGACGAGCAAGAGCTGACCCCGGGCCTTGCCCAGGCTGGCGGCGGCGTGACCGACTGCGGCGCTGAGCTTGTGCAGGGTGGGGCGAAGGGTGAGGTTCATCGGGGGCTCCGGTGGGGTTGGTGTGAGACCCATTCTTCGCAGTCGCCCCGGAGCCTTGCAGTGGGCACGCAGCCCCAGAACGCTCACGCAACGGAGGAAACCTTCACACCGCACCGGCGCGGCGCCCCCAATAATCCGCCCATGAATCCGCCCCTGATCAAAGTCGCCGTGATTGAAGACGATGCTCCTACCAGCCAGCAGCTCTGCGGCTGGATCAAGGCCGCCCGGCCGGGCATAGCGATTGACGCCTGGTTCAGCCGCGACGAGGCCGAAGCCGCACTGGGACGTACGCGTTATGACCTCGTCGTGCTGGACATCGAACTGGGCCGCGAGCGCAATGCCGGCGTGGCGCTGATCAATGTGATCAACAAGACCGCCGCCGGCACGCCGGTGCTTGTCGTCTCGGCCATGCCGGCCGCCATCTATCGCAGCATCATGAAGGCGCTGGACGCCTGGGACTATCTGCAGAAGACCACCTTCGAGGAGGCCGACTTCGTCGACACCTTCCTGGACATCCTGCGCGCAACCAAGGACAAATCGCCCGCCAAGTCCATCGCCGCCAACGACGAGTTGAGCCTCGATCCGCTCCGCCAAGGTTCGGCGTTATGGCGCGGCCAGCGGGTCAACCTGCCGCTGACGGCCCAGCGCATCCTGCTGGCCCTGCACCAGCGGCGCGGCGAGGTGGTGTCGTATGAAGAGCTTTACCAGGTGGTGAAGAGCGGCCGCAACCGGGACAACATCCGCAAGCATGTGTCGACGATCCGCGAGGCCTTCCGGGAGATCGATCCCCGCTTTGACGCGATCGCCAACATCCCCATGCGCGGTTTCAGCTGGTCCAAATCTTGAAGATGAAGTTGCCCTGGAGCTTGCCGACGCGGATTCCCTTCCGGCTGCGGATCTTCTTCCGCGGCGCCTTCCTCCTGCTGATCCTGGCCACGCTGGGCCTCGCGCTGACCTTGTTGCGCGAGGAAAAGCAGCTCAGCTACGCGAACTACCAGGAGGGCTTCCGCAAGACGCAGTCGGAGATCGCGGCGCGGCTGCGGCACCCGACCGGGCAACTGGCCTTGCTGAACCCGCGCAGCGCGAATCAGCAAGACCTGACCCCGCTGCGACCGTTGATGCTGCCCTTCTCGGCGATTGACTTTGATGACCGGGCCAAGGTCCAGCAGGCGGTCGAGATGGCGGGCTGCCTGGTGCAGTACGGGCAGGGCGCGAGTCTTTGCGTGGCCATCGGCAGCAATCCGCTGGCGGGCGGCTTCATCTACGCGGCCGGCAGCTTCAGCAGCGGGGATTTGACGGCGCATCTGCTGGGCGATCGGGATCTGACGCTCGCGCACCGCGTGCGGGTGGAAGTGCAGATGCGCGGGCAGACCTACCGCTGGCTGGCGCCGTTTGAAGCTGAGAGCACCAACCGCGGCCGGCTGACCGGCTTTGCGGAAAACGCCGACGGCACGACCAACTCGCGGCCGGTGCGGGATTTTCGCGGCTGGCTGTGGCGCGAAGGGGACCGCTCGTTTTACTCGTTACGGCTGCCGATCGAGCTGTTCCGCGAGGCGCTCACGCAGCGGGATACGCTGACCTGGCCGCCCGCCGACCTGGACCGCATCCGCGTGCATCTGCAAGTGCTGGCGCCGGGCGAGGGGCCGGCGCTTTTCGACAGCAACAGCGCGGAGGCCCGCGCGCCGTTCTCTCTGCAAGACCTGACCCCCTTGCTGCTGCCGGGCGAGACGCTGTCCATCCGCAGCCAGGGCCGGGAGATCGCTTCGCTGACCGGCAACGAGGCGTCGGGGCAGCCGGCCTCGCGCTGGCTGCAGCAACTGATCCGGCATCTCTCCGTGGCGGGCTATGACGAGCCGCTGGAAGCCAGGGACAGCATCGCCACGCCGCTGGGCAGCTACGAACTGCGCTTGCGCGGCGACGTGCGCAGCGTCAACCGCACGCTGGGCGCGGTGGCGGCGCGGATGGTCTGGTTCGTCGCCGCGATGCTGAGCGCTATTCTGCTGACCTGGCTGGCGATCGAGCTGCGGATGATGTCCCGCATCACCCTGCTGACCCGGCGGGCGGCCAGCCTGTCACGCGATGTGAAGGAGGGCGCCGGGCCGCTGAAGCCGCTGAACCTGGAAGACCTCGCGGGTCGTGATGAGCTGGGCTTGCTGGCTGGCGTGCTGGCGGAGCTGATGCAGCGGGTCAACGAGGACCTGCGGCGCGAGCAGTTGCGGGCCGCGCAGGAACAGCAGCAGTGGCATGCGGTGGGGCACGAGATCATGTCGCCCTTGCAGTCGTTGATGGTGCTGCACCCGGCGCCTGCGGATGCCAGCCACCGCTACATCCAGCGCATGCAGCAGGCGGTGCGCGTGCTCTACGGCAGCGCTTCGCCGAGCGAGGCTTTCGAAGGCACGAGCCTGGCGCTGCAGGGGCTGGATGTCGACCAGTTCCTGCGCCACGTGGCGGACAACGCGGTCCACGCGGGAATCGATGCCGTCGAGTTTGAGGGTTCGGGCCAGGCGCTGATGGTGCGCGGCGACGAGTACGCGCTGGAGGATGTGGTGACTCATGTGCTCGCTAACGCGCAGCGTTATCGGGAGCCGGGCACGCCGATCCGCATCAGCCTGATGGCCGATGCGCAGATGGCGCCAATGGCGCAGATCCGCATCCGCAACAGGGGTCCGCGGATCGACGAGGCGCGGCTGGAGCAGATCTTCGAATACGGGGAATCTGACGCGCGCAGCGAGGCCGGCCAGAATGCCCCGCATCGGGGCCAGGGCCTTTTCGTCGCGCGCACCTACATGGCGAAGATGGGTGGCACTATCGTTGCGATGAACGAAGCCGACGGCGTGTCCTTCCTCTTGAGTCTTCCGTTATCCTGATCCGATGGACGAAGGCGCGCCGCCCACCCTGACGATCGAGGAAGACGCCGAGGGGCGTGCCGTGGCTCGGCCGCTCGGCGAGTGGACCGTGCTGCCGCTGGGGGGCTTGTTCGAATCGCTGGGCGAAGCGGTGGCCGCCGCGCTGACCCACGGCGGCAAGCACAGGCCCTGGGACCTGCGCGGCCTGCAGCGCCTGGACAGCGCCGGCGCACTGCTGCTGTGGCAGGCCTGGGGCCGCAAGCTGCCGGTGACCCTGCAGTGGCTGCCCGAGCATGAATTCCTGTTCGACAAGTTGCTGAAGCCGCCCCAGTTGCCGCGCAAGAGGCGCCGCATGCCGGAAGGCCTCACGGCAATCGGGCCGATGCTCTGGGGCCTGGCGGACCACCTGCTCGGGGCGACGCGCTTGCTGGGCCAGTT
>FSVW01001531.1_pt1 | contig 10679 bp, 9 predicted proteins | sample 1637551 | NCBI WGS metagenome assembly FSVW01 (sample SAMEA3914814, study PRJEB12502) | metagenome | biome: forest; material: soil | place: USA | collected 2011-09-16 | depth 0.1 m | reverse complement strand
GTCAGCAAATGCTCATCACGGCGTCGACCAGCAAACCCTGGAAGCACGGGCCTACGCGGTCGCGTGGCGCTATCGGCCGCTGCTGGTGAACACGGTCGTCGGCTTCATCGGGCCGGAGTACCTGTACGACGGCAAGCAGATCATCCGCGCCGGCCTGGAGGACCACTTCTGCGGCAAGCTGCTGGGCCTGCCGATGGGTTGCGACATCTGCTACACCAACCACGCCGAAGCCGACTCCGACGACATGGACAACCTGCTGGTGCTGCTGTGCGCCGCCGGCCTGAACTTCATCATGGGCGTGCCCGGCGCGGACGATGTGATGCTCAACTACCAGAGCACGTCCTTCCACGACGCCCTCTTCGCCCGTCAGTTGCTGGACCTGAAACGCGCACCGGAGTTCGAGGCCTGGCTGCAGCGCATGGGCATCGCCGACGCGGCGGGCCTGCTGCTGCCACAGCGCGGCCAGAACCGTCTTGCGGCCGAGTTCCGGGCTACCTTGGCGGCGCCTTCGGGAGACGGCCGATGAGCGACGAACTGGCAAGCCCTGACCCCTGGAGCGAACTGCGCCGGCACACGCCGGCCCGCATCGCGCTGGGCAGCGCCGGCGGCAGCCTGCCCACGCTCGAAGGCCTGCGTTTCGCGGCCGACCATGCGCAGGCGCGGGACGCGGTGCACCTGGCGCTGGACCTGCCGGCGCTAAGGGCTGAATTGAGCGGTATCGGCTGGCAGCAGCCCGTCATCGAAGTGCGCAGCCAGGCGAACAACCGCGAGGTCTACCTGCGCCGGCCCGACCTCGGCCGCAAGCTGGATCCGGCCAGCCACGCCGCGCTGCAGGCGGCTGCTTCAAGCGCTGCGGATCTCGCCATCGTGCTGGCCGATGGCCTCTCCGCCGCCGCCGTGCAAAGCCATGCCGGCCCGCTGCTGCAATCGCTGCGGGCCGAGCTGCCGCCTGACTGGTCGCTGGCACCGCTGGTGATCGCCACCCAGGCCCGCGTCGCGCTGGGCGACGAGATCGGCGCGCTGCTGAAGGCCCGCCTGGTGCTCATGCTGATCGGCGAGCGGCCCGGCCTCAGCTCGCCGGAAAGCCTGGGCGCCTACCTGACCTTTGCTCCCACGCCCGGACGCAGCGATGCCGAGCGCAACTGCGTCAGCAATATCCGCCCGCAGGGCCTCGCGCCAGCCGCGGCGGCACGGCGCATTGCGTGGCTGCTGGCCGAAGCCTTGCGGCGGCAACTCAGCGGCGTTTCGCTGAAGGACGACAGCGCTGCGCTCATCGCCGGCGGCATCCCCGCTGCAGCGCTTGCCGACCCTGCCAACCTTGCTAGCCCTGCTGCCAACGTCAGCTTGAAATAGACGTTAGGATTCCTTTCGTCGGCTCAGCACAACATGCCGGGCGACCTGCGCCCGCCCGGACCACGAGCGCCGCATTTTCCGCCGCAGGCGATTGCGAGCCCGGCCGCTTTCAACCAGTATTGACCCGGAAGAAACAAGCAGCACAACGCGAACATTCCAAACGAATCCCAAGGCTTGGGTTTGAAGGGAGATCGATGTGAACGCAGGCAGACTTTCGCCGCGAGACACGGGAGACATGACTGAGACGACGCGTGATGCAAGGGCTGAAACGGCGGCTGAAACGGCGGCCGGGACGGCATCTGGAACGGCGCCCGGCGCCGGCATCCATAACGCCGAATTCCTGCTGACCCACCCGGCCAGCCGCGCAGAAATGCGGCGGGCTCTCGCGCTGCTGCTGGTGCTGGTGCTGCTGTTCACCGTGCTGCTGCCGCAGGCAAAGCTGCAACTGCCGGTGGTGCCGGCTTTCATCCCGATCTACGAATCCGCGCTGATCGTGCTGGACCTGATCACGGCCGTGCTGCTGCTTGGCCAGTACCGGATCCTGCGCTCGCCGGGGCTGCTGCTGCTCAGCTGCGGCTACCTCTACAGCCTGCTGCTGACGGTCGCTCATGCGCTGAGCTTCCCGGGCGTGTTCACGCCGACCGGCATGCTCGGTGGCGACATGCACAGCACGGCCTGGATCTACTGCTTCTGGCACGGCGGCTTCCCGCTCTTCATCGTTGGCTACGCCCTGCTGAAGCCGAGGCCGCAAGGCCCGCCAGCGGCGGCGCCGGAGCGCTGGATCGTCCTCGCGCCGTTGCTGGCCGTTGCGCTGGCCATCGTCGGCGTGCTGCTGGCCACGCAGGGCGCGGCCTTGCTGCCTCCGCTGATGGCCGGCAACCGCAACGGCCATGGCTTGCCCGGGGCGATCACCGTCGTCTGGATGATCAGCCTGTTAGCGCTCGGCGCGCTGCTGTGGCAGCGGCCTTATGTGGTCGTGGACGTCTGGCTGATGCTGGTGATGAGCGCCTGGCTGCTGGACATCGCGCTGTCGGCCCTGCTCAACGGCGGCCGCTTCGACCTGGGCTTCTACAGCGGGCGCATCTTCGGCGCGCTGGCCGCGGGCATGGTGCTGCTGGAACTGGTTGCGGAGAACAGCAGGGTCTACAGCCGCCTGCTGCAGGCCCATGAAACCGAGCGCCGGCGCAGCCTCGAACTGGCCGAGGCGCGCGATGCCGCGCAGGCCGGCGCGCAGGCCAAGAGCGTCTTCCTGGCCAGCATGAGCCACGAGATTCGCACGCCGATGAGCGCCATCATCGGCCTGACGCAGGTGCTGCTGCATACCGAACTGCTGCCGCGCCAGCGCGACTACCTGAACAAGGTCGAGCAGGCGTCCAAGGCCCTGCTGCGCCTGCTCAACGACATCCTCGACTACTCGAAGATCGAGGCCGGCAAGGTGGCGCTCGAATCCGAGCAGTTCAATCCGGAAGAGACGATCGAAAACGTCGGCCACCTGTTCTCCGCGCGCATCGCGGAGTCCGGCCTCGACCTGTTCTTCGAGATCGACGACAGCATCCCTCAGCGCCTGGTCGGCGACTCGCTGCGCCTGAGCCAGGTGCTCAACAACCTGGTCGGCAACGCACTGAAATTCACACCGCAGGGCGAGATCGTGATCAGCGCGAACCTGGTCTCGCGCCGGGCCGACTGCATCGAGATCCGCTTCAGTGTGCGTGACACCGGCATCGGCATGACGCCACCGCAGCTGGAGCGCTTGTTCCAGGCCTTCGAGCAGGCCGATTCGAGCATCGCGCGCCGCTACGGCGGTTCTGGCCTGGGCCTATCGATCTGCAAGCGCCTGGTCGAACTGATGGGCGGCACGATCTCGGTGTCGAGCACGCCGGGCGGCGGCAGCACCTTCTATTTCACCGCGCAGTTCAGCCTCTCGACCGCGGTGCCCGAGCGCATCGACCTGCACCGCATCCGCGGCATGCGCACGCTGGTAGTCGACAGCAAGCCCACCGCCCGGCTGCTGCTGCAGCAGATGCTGCAGGGCTGGGGCTTCCAGGTCGGGACCGCCTCGTTCGCCGACGAGGTGCTGCTCAAGCTGCGACGCGCCGACCGCAGCGCGCCCTACGAACTGCTGCTACTGGACTGGAAGGCCACCGAGGCGCCGCTGGTCCACCTGGCGCTGGCGGCCAGCCGGGATCTCGGCGGCGTGCCGCTGAAGGTGATCGTGCTGGCGCCGGACGATGCCGTCGAGGCCGTCCGTTATGCGCTGGGCAATGTCGAAGGCACAGCGCTCCTGGTCAAGCCGGTTTCGCCGTCGCGCCTGTTCGAGGCGGTGCTCAAGCTGCAGCATGGCGATGCCCCGCCCGATGCGCAGGAGGCCGAAGCCCGAGCGGCGCTCAGCCGGACGCTGAGCCCGCTGCGCGGACGGCGCGTGCTGGTGGTCGACGACAACGCCGTCAACCAGCAGGTGGCCGCCTCCTTCCTGGAGGCGGGCGGCCTGGTCGTCACCATCGCCGGCAACGGCCAGGAGGCCGTGGACCGGATCCGCCAGGGCAGCTACGACGCGGTGCTGATGGACATGCAGATGCCGGACATGAACGGCATCCAGGCCACGCGCCTGATCCGTACCCTGCCCGAAGGCGCCCGCGTGCCCATCATCGCGATGACGGCCGACGTGCTGGAAGCCGACCGGCAGGCCTGCTTTGCCGCCGGCATGAACGGCCATGTGCCCAAGCCGATCGATCCGCGCTACCTGGCGAGAACGCTGCTGGAGTGGATCCCGCCTGCGGAAGCTGAGCCCCAGCAGGCGGCCGGGCAAGGCCGTTGACGTCGACGTCGAGGGTGGCGCAGGGCTCCACAATTTTGAATGGAGCCTTCAACGGCGACGCGCTTGCTTTCGAGGTCGGCGGCCTAAGCTGAGTGTCATCGCGCCATGCCTCGCGCACCACTCAAGAAGGACCCGACCATGACCCACGCTTCGACGCGCCTGCCGACCTACTTCCTCTCGCACGGCGGCGGCCCCTGGCCTTATATGGACGGCGCATTCCGCGCCCACTTCACCCAGCTGGAAGCCTCGTTGAAGGCGATTCCGGCCGAGCTCGGCGTGAAGCCGAAGGCGGTGCTGATGATCTCGGGGCACTGGGAGGAATCGGACTTCGCCGTCATGGCTTCGCCCAGGCCGCCGATGGTCTATGACTACGGCGGCTTCCCCGAGCACACGTACCACGTCGTCTATCCGGCGCCCGGCGATCCGGCGCTGGCCGAACGGGTGCGAAGCCTCATCGCGGCGGCCGGTCTGCCCACGAGCCTGGACGCCGACCGCGGCTTCGACCATGGCGCCTTCACGACCTTGTTCCCGATGTACCCGGATGCCGAAGTTCCGGTGGTGCAGCTGTCCATGCACGCAAGCTACGACCCCGAGGCACACCTGGCGCTGGGCCGCGCGCTGGCCCCGCTGCGCGATGAAGGCGTGCTGATCGTCGGCAGCGGCCTGAGTTATCACAACCTGCGCGCCTTCGGCCCTGCCGCGAAATCGGCCTCCGGCCAGTTCGACGCCTGGCTGCAGCACGCGCTGCTGAAGGTCGAGCCTTCTCAGCGCAGCGAGTTGCTGCGCCATTGGAGCGATGCACCAGCAGCCAGGCAGGCGCATCCGCGCGAGGATCATCTGATTCCGCTGATGGTCGCGGTAGGCGCGGCCGAATCGGAGCCGGCGGCCTGCATCTATCACGAGCCGGCTTTCATGGGCGGCGTGACGGCATCGAGCTTCCGCTTCGGCGCCCTGCCCGCTTGATGTCGGGAAGCCTGCCCCGAGCCTTGCCGGCAGACGGATGTCAGCCGTGCAGCAGGCGAGAGGCGAGCGGCGTGAACACCAGCGCGAAGCCCAGCCAGTTCAGCGCCACGGTCAGCCAGAAAACCCGGGTGAATGACGGCTTGCTCGACTTGTGCCGCAGCATCTGCCGCCCGAGCAAAGCACCCGGCCAGCCGCAGGCCAGGGCCAACAGGTGCAGCGTGTTCTCGGGCACGCGCAAGCGCTTGAGACGCGCGCTCCGCTTGTCGTCTCCGTAGACGATGAAGGTGGCCAGGCTCATGGCCATGTAGAGCCCCCAGATGAAGGGCGGCACATGCCAGTAGAGGTCGATCAGCAGGTAAAAGGCCGCGAAGGCCGGCAGCGTCCAGAGGCTGGCGCTGGAGGCCGCCCTGGCCCGCCTGGCGGCGGCCGCTGCGGCAACGGCCGGCGGCACATGCCGCGGTGCTTCCAGCACCAGACGGCGGACCTTCAGCGCGCGGGCCTTGCCCTGTGCATCGACGCCGTTCTCATAACTGACATCCTCACCGGGCTGCGGGCGGCCGGCGCTGAGCGCAAAAGCCTTGATGTGGACGAAGATCCTGGCACCGCCGTCCTTCGGTGTGATGAAGCCGTAGCCCTTGCCGTCGTCCCACTGGGTCAGTCGTCCTACTCGTCGCATGGGCGGCACTGTGCCACAGGCGGCCGGGCGCCACTCGTGGGCGGATCAGGCGTAGGTGTCGAGGATGTTGCCGCTGCTCGGAGCGGATGGCGCCCGCGCAAGGGACGCAGAAGCGGCGCCGCCGGAGGCCTGCGCCATCTGCTGCTTGATCGCGTTGATCTTGCTGCTGATCTCGGCGATCTGCTTCTGGCCGGCCGGCGTCTTCGCGGAGTCGCAGTTCACGCAGTCGGACAGCTCGGTCTGCGCGCGCGTGAGCTGAGCGTCGAGCGTCAGCGGCGCGCGCGGTGCCGGCGCTGCTGTTGGCTTCGCGGCCGCCGAGGTCGATGAGCTGATCGCGCCGATCATGGTGTGGTGTTTTAGCGAAGGGGCATGTTCAATTCAACTTCGGCACCTCGGCGCCGGACTTGAGCCCTATTTCGGCTGGCGCAGCAGCAGCAAGGCATTGGCCACCACGCTGACGCTGCTGAAGGCCATCGCCGCGCCGGCAATCACCGGGCTCAGCAGCCCGCAGGCCGCCAGCGGAATGCCGAGCACGTTGTAGGCAAAGGCCCAGCCGAGGTTCTGGCGGATCTTGGCCGAAGTCAGCTTGGAGATCTCGATCGCCTCGGCCACCAGGCGCAGATCGCCACGCATCAGGGTGATGCCGGCAGTCTCGGTCGCCACGTCGGCCCCGCCGGCCATCGCGATGCCGCAGGAGGCCGCGGCCAGCGCCGGGCCGTCGTTGAGGCCGTCGCCGACGAAGGCGACCACCTGGCCGGCTTCGCGCAAACGCTGGACGATCGCTGCCTTGTCGCCTGGCAGGACCTGCGCGTGCCACTCGGCGATACCCAGCTCGCCGGCCACGGCGGCTGCGCTGCCTCGGTTGTCGCCGGTCAGCATCAGCGTGCGGATGCCTTGAGCATGCAGACGTTCGATCGCCGGCCGCGCCGAAGGCTTGATTCGATCACCGAAGGCCAGCAGGCCCAGCACCGAGGCGGGCTGGCCCTCATCGGCATTGCGAAGCAGCCAGCTGACCGTCAGCCCTCGGGCTTCCAAACGGCGATATTCAGCTGACAGCGCGTCGCCGGCCTGAACCGCCAACTCCTCCATCAGCCGCGCACTGGCGAGGCTCAGGCGCTGCGCGCCGACCAGCGCCTCGACGCCGCGGCCGGGCAAGGCCCTGGCTGCATCCGCCGCCTGCACCGCAATCCCCTCGGCGCGCGCCTGGGCCATAACGGCCAAAGCGAGCGGATGGCTGCTGTGCTGCTGGAGCGCTGCAGCCAACCCGAGCAACGCTTCACGGGTGACGCCCGCCGCCGGCGCGGCCGCGGCGAGCGCCGGCTTGCCTTCGGTCAGGGTGCCGGTCTTGTCGAAGGCGATGACGCTGACCGCCCGGGCCACTTCTAACGCCTCGGCGTCCCGGATCAGGATGCCCCGTCGCGCAGCGCGGCCGGTGCCGGCCATCAGTGCCGTCGGTGTGGCCAAGCCCAGCGCGCAGGGGCAGGCGATGACCAGGACCGACACCGCATTGATCAGCGCCGATTCCGCGTCGCCTCGCAGGCCGAGCCAGGCCAGGAAGGTCAGCAAGGCCAGGCCGAGCACGACCGGCACGAACACCGCGCTGACCTGGTCGACCGTGCGCTGGATCGGCGCCTTGGCCGCCTGCGCCGATTCGATCATCGCGATGATGCGGGCCAGCGAACTCTGCGCGCCCAGTGCGGTCGCCCTGACCAGCAAGGTGCCTTCAGCGTTGACCGCGCCGCCGATGACGGCATCGCCGGCCTCCTTGGCCACCGGCAGGCTCTCGCCGGTGATCAGCGATTCGTCGACATGGCTGCGGCCTTCGACGATCTCGCCGTCGACCGCGATCCGGTCGCCGGGGCGCACCAGGACCCGATCGTTCAGCCGCAGTTGGGCAACGGGGATTTCCTCGTCCCTGCCCTCCCGGCGCACCCAGGCCGTCGTCGGCCTCAGGGCATTCAATGCGCGGATCGCTTCGGTGACCTGTCGCTTGGCGCGAGTCTCCAGCCATTTGCCCAGCAGCACCAAGGTGACGACGGCAGCCGAGGCTTCGAAATACAGATGTTCGTGCGAGCCACCGCGGAACAGCAGCTCGTAGACCGAGAGCCCGTAAGCCGCCGACGTGCCGAGCGCGACGAGCAAGTCCATATTGCCCGCGCGATTGCGCAGCGCGCTCCAGCCGGCGCGGTAGAAACGCGCGCCGAAACCGAACTGCACGACGCTGGCCAGGCCCAGTTGCACCCCGCCGGGCGGCATCCACATCAGGCCGAACAGCTGCAGCAGCATCGGCACCATCAAAGGCACGGTAAGCAAGGCGCTGGCGACGACCAGCCAGCCGGAAGGCAGCCGCGCGGCAGCCGGCGGGGGAGCTTCAGGCCGAAGCTCGAACGCGTGATAACCCGCTTTTTCGACGGCATCGATCAGCGCACGGACCGACACGCCCGGCGGCGCCTGGATGCTGGCCTTCTCGGTGGCCAGGTTGACGGCAGCATCGGCCACGCCGGGCACCTTGCGCAGCACTTTCTCGACCCGCGCCACGCAGGAGGCGCAGCTCATGCCTTCGATCTGGAGCTCAAGCGTTAGGTTGTCGATATTCATGGCTGGGGTCATTGTCGAGCCTCACGCGAGCCCGAGCTGGAGCAAGGACAATCGATCAACACATCAATGCAGGACAACGGACATGACGATCGATTTCGAAGTGAAGGACATGAGCTGCGGCCACTGCGTGCGCGCGATCACCGAGGCGGTGGCGGAACTCGATCCGCAGGCTCGCGTGCAGGTCGACCTGGCCGCCAAGCGAGTGCACATCGAGGCGGCGAATGCCGATGAAGACGCCTTGGGCGACGCTATCCGGGAGGCGGGTTTCACGCCGGTGGCCACGGTCTGACCAGGAATTCATTCGATCCTTCGCCGAGCGCGCAGGCAGGCTTGGCGATGCCAGCCTCTATCACTCGGCAAGGCTCGCGGCGGGCATGGCGCCGCAGAATCGGGGCATGACGACAAGCTTCAGCACGCCCGCCGCATCCTCCCTGGCCAACGAGCACTGGCGCCGCAACCTGGCCGTGTGCATGCTCGGCTCCTTCACCACCATCGTGGCGATGACCTTGCTGCTGCCCTTCCTGCCGCTGTACGTCGAGCAGCTGGGCGTGAAGGACCATGCGGCCATTGTGCAATGGTCGGGTGCAGCCTTCGGCGCGACCTTCTTCACCGCAGCGCTGGTGGCGCCGCTGTGGGGACGCCTGGCCGATCTGTATGGCCGCAAGCTGATGCTGATCCGCGCGAGCCTGGGCATGGCGGTGGCGATGGCGCTGATCGGCATGGCCCAGAGCGCCTGGCAGCTGCTGGCGCTGCGCCTGCTTGCTGGCCTGCTCGGCGGCTATGCCTCGGGCTCGAACGTATTGGTCGCCACGCAGACGCCCAAGGACCGTACAGGTTGGGCGTTAGGGACATTGGCCTCGGCCATCATGGCCGGCAATCTGGTCGGCCCGCTGATCGGCGGGCTGCTGCCGCCGCTGATCGGCATCCGCTACACCTTCTTCGCGGCCGGCGGGCTGATCTTTCTGGCCTTCCTGGCCACGGCCTTTCTGATCCGCGAGGAGCGGCCAGCCCGCGCGGCGAAGAACGACACAACCAAGCCCAAGTCGATCGGCTGGGCCGACATCCCGAACCGCCAACCGCTGGTCGCGATGCTGTTCACCGGCATGCTGCTGATGCTGGCGAACATGTCGATCGAGCCGATCATCACCGTCTACGTCGCCCAGTTGGTGCCGGATCCCTCCAAGGTGACGATGACGGCCGGCGTGGTGATGTCGGCTGCGGCGCTCGGCAGCATTCTCTCGGCAGCGCGCCTGGGCAAGCTGGCTGACCGAATCGGCCACTGGAACGTGATCGTGATCTGCCTGGCGGTCTCAGCGCTGCTGCTGATCCCGCAGGCCTGGGTGACCTCAGCCTGGCAACTGGTGCTGCTGCGCTTTTTGATGGGTTTGTCGCTGGGCGGGCTGCTGCCCTGCATCGCCAGCGTGATCCGCCACAAGGTGCCTGAAGGCGCGGCGGGCCAGATGCTCGGTTATTCGACGTCGGCCCAGTACACGGGCCAGGTCGTCGGGCCGCTGATGGGCGGCTTTGTCGGCGGGCACGTGGGCATGCGCGCCGTGTTCCTCGGAACCTGCGTGCTGATGGCCGCGGGCGCAGTGTGGAACTGGAGGGTCAAGTCTTGACCGACCGATGGACCCAGCCTTTCAGGCGACGACGTCCAGGACGGATCCGGTGCCTGAAGACTTGACCACGCCGTTGCTGGCGTAGGTGGAATGCGCCGTGCTGGCCGGTCGCGCGGCTTCCACGCTGGATGAGACGTGCGCAGAACTCAGGCGTTGGCGAATGCCGCTGATCTGGCCGCTCAGCTGCGTCATCTGGACCTTGGCCTGGGGCGTCCCACCGGAGACTTCGCGGCTGGAGACATCCGACAGCTTCTGCTGGAACTGGGCCAACTGGCTGTCCAGCGTAGCGGAACTGCGCTGCGTCTGGGCCGCTGCAACCGCGGAGTGTCCTGCGTTCGAACTGATGGCATTGACCATGGGACTCATGCCGGCCTTGAGGCTGACATCTCGCTTTGAAATGAAGGAAGAAGGCAGGCTGCTTGTGCAGCCAGCCAATTGTCTCCGTGACTTGGACAGCCTGCGCTTGAGCTCGGGGCTCTTGCCGGTGCAATGTCACGGCAAGGCCGATGGGCACCGGCATTCAGCCGGTCACGCTGCGCAGCGCTGCGCAGCGCATCGAGTAGGGTGAGGGGTCACCCCCTCAGCCCTCTCACACCACCGGACATGCGGTTCCGCATCCGGCGGTTCAAGTAAAACGCTGGAGTCGCTGATGGAT
>FSVW01000355.1_pt1 | contig 10702 bp, 8 predicted proteins | sample 1637551 | NCBI WGS metagenome assembly FSVW01 (sample SAMEA3914814, study PRJEB12502) | metagenome | biome: forest; material: soil | place: USA | collected 2011-09-16 | depth 0.1 m | reverse complement strand
TTGACCTCGAGCTCGATCCCCCGGCCCACCAGCGCAGCCTCCTCGAACCAGATGTCGGGCGTTCGGTAGGGATCGCTGGCAAAGCGCGCCAGCGATTCGAAAGCGACCACGCGGTTCGTCGCCACTTCGACGATGGGCTGGAAAACCATGCGCAGGCCGTCGGCTTGCAGGACCGCGTCGATGCGCGCTTCCACCGCGCGCCGCGCATCGCGCCTCGACGACTCCTCCTGCACATGCTCGGCCACCATCTCGGCGAAGACGCGCATCACGCTCAGGTCGCGGTCCGTCAGGCTCGCGTTGGGCGCATGGCTGAAGCAGCAGAAGGTGCCGTACACATGGCCGCCCGCGAGGCGTATCGGCACGCTCATGTGCGCGCCCACCGGCAAGATCCGCGTGGCAGCCAGCGTGAGCGCCTCCACGTTGAGGCAGGCATCGACCATCAGCTCGGGCAGCCGGCCGTCGATGACGCGAAGACAGTAGCTGTCCTCCGCAAGATCAGAAAATTCCGTCTGGACCGAGGTCTCTCCGTCGGCAGCATCGACGTGGCGGAAGTAGCGCCGCCCCTCGACGATCTCCGAGACGAAGGCGACGTCCATCCCCAGATGTTTGCGCAACGCGCTGAGGATCCGAGGCAGCGACGGCAGGCCGCCGATCTCCGGATCGGGCAAAGGCGTGCCGGCAAGCGCCGCAGCCGCGGTGGCAAGTGGTGCGTTCAACAGCATCCCCCAAAAGCGCGGCGGCCCAGCTCCACGGAGGCGCGCAACGCTCATCAAAATAGGTGTGGCAGATCCTCTCACAAGTATCTATGTGTCCGCTGATGCAGGGCGTTAGCAAAATGATTGCGGCCTGTTGTCCTACAAGCGATGCGCGGGCCGAGAATGCAAGCCATCCTCCCGAGATTCATGCCTGCTCACCATGGACAAACTGCTTGACCAACTGGCCATCTCCGTCACCCAGGCCGGAACGCTCGAAGAGCTGACCCGTCCTTTGCTGGACATGCTGGAAACCGTGACCGGCCTGGAGTCGGCCTACCTGACGACGGTCGATCTCACGCAGGGCGTGCAGCGGGTGCTGTACTCCCACAATGCAAGCGATGGGATGAACATCGGCGAAGGCCTGTCGGCGCCCTGGCCCGAAACCGTCTGCAAGCGCGCGCTCGACAGCGGCGTGCACGCCACCAACCAGGCGGGCGTCGACTTCGCCGACATTGCGGCCGTCAAGGCGCTCGGCATCGAGACCTACCTGACAGCACCGGTCACCACCGGCGAGGACCGGCAGCTCTTCGGCACGCTTTGCGCCGTCAGCGCCAGCAGCCATGCACTGGACCCGCACTCGCAGCGCGTGCTGGCCCTGTTCGCCAAGCTGATCGGCCAGTATGTGGACCGCGAACGCTTGATGCATCAACTGGTGCAGGCCAACGCGCAGCTTGCGCGCGCCGCGCTGACGGACTCGTTGACGGCCCTGCCGAACCGGCGCGCGCTGCATGAAGACCTGACGCGGCGCCTGGCCCAGGGCGAGCGCAGCCACATCGCCGTGCTGATCGCCTTCGTTGACATGGACGGCTTCAAGGCCATCAACGACATGCACGGCCACGAAAGCGGCGACGAGTTTCTGGCCGAAGTGGCGCGCCGGCTGCGTGCCTGCCTGCGCACCGGTGATCTGGCGGCACGCCTGGGCGGCGACGAATTCGTGGTTCTTGGCGCCGGTCCGCACCTCAGCTCAGACGTTGCCGAAGCCACCCGCGCGCTGCAGGAGCGCATCTTCCAATGCATGGTCGGCCATTACCAGCTGGCCGAGGACGTGCAGCTGGACTACGCCGGCGCCAGCATCGGCGCCGTGGCCATCGCACCCGGCAGCGCGGACGCCGCACAGGCGCTGCGCGTGGCCGATGCGGCGATGTACACGGTCAAGCAGGCACGCAAGGCAAGCCGGCTCAGCGCCGCGACGACAGCAACGTCCGCGATGAAGACGACGACCCCGCGTGGATCTTGAAGGTGCCCACCACGTCCGACAGGCGCTGGGCCTGCTCGCGCAGCGATTCGGCCGCGGCCGTGCTCTCTTCCACCAGCGCCGCATTCTGCTGCGTCATCTGATCGAGCTGGGTCACGGCCACATTGATCTGGCCGATGCCGTCGGACTGCTCTGAAGCGGCCACCGAAATCTCGCCGATCATGTCCGACACGCGCTTCACCGAGTCCACGATCTCGCCCATGGTCTGACCCGCAGCGGCGACCAGGCGCGAGCCCGATTCAACCTTGTCCACGCTGGTGCCGATCAGCGCCTTGATCTGCTTGGCCGCTTCCGCGGAGCGCTGCGCAAGCGAGCGCACCTCGCTGGCCACCACGGCAAAACCGCGGCCCTGCTCGCCGGCCCGCGCGGCTTCCACGGCGGCATTGAGCGCCAGGATATTGGTCTGGAAGGCGATGCCGTCGATCACGCCGATGATGTCGGAAATCTTCTTGGAGCTGCTGTTGATCTCGTCCATCGTCGAGACCACTTGCGAGACCACCGAGCCGCCGCGCTGCGCCACGTCCGCCGCACTTGCAGCCAGCTGATTGGCCTGGCGGGCCGAGTCGGCGCTTTGCTTGACCGTGCTGGTCAGCTGTTCCATCGACGAGGCCGCTTCTTCCAGATTGGACGCCGTCTGTTCGGTGCGCGCGCTCAGGTCGCGATTGCCGTGGGCGATCTCGGCGCTGGCGGTGGTGATGCTGTCCGTGCTGGTCCGCACCTGGCCCACCAGCTCTCGCAAGGAAACCTGCATCGCACGCAGTGACTCCAGCAACTCGGCCGCTTCGTCCTTGCCCGTCACGTCGAAGTCCTGCGTCAGGTCGCCCGCGGCGATCGACTGCGCCACGCGCTTGGCCTCGTTGATCGGCGTGACGACCGAGCGGGTGATCCGCCAGGCCATCCAGATGGCCAGCAGCACGGCCAGCGCGCCACCGAGCGAAAGTGCAATCGTCGCGTCGCGCGCAGCCTCCTCGGCCCGCACCTTGGTCTCGCTCATGCTGTCGCGTTGGCGCGCGATCAGCTTCTCGACCACATCCGAATAAGCCGCAGCGGCGGGAAAGAGTTTTTCAAGCACCTCGGCGGCGATGTCCTCGCCCGCGTCCTTGCGCTTGAGCAGAGCGTTACGCATCGACTGGTAGGCATCGCGCTGCTTGGAAACATCGTCGAGCAGGCGCTTGTCGGCGTCGGAGGTGGCGATCTCGCCCATGCGCTTGAGCCGCTCGGTCTGGATCTTCACGACTTCCGCAATCTCGGCGCGCACGCGCGTCTTGATCTTGTCGTCGGTGGCGAAGACCACCACCCAGTTGCGCGCCGTGTTCGCCTCGATGGCGCGGCCCCAGCGTTCTGACAAGGAAAGTTTTTCGGCGTCGATCGTGCCGAGCTGTTCCGCCAGCGCGCGCATCGTGGCGATGCGGTTGATGCCGAACCCGACCGCCGCCGCACAGAGCAGGACGATGGATGCGAAGCCCACGGCCAGACGCGGCCCCAGGCGCAGTGCGCTCAATGAAAACATGCTTGTCCCCTCGTTTGAATATCGATCGACCCGGCTTGCGCGGATCAGACCACGACACCGTACTTCTTGAAAATATCTGCGTAGGCCGTCGTCTTCTTGTACTGCGCCAGCGCCTTGTCAAAGGCGGGTAGCAGGCCCACGTGGCGCGACAACTTGCTGACCAGCAACTGGAAGTTGGACGACTCGATCCGCGCCGGCATCATCATCACCTGCTCGCCGCCGGCCGTCTGGTTCAGGCTGAACTGCATCGTTAAAGAGTTGTCGATCATGACATCGCCGCGCTTGGCGATCAGCATCTTCAAGCCGCTTTCGTAGTCCAGCCCGATGGCCACCTTGAAACCCGCGAGGTTCTCGTTGCCCCAGCCGTTGCCCGCGTAGGACACCACGACCGGGTTCAGCTGCTTCAGCCCCGCCAGATCCCGCACCTGGCGCAGTTCGGCCAGCATTGGATGGTCCGCCCGCACGAAGATGCGCCGCGGCGCGGCCACCACCACTTCCGACGACGCCACCGCATATTCCAGCCGCGTCGCCGTGGCGATGGTGCAGATGGCATCCACATCGCCCTGCTTGGCCATCATCTGGGCCCGCAGCCACGGATAGCCGATGTGCTCGATCGGCACGCCCATCTGCTTGCCGATGACATCGTCCAGGATGTCCACCAGGATGCCGCGCAATGCGCCCTTCTCGTCGCGATAGCTCAGGGGGCTGTAGGTTTCAAAGTACGCCATCCGAAACGGCGCCCCCGCAGCCCGGGCCGCCGCAGGCAGCAGCGAAAGCGCCGCGGCCTGCACAAGGCGGCGACGGCGATCGCTCAGCATCCGAGGGCTGCGCAGGAACGCGCCCAGACCAGGGCTTTGGTGGGAATGACGACGTTCCAGCGGAGACAAGTGGCTCGCGGCGGCATATTGACTCCAATGACTGTGGCAATTGCATGCTGCCGAGCTTGGCGGGAGAAATCAAGTCAAACGGGGAAGGGAGTTGGATTGGCGACGACAACGCCCCAACAGCGGGCATCGGTGCTGCGCCCTTCGCAGCCGGCCGCTCCCGGCCGAGCGGCGTCGGAATGACGAAAGCGCTACCGCTTCAGTTGCTGAACGTAGGACAGGATTTGTCGAAGGCGGGCGCTGTTCAGGTCGATCTCGCACGAGGGCCGGAGATAGTCATCTCCGTTCCCTCCAACTGCAAACGCCGCCATTGCGCTGCATTGCGCGGCCCGCCATTGTTTGAACCTTGTTGAGGCCTTCGTGAACGCCGCCAAGGCCGGCTGACGATATTCCGCGTCCATGTCCCAGGCTTTCAATGCCGTCATCACATCTGATTCGGCACGCGTGACTTGCTTGCCGGAGCTAGCGGCCTTTTCCTGCAGGCAGCCAAGCACCACGACATGGGCGCCTTGCCCTTCCCAGCAGCTTTGCTCCGCTTCATTGCTGGCTTGAGCAAATGCCATGCCCGGCTGCCCCAAGGCCAGCAACGACAGGATGCCAGCGCCAAGCGTGAAACGCATGAATGGGCGAGTCAATCTCACGGTGAGGGATCAGGAAGCACGGGAGGTGTGCTGTCGAGGTAGGTCAGATAAGCGCGCCAGACGTCGATGGTCCGCTCTCGCGTGACTTCGAGCGTGCATACCGCTGACATCTCGTAGCGAATCGTCCCCATGTGCCAAAGGTCGTAGACGTTGCCGCAGTGCTTGTTGCGATACGCCGCCCATAGCTTCTGCTCATCGTCTATCAGTGCTGCGCTCAAATCAAACTTGTGCGCTTGCTCTCGAGCCGCCACAAGATACTTTTCGAGCTTCGAATCAGCAGCTTCAATCTGCTTCTGTCGGCACTCATTGAGTTCAGGCGTCGTATTTCGGCCTTCGCAGCCGCTCGGATAGACCGCATATGCGTTCGCTTGCGAGATCAGCGAGGCGAGGAGTATCAGAGCGATCACTCGTATCTTCATTTGGGTCTTGTCCTATTGAAAGCTACTGCCGGTACATCAGGGCATCATCCCTGAAGCGTCGCGGAAGAATCAATGGCCTGCGCGGAAGAATTCCTCCCTGCCGAAGAAGAAAATTTCCACCGAAGATGGACGACGCGATCATGGGAAGGAACTGAGCGAACGAGACTCTCGTTTCGGCTCGTTCGAGTTCGAAGGTCTGTCTCGATTTCGCAAAGACCTGAAAGCCCTGAAAGGCGGGGCACGGTAGCGCGCCAAGAAAACGCGCTGCTTCTAAGCGCCAAGCTGGGACATCTTCGACATCGGGCAGCCCAGGCGCATCGAGATGTCGCGCCCGGCCTGGTGCAGATGGTGCAGCAGCTTGGCCTGCGTCGGCAGCTCGCTCAGCCGCGAGCGCGGGGTGTAGAGGCCGAGGCCGGCCACGGGCAGGCCCATGTGGTCGAAGATCGGCACGCCGACGCCATAGGCCAGGACGTTGGATTCCTCGCCAAAGCCCTGGCCGCGCACGCGCTCAAGCTCAGCTTCGAACAGCGGATCGTCCTGCCCTTGCCCTTGCCGGCGCTGGCGCGGCTCCCAGGCCAGCAGCGCCTTGCCGATGGCCGTGCAGTTCAGCGGCGCGCGCTGCCCGATGCGCGGGTTCAAGCCGAGCGGATCGCGCGCGTCGATCTTGTGCAGGCACATCACCTCGCCCTGATCGGAAACGCCGAGCTGCACCGCTTCGCCGGTGGCCGCGGCCAGGTCCTTCATGGCCGGCCGCGCCACCTCCACCAGTTCGGTGAACTGCAGCGCCTTGGCACCGAGCTCGAAGGTCTGCAGGGTCAGGGACCAGCGCCCTTGCGCTTCGCGCACATAACCGAGTCCTTCGACGGTGTGCAGCAGGCGCAGCACGGTGGCCTGCGGCATCGCCAGCAGCACCGACAGCGTGGCCACGTCGGCCGCGCGCGCATTGCCCAGCGCCTGCATCAGCGCAAAGACCTTGAGCACGACGGCGACCGATTCGGGAGGCTGGCGGCGGGACTGCTGGGTCGTCACGAAAGAATTTCCTTCAGCGTGCGAGCCAGCCGCCGTCCACGGCCAGGGTGTGGCCGTGCACGTAGTCAGAAGCGCGCGAGGCGAGGAAAACGACAGGCCCGGCCAAGTCTTCCGGCACGCCCCAGCGCCCGGCCGGTATGCGCGCAAGGATGGCGTTATTGCGCTCCTCGTCGGCGCGCAGCGCCGCGGTATTGCTCGTGTCCATATAGCCGGGCGCGATGGCGTTCACGTTGATGCCCAGGTGCGCCCACTCGTTGGCCAGCGCCCGCGTGAGCCCCAGCACGCCGCTTTTGCTGGCCGTGTACGAAGGCACGCGCACGCCGCCCTGGAAGGACAGCATGGACGCAATGTTGATGATCTTGCCGCCGCCGCTGCCATTGCCGTCTTTCTGGGCGATGAAGCGCCTGGCCGCCGCCTGCGAAAGCAAGAAGACGGCGCGCAGATTGAGGTCCATCACGGCGTCCCAGTCCTGCTCGCTGAAGTCCAGCGCGGCCTGGCGCCGGATGATGCCGGCGTTGTTGACGAGGATGTCCACGCGCCCGTTCAGGCTCGCGGCCTGTTCGATCAGCGCGGCGGCATCGCGGCCATCGGCCAAGTCCGCGCGGATGTCGAGAAAGCGCCGGCCGATCGCTTGCAGCTGTTCGGCCAGGCCCTCGGGCTCCGAGCGGTTGAGCCCCACGATGTCGGCGCCGGCCTCGGCCAGGGCCAGCGCCATCGCGCGGCCCAGGCCGGTGTTGCAACCGCTGACGACGGCCGTGCGGCCCGCAAGCTGAAAGGACTGCTGCTCCATACTGCTCATGCTCCTCAGAATTTCACGTCAAGCCGCAAGGCCGTGTAGCGGAAGGCATCGCGTGCCGGCGTCCAGGTGGTCTGTGTCACATTGACGATGGGGTTAGGTGCCTTGGCGCTCCAGTTCCCCAGGCCGCTGAAACCGGTGTTGGCGTAGTGGCGATCGAACAGGTTGTTCACGTACAGGCCCAGCTGGTACTTGCCGTTCTTGGACTTCAAACCGGTGCCCACGTTGACGATGGTGATGGCCGGTGCGGCCAGGGTCGGGTCCTGGTTGATGTTGGTGAGGATGTCGGAGCGGCGGCGCAGCGTGGCGCTGAAGAAGGCGTTGAAAGGCATGTCGGAAATCGCCAGGTCGTAGCGGCCCGAGACGCCGTACTTGCGCTTGGGCGCGTTGGGCATCACGCCGCCGGTCACGTCCTGCGTGTTCTGGCCGCCGAAGGCCGGGTTGGCGCGGATGCACGAAGCGTTGAAGCCGCCGTTGGGCGAGCCGGCCACGTTGTAGCAAGGCGCATTGGCCCAGTCGGACACCTTGGCGGTCGTGTAGGCCGCGTCGATGTTGAGCATGAACTCGCGCGTGACCAGGGCCGCGATGTCCATCTCCACGCCGCTGGTCTGCACGCCGCCGATGCTGTTCAGGCGCGTCACGTAGGTCGTGGTGCCGGGCAGGTAGCCGCCCGAGTTCTGCTGGTAGTTCCTGAACTTGGTGTTGAAGGCGGCCAGGTTCACCGTCAGGCGGTTGTCGAGGAAGTTGCCCTTGAAGCCCAGCTCGCGATTGCGCGCCGTTTCCGAGGGCACGGGCTGCTGTGCAGCCGTGGCGGCGCTCAGGCCGCTGGTGATGTCGTAGGCCTGGCCCTTGTAGCCGGTCGAGGTCATCACATAGCCCATCAGGCCCGGTGTGATCTGCTTTTGCAGGCTCAGCTTGCCCGTCGTCGAACCTTCCCTGTTGCCCAGACTCGAGAAGTAGGAGCTTGTCATGAAGGGCGCCGGCGGCGGGTTGCTCAACGCCATCGTGTAGCCCGAGTTCTGGCGGTTGTAGCGCAGGCCGGCCACGGCCGTGTAGCCGGGCAGGAACTCCCAGCTCGCCTGGCCGTAGACGGCGGCGTTGCGGTTGTAGGTGGTGCCGACGTAGGCGATCGGCGTGCTCAGCGCAATGCCGTTGTAGCCGCGCACGAAGGTGCGGTCGATGTCATTGCTGGCCCACCACAGGCCCGCCACGTAGCGCAGCGCGCCGCTGTCGGGCGACGTCAAACGAAACTCCTGCGTGGTCGACTTGATCAGGTAGGTGCCGTACTGCGTGTAGCCGCCGTGCACGCCGGCCGGCTGGCCGTTGGCGAGCGGGAAGTACAGCAGGCTCTGCACATCGGTGAAGTCCTGGTCGCGGTAGTCGTTGGCGGTGTAGCGCTGCGCGGAAGTGATCGAACTCAGCGTCATGCCGTTGGGCGCGTAGTAGTTCACCTTCATGGCGCCGCCCTTCACCGTCGACTCGATGCCGGTCGGGTAGTCCATGCGCGTGTCGCGGTTGTCCGGCCCGGGTGTGATGCCGGCCAACAGCGTGCTCGCGGGCAAGGCGGCGATGTTGTTCAACAGCGCGCCCTGCAGCGGCGAAAAACTCGTCAGCACGAAGACGCAGCAGTCGTTGCGCGTCTTGTTGTAGCTCGGTGTGATCTCCACGTCGAACTGCTCGCTCGGGTGCCAGGCCAGCTTGAGCATGGCCGTCCTGCCCTTGCTGCCGTTGACCTTGTTGCCGGTGGACAGGTTGTTGATATTGCCGTCGTATTGGTTGGTGCTCGCCGCCACGCGCAGGCCCAGGTGCGGCGCGATCTCCCCGCTGATGGCGGCACGCAGGCGCGATTCGCCGTCGCTGGTGATCATGGCGCTGGCCTCGCCGGCCATGCTGCCGCTGATGGGCTTGGTCGTGATCAGCAGGGCGCCTGCAATCGCGCTCTTGCCGAACAGCGTGCTTTGCGGGCCCTTGAGGATTTCAACGCGCTGCACGTCGGCCAGATCCTTGAAGGCCTGGAACTGCATGCCCACGGGGATGTCGTCGATGATGACGGACACGTCGGATTCCACGCCGATGCCGATCGACGAAGTGCCGATGCCGCGCATATTGATGCCGTTGTTGGCCGGCGTGGTGCCGTAGGTGATCGACAGCGCGGGCGCCAGGTCGATCACGTCGTCGAGCGTGCGCACGTTGTTGCGCTCGAGCCGCTCGGAGGTGAAGACCGAGATCGCCTGCGGCACGTTCTCGAGCTTTTCCACACGCTTGTTGGCGGTGACTTCCACGCGTTCAAGCTGGGCCTTGTCGCTCGCCTGGGCCGGGGCCGCATCCTGCGCCTGGCCCGGCTGTGCAAACAGGGCCAGCATCGCGGCGGCGGCGATGGGAGTGATGCGGTTGCGTCTTTCTGCCTTGTTCATTCTTGTCTCCATGCTCTTATGGCTTTTGATTGATCACCGGTAGCGCAAGGTCCACCGGATCGTGATGGGTTCGGCCATCTGTGCGGCCTTTCGCTCGAACTGCAAATGAGTGCGTGCCGGCCCGCTGGTCGAGGCGCGCAGGGCCTCGGGCGGGGGCTCTTCGATGCGGCAGGCATCGAAGCCCTCGGTCTCGAATCGGCTGATTCGTCCTTGCGAGAAATCCACCGTCGATCTGTCGGCGCTGGTGTTCTCGATTGCGGTCGCGGAGAAGCAGCTGAACTCCAGGCTCAGCGACTTCACTTCCAGCGGCGCGGCCGCCGTCAGCACGTCGCGGCGCGCGATGAAGCCGGGGCCGAAGCGGTACTCGGTCTGAAGCGTCAGGCGCGTGTCCAGCCGTGACTGCGAATCGCCGATCAGATTGAGGCCCGGCTGGCTGTAGCTGAGCACCTGTTCGTCAGCGTCTCGCCCGACCTTCAAGCCCTGCGCAAACGACGTGGGCAGCAGCACGCTGCCGTCAGCCAGTTCCAAGCGGAAGATCAGCTGCGGATGGGTCGGGCCGCTGTCGGGTCGGCCTTCGATGAGCCGCGGCGAAAACGGAATCGGGTAGTAAGGCGCGTTGTCGTGCTGGCCCGTGCCGCCATCGATCAAGGGCAGCGCGAACACCAGGCCACGGTCGCGGCGCAGCGCGAGCGCACGGTCGAATTCGCCGCGTGCAAACCAGGTCAATGAAAGACCGGGCTGATGTTGTTCAAGCCAGGCGCCGAGGTCTTGCCGCGGCGAGGTGTCGGCCAAGCCGGCGTGCTCCCACAGCTCGCAAGTCGAAAGCAACTGGTGAATGAGCGAAAAGTTCTCGCCGAGCATGCGATGCGCGCCGCGATAGGCATCGGTGCAGCGGCCTTCGAACCAGAGGTTGACCGAGTGCAGCTTTTCGTCGAACCAGAAGTCGATGTACTTGGCCGCGGCGCGCACGCAGTGAGCGTAGGCATAAGCGCCCTGCTC
>FSVW01000316.1_pt1 | contig 10731 bp, 7 predicted proteins | sample 1637551 | NCBI WGS metagenome assembly FSVW01 (sample SAMEA3914814, study PRJEB12502) | metagenome | biome: forest; material: soil | place: USA | collected 2011-09-16 | depth 0.1 m | reverse complement strand
GGCCCGGCTGGCGGGCATCGACTCGCTGCTCGTGCCGCTCGATGCGGCGAAGACCTGGTTTCGCTACCACCAGCTGTTCGCCGATTTCTTGCGGGCCCGACTGGGCAAGCAGCGCGCGAAAGAGATCCATCGAGCCGCGGCACCGTGGTTGGCCGAGCAGGAGGACTGGTCCTTGGCCGTGGCCCACGCCTTGAGCGCGGGCGAGGTGCGGATGGCTGTCGGCTTCATCGAGAAGGCAGGCGGCTGGAAGCTGGTGTTGCACATGGGCATCCAGTACACCCGACGCCTGCTCGAGCACTTTGACGATCTGGCCCGGCGCAGCGAGCCGCAGCTGTTGCTTGTGCAGGCCTACCTCCACGCCAAGCTTGGGGATGAACTGCTGGCCTTCGAGATGCTCAGTCTGGTCAAGGCCGGTCTGTTGCGCGAGCCTTCTGCTTCGGCCGAGCACGACCTGATCGTGATCGAGGCCATGGTGCACAGCTATTTCGACCATCTGGATGTGTCGAGGTCCTGGCCGAAAACAGGAGCAGACGCCAACCGCTATCTGCCGGACGACCCGCTGGGCCAGGCGACGCTACTCTGTCTGAGCGCGGTCTCAGCCGTGGCCCTGGGACAAATGCCTGCGGCGATCGAGGCGGCGCGTGCTGCGCGCACGCGGATGCGCCTGGTGCGCAGTGCGCTAGGGGAAAACTTCTGCCTGCTGCACGAGAGCCAGGCGCTCAGCGTGATGGGGCACCTCGAGCAGGGGCGCTTGGTCGTCAGCGAGGCGATGGCCATGGCGGATGCGAACTTCGGCACGGACAGCTCCATGCTTGCGCTGGTCGGCTGCTTCAAGGCGCAACAGCTTTACTGGGAAGGTCGCTGGTCGGAAGCGCAGCCGCTGATCCAGTCGGTGCAGGACTCCTTGCTGCGGGTCGACGGCTGGCTCGATGTGTTCGCGATCATGGCCGAGGTGAACTGGCGCATCGCTGTGCGCCACGATGGCTGCAAGCCGGCGCTGGCGATCCTTGACGACACGGCCCTGCTGGCGCGCCGGCGCAACATGCCGCGGCTGGAGCGCATGGTGCGGGTCTGGCGCATCGACCTGCTGGCGCAATCGGGCATGGCGGCGCAGGCGCGCAAGGAGTTGAGCTCGACTTCGCTGGAGAGCGAGATGTCGGCGGCGTTCAGTGGAAACGTGCAGGCGGACTGGCGCTTCGTCGAAGCCTGCGCGCTGGCCAAGGCCCGCCTGCATCTGGCTGCCGGCCCGTCGACCTCGAACGCAGGCAAGGCCAAGCTGAAGCGCGCAGCCCGGACGCTGCAGGCGATGGGCCTGCTGTTGCCGGCCTGGCGGGTGAACATCATGAGCCTGCTGCTGGAGCGGCGCATGCAGGGTGACGGTGCCGGAGAAGGGGATGCTGAAAGCGCTCTGACACCTGTCCTGGAGCATGGATTGCATGGCTTCCTGATGGAACTCGGCCAGCAGGTGCTGCCCGTCGTGCAGCAACTGTCGGCGCCGCTGTCGTCGCAAGTTCGATCGGCCTTGCTCAAGGTCAGCGGACCCGGGCCGGTGCAGCAGTCGGCGCAATGCAGCGCGAAGGAACTGGAAGTGCTTGGCTTGCTGGTGGCCGGCCAGCCCAACAAGCTGATTGCGCGATCGATGGGCATCTCGGCGGAGACTGTGAAGTTCCATCTGAAGCATATCTACCGCAAGCTGGGCGTTGAGAGTCGCAGCGCTGCAGTGACAGTCGCCATTCGGCAGGGCTTGGTGCTCGATGGCGCGGTCCCGGTGACCGTACAGGATTGAGCGGCCTTCGGCGGATGTGTTTGCGCACCTGGCGAGGTGCGATGCGCGCAGCGCACGGTAACTGCAACGTCAACGGCAACGGCAACGGCAACGGCAACGGCAACAGGAGGGGAGTGTGTTGATGAAGAAGGATGACGAGGGGAGCCTCAATTGGCTAGGCCTGGCGACGATCTGGTTCGGCGGGATGGTCAGCGTGCCCTCGCTGTTCATCGGCAGTACCTTGATTGCCAGTCTGAGTTTTGGCGAAGTGATGCTCGCGGGAAGCCTCGGTTTCTGCATTGTTGCCACGTTCATGAGCTTGGAGAGCGTGGCCGCTGTCGAACAGCGCCTGAATACGGTCGAACTGGCTTCCAGCGCGTTCGGGCGCAAGGGCGCGAACTTCGTTCTCGGCCTCGCACTCGGGCTGTCCCTGCTGGGCTGGTTCGGTGTTCAGTCGGCGGTCGCCGGGGCCTCCTTTGCCCGGATCATGCAGATGTTCTTCGGGCTGTCGGTGCCTGCCTCGGTTTCGTCGCTGGTGCTTGGCTTGTTGATGATGCTGACGGCGGTGTTCGGGTTCAGGCATGTGAAGTGGCTGAACTTCTTCGGCGTGCCGTGCAAGATCGCGCTCCTGGTCTACGCGATGGTTGTCGCTTTCCAGAGCCACAGCTGGGCTCTGGTCGCCAACTACCGGCCTGACCCGGCCCGTCGCATCGACATGCTGACGGCGATAGGCTTGTGCATCGGCTTCTTCTCCGTCGGCGGCGTGGTCTCCCCGGACTACGCAAGGCATGCGCGGACGCGCACCGATGCCGTACTCGGTTCCGTGCTGGGGCTCGTCCCCTCGGCCATGGGCATGGCCGCCTGCGGTGCCATCCTGGCCGTGATCCAGCAGACCTACGACATCGTCGAGATCTACGCGAGGATGGGAATGCCCATCCTGGCACTGTCGGTGCTGATCGTCGCCGCATGGACGACCAACGTCATGAATGCTTACTCCTCCGGTCTCGCGCTGAACGGACTGCTGCACTGGCCACCACACCGGCGGCGCTTCGCGACACTGATCGCGGGTGTGCTCGGCTCCTTGCTGGCGGCCAGCGGCATCCTCGATCAGTTCACCAGTTTTCTTCTGCTTCTGACAGCCACCGTTCCGCCGGTGGCCGGCGTGATCGTCAGCGACTACTGGCTGGTGGGCAACAGGCCAGCCGCCGGCGGCGCCGATGCCAATAGCTGGCGGCTACCCGGCATCCTGGCCTGGCTGTGCGGCGTTGCAACCGTGCTGCTTCTCGGACATCCGATCCGATCAGTCGTCGGCATCGTTGTGGCAGCGTCCGTGTATTACGTGGCCACCCGGCTTGAACGACAGCGCGGCAGTGCCATGCCCCGGCGAAGGATGCGGTGAGGCAAAACGTCCATTCATCGTCGGGTGTCGGGACGACGCCGCGAGGGGGCAGGTTTTGAGCGAGTTTTGGCGGAAGGTTGCACGATTGACGCTATCGGCGGAACACGAATCTGTGCGTTGCAAGGCTACGGGAAGCTCCGATCTGACGGAGACCTGTTTGATCCCGAATGAGCCGCTCGCCTGCCAAGCGCCAAGGCTTCAGCCCAGCCGCATCGACAGCTCGACCTCGGCCGATACCGGCACGGTGAGATAGCCGCTGGCCGGCGAGCGCACGCGCGCAAGGTATTCGGGGCAGTGGTCGGCGTTGTCGGCAATGATCAGCGCGCCGGCCTGCAGGCGGCTTTCGACCAGGCTCAAGATCTCGGGGTAGAGCGCCTTGGCACCGTCCAGCAGCAGCAGGTCGATGCGAGCCGGCAGGCCGGTGGCCAGCGTCTGCAACGCGTCGCCTTCGCGAATCTCGACCAAGTCGGCCACACCACCTTCCGCCAGGTGCTGGCGCGCCCGCGCGACCTTGGACGACTCGAACTCGGTGGTGATCATCGCGCCGCCGCCGTTGTCGCGCAACGCGGCGGCCAGGTGCAGCGTGGAGATGCCGAACGAGGTGCCGAATTCGACGATGCTGCTGGCGCGGCTGCTGCGGGCCAGCATGTACAGCAGCGCGCCGGTCTCGCGCGAAACCGGCAGCGGCTGGTCCTTCAGCCTGCTGTAGAGCGCGAGGTAGTCGGTCCGGCTGCGCAGCAGGCGCAGTTGCTCCTGTTCGGGCACGTCGGCGAATGCTTCGAGCAGCGTCGCGCTTGCGGCGGCGGCTTCGTCGAACAGGCGGTCCAGCAGGGGCGCCAGCGGCGCGGAGGTCAATGTGCTCATGGGTTTCATTCGTCAAAAAAGCGAGTGAGGGAATAATATGAAGGAACATTCATATTTGCCATTCGCGTTCCGAAGCCACCGACATGACCACCCGCCCCAGCACCCCCATCTCCTCGCGCAGACGGCCCAAGCAGGCCCGCTCGAACGACCTGGTCGCCGCCATCCTCGAAGCAGCCCTTCAGGTTTTGGCCAAGGAAGGCGCGCACCGCTTCACCACCACGCGCGTGGCCGAGCGCGCCGGCGTCAGCGTCGGCTCGGTCTATCAATACTTCCCGAACAAGGCCTCGATCCTCTTCCGCCTGCAGAGCGACGAATGGCGGCAGACCACCGGGATGCTCGTCCGCATCCTCGAAGACGCGAGCATGCCGCCGCTGGACCGGCTGCGTGCACTGGTCCATGCCTTCATCCGCTCGGAATGCGAGGAGGCCGAGGTGCGCACCGCCTTGGCCGCCGCCGCGCCGCTCTACCGCGAGGCCCCGGAGGCTTACGAGGTCCGCGCCTCCGGCGATCGCACGGTGCAGCGCTTCATGGCAGAGGCGCTGCCCAATGCCTCGAAAGCCAAGCGCGCACTGGCGGCCGAACTGATCACCACCACGCTGGGCGCGGTCGGCAAGGAGTTCTCCGAAACGCCGCGCACGCCCAGAGAGATCAAGGCCTACGCCAACGCCATGGCCGACATGTTCTGTGCCTACATCGGCACGCTCTGAATGCGCCCGGTCCGCAAGCAGTCGTCAGCCTGATCACCGAGCGCGCCAGCCCGCAACGGGTCGGCACGGCCCTTCTTGAGCGTCCCGGGCTGTTTGGCAACTGGACCACCGGACAATGCTCGTTAAAGTGTGGGGGTAGACACGCGTTCCTAAAACTGCTCATGCACCGCGACAAGTGGAGTCCGGAGCGAGAGCCCGTGCAGCGAGTCCGCGACCGACCCCGCCTGGAAGAACGAGAGGCAGCCCTGATGAGCGCCGATGCAGCCGTCCACTTCGCCACCGGCCGATGCCCCTGCAGGCCGCTGACGCCTGCGTGCTCGGTCGCGAGGTTTGGCCGGCAGGCGAATGGCTTGCCTGCGTGCCGGCATAAATGCCTGGACCAGCGGTCTCCATGGCGATAGCCCGGAATCTCGCGGGACGCTGCAAGCGCGCGCTGGCCGGGATTGCCGCGGCATGGGTACTGGCGGTTGCCGCCCATGCCCAGGCGCCGGTTTCGGAGGAGGCCGTCGAGGCGGCCTATCTGCACAAGTTTCCGGGCTTCGTGGAATGGCCGGCCGACGCGTTCAAGGCGCCGGGTTCGCCGATCATCATCGGGCTCGTCGGCGCTCCGACGGTGCTTGATGAGTTGACGAAGTTGGCGCGCGGGCGGCTGGTCCTGAATCGCGCGGTCGAAGCGCGGGCCGTCGACCCGAAGGACCTGCCGCCAGACCTCCACGTCCTGTTCATCGGCAAGGGCGCTACCGGCGATGTCAGGAAGCTGATCGACGCCGCGCGGCGCGCGCACGTGCTGGTCGTGACCGACATTCCCGAAGGGTTGAGCGCCGGCGGCGTGCTCGGCTTCGTGCGCATCGAGGGGCGCCTGCGTTTCGAAGCCTCCGTCCCTGCGGCGAATCGGGCCGGCCTCAAGCTGAGTTCGAAGCTGTTGAGCGTGGCCTCTAAGGTCGTCGAGGAGACGCCATGAAACTCGACACCCTGCGATCCCAGCTGACCAAGACCTTCATGCTGACGACGCTGATCGCGCTGGCCTTGAACGCCGGCCTGATCCTCGCCTACGAATTCGACCGCTACCGAAGCCAGGCCGTCGAGGAGTTGCACACCCAGGAAATCATCCTCGCCAGGGCGCTGGTGCCGTCCCTCGTGTTCAACGACCCTGAAGCGGCGAACCAGCAGCTGTCTTCGCTCTCGGAGCGCCGCGACGTGCTCGTCGCGGAGGTCTTCAGCGCCAACGGGCGCCCGTTTGCGCGCTACCAGGTGGACGATGCGAACGAAGTCCCGGGGCGGAATCCGCTGCCGGCGCCAGGCTCGCGCTTCGATGGCGGCGACCTCGAGCTTTCCTATGACATCGATCACGACGGTGAACGGGTCGGCACTCTGTACCTGCGCGCGCACCATGACGTGCTTCATCGCATCGGCAGCTACGCTGCCATCCAGACGCTGGGCATGGCCGTTTCGCTCGGCCTGGCCCTACTGATCTTCGGTCGGGCCCAGGGCAGGATCACGGCGCCGATCGCGCGGGTGGCCCAGGTCGCGCAGGACGTCATCACCCGGCGCGATTGGCGCCTGCGGGCGCCTACGGCCGGAACGCGCGAGATCGCCGATCTGGTCGCTGCCTTCAACGGCATGCTCGCCGAAATGGAAGCCAACGCCGCGGAGCTGGGCCATGAGGTCGGCGAGCGCAAGCGAGCGGAAGAAGACCTGCGCGCGGCGGACCGCCGCAAGGACGAATTCCTCGCAACGCTTGCCCACGAGATCCGCAATCCTCTCGCGCCGATGATGAACGCGCTGACCCTGCTGCGGCGCGAAGGCGTGGCGCCGCCGGTGCGCGACAGGGCACTGGGCATCCTTGACCGCCAACTGCGCCACGTCGTGCGCCTGATCGACGACTTGCTGGATGTCTCCCGGATCACGACCGGCAAACTGTCGTTGCAGATGTCGCATGTGGACCTCCACCAGGTGTTGCGTTCGGCCCTGGAGCTGATCGAACCGACGGCGCGTGCGCGCCAGCTGCATCTCGAAGCGTCGATTCCCGGCGGCACCTGCTGGTTGGTGGGGGACTCGGCCCGCTTGCTGCAGGTGTTCTCGAATCTCCTCACCAATGCCTGCCGGTACACGCCCGAAGGTGGCCGGATCGACGTGCGGATGGAAAGCAACGGGCATGAAGCCCGTGTCGACGTCTGCGACACCGGCGTCGGCATCGAGCCCGCGCTGCAGGAGCGCGTTTTCGAACTGTTCGAGCAGGGCGACAAGAGCCTGGAGCGCGGCAACACGGGCCTCGGCATCGGCCTGACGCTGGCGCGCCAGCTCGTGCTGCTGCATGGCGGCTCGATCGGCGTTGCCAGCGAGGGCATCGGCCGCGGCTCCACGTTCACGGTGCGCCTGCCGATTGCCGGCGGTTCGCCTCTGCAAGTGCCGGCGCCAGTGCGTGCGGGCGCGCCCGCACGGATGAGCAGGCTGCGCGTGTTGCTGGCGGACGACAACGTCGATTTCGCAATGAGCCTGCAGGCTGCGCTGGAGCTCACGGGCATGCGCGTGCGAACGGTTGCCGATGGCCAGGCCGCGCTCTTGCTCGCCCGCGCCGAGCCGCCCGATGTCGCGATCCTGGACATCGGCATGCCGGGCCTCAATGGCTATGAGCTGGCGCGTGCGCTGCGTGGCGATCCGGGCACCGCAGGGATTGCTCTCTTTGCGGTCAGCGGCTGGGGCCAGGCCAGCGACAAGGAACTGGCCGACCGGGCAGGCTTCGACCGGCATTTCGTCAAACCCGTACCGCCGGAAATACTGATCGACGCGATCGCCGACGAGATCGCGTCGAAGTCGTCCTCCACATCCGGAGCCCAAGATGGAAGCTGAAACAAACATGGGTCGACATCCTCGAGCGAATGGCCGGATCCGGAAGCTCGGCGTTGCGGGTGTAGCGCTGTGCGGCGCCTTCGGCATTGCAATCGCCAGCGAAACGCCGCCGGGCTACCAGGCCGAGGAACTGGGCGATCTCAGCCTGGAGGAACTCGGGCGCATCCCGGTCACCTCGGTCACCGGCCGGCCGCAGTCCGTGCAGGACGCCGCCGCGTCGATCTTCGTGATTACCGCCGAGGACATCAGGCGCTCCGCCGCCACGAGCCTGCCCGAAGCCTTGCGCCTTGCGCCCAACCTGCAGGTCGCGCGCATCAATGCCAACCAGTACGCGATCAGCGCACGCGGCTTCAACAACGCGATCGGCAACAAGCTGCTGGTCATGGTCGATGGCCGCACTGTCTATTCGCCGCTGTTCTCGGGCGTGTTCTGGGACGCCCAGCAGGTGATGCTGGCGGATGTCGAGCGGATCGAGGTCATCAGCGGCGCGGGTGCCACGCTGTGGGGCGCGAACGCGGTCAACGGCGTCATCAACGTCATCACGCGAAGCGCGCAGGACACGCAGGGCATGCTCGTTTCCGGGCATGCGGGCGCGACCGGCAACGAGGCCTCGGTGCGCTGGGGCAAGACATTCGCGGGCGGTGCCTGGCGGGTCTATGCGACTCAGCTCGATCGAAGCTCGACCAGGCTGCCTTCGGGCCAGCCGGTCGACGATCACCAGGATCGCCAGCAGATCGGCTTCCGCTCGGATTGGCGTCATCAATCGGATGCGATGACGGTGCAGGGCGATCTCTACAAAGCCGGCGGGGACGCGCAGACCACGACCTCCGCCAAGCTCTCGGGCGGGAATGTGTTGGCGCGCTGGCGCCATGACCTGGCCGATGGTTCGAACTGGCAGTTGCAGGGCTGGTTCGACCATGCGAGCCGCGATGACGCCATCGAGTTCCGCGACCGGGCGCGAACCTTCGACCTGCAGTTCAACCACGTGCCGTCGTTCGGAAAGGATCATCAGTTCATCTGGGGGTTCGGCTACCGCCGGGCGACCGATGCGACCGAGCCGACGCCGCTGGTTGCATTCATCCCGGGGACGCGCGTGTTGCAGTGGAGCAATGTCTTCGTGCAGGAGGAATACCGCGCGACAGAGCGGCTGCGGCTGACCGCCGGTGCCAAGGTGGAGACCAACGCCTATACCGGCGCCGAATTCCTGCCGACGCTGCGGGCCACCTATGACGTCGGCGCGCTGGGCTCGCTCTGGGGCTCGGCGTCAAGGGCCGTGCGCGCGCCTGCCCGGCTGGACCGCGATTTCTACCTGCCGGCCAAGCCGCCCTATCTGATCGAAGGCGGGCCGGATTTCCAGGCCGAGATCGCCAACGTCTTCGAGCTCGGACTGCGAGGGCAACAGGCTTCGGGCTTCGGCTACTCAGTGACCCTGTTCCATGACCAGTACAGGAGATTGCGTGCGGGCAGAGCCGCGCCGACCACCATCGACAACCTCGCCGGGGGCGATGTCTCGGGTGTCGAGGCCTGGGGCAATGTGGACCTCGCACGGGCCTGGCGCCTGTCGGTCGGCTGGACGGGGCTTCACGAATCCCTGGATGCCTCGCCTCTGGCCGGTGCCGGCTCGGTGGAGAACCTGGGCAACGATCCGCGCCAGCAATGGTCTGTCCGATCGATGTGGCGAGTGAGCGGCACTGTCGATCTCGATGTCACGGTGCGGCGTGTGGCGGCGCTGCCGGCTCCCGCGGTGCCAGCCTATACCGCCGCGGATCTGCGCCTTGCCTGGCAATGGCGACCCGATCTGAGCGTGAGCCTGCTCGGCCGGGATCTTGGACGCAGGCATGTCGAATTCGATCCCTCCAGCTCGAGCCGGTTCGGCCCGACGGCGTTCGCCAAACTGGACTGGTCGCCCCGCTGATTCGGATCGGGAAGCCGCTCCGGAGCCGCCTGCCCGGCTGCGGGCCGGGCTAGGACTGTTCCCCTGTACCGCCTTGCTGCACAGGCGAATGCCCGAGCCAAAGGGCAATCACGGCGCGCCGCACGCCAGATTGCAGCAGGTCCATGGCCATGGTGTGCCTCAAACGGTGAACGGTTACGCGTTTTTGACGCAGCGAGGGGCAAACGCTCGACGCTGTCTGCCGATGCTTGTTCAGCAAATACTGCACGCCATGCACGCTCAAGCGTTCGCCCTTGGCGCTGGGAAACAGGATTTGCCCAGCTCCGCGCTGATGCTCCCGCAACCAGGCTGCCAGGACGGTCCGCGTCGGCTTGGCGAGCGGGGTACAGCGCTCCTTGCGTCCCTTGCCGATCACCCGCAGGTGCCCTCCCGCACCGAGGACGAGATCCTCGCGCTTGAGTCCGGTCATCTCTGATAGACGCAGACCCGTCTGCACAGCCACCAAGAGAAAGGCATGGTCGCGCCGACCAAACCAAGTACTGCGATCCGGTGCGGCGAGCAAGGCGTCAATCTCAGTTCGTTCAAGAAAGGGGACCAGGGTCCGCGTAAAGCGCTTGCTGGGAATGGCCAGCACTCGCTGAATTTGCGCGGAGCGCGCCGGCTCTTCGAAGGCGGCGAAGCGGAAGAACGAGTGAATCGCGGTGAGTCGCAAATTGCGGCTGCGAACGCTCACGCCTTGATGCTTCTCCAAGTCGTCCAGGAACTTCACGATCAATGCGGCATCGATCTCCTCGAAGGACAACTGCGAGGGCGGTTTACCAAGCTGCTTCTGGGCGAACTTCAGGAACTGGCGGAAGGTATCGCGATAGGACGAAATGGTATGTGGACTGGCCTGACGCTGCAGCATCAGGCGCTGCGTGAAGAAACGCTCCAGCAGGGGAGCGAAGCTGGCAGTCTTGTTCATTGCCGGCCCTCCCAGCAGCCCTCAAGCCGACGCATGGCTTCACGCATCAACTCGGGGGATCCGCTCAAATACCACTGTGTGTCGGCGACGTGCACATGACCGAGATAGGTGCTCAGCACGGGCAAGAGGCGCTCGGGGTCCTGATCGGTTTGATACCAGCGCACAAGCGTGGCCGTCGCGAAGCGATGCCTCATGTCGTGCAGACGAGGTCCGTGACTGTCGGTTGGACCACGCAGACCAACCTGCCGAGACAGGATGTAGAAGGTTCGGTGCACGTCTCCGACATCC
>FSVW01001119.1_pt1 | contig 10774 bp, 11 predicted proteins | sample 1637551 | NCBI WGS metagenome assembly FSVW01 (sample SAMEA3914814, study PRJEB12502) | metagenome | biome: forest; material: soil | place: USA | collected 2011-09-16 | depth 0.1 m | reverse complement strand
TTGTACAGGCGCGACTTGGTCGGGTCGCCGTCCATCTTCTCGCGCCAGCGTGAGCGGAAGGCCTTGCGTGCGGCCTCGTCCATCGGGAACTCGCGGCCCGGCAGCAATCGCACGGCCGGCACGGGGTAGAGGCTGCGCTGGCTGTCCGGATCGAAGGTGCGGATCGAATCGACCTCGTCGCCGAACAGGTCCACGCGGTAGGGCACGAGCGAGCCCATCGGGAAGAGATCGATCAGGCCGCCGCGCACCGCGTACTCGCCGGGCGAGACGACCTGGCTCACGTGCGAGTAGCCGCCCAGGGTCAGCTGGCGCTTGAGGCTGGCCTCGTCGAGCTTCTGCTTCTGCTTGAAGTTGAAGGTGGTGGCGGCCAGGAAGCTCGTCGGCGCCAGCCGCGTGAGCGCCGTGGTGGCGGGCAGCAGCACCACGTCCACCTCGCGCTCGGCCATTGGCTTGCCCTGGCCCTGCAGCAGCATCCACAAGGTGGCCAGGCGCTCCGAGATCAGGTCCTGGTGCGGGCTGAAGGTGTCGTAGGGCAGGGTCTCCCAGTCGGGGAAGACGGCCACGCGCAGCTCCGGCGCAAAGACCTTGAGCTCGGCCTCCAGGCGCTGGGTGTCGCCGGGCTCGGCGGTGACGATGGCGGTCAGGCGCCCGGCCTGGGCCTGGGATGAGGCAAAACGGGCCAGCAGCAGCGCATCGGCGGAGCCGGTGGGACGGGGCTGGTGGAACTTCTTGCCAGGGGCGATCAGGGGCAGTTGCATGGGTACAAATAAGCACAGCCCCGGGAAGGGGCTTGGGAAGATTGTAGGGATGGCCGCCGTGGCATGCTTGCCTTCACTTTGGAGACATCACGATGACGTTGCACGTGGGCATCTATCTGTTCGACGAGGTCGAGGTGCTCGACTTCGCGGGGCCCTTCGAGGTGTTCTCGACGGCGTCGCGCATGGCCGGGCGGGAAGGCCAGGAGCCGCCCTTTGCCGTCTCGACGCTCGCTGCCGGCACCCAGCCTGTGCTTGCCCGCGCGGGCTTGCAGGTGAAGGCCCAGCACACGCTGGCCGCGCATCCGCCGCTGGACGTGCTGATCGTCCCCGGCGGCGTGGTCACGGCCGAGCTGAGCCGCGAGGGATTCTCTGATTGGCTGATGGGCCAGAGCCTGCAGCTCAAGCTGCTGGCCTCGGTCTGCACGGGCGCCTTTCTGCTGGAGCGGGCGGGCCTGCTCAACGAGCGGCAGGCCATCACGCACTGGGAAGACGTGGAGGCGCTGCGCGCGGCTTCGCAGGCTTCGGGCTCGATGGTGGAGGTGCTCACGGGCCGGCGCTGGGTGGAGGCCAAGCCCTGGGTGCACCACGGCGGCAAGTGCAGGCTCTTCACCTCGGCGGGCATCTCGGCAGGCATCGACCTGGCCCTGCATCTGGTGGCCGAACTGGCCTCGGTGGAGCTGGCGCTGCGCACGGCCCGGCAGATGGACTACGACTGGCGCGGTGCTGCCGGCGAAATGATCCAGGCCGCCCAGGGGCGCTGATTGCAGGCTGTTCCGCCCGATCTGCAGCCTGTCGCACGCTGCGTGAGGCGGCCTCCCGGCCTGCCTATATTGGCTGCTTCAACGCCCATGGAGCCCTCCTCATCATGAAGCTCAAGCCCCTGATCGCCACCCTCATCTGCACCAGCGCCCTGCTTGCCGCCAAGGCGCAGGCCGAAGGCTTCAACGCCGGCCTCGACATCCAGGACAAGGTCACCGTGGCCGATCTGGGCCTGCCGGCCTACCCGGGCGCGGTGCCGCAGTCGGACAGCAAGGAAGAGAAGTCCGGCGTCGGCCTGAGCCTGTGGGGCGGCAGCTTCGGCATCAAGCTGCAGGTGCTCAAGTTCCGCAGCGCCGACAGCGTGGACAAGGTCTCGGTCTTCTACCGCGATGCGCTCTCGCAGTACGGCAAGGTGCTCGACTGCAGCGTTCGCACCGGCGAGGACGAGGCCAGGGAGGCTTCCGACAAGAAGGAGAAGAAGAGCCTGCGCCTGCGCTGCAGCAAGGAGGACGCCGGGGCCGGCAAGCTGGTCTTCAAGGTCGGCACCGATGACAAGCATTTCCGCATGGTCAGCATTCAGCGCGAGTCCGATGGCACGCATTTCCAGCTGATCAATCTTTCGGTGAACGGCACCGACTGAGGCACGCTGGCGGCGGAGGCCGCGGGGATCAAGCCAATCGGTCCATGAAAAAAGGGCACGGCTTGCGGCCGTGCCCTTTGCGAACCGCAGGTGTCTGCGATTACCAGCCGATCTCCTGCAGCAGGATGTAGGTCAGGTCGTTCGGCGGAATCACCTTTTGCGTCAGGTCGCCGTTGATCGCCGGCTCCATCAGCAGATTGCGCGTGGCGCTGGTGTCGAAGTGCGAGACCGACGAGCCGCTCTGGAACGGGTTCGGCGCGAACAGCTTGACGCGGTTCAAGGAGTCGGCACCGGCCAGGTTGGTACCGAACAGGCCGAGCGTGCCGACGATGCCCGAACTGCTGCGCGAGCGCGTGGACAGCTTGGCCAGCAGGGCGTTGCCATCGTCAAGGCTGATGCGAACCGTCGGGATGGTGACGCTCGGGTCGGTGCCGCTCATGCCCGCCGGTGCGCCGGCTGCGTTGTCGGCAACCAGTACGCCGATGGCGCCTGCATCCTGCGCGTTCTTGGCCTTGATCACGAAGCTGCAGACACCGCGGCTGAGCAAGGCGATATTGCCCTTGATCGCCTTGGCGTTGTTGCCGGTGATCGGATCGCAAGCCAGGCCGAGCCCGTTGGCTGCACTGTCGGCCGCGGTCGTGCCCATCACGGGCATCACGGTACCGACCAGCGCGGGGTTGCTCACGCGGGCGCCGAAGTCGGCTTCGCCCACCAGGTGCACGCCTGCCGTGGCGCCAGCGGCGGAGCCGGTGATGCCCAGGCCCGCCGTGCCGACCTGCAGCACCTGCGGCGCTGCGGCCGTGACCATCGGACCGTTCCAGACCAGCTTGTCCACGCTGATGGCCGAAGCCTTGCGTTCTGCGTTGGTCATGTCCTTCCAGGCCTTGCCGGTGACCGTGTCGAACAGGAAGTGGTCCCAGACCGAGGGGAAGGACGAGCTGAAGGCGCCCGTGCTGCCGTTGGTCGAGGTCGCGAAGCCGAGGCCATGCCCCATCTCGTGCAGCAGCACTTCGACGAAGTCGGTGTTGGCGCCGTGGTTGCCGTCCAGACCCAGGTAGAAGAAGGTGCCGTCAAAGCATCCGGTCGAGCCCAGGTTGGCGCTGAAGTTGGCGTTGATCTGGGCGGTGGGCGTTGCCTTCAGGTCCACGCCGGCCAGCTTGTTGGCCAGGGCGTAGGGGTACCAGGTTCCCGTCTTGGGAAAACTGGCGTTGTCGCGGAAGTTCGTGGTGGAGCCCGCGCTGCCCAGGGTGGCGGTGGTCGCCGTGCACGCCAGGTTGGTGAACTGCGCGTCGATGTTGATCGTCACGCTCGAGGTCAGCGTGGCGCCCCACAGATTGGCCGCATAGGTGAAGGCGATCAGCCGTTGCTGGCCCAGCGTCGTGCCGGTGTTGCCGCCCACAGGCGTGGCGGGCGTCGCGTCGTTGAAACCGACGCCGGCGGCGTTCTTGTTGGTGATGACGATGGTCGCGGCTGCATGGGCCTGCGTTGCGGCCAGCGTGCCACCCAGAACGAGGGAGGCGAGCAGCGCCTGGCGAAGTGCTGTCTTATTTGTCTTCATAGCGGTGCTCCTGTGCCTTGGGCGTGGCGGACTGGGCATTCTTGATGGCGGCATCCGCGGCATCCTTGCCTTGGATGCACTGCATGTTCACGCTGCCGTCAGCGGCACGCGTGGCGACGGAATAGACGTAGCTCGATTCGTCGGTTTCGATGCTGACCGTGCCGTCGGGATAGCGGACTTCCTTGGGCGCAGCCTTGGTGGCGGCGCGGCCGGCCTTGCTGGTCTTCAGCACAGCGTCGGCGGCGTCCAGGGCGGCCGCTTCTTCAGCGGTGAGCGCGCGCACCTTGCCCGTCACCGGGTCTTTGGCGACGCGCATGCCGGATTCCTGGGCCGAGGCCAGCGGGGAGAGCGTGAGGGCAGCGATGGCGGCGAGCGCCACGCATCCGATGCGGAGCGCTTGTGCGCCCTCCGCAGCGTTTGTCTTGATGATCTTGTGCATGAGGATTCCTCTGTGCAGTGAATGCAGACTCGAACAGTGCAGCGGCTTGGCTGGCAGGCCGCCGCGACGTGCGCGCAACTCAGCGCTGCTCGCGAGCAGCCTGGCGACGGCGAACGCAGGCGATACCGGCGAGGCCGGCCGCCAGCATGAGCATGCTGGTGGGCTCGGGCACGGCGCTGACGCTGACGTCATCGATGGCGGCGTAGTTGCCGGTGTCGAAGGTGGCGACGTACTCGAACGCGATGCGGCCGCTTGCGGCTGCGGGCGTGGCAAAGCTGAAGCTGGTCCAGCCGCCGATCGGCGCCGTCAGCGTGCCGATCAGGCTGAAACCGCCCGTGCTGCTGCCGCTGCCGCTGCTGAAGTACACATTGATGGTGTCAACGTAGCCCAGATCCGGCGCTGCGCTGGCGAAAAAGCTCACCGAGGCCGCGTTGCCGCCAAAGCTGATCTCGGGGCTGATCAGCCAGTTCGAGATCGCACCCGTGCCGTTGGTGGCACTGAGAAAGTTGGCCGCCACATAGGAGCTTGTATCGCCACTGTGTGCCGCGAGGTTCTCGGGCGTGCCCTGGAACCAGGACTGGCCCACCGGCGTGCTGTTGTTGGTCAGGAGCCAGCCAGATGTGGACAGATTGTCGAATCCCTGGCTGTAGAGCGTGTCCGCCATGGCCGACGAGGCCAGGGCAAGGCCGGCGAGGCCCAGTAAAAGTCGCTTGCTGAATTTCATGACTTCCTTCTTTCTTGTAGACGGAATGGGCCGCTTTTGATCGCCAACAGGCTCGCCAGCGTCCCGGAGCGTCACTTCGGTTTCTCGATAGAGATACCGAGGCGCCTACGCAATGTAAAAATTTTTTGCTATGCGTTGAGACAGGTAAACGCGATATACCCCTTATTTGAGGGGGTGACTGGGTCCGCGGCAGGGTGCGCGGACGCCGTCCTCAGGCCGATGCCCGGCCCGCAGCTCGAACGGGGATGTGCCGGCGCGACAGGGGCGCCGCCGCGCGAGCGCGCAGCTGCCCGCAGCCGCCTTCCACATCCTGCCCGGCCGAATCGCGCAGCTTGGTCAGCACGCCGCGCTGGTGCAGCGCTTGCGCGATCTCGCGGGCGCGCTCCCATGAAGGCCGCTTGAAGGCCAGGTCGGGGATGGTGTTGTACGGAATCATGTTGAGCACGCCGTACTTGCCCTTGAGCAGTTCGACGATGCCGTCCATCTCGTCCTCGCCGTCGTTCACGCCCTCGATCAGCGTCCACTGGTACTGGACTGGATAGCCGCTGAGCCGCGCGTACGCCTCGCCCGCGCTGACGATTTCTCGTGGGCTGAGGCGTGGCGCGCGCGGCAGCAGTTGTTCGCGCAGCGCCGGCTTGCTGGTGTGCAGCGAGAGCGCCAGCGCAGGCTTGACGGGGCCTTGCGGCAGCCGCTCGAACACGCGCGGATCGCCCACCGTGGAGAACACCAGGTTCTTGTGGCCGATATTGCCTTCGATACCCAGCAGCTCGATCGCTTCCATCACGTTCTCGAGGTTGTGCGCCGGCTCGCCCATGCCCATGAACACGACCTTGTTGACGACCGCGCGCCGCCGCCGCGCCAGCACCACCTGGGCCACGATCTCGGCGCTCGTCACCTGGCGGATCAGGCCTTCGCGGCCGGTCATGCAGAACTGGCAGCCGACGGCGCAGCCGACCTGGCTCGACACGCAGACACCGCCGGTTTTTTCGCGCCCGGGGAGGATCACGCTCTCCACGGTCTGGCCGTCACCTAACGCGACGAGCAAGCGCATGGAGCCGTCCTCGGCCGGGTGTTCGGAACGCACCCGCGCGAGGGCATCGAGCTCGGCGTCCAGCGCCGGCAGCGCCTCGCGCAAGGCCAGCGGCAGGAAGTTCTCGGGCCGGCGCTTGCCCGCGTCATGCGGCCTGGCCTGCACCCAGTCGCGCAGGATGCGGCCCTCGTGCTTGGGCAGGGCGCCCAGCCTGCGCAGGCGCGCGCGGAATTCAATCAGTTGCATGGTTCCTAGAATACCGCCATGGATTCATATGCAATCGGCCAGCGACCCCGCTGCTTCGCGCTGGTGCCGGCCGCAGGCATCGGCGCCCGCTCTGGCGCCACCGGCCCCAAGCAATACGTACCGCTGGCCGGCCGTCCGATGATGGCCCACACCCTGGCTGCGTTGGCCGCGGTCACGCGCATCGAAACCACGCTGGTCGTGCTCTCGCCCGAGGATGATCAGTTCGAGACCGCCGTGCCTGGCTTTGCCGGCTGGATCGCCCGCTGCGGCGGCGCCAGCCGCGCCGAGACGGTCGCTAACGGCCTGAATGAGCTGACAGCGCGCGGTGCCCAGCCGCATGATTGGGTGCTGGTGCACGACGCTGCGCGCTGTCTGGTGCGGCCCGAGTGGATCGACCAGCTGATCGACGCCTGCGCGGATGACGAGGTCGGCGGCCTGCTCGCCTTCCCGCTGCCCGACACACTCAAGCAGAGCCGCGATGGCCGTGTGTCGGGCACCGTGGATCGTGCCGGCAAATGGGCCGCGCAAACCCCGCAGATGTTTCGCCTCGGCCTGTTGCGGCCCGCGCTTGCCGCGATCGGCGCGGCGGCCACCGATGAGGCCAGTGCCGTCGAGGCCCTGGGGCATTCGCCGCTGCTCGTCGAGGCGCCGATGGAGAATTTCAAAGTCACCTGGCCGGCGGACTTCGCATTGGCCGAACGTTTGTTGAGGAGCAGAACATGACCGTAGAAACCGATGCCGACATCGCCGGCCTGCAGGCCGCAGGCGCCGTGGTCTCCAGCGTGCTCAAGCGCATGCTCGATGCCATCCAGCCCGGCATGACGACGCTGGAGCTCGACCAGATGGGCGCGCAGTGGCTGCATGAGGCAGGCGCCAAGTCGGCGCCGGCCACGAGCTACGGCTTCCCGGGCGCCACCTGCATCAGCATCAACGAGGAAGCCGCGCACGGCATCCCCGGCGCGCGCGTGATCCGCAAGGGTGACGTGGTGAACGTCGACGTGTCCGCCGAACTGGGAGCTTACTTCGCCGACACCGGCGGCACGCGCATCGTGCCGCCGACCACGCCGACCAAGACGCAGCTGGTCTTCGCCGCCCGCTACGCGCTGGAGCAGGCGCTCAAGGAAGTGCGCCACGGCGCCAAGCTCAACCGCATCGGCCACGCCATCGAGCGCGTCGCCCGCGCCCATCGCTTCAAGATCATCGAGAACCTGTGCAGCCACGGCGTCGGCCGCTCCCTGCACGAGGAACCCAAGTACATACCCGGTTACTTCGACGCAGCCGACACCCGGGTGCTGACCGAAGGCATGGTCATCACCATCGAGCCTTTCCTGTCGACCAAGAGCACGCAGGTGGATGAAGGCGCCGATGGCTGGACGCTCTCGGGCGTCAAGGGCAATCTTTCGGCCCAGTTCGAGCACACCCTGATCGTCACGCGCGGCGCGCCGCTGGTCGTGACCCGGCACTGAGCAAAGCCATGACGACCCTTCGCATTGGAGAGGGCTGGGACACCCACCAGCTCGTCACCGGCCGCCCGCTGATCCTCGGCGGCGTGAGCATCCCGCACACGCACGGCCTGCTCGGGCATTCGGACGCCGACGCGCTGGCGCACGCGATCACCGATGCGCTGCTGGGCGCCGCCGCGCTGGGCGATATCGGCAAGCTCTTCCCCGATACCGCGGCCGAGTTCAAGGGCGCTGATTCGATGGTGCTGCTGGCCGAGGCTTACCGCGTGGTGGGCGAAGCCGGCTGGAAGATCGTCAACATCGACTCGACCATCATCGCGCAGGCCCCCAAGATGGCGCCGCACATCCTCGCGATGCGTGCGCGGCTGGCCGAGGTGCTGGGCATCGACGTCGGCCAGATCAACGTCAAGGCCAAGACGGCCGAGAAGATGGGGCCGGTGGGCGAGGGCAGGGCGATCGAGGCGCGGGCGGTTTGTTTGCTGGTGGCCTGGCGCTGACGTTCAGCGAAGTGCATTGTTCAAATGACCCTCGTATTGGCCGCGTATTCAGCCAATAGCCTTCGAGCTGAGTTTGTCCGCATGGATTTTGTAATCGAGTGAACCAAGGCGATGAGTGGCACTGAGAGAACCAGAATGGCGAGAATCCGATCCTTTGTTCCATCGGACTGCCAGCTCGCGAGGATCAAAGGCGAAAACAAGAGGTAGAAGATCAGCGCGATTGCACCCAAGCCAATGAGGACGCTGCTCGACTCTTCTTCGACGAATACCTGTCCCGTTCGCAGATTGACCCAACCGTAAATGTTCGTCCAGGCGTTTTCTTTGGGCATTGCGACAGCAATCGGCGTTCCTTCAGGAACCGGATGGTGCCCCTGGACGCGTGCCGAATAGACCTTCTTCGAACCTGCTTCGAAACCAAACTCGGTCCAAAGGCCCTTCTTGGATTGCTTCCGGAACACGGAAAAGACACGAGTGAATGTGATTCGTTCTATATGCATGCGCCGTCACTCAGCCCGCCACATCATCCTTTGCACCCCATTGCCGAACTGCGCGCGGCAAATGCGGCCGTCGCGCACCTCGTAAACACACAGCAGCTCGATCACGCCCTTGCCGTCGGGGAAATTCCGTGTGATCAATTCGGTATCGACGACGAAGTTGCCAATCACCGTGCGCGAGACCAGCTGCGCATGCAGATCGGGTTCGGCAAAGCGTGCCAGGAAGCGCGCCTCCAACTGCTCCCGGCCCTTGGCCAGCAGCTCGCCGCCGAGCGTGTGCTGCTCGGCATCGGGCGCATAGCTGTCGAGCAGGGCCTCGATATTCTTGGCGTTGTAGGCCTCCAGTTGGGCCTGGACGGTGTCGAGCGGGGAACGCGTGGGCATGGCTTTTCTCAAGAAATTGGGACGCTCGCCGGGCCGCTCCCAAGGGCGCCCCAAGTCGATGTCAATGCCGACCCATGCCGGCATTGATCGACATCCCCTCGGGGGATCGACCAGGTACTCGTGGGCGAGGGGGCAACAGTCAGGTGGCTTTCTGCAACCGTATCACGGCCAGCAATCCGCCCCCGTCTGCATTGCCCAGCTGCAACTGCCCGCCGAGCCGCTGCACCGATTTCTCGACGATGGCCAGTCCCAGGCCAGCGCCCGTTGCCGCCGTGCGCGCGGTGTCGCCACGATAGAAAGGCGTCGTCAGGCGGGCCAGCATCTCGGGCGGCACGCCGGGGCCGTGGTCACGCACGTAGAGCAACACCCACGGCCCGCTGTAGCTGCAATGCACATGCACCTCGGCGGCCTCTTCGGGCTCGTGGCCGTAGCGGCGCGCGTTCTCGAAGAGGTTGAGCAGCACGCGGGCCAGCTCGGTCTCGTCGGACCAGACGCGGATGTCGTGCGGGATCTCGGCGCGGATGCGGATCTGCGCGGGGTTGCGAAAACCCTGAGCCTCGCGTTCCACCACCTCGGCCAGCGAGATCGGGCGCAGCTCCAACTCGCTGGGCCGCGCGTAGTCCATGAACTTGTAGATGATGGCGTCGAGCTGGTCGATGTCCTGCGCCATGAACTGGCGCGCCTGCTCGTCATGCACGCTCATCTCGGCCTCGAGCCTGAGCCTGGCCAGCGGTGTGCGCAGGTCGTGCGAGATGCCGGCCAGCATCACCGTGCGGTCTTCCTCCATCTTGGCCAGCTCGCGCGCCATGCGGTTGAAGCCCATGTTGACCTCGCGGATCTCGCTGGTGCGGGTGCTTTCGTCCAGGCGCGAGTCGTATTCGCCTTCGCGGATGCGGCCCGCGGCCTCGGCCAGCTCGCGCAGCGGCTGGTTGATCAGCCGCGCGATCAGCGCCGCGCCCAGGGCCGTCGCGGCCAGCGCCATGGCGATCCACCACCAGTTGTTGGAGACGCTGGTGGAGACCGGCGCATCGCTGGTGCGCAGCCAGTAACTGTCAGGATCGACGGCAAAACGCACCCACAGGCCCGGCTCGCCATTGACGCTGCGCGCCACCACCGTGCCGGGGCCGAGGCGCGCGCGCAACTGTTCGGCCACGCGTTCGGCAAAGGGCGAGCTGTCATAGGGTTCGGAGCGGTCCTTCTTCTCGGACACACGCACCTGCACCTGATCGTTGCGCGACATCGAGCCGATCACGGCCACGCGGTTGATTGCGTCGGTATTGGCCAGCGCCGCGCGCGAAAGGTTCACCAGCCCGGCCAGCAGCTGCGCCGTTTCCAGCGCGCGCGGCTCGGCCTCCAGGGCCTTGAAGGTCTGCTGCCAGGCCAGCACCACGCCGACCACCAGCAAGGCCAGCAGCGCAAAGGTGCGCCAGAAAAGATTGAGCGCCAGGTGCGGTCGACTCATGCGGCCCCCCGCCCACGCAAACGTGGTCGGCCCCCCGAGGGGGCACCGATGATCGCGGGGGGTGCCCCGCGATCACATCGGCTGAAGCCGTCCTTGGGGCGGCCCGGCGAACGGCTTGACAAAAACACCGTTCAGGCCGGCGCTGCTTCGTCGGGCACGAACACGTAGCCCACGCCCCAGACGGTCTGGATGTAGCGCGGCTGCGCCGGGTCGATCTCGATCAGCTTGCGCAGGCGCGAGACCTGCACGTCGAGGCTGCGGTCGAAGGGCTCGAACTCGCGGCCGCGCGCCAGCTGCGCCAGCTTGTCGCGCGAGAGCGG
>FSVW01004137.1_pt1 | contig 10797 bp, 8 predicted proteins | sample 1637551 | NCBI WGS metagenome assembly FSVW01 (sample SAMEA3914814, study PRJEB12502) | metagenome | biome: forest; material: soil | place: USA | collected 2011-09-16 | depth 0.1 m | reverse complement strand
GGCAGATGCAGGGGAAGCAGAGGCTTGCGGGGCAAGCCGGGTCGCGTGATAGCGGTCGATCAGCCAGCGGCCGCCTTCGAGGCGGAACACGGCGGTTTCAAGAAAGCGGAACGGCGTCTCGCGGCCATCGTTGGCAATCCAGAGTTCGTCGTTCTGCACGGTGGTCCAGGCGCAGTCGCCCAGCACGTCGGTGCGGAAGCCGTGCAAGGTCGCGCGCTGGCGGCCATGGCTGGCGCTGCCCATGACGAAGGCCAGCAGCTCGGCCTTGTCCATGATCCGGTCGTGCTCGATCATCAGGAAGCTGGGCGACAGGCCATCGGCAACTGCGGCCCAGTCATGCCGTTCGAGCGCAAGGTGCCAGCCGGCCAGCGCTGCTTCGACGGCTTCGGCGATGTTGGTCGTTTCGATGCTCATCGTTCGGCCTCAGGCAGCCAAGCTCGGATCGACGATCGCGCGGCCCAGCCGTGCATTGCGCTGCTGGATCACCGCATGGCGCCGCGCCGTGATCGGAAAGGCCCAGATCACCGCCGCCGCCAGCATGAAAAAGCAGAACGGCATCGCGAAGGCCGAGATCTTCAGGCCGACGATTGCCGCGCTCGCATACGGCGCGCCCTCGGCCTCGAAGCCGAACTGCGAGACGACCAGCAGCGACAACGAGGTGCCGATGCCGAAGGTCGCCTTGCGCACGAAGGTGAGCACCGACACGTACTGCGCATTGCGCTGCACGCCTGACTTCATCAGGTCGAAGTCCGCCAGGTCGCCGACCATCGCCTGCGGCAGCATGTCGATGACGATGTAGAACATCGTGTGGGCGAACGAGCAGATCAGGTAGAGCACAAGCACATGCGGCGTGTCCGGCTGCAGCGGCGCGAAGCCCATGTAGCAGAGCGCGCAGCCGAAGGCCGAGCCGGCAAACACCTTGTGCTTCTCGAAGCGCTTCAGCAGGAATTCGGCCACGCCCACGCCGATCATGGCGGACACGCCCCACTGCAAGAGCACCATCCCGATAGCCGCGCCGAGGCCGAGGTAGGAATCGAGCACCAGGAAGCCGACGGCCGCGCCGACCGCATCGCCCATGCCGGCAAATCCGGAGGCGACCAGGAAGCGCAGGAAGGCCTTGTTCGAGCGGATCGCCTTGAAGGAATCGATCAGGCTGTGCCGCTTCGCCCGCGGCGCGTGGGCGCCGGACGGCACGAACAGCACGCACAGTACGCTGATCGGCGGCAGAGTCACCGCGACCATCCAGGCCAGCACCCGCAAAGCGTCGAAGTTCATGTCGCTGGTCGGCAGGAACCACAGCAGCGGGATCAGGCCCAGCAGCGCGCCGCTGGCCACGTTGAAGTACTGGCGCGCGACGGTGATGCGCGAGCGCTCGCGGTAGTCGGTTGTCAACTCGACGGACCAGGCGCCGTAGGGAATCTCGTTGACCGTCCAGGCGAAGTAGGCGATGAAGAACCAGAGCGCGAAGTACATCGCATCGGCATCGGCCGGCGGCACGTAGAGCTGGAAGATGCAGGCAACGGTCAGCAGCGAGCCGGCCAGGAACCAGGACTTGCGGCCGCCCCAGCGATCGCGGGTCGCGTCGGTCGCCCAGCCGATGCCGACGTCGAGCGCGCCGTCGAACACGCGCACCAGCAGCAGCACCGCGGCCATCGTGCCGAGCGAGATGCCGAAGCGCTCCGAGTACAGCGCCGGCAAGATGCTGAAGGCCGGGCCGCGCAGCAGGTACATCGGCAAGGTCGGCAGCGCGAACAGCACCAGCAGCGGCCAGGACAGGCGCTTCGGTGATGCTGATGTTGAAACGGTCATTGAGATGGTCTCGGTAGGCGGGAATCGGTGGGTCAGCGAAGCGTGACGGAGGCTTGAATTCGGCCGGCGCGATCGGCCTGGGCGCTCAGTGCGATGCAGGTTCCGGCCGGCGCGCGGACCATCCATTCGGCAAAGGCCAGGTCAGCCGTCGGTTCGGGATCGGGCGACAGCGCCAGCAGCGATTTGCGCGGCGCATGGCCCATCAGCTGCGGGCCTTCGACCCTTGGCTTGCCACCGAGCAGGGTGACGGCCGGATTGCTGAGGTCGATCTCGAACATCACGCCGCGGACGATCTTGTGTTCGAGCGCCAGCTTCGTCACATAGGCCGGCAGCCAGCCGCTGTTGCGAACGGCCAGCCGGATCTTCCAGATGTCGGCGCCGAGCGCTTCGACCTCAGCCTTCAGCAACTCCAGCCGCGGCAGGCTCAGCGCGATGCCGTCCATCCAGGCCGGGAAGCGAGCGACCTCGGCCTCGCGCAATTCGGGCGGCGGATTGCGCCAATAGTTGAGCTGGTCCCAGCCGCCGATTTCGACAGCGCCGAGCTGCGGATGATCGAAGGGCTGCCAGTCCACGTAGGCCTTGCCGCCGCACTGCTCATCGCTCCACTTCAGCAGCTTCAGATCGTCCCCGACCGGGTGCTCGCGAAACCAGTCGATCCACTTGTAGTCAGTGATGCCGGCTTCGCGGTTCGGGCTCCACAGCTCGACCGTCCAGTACAGCGCGCCGAGCTGCTCGTAGAACCAGTCCTGCGTGCCGCCGACGAGCTCCTTCGGGTGGTACTTGAAGTCATGCCAGACACTCAGGACCGGGTAGCCAGTCAAGGCCGTGCCGTGTTCGCTGAAGCGTTGGAAGCTCCACAGGTCCTCGGGGATCATGTCCGCGTCGCTGCTCATGCCCATCGGCCGCAGGATCACGCCGCTGAAGGTGTGAAAGCTGATGGCGGCGCCGATGTTCGGATGGGCGAGGACGAACTCGACCATGGCCCGGACTTCAGGCTCGCTGGTCGGGAAAGGGCCGGCGCCTTTCTGCTCGTGCTCGCCGCGCCAGAAGGACGGGAAGTTGCGGTTCAGGTCGAGGCCTTGAGGCGAAGGCCTGAGCTTGACGGTGAGCCCATCGAAGCCGCTGATCGAACCCTCGGGAAGGATCCGGTAGTACTCGCCGCCGAACTCGCCCAAGGTGCGCGGCACCATCAGCCGCGGCTCGTCCGCATGCTTCTTCCACGGGCCGTTGGCATCCGGGATGCGCATCGAGAGCACGCGGCCATCGCCGTCGATGTCCTCGATCGTCAGGCCTTCTTCCGCGGCCTCGGCCTGCGGCCAGGTGCGGCTGCTGGAACGCACGTGGCGAGGCTTGTCGGCCAGCGCCAGCTCGGCGCCATCCGGGCTCAGGCGCGGGCAAAGGTAGACGGTGCGCGTGTCCAGCAACTGCGTGATCTGCGGATCGACGCCATGGCCGTTGACCAGATGATGCAAGTAGTACAGCACCGCGGTGCAGCCGGTCAGTTCGATCGAATGGATATTGCCGTCGGCCCAGAAGGCGGGCTTGTGGCGGGGTTCGCCGGTCTGCGTGTTCGTCACCGTGACGACCCAGATGTCGCGGCCTTCGAGGCTCTTGCCGATTGAGGCGACGCTGACGAGCGCAGGGTAGGCCTCGGCGTAGTGATGCAGCCATTGCGTCAACTCCGCATGGCGCGGGAAGACGTCGAAGCGGGGCGTCAGCTTGTCCATCATGCGAGCCGGAAGTGCAGGCTTTTCGCCCGCGTGTAGGCCAGCAGACCGGCCGTGCCGCCTTCGGCGCCGAAGCCCGAAGCGCCCGCTGGTTCCACGGAGGATCCGACAGCGTAGGACGGCCCCGGCGAAGCCACAGCGTTGACGGTGATCGGGCCACCGCGAACCTGGCGCGCCATACGATTGGCCAGCGCGATGTCCCGCGTCCACAGCGTGGCGGAGAGACCGTAGCGGCTGTCGTTGGCGAGTTGAAGCGCTTCTTCAGGACTGTCGAAAGCCAGCAGTCCGGCGACCGGGCCGAACACTTCTTCCTGCATCAGCGCGTTGCCATGCGGCAGATCGGTGAACAGCGTCGGCCGGTAATGGCACAGGCCCGCATCGCTGTCACGCGAACCGCCGGTGGCGACCTTGCCGCCGCTGTTGCGCGCAGCATCCACCATCGTCTCGATCCGCTGAAGCTGTACGTTACTGGCAAGCGGCCCAAGCTGCGTGGACATGACCAGCGGATGGCCGCCGCGCATCGTCTCCATGCTGGCGACCATGCGATCCAGCAGCGGCTGGTACAGCTCGCGAGCCACCAGGATGCGCGTGCCCGACACGCAGACCTGGCCGCTGTTCCAGACGAAGCCCTGCACCAGGGCATTCGCCACGGCGTCGAGATCGCCGAGGTCTTCAAGGACGATCTGCGGGGACTTGCCGCCGCACTCCAGCAGCAAGGCCTTCAGGTTCGACTGGCCGGCGTACTGCATCAGCAGGCGGCCGGTCGCCGTCGAGCCGGTGAAGCTCACGCAGTCGACATCGTTGTGCTGGGCCAGCAGCCTCCCGGCGTCCTTGCCCAGGCCCGGGATCACGTTCAGCACGCCGGCCGGGATGCCCGCTGCGTGGGCCAGGTCGCCCAGACGCAGGCAGGACAGCGAGGCGACCTCCGAAGGCTTCAGCACGGCCGAGTTGCCCATCGCCAGCGCCGGTACGACCTTGGCCAGCGCGACGTAGAGCGGGAAGTTCCACGGCGTGATCGCGGCGACCACGCCATGCGGCACGCGCAGGTTCAGCGCCAGCGTGTTAAGGGCGCTCGGCAGCAACTGCTCGGCCAGCGTGCCGACCCGCTCCGCAAAGCCGCGGACGATGCCGGCGGCAACGGCGATGTCGGGCAGGCTGGTGGAGACCGGCATACCCATCTCCAGCGAATCGAGCAGGGCCAATTCCTCACGATGGGCCTCGATCTCGTCGGCCAGGCGCAGCAAGGTGCGGCTGCGCTGGTGGGGCGACAGCTGTGACCAGACGCCTTGCTCGAAGGCCTGGCGGGCAGATGCGACAGCAGCGCCCACATCAGCCGGGCCAGCCGCGGGCAAGCTCGCAACGACCGATCCGTCCTGCGGGTTGATGCTGTCGAAGCGATCGGCACTTTGCAGCTCGACGCGCGCGCCGCCGATGAAGGCGCGGCTGTCGATCTGGAGCTGGCGGGCCTGCTCGTGCCAGGCGGTGGTCTCGATCTGCTGCTGCATGGTGCTTCCGGGCGGCGCCGGATGTGGGATTGGTATGACACGAAAGTTAAAGGCCGGCGCTTCTTCGAGCCATACCTCTCGGGGGATATGAAGGGTTTGTCAGGAGTGGCGCTAACGCCGAGATTCGGCGGCCTTGGCGTTGCCGTCGAGAAACGGCGTTACGGCCGCTCAGGCCCGTGTTGCCTTGACGGACTGGTATGCGTCCAGCGGATCGCTTTGCAGGTCCGGCGTGGCAAACGGAATGCAGCGGATGAACAGTGCGAACAGCTCGGCTTGCGAGCCGATCTCCAGCTTTCGGTGGATGCTCTTGCGGTGGATCTTGATCGTGCCTTCGGTCGACTGCATCCGCGTGGCCGTCAGCGCGGCCGAGTAGCCGCTGAGCATGTAGAACAGCACCTCCCGCTCGCGCTTGGTCAGCAGCGAGCGGCCGAAGTTCTCGATCGAGCTCTGCACCTTGCGGTGCGTCAGCTGGTCCTCTTCGCTCTGCTCTCGGCTGGCCGGCACCGGCACCCAGGCGGCCTGGCCATGATGCTTCTCGACGGACGAAAAGACGATCGGCAGCACCGCGTTCAGCGCCGCGATGTTCTCGGGCTGGAAGCCGGCGCCCGAGGTGTCGCGTTCGAGGAAGACCGAAAGCGCCGTGTCCGCATCGATGCGCCAGAGGATGTCCACGTAGTCCGACAGCCCCACTTGCGAATAGAACAGCCGGTAGAACTCGCTGTTGTAGAACTCGTCCGGCGCCACGTCGCGCAGCCAGTAGACGCCGCTGTCGCAACCGGCCAGGAAGCGCTGGTAGTTCGGGTCGAGGATATAGGGCCCGGAGAAATAGTCCTGGGCCTGCACGCTGCGGGCGCGCGCCCATCGCCGGTAGCACAGCAGTTGCGGCCGCTGATGGCGCGAGAAGACCATCGCGCCGCCGGAATGCATCGCGCAGACGCCGTTCAGGAAATCCAGCAGCGCATCGAAGAACTCCGGCTGTCCGCTGGCCTGGATCACACGGCCGAGCACCGCAGCCATGGCCGCGTCCAGCGCCATGGCGTTGACCGGCGCGTCGGCCGGTCGCCAGGGGTGGAGCGGGGGCAAGGGTTGGGTGGGCATCGAGGATCCTGTCGTCGACGCAAGGAACAGGCCGAAGGGCGTGCGTGACGGCAGCATTTTGCCCTCGGCTATGCAGCCAGATCCTTGCGCAGCGCCTGGATGAAATTCAGCAGCGCGGTATCGCGATCGGGCTCGTTGGCGCTCGAATGCGCCGGCTCCGGATAGACAGCCAGTTGCACGACCGTGATCCGCTCGCGCCGGTTGACGTAGATGCGCTGCCCGGAATGGCCCAGCGCCCACATGCCGCCGTCGTCGTCCAGCCACCAGCTCAGGCCGTAGCCGGTAACGCCGAGGACCTCCACGCCGGCCGTATTCTCCAGGCCCGCGAGCTTGAAGGCGGGCGTGCCGGCGGCCTCGACCCAGCCATCGGCCAGCAGGTCACGGCCCCAGGGACCGCCGAGCCTGCCGCCGTTCATCACCAGCAGCGAGAAGCGCGCCATGTCACGCAGGCTCATGCCGGCGCGGCTGCCGCTGATCTCTTGGCCGTTGGTCGATTCGAGCGTGTAGAAGGCATCGAATTCCATGCCGGACGGCCGCCAGATCTTTTCGGACATGTAGTCGGCCAAGGTCCGCTTCGTGGCCGCGCAGATCACCGCGCCGAGCAGGTAGGTGTCGCCGGTGTTGTAGTTCCAGAAGGTGCCCGGCTCGTGCGCCTTCGGCAGCGAGGCCATCAGGCGCAGCACGCCGCCGGGCGCCTTGGCGGCGAGCGAGCGGCTGTAGCGGTTCACGTCCGAGTCGCGGTCGGCGTACTCCTCGATCCAGCGCACGCCGGACGACATCGTCAGCAGATGGCGCACGGTCACGCCTTCGTAGCCGGTGCCGCGCATCGCAGGCAGGTGATCGGTCACCGCATCGTCCAGCGACCGGATCGACGCGTCGGCAATCGCCGCGCCGACGAGGATCGCGGTCATGCTCTTGACCATCGACATCGTGCTCCAGCGCTCCTGCTCCTGCAGGCCCAGCCCGTAGCGCTCCATCACGACCTCGTTGTCGGCCGTGACGACCAGGCCGGTGATGTTGTTCTGGTTCATCAGCTCCGCGATCGACATCTGCCGGCCGCCGCTGGCAAACGAGGACTGGTAGGCCGGGCCGCGGACCAGTTCGCGCGGCGCCGTGCCGCGGCGGATCGTGCGCGTCGCGAACAGCTTGTCGACATTGCGGAAACCATAGGACTGCAGGCAGGGCGGCCACATCAGGAAATCCTCGGCGTTCGGCAGGTGCTGCTCCGGAATGGCGAGGCGCCTGTCCTCTGTTCGGTCGGTTCGGTCGGTTCGGATCAAGGTGTTGTTCTCCATGGCGGGGGATTCATCAGCGCCTCATCAGGGATTCAGGCAGCGGCGTCGATGGCGAAGGGATGCGCACGCTCAGGCCGAGCAGCAGGAAGGCGAGCGACTTGCCGTGCGCGTCGAGGTTCAGCGAGCTGTTGACGCCGCCGTCGAGCACGCCTTCGAGCACGAAGTTCAGCGCATGCAGCCGCGGCAGTTCGTAGCGGCGGATGCGGGTCGGGCGGCGCGCGGCAAACAGCTGGCCGACCGCTTCCTCGGTGACCTGTTCGACGATCGTGTCGTACCAGGCCGGGTCGTAGGCGATCACGCTGATGTTCGAGGTGTTGCCCTTGTCGCCGGCACGGCCGTGGGCGATCTCGCGCAGCGGGATGGTGGTCATCGGGGTGTTCATCGGCCGCTCACTCCAGCATCACGAAGGACGTCGGCACGGCGCTGCGCGGCACGAAGCAGGATGTCAGCTCCAGCTGCGAACGGACGGAGGTCCGCACGCCGCCGCCGCCGGCCGGTCCGCAGGTATACAGGGCGGTTACTTCGTTGGCCAGGCGCTCGGCGGCAGCCCGGTCACGCGTGGCGCTGGCCACCCGCAGCCGGACGTCTTCGGAGCCGGTGTGGCGGCGCTCGAGCATGTCGCCGCCCGAATCCCCGAGCACGCTGACCACGCCGATCAGGTCGACGCGAAGCCGCATGCCGGGCAGCCGCCGGCGCAGCACCTCCGCCGCCAACCGGGCCCGCGCCTCGGCGCCCGGGCCGGCGTATGAAATCTCGCCCTCGGCGATCCACGGGCCCGGCGTGCAGACGTTGACTTTCAACTGCTCTGGTCGCGGCCTGCCTTGAACACCGCTGACGGCCACGCGGTATGGCCAGGCGACCATCAGTTCCGCTTCGTTGATCGATGCGCTGACGTCGGGCGTCAGGTAGGCGGCCGGGTCGTGCAACTCGTACAGCAGCTGTTCCTTCACCGTCCGCAGGCTCACCGTGCCGCCGGTGCCGTCGGCCTTGCCGATGAACATGCCGCCGTCGGCATCGAGCTCGACGATGGGGAAACCGACCGCATGAAGATCCGGCACGTCCTTGTAGCCCGGGTCGGCGAAGTAGCCGCCGCAGACCTGTGCCCCGCATTCGAGCAGATGGCCGGCCATCGTCGCGCGGGCGATGCGGTCCCAGTCGTCGGCCGCCCAGCCGAAGCTGGCCAGCGCCGGGCCGACGGCCAGCGAAGGATCGGCCACGCGGCCGGCCACGACGATATCGGCGCCGGCCGCCAGCGCTTGCGCAATCGGCTCGGCGCCGATGTAGGCGTTGGCGCTGACGACCGCGTCGAGGTCGAAGCCGGGCGGCAGCTGCCGAGCCAGCACGTCGCGGTGCTCGGGTCCGGACAGGTCGTCGCCGCTGACCACGGCGATGCGCGGCGACAGGCGCATCGACCCAGCCATCGCCTTCAGCAGCCGTGCCGCGGCCATCGGATTGGCCGCACCGAAGTTGCTGACGATGCGGATACCGTGTCGAAGGCACAGGGCCAGCACCGGCTCGACCATCGCACGCAGGTTCGGTTCGTATCCCGATTGCGGATCGGCATCGCGCCGGGCCTGGGCGATGGCCAGCGTGCGTTCGGCCAGCGTCTCGAAGATCAGGAACGAGGGCAGGCCCATGCGGATCAGCGTCCTGACGACGGGCTCGGCGGCGTCCAGGCGGTCGCCAGCGAAGCCGGCGGCACAACCGATGGCGATGCGTCGAGAGTCCACGTTAGCCCCAGAGCGCCGCGTCGGGCGCGTGAAGGCAGCCGCCTTCATAGGAGATGGCAGGTGCGCGGTCCTCTCGCATGTGCAACGGACCGTCGAGGTCCACGAACTCGCAGAACGACGCGACCAGGAAGGCCGGCGCCATCGCCAGCGAGGTGCCGCAGTTGCAGCCGACCATCAGCTTGAAGCCGAGGCGCCGGGCCTCCTCGCACATCAGCAGCGCCTCGGTCAGGCCGCCGCATTTGTCCAGCTTGAGGTTCACGTACTGCACGCGGCCGGCCAGCCGGGCAAGGCTGTCCAGCGAGGTGCAGGACTCGTCGGCCGCCACCGGAATAGGCAGCGCCAGATCCGCCAGCAAATCTTCATGGCCGGCGGGCAGCGGCTGCTCGATCAGCGCCACCGGCAGGCCCGAGACCGCTGAGGCAAAGCGCCGCAGCAGCGCCGGCGTCCAGCCCTCGTTCGGGTCCACGGTCAAGGTGCTGCCGGGCGAGGCGGCGGCCACCGCATGCAGCCGCTCGATGTCTCGGTCGAGGCCGCCCAGGCCCCGGTCGCCGAGCTTGACCTTCAGCAGCGGCGCCTGGCCCCAGCGGCACGCCTGCTCGGCCATCGCCTCGGCGCTGTCGAGCGTCACTGTCAGCAGGCTGCGAAAGCGGGTGTCCGCATTGATGTCCTGCAGGCCGGCCAGCTCCCAGGCCCGCACGCCCTCGCGCTTGCATTCCAGATCCCAGAGCATCGCGTCCAGCGCGTTCCGCAAGCCGTCCGGCGGCAGGCGCTTTCGCAACTCGGAACGGTCGGGCGTCGCTTCAAGCCAGCGCAGCGCTGCCAGCCCGCGCACCAGCGCCGCTTCGCTCTTCTGTTCATCGCTTTCATGCTGCTCGCCTTCGCCCTGGGCGCGGAGCTCGCCCCAGCTCGCCGTCGCGTGGAGCAGTGTCTGGGAATGCAGTTCGCCGCGCGAGATGCGGATGGTCTGGCGATAGGGCCAATGCTGGATTTCCAGCCGGATACGGGCTTGAGACATCGGTCGATGATTTGCCACGCCCGGGCTGCTCGCAATACCTCCCTGGGGATAGCCGGCCAGCGCCAGCGCGCCGATTGATCAAAGCGACAATGGGCGATGGCATAACGTCAAGATTGCGCGGCATCCTGTGCATCCCTTGTGCTTCCGCTTGGCATGGCCTGCGAGAAGAATGCGCGGTCGAATTGAACAGGCCGCTTCGTCCCCATGACCCTCCCCATCCATTCCCGAAAAGTCTCCCTGATCGGCGCGCCCACCGACATCGGTGCCGGCGACCGCGGCGCCCGCATGGGCCCGGAAGCCATGCGCGTGGCGGGCCTCGCCGAGGCGCTGCAAGGCCGCGGCGTCGAGGTGCTGGACCGCGGCAATCTCGAAGGGCCCGCCAACCCCTGGCTGCCGCCGGCCGACGGCTATCGCCATCTGGCCGAGGTGGCCGCGTGGAACCGCTCGGTCCACGACGCCGTGCATGCCGAACTGTCGAACGGCCGCATGCCGATCCTGCTCGGCGGTGACCACTGCCTGGGCCTGGGCTCGATCAGCGCGGTGGCCCGCCACTGCCGCGAGGCCGGCAAGAAGCTGCGCATCCTGTGGCTCGATGCGCATGCCGACTTCAACACCAGC
>FSVW01000619.1_pt1 | contig 10820 bp, 10 predicted proteins | sample 1637551 | NCBI WGS metagenome assembly FSVW01 (sample SAMEA3914814, study PRJEB12502) | metagenome | biome: forest; material: soil | place: USA | collected 2011-09-16 | depth 0.1 m | reverse complement strand
GCGTGACGGTCAACGAGATGTTCGGCCAGACCGAGATCAACTACATCGTCGGCAACTGCAACCGCCTCTGGCCGGCGCGTGCCGGCAGCATGGGCCGCGCCTATCCGGGCCATCGTATCGCGGTGATCGACGAGCAGGGCAAGACCTGTCCCCCGGGCGTGGCCGGCGACGTGGCCGTGCACCGACTCGATGTGCACGGCGATCCCGATCCGATCTTCTTCCTCGGGTACTGGGGCCAGGACGAAGCCACCCGCGCCAAGTTCACCGGCGACCCGGCCGCCAGTTGGTGCCGCACCGGCGACATGGCTACCGCTGATGCTGATGGTTATCTCTGGTACCAGGGTCGCAGCGACGACGTGTTCAAGTCGGCCGGCTACCGCATCGGCCCGAGCGAGATCGAGAACTGCCTCGTCAAGCACGAGGCCGTGGCCAATGCCGCGGTCGTGCCCAAGCCGGATGCCGAGCGAGGCGCTCTGGTCAAGGCCTACGTGGTGCTGGCGCCGGGCTTCAAGGGCTCGGCCCGGCTGGTCGGCCAACTGCAGGCCCACGTGAGGTCGGCGCTTGCGCCCTACGAGTATCCAAAGGAGATCGAGTTCATCGAGGCCTTGCCGATGACGACCACCGGCAAGGTGCAGCGCCGCGTGCTGCGCTTGCAGGAAGAGGCGCGCGCCGCCACCTCGGCCGTCAAAGCTGCAGCCTGACGCCGATGCGCGTATCCGGTGGCGCGACCAGCAAGGCCGCGTCGGGCCAGCGCTCCTGTCCGGTCAGCACGGTGCAGAACCTCGGGCCTGTCTGGCCCGTCTGGCTTGTCTGACTTTCGTTGCGCGGCGGATCCGTCTCGGCGCTCAAGGGCACGCCCCACAGCTGGCCGTCCTTGCGCCACTGCAAGGTCCAGCCTGCTTGCGCGCTGCAGATCTCGACGCCCTGGACCTGCGGGAAGAGCAGCCTCGCATACCAGGGCAGCATCTCGCTGCGCAGCTTGTGCGAGACCGCCATGATGCGGCGCACGCCGGCCATGTCCAGCTCGTTCGGCGGCGTCGTCAACAGCAGTTCGCCGTTGAGCGTCAGATTGCCCTTGGGCTGATCGCTGACCAGGACGGCCTCCGCGGCCTGCGCTTGCGCAATGATGGGCAGTTCGATCAGGCCGTCGGGTTGCACGGCCAGCGGCCGGTAGAAGTCTGCGTGCTGAAGCGCCAGCTTCGGCGCGGCGCCCGCAGCCATTCCGGGATACTTGAGCTTCAGGCGGAACTCGAAGCGGAACAAGCCCTCGCCATAGCGCTGCAGGTCCGACAGCAGGCTGTTGATGCCGGAATAGGGTGCAACGCTGGACGCGCCGTGGCGCTCGGCCCTGATGGTTTCGAGTTGCTCGTTGGCATGCGGGACATCCTGGGCCCGGCCTGGCGAGACGCAGATCAGGAGGGCCAGTGCCAGGCCGTGGCGGAACGGCGGGGTCGTCTTCTTCATCGTCGTCATTTGCAGTTGGTGACCAGTTGCGGACTGCCGCGCATCGTTGCGCCCATCGGATCGATCTGGCCAATGCGGGATTCGGCCGTTTCCACGCAGGTGCTGCCTTGTTTGAAGCGATGGCGGCCGGGCCCCAGCGACTCCTCGCGCAGACTCTGGTCGGTGCCCAGCGTGTCGGCCATGCGGGTGCCGATATCGGCACGACGGGTGTTGGCGCGCGGGTCGCTGAGCGCCGGATTCTTGTAGGGCAAGGGTGCAGAGGCCGGCAGCGATGGCGCGGAAGGGAGGGCCAGATTCAATGGCGCGGGCCGGGCTTGGGCGGCGGCGTTCGCCGCGTCGGGCGATGGCGGCTGCGTTGGTGGACTGAATGCCGGGGCGATCTCGAAGCGCGGCAGCTCAATGGGCACGACCAGCGGCAGCGGCAGCCGCGGCGCTTCGATGTTTGCAGCAGGCGGCGGCGCGGCGCGCGGGCGCGGCGCCGGCAGGTCCAGCCGCAGCTGTATCGGTTCGCGTCGGGCCACGCGCGACGCGGCGGCATGATGGCGATCCAGCCAGAAACCCAGCCCCAGGTGCGCCAGCGCGAGCACCACCAGCAGCAGGAGCCGGGCCGCCGGCTGCTTGCGGTGCGGCAGGCGGTCAGCTGCCATCGTCGTCCGCGGGCTCCGGTCCGTCCACATAAGTGAGCAGGTCCCCGGGCTGGCATTCGAGCACCGCGCAGATGCGCGCCAGCGTGTCGAAGCGCATGCCGCGCACCTTGCCGGACTTCAGCAGCGAGAGATTGGCCTCGGTGATGCCGATGCGTTCGGCCAGTTCGCGCGAACGCATCTTGCGCCGGGCGAGCATGACGTCGAGGGTGACCGTTATGGGCATCAGACGAACTCGGCGTGCTCTTGAGCGACCCGGGCCGCTTCGCGCAGCACGGTGGCGAGCGCCAGCAGCATCAGGCCGAAGAGCAGGGCCATGTAGTCCTGGCCGCTGAAGTTCAGCACCAGTTGCCGGTGGCCGGGGGCGTTCTGCCAGGTGAGGGCCAGCGCGACCAGGGTGTCGCTCAGCGGCATGGCCACGGCCAGGACGATCAGCGCCCGACCCAAGCGGTGCAGATGCCGCGCAGGCTGCGCAGTCAGCAGCGTGCCGCGCCCGTAGCAGCCGAACAAGGACCAGATCTCCCACATCGCCCAGAGGCCGACGATCATCTGCGGCAAGCAGCCGAGCAGGCCCGCGAGGCGTGCAGCGGCCCCGGTGTTGAACTCGCCGACGCCCCAGTTCGACGTGGCGACGGCCCGAACCCAGCCCTGCTGGCTCCAGAACACCGGAGGCAGGAGCAGCAGCGTGAGGGCACCTGTCGCGCTCATCCAGCGCATCCAGGCCGACAGGCGGCGGATGCGGGCCCGGCTGCCCGGATCGTCCCAAGGTGGCGGGGTCAAGTCTTGCTTGTTGATATCCATGTATTTATCGTAAAACAATAAAATATGAATGTAAAACAGAATATTTACTCGTCGGTGCGAAGGGCAAGCACGGGGACATCTGGCTTGCGGCACACTGCGGCTTTCGCCCCGCACCGACAGGAGAACAAGCATGGAATTCACGACCCTGGGCCGTTCCGACCTGCGTGTCAGCAAGGTCTGCCTCGGCACGATGACGTTCGGCGAACAGGTCGACGAAGCGGGCACGCAGGCGCTGCTGGACCGGGCCATCGGCGCCGGCATCAACTTCATCGACACGGCCGAGATGTACCCGGTGCCGGCAAATGCCGAGACCTACACGCGCACCGAAAGCCTGATTGGCCGCTGGCTGGCCGCACGGCCCGGCATGCGCGGGAAAATCGTGCTCGCGACCAAAGTGGCCGGCCCGGCGCGCGGCTATGGCTGGATCCGCAACGGCAGCGCCGACCTGCGCGCCGAAGACATCGTCGCCGCCTGCGAGGCGAGCTTGAAGCGGCTTCAGACCGAGGTCATCGACCTTTACCAGATCCATTGGCCGAACCGCCACGTGCCGATGTTCGGCGGCCTGGTCTTCGACCCGGCCAAGGACCAGCCGGCTACGCCGATCCAGGAGCAACTGGAAGGCTTTGCCCGCCTGGTGAAAGCCGGCAAGGTCCGGCACATCGGCCTGTCCAACGAAACGCCGTGGGGCGTCTGCGAATTCATTCACCTGGCCGAGCAGCGTGGCCTGCCGCGCGTGGCCACCGTGCAGAACCCGTACAGCCTGCTCAACCGGGTGCTGGAGACCGGGCTCGATGAAGCGATGCACCGGCACGAGGTGTCGCTGCTGGCCTACTCGCCGCTGGCCTTCGGTTCATTGACCGGAAAATACGACGCGCTCGGTTTCGAGGATCCGGCGCGACAGGGCCGGCTGGCGATCTTCGAGGCCTTCAAGAAGCAGCGATGGGCGCGCCCGGAGGCCCTTGCTGCGGCGCGCCGCTACAACCAGCTTGCGCGCGACCACGGCATCAGTCCGACCGCACTGGCGCTGGCCTGGGTCAGCAGCCGCTGGCAGACCGCCAGCACGATCATCGGCGTGACGAACGCGAAGCAGCTCGATGAAGACATCGCCGCCTTCGGCACGAGCCTGGCGCCGGAGCTGCTCGCCGCGGTCGACCGCGTCCATCGCGAGATCCGCGATCCGGCGCAGTAAGAAGCCGTCGAGCCAAGCCGCTGGGATAACTCGTTATGGCAATGTCACCGGCGTGGAGGGCGACGGCGCCGGTAACGGCAGCACGTCGCCCAGTGCACCGTGGCCGACCGGTGCGACCCGCGGCAGCGTGATGATGAACTGGGTGCCCTGGTCGATCTCGCTGATCACCTCGATATTGCCGCCCAGCGGCCCGGTGATCAGCTCGTAGCTGATCGATATGCCCAGGCCGCTGCCGCCCTTGCCGAGCGCGGTCGTGAAGAAGGGGTCGAAGACGCGGCGCAGCACCTCGGGCGACATGCCGCAGCCGTCGTCGATGAAGCGCATCGTCACGAAGCCGCCCCGCGCCGACGCCGCTCAGGCGCATCAGCCCGTGATCCCGCCCGCTGAAGGCATGGACCACGGCGTTGTTGACCCGGTTGGTGACGACCTGCTCGATCGCGCCGGGGGAGCCTTCCATGAAGATGCCGACGGGCACGTCGATCTCCAGTTGGTAGGGCGTCTTGTCGAGACGTGACGCGGGTCAGCTCCTGCGGTTCCTCGATCGTGCGCCGAAGGTCGAAGCGCTGGCGTTTCTGGACGGCGCCCGTGTCCACGGCTATGCGCTTGAAGTTCGATATCAGTTCGCGTGCCTTGGACAGGCCGCGATTCAGCAACTGGAAGCCCTCGCGCAGCGGGCTCAAGTGGAACTTCAGCTGGCTGCGGCGCAGCTCGCCCGAGGCGAACTGCTGCGCGAAGGTGTGCGTCTCGTCCAGTTATCTTGACGGACAAACGAGCGCATCGAACGGGCTTCTGTACCGCGTGATTTTGCGCGCGAACAGGCGCGGAAAGGCCCTGCCTTGGGGTGTTCCGGCCGATACGCAAGGCCGCAATAGTAGCGACCATGCTGCGTAATCTCGCAATTATGGAGTCAAGCACCATGCATTTCGAAGAAGCAGACACCGGGGACTATCGGATCTATGCCGGCGCCATCGAGCGCTCGCGCCAGTTCGGCTACGTGGCCGCCGTCGTGGTCGTGCGCGTGCGCGGCCGCCTGTCCCGGCAGGAGACCTACCGCAATGAAAACCTGTCGGGCGGCTACGCCTGGGCTTCGCCCCGCGAGGCGTTGAGCCACGCGCTGAAGGCCGGCAAGGATTTCGCCAGCAACCGAGTCGCTGTGTCAGCCTGAGCGGGCGATCGGAGGGTTCGTCCGGTCAGACCTTCAGCGGTTCGGTGCGTTCGAGCAGCCAGTCCAGCGCGGCGCCAGTGACCAGTGGCGACAGCGCCGCGCGCACCTTGGCGTGGTAGTCGTTGAGCCAGGCGGTCTCGTCGGCGCGCAGCAGGCTCTGGTCGATGCAGCGGGTGTCGATCGGGCACAGGGTCAGGGTCTCGAAGGCGAGCATGTCGCCGAACTGGCCTTTCTCGGGCGTGTCCAGCGGCACGTTGAGCACCAGGTTCTCGATCCGCACGCCCCATTGGCCCGGCCGGTAAAGGCCTGGCTCGTTGGAGGTGATCATGCCGGGCTCCATCGCCATCGTGGCTTCGGGCATGGCCTTGGAGATGCTCTGCGGGCCCTCGTGCACGTTCATGAAGTAGCCGACTCCGTGGCCGGTGCCGTGGCCGTAGTCCAGGCCCTGCTGCCAAAGCGGCAGGCGGGCCAGCGCGTCGAGCATCGGGCTCAGCGTGCCGCGCGGAAAGACCGCGGTGCTGAGGTTGATCATGCCCTTGAGCACCAGTGTGTAGTCGCGCTTCTGCTCGGGGCTGACATGGCCGATCGGCCAGACGCGGGTGATGTCGGTCGTACCGCCGAGGTACTGGCCGCCGGAGTCGATCAGCAGCAGGCCGTCGCCCTTGATCTCGGCGTGCGAGGCTGCGGTGGCGCGGTAGTGCGGCATCGCGCCGTTGCCGTTGAAGCCGGCAATCACCGGGAAGCTCAGGCCGATGAAGCCCGGGCGGCGGGCGCGCGCGGCGCTGAGGTGCTCGTCCACGGTGATCTCCGTCAGCCGTTCGCCGCGGAGCAGCGCCGCCTCGAACCAGGCGTAGAACTCGCACATCGCCGCGCCGTCCTGCGCCATCGCCTCGCGCACGAACTGAGCTTCGGCCATGGTCTTGCGGCTCTTGGCCAGGGTGCTTGGATTGATCGCCTCGACGACCTTCACGCTCGCCGGCACGGCCTCGCGCAGGCCGAGCGTCACGCGGCGAGGATCGAGCAGCAGGATGGCACCTGCGGGCAGAGCGGCGAGCGCCGTGGGTGCCTGGACGTAATCCGCTACTTCGACGCCATCGGCAGCCAGCCGCGCCCGCAGGTCCGCGCTCAGCTTGCCTTGCGCGACGAAGAGCGTGGCCTTGTCCTTGGCCTTCAGCAGCACATGGGCAAGGAAGACCGGGTTGTAGTCCACGTCGGCGCCGCGCAGGTTCAGCAGCCAGGCCACGTCGTCGACCGTCGAGATGAAATGATGGTCGGCGCCGGCCCTGGCCATCGCGCCGCGCACGTGGCCTAATTTGTCAGCTCGACTGACCACCGCATGCGGCGCTTCGTGCTCGTAGATCGCAGCCGCAGGCAGGCCGGGGCGGCCGTCCCAGGCGGACTGGATCACGTCGACATCGGTGCGCAGCTCGATGCCGGCCTTCTGCATCACGCCGCGCAGCTGCTGCGCCAGCGCCAGGCCCAGGACCTGGCCATCGACGGCCAGCGCCTGGCCGGGCTTCAGCTGTTCGGCGATCCATTCGATGTAGTGCGTGGCCGCGCCGGTCGGGATCTTGACCAGCTCGACGCCCGTGCCCGCCAGTTCGGCCGCGGCCTGCGACCAGTAACGGCTGTCGGCAAAGATCGCCGCGCGGTCCAGCGTGACCACCAGCGTACCCATCGAGCCGGTGAAGCCCGACGCCCACTGGCGGCCTTGCCAGCGCACGGGCAGGTATTCGGACAGGTGCGGGTCGGCCGAAGGGATCAGTGCAGCCTGGGCCTTGGCGGCGCGCAGTGCGTCGCGGATGCGCTCGATGCGCAGGGTGATCTGGGAGGTGCGGGTGTCCATGGCGGGAATCCTTTGCGGCGCTCGTGACGCCTTGGCTTGGGTCGCGGAATTGTAGTGAGCGCGGCTCTCGCGCCAGCCGGCTCAATCATGAAGAAGCTGGTCGACCAGCTCGCGCACGATCTCCAGCGACGGCGCCTGCGCGCGTCCGGCCAGGGTGACGATGCCGAAGCGCGCCGTCGTGCCGATCATCGGCTTCAGCGGCAGTTCGACGAGATCCGGCGCGGATGCGCGGATCGCGATCAGGACCGCGTCGCTGTGCTGTACCACCTCGACCAGGCTTGCGATCTCCTCGCAACGCAGCGTCACGCAGCTGGACGGATGGGCCTGCGGCCCGTAGCGCTCGACCAGCGCGCGGGCGACTTCGTCGCTCAGCGGCGTGGACGCGATCGGGAACTGCAGCAGCGCGTCGAAGCGCAGCACGCCCTTCCAGCGGGTCAGCGGATGCCTGGGCCGGCACATGACGGTGCCGCGCATCTCGCTGGTATTGCTGATACTCAGGTCGGACGCCGGCTTCAGCGAGCGGGCATCGACGACCAGCGCATCCAGCTCGCGATCACGCAGGGCCTGGGTCAGCAGGTCGGTCCGTGCGCGGGACACCTCCACATGGATCATGGGATGCCTGGTCGCCATCAGCTTGAGCAGCGGGGTCATCAGCATCGCGCCGGGCCCGGAGCCCATGCCGATGCGCAGGCTGCCGGCGCGGCCGGCGCGCAGTTGGCTGCCGCTGGCGGTCAGCTCGTCGGCTTCGAACACCAGGTGGCGGGCACGCTGGAGCACATCGCGCCCGTACGGCGTCAGCGTGCTCTGGCGGCCGAGGCGGTCGAACAGCGTCTGGCCCAGCTCGTCCTCCAGCGCCTTGATGCTGCGGCTCAGCGCTGGCTGGGTGAGGAACAGCGCATCGGCCGAGCGGCTGAAAGAGCCGGTCTGCGCCAGCGAGATCAGGTGGCGAAGCTGGACAAGGGTCATGCTAGGGACATCTATGCATCTGAATCATTGTATGGAAGTCAACAATGCATTGGACGTATCTGAAACCTGATCCTACATTCAATGCACGACGACAGCACCCCACCGTGCGCAGGAGCGTTCACATGCAGATCGAAGCCGAGCAAACGACCGAAGCCGGGACCGGAGCCGCCAGCCAGGCCACGGCCAGCTATCTGCGCGACGCGCTGAGTGCCCAGGTTGGCGAATTCATCCGCCTGCGCCGCGACATCCACAGCGAGCCCGAGCTGGCCTTCGAGGAGCACCGCACCGCGGCGCTGGTGGCGAGCAAGCTGGAGGACTTCGGCTACACGGTCGAGCGTGGCATCGGCGGCACCGGCGTGGTCGGCACGCTGGTCCGTGGCACGGGCGCCAAGCGCCTCGGCCTGCGCGCCGACATGGACGCGCTGCCGATCCACGAAGCGAGCGGCGTGGCCTGGGCCAGCAAGCGGCCGGGCCTGATGCACGCCTGCGGCCACGATGGCCACACGGCGATGCTGCTGGCCGCTGCGCGGCGCCTGGCCGAGCATGGCAATTTCAACGGCACGCTGCAGCTGATCTTCCAGCCGGCCGAGGAGGGCGGCGGCGGCGCGCTGAAGATGATCGAGGACGGCCTCTTCGAGCGCCACTCCTGCGACGCCATCTTCGCGATGCACAACATGCCCGGCCTTCGCCAGGGCGACCTGTTCTTCCGCGAAGGCGCGGCGATGGCCTCGAGCGACTACGCGACCATCGTGCTCACCGGTGTCGGCGGCCATGGCGCGATGCCGCACCGGGCGACAGACAGCATCGTCGCCGCAGCCAGCCTCGTGATGGCGCTGCAGACCATCGTCTCCCGTAACGTCGATCCCCAGCAGATGGCGGTGGTGACGGTCGGCTCGATCCAGGCCGGCAAGGCCAACAACGTGATCCCGGCCACGGCGACTCTGGAGCTGAGCGTGCGTTCGCTGGATCGCGCGGTACGCGAGCTGCTGGAGCTGCGGATCAAGGCGCTGGTGCACGCGCAGGCCGAGAGCTTCGGCGTCAGTGCGGAAGTGCGCTGGCGCTCCGGGTATTCGGTGCTGGTCAACACGCCGGCCGAGACGGCCTTCGCCCGCAGTGTCGGTCTGGAGCTGCGCGGCGCGGACAAGGTCACGCTGCAAGGCCCGGCGCTGACAGGCAGCGAGGATTTCGCCTTCATGCTGGAGCGTGTACCGGGAAGTTACTTGATGATCGGCAATGGCGACGGCGACAGTGCCGGCGCCTGCATGGTTCACAACCCGGGCTACGACTTCAACGACGACAACATCGCCATCGGCGCGGCCTACTGGACCTTGCTGGCCGAGCGCTTCCTGACTGCCGATTGACTGGCCGACCGACGTCTTCGCGATCGCCTCGCCCGGCAGCTGCGGCCGGCTCGGGGTCCATTTCCGCAGCAACGGATCGGGCGCATCCCGAAGAGCGAGAACCTTGATGGACCTCAATGCCTCTGTGGCCACTCCAGAACGCCAGTCGACGGTGGCGAGCCTGGCCGCGCGCCGGTCTGCGCGCAGCGAAGCGCCGCCGATCCCGAAGAAGATCGTCGCCGCGACGGTCGCCGGCAACGCGCTGGAGTTCTACGACTTCGTCACCTATGCCTTCTTCGCCGTCTACATCGGCAAGACCTTCTTCCCGGCCTCCACGCCGCTGGGCAGCCTGCTGCTTTCGGTGGCAGTATTTGGCGTCGGCTTCGTTTCGCGGCCGCTGGGTGGCGTGCTGATCGGCGCGTTTGCCGACCGCGCCGGCCGCAAGCCGGCGATGCTGCTGACGATCGCGCTGATCACCGTCGGCACCCTGGGCCTGGCGCTAACGCCGAGCTTCGACAGCATCGGCATGGCCGCGCCGATCATCGTGGTGGTCTGCCGGCTGATCCAGGGCTTGGCACTGGGTGGCGAGGTCGGGCCGTCGAGCGCCTTCCTGATCGAGGCGGCGCCGGTCAGCAGGCGCGGCTTCTATGCCAGCTGGCAGCTCGCCAGCCAGGGCATCGCCACCTTGGTGGCCGGCGCGCTGGGCCTGCTGATGATCGGCAGCCTGAGCCCGGCCGAGTTGCAGGCCTGGGGCTGGCGAGTGCCGTTCGCCGCCGGGCTCTTGCTGCTGCCGGTGGCTTTCTACCTGCGGCGCGAGATGCCCGAGACCCTGCACGCGGCGCCGTCCAGCCCGTCCAACACCGGCAGCGTCGGTCTCAAGAACCACAGCGGGCTGATCCTGCTGGCGATCTTCGTCGTGCTGGGCGGCACGGTCTCGAACTACGTCGGCAGCTACATGACGACCTATGCGATCACCACGCTGAAGTTTCCGCCGCTGATCGCCATGGGCGCCACGGTGATGGTCGGCATCGCGACCTTGGCCTTCTCGCTGCTGGGCGGCTGGCTCTGCGACCGCTTCGGCCGCAAGCCGGCGATGCTCTGGCCGCGCCTGGCCACGGCCGTGCTGATCGTGCCGGCATTCGGCCTCTTGATCGCGCATCCGACCCCCGGCGTGCTGCTGGCGGTGACGACCTTTCTCGCTGCGCTGACGGCTATCAGCGGCGCCGCCTCGCTGGTGGCTATTCCTGAACTGCTGCCGCGGGGCATCCGGGCGACTGGCCTGTCGATCGCCTATGCGGTCGGCGTGGCGCTGTTCGGCGGCAGCACGCAGTTCATCGTCACCTGGCTGATCGCCACCACCGGCAATCCGGCGGCGCCCGCCTGGTACGTGGCCGGCACCAGCGTG
>FSVW01002219.1_pt1 | contig 10840 bp, 7 predicted proteins | sample 1637551 | NCBI WGS metagenome assembly FSVW01 (sample SAMEA3914814, study PRJEB12502) | metagenome | biome: forest; material: soil | place: USA | collected 2011-09-16 | depth 0.1 m | reverse complement strand
TTCGAGAACAGCCGCTCCTGGCCGACTCCAGCCGCGCCCCGTGCCCACAAAGTTCCCAGCCCGTACGCATTCGGAACCTGCTGGGCGATGTTTCAACCCCTCAACCCTATTGTTTCGATGGCGCCGTCGGCAGAGCCGTGACCACGACAGGACGGGTCGACAGCGCGCTCGCTGCCATTTCGGATTTGCCCGCTTTCAGCGCCGCGCTGTCGGACAGGATGCTGACGGCCTCATTCAAGAGGACGTCGTTCGCGGATTTCTGGGTCTTTTCCATGGCCAGATCCTTGCTGAGCTTGCGTTCGTTGAACTGCAATCCATCGTCTGTCAGCGCGCCGCTTGCACCTGTTCCTTCGGTGCCCAGCATGGCTGTCAGGCGGGTCTCCAAAGCGGCGCGTTCCTTGCGTCGCACCGCTTCGTTGAGTGAAATCACATTGTTCTTGCGCACTTCGCGTGCCTTTGCAAGATCCTCGAGCAGACCCTGGTAATCGCGGTCGCGCTGAACGCGACTCTCATGCCAGGCCAGCAGGCGCGGAAGCTGTACTTTGATGTCGCCCACAGGCGCGTAGTCGGCGGCCATGATGCGGGTCCACGGCAAGGCGTTCTCATAGCTCGATTCGCCGAACAAAGTGTCGTCGCCACTTTGCAAATAGCCGATGTCCGGTGCCACGCCACGCAATTGCGTGGTGCCGCCGTTCACCCGGAAGAATTGCGCGATGGTCATCTTCAATTCGCCAAACACGGGCTTCGCGTTCTTGGCGATTTCGTCGAGGCTGGCGACGGTCTGGACCGTGCCCTTGCCAAAGCTGGGCTCGCCGATGATCAGGCCGCGACCGTAGTCTTGAATCGCGGCCGCGAAGATTTCCGATGCCGAGGCCGAGGCCCTGTTGATCAGCACGCCCATCGGGCCGTCCCAGGCCACGCCGGTATTGACGTTTTTCTCCACGGTGATGTCGCCTTTGGCATTGCGTGTCTGAACCACCGGCACCTTGCCGACGAACAGGCCCGTCAGGCCGACTGCTTCCCGCAGCGAGCCGCCGCCGTTGTTGCGCAGGTCGATCAGAACGCCATCCACTTTCTGGAGCTTCAGATCCGCCAGCAGCTTGGCCACGTCGCGCCCTGCGCTCCGGTACTCCTTGTCGCCCTTTCGAAGGCCGTCGACATCCTCGTAGAACGACGGCAAGGTGATCACGCCGATCAGGCGCTTGCCCTCGCCCGTCGTCACCGAATAGACCTTGGCCTTGGCCGCGCTGTCCTGGATCGTGATGGTTTTGCGGACCAGGACCACGGTCTTGATCGGCGCGTCAGGCCCCTTGTCGGCCGGCAAAACGTCCAGCCGCACCGTCGAACCCACAGCCCCACGAACCAGATCCACCGTGTCGTCCAGACGCCAGCCGACGACATCGTCCACCGGGCGGTTCACGCCTTGCGCGACGCCCACGATGCGGTCACCAATCTGCAGTTGCCCCGACGCGCTCGCGGGCCCCCCCGCCACCAGTTCCCGGATGGTCGCGTAGCCGTCGATGTCGATCAAAACTGCGCCAATGCCCGCCAGTGACAGCCGCATCGAGATGTCGAAGTTTTCTGCGGCGCGCGGCCCCAGATAGTTGGTATGAGGCTCGATCGCCATCGTGTAGGCATTCATGAACGCCTGGAAGGCGTCGACACCTGTGATCTTGCCCATGCGCTTGGTGGCACTGTCGTAGCGCTTGTCGAGGACCTTTGCGATGGCCGCGTCGTCCTGCCCGGCGAGCTTGAGTCGCAACCAATCGTTCTTCACGCGCTTGCGCCAGAGGTCCAGCGAATCTGCCTCGGTCGCCGGCCAGGGCTGGTCCTTGCGGTCGATCATCAGCGTTTCGTCGCTCTTGAAATCGAAACCCTTGCGCAGCAGGCTGCGGGCATAGCCCATTCGCTCGACGGCCCGCCGTTCGTACAGATTGAAGATCTCGAAAGGCGCGCGCAAATCCTCGCTCAGGATCGCATCGTCAAGCCGGGTGCGGTCGGCGGCAAAGCGGTCGATGTCGGATTGCAAAAAGTAGATCTTCTCGGGGTCGAGCGTCTTCAGGTACTGGTCGAACATCTTGCTCGACAAGGCATCGTCGAGCGGGACAGCCTTGTAGTGGTAGCGCGAAAGTATTTCAGCAGCCAGATGGGCCGCCTTGGCCTCCTGCCCCGCCGGCTTCAGCAGTGGCGGGGAGGGAAGCTCCGAATCCGCCGCGGCACCCTGTGTTGCGACCACCAGGGTCAGCAAGAACCCAATCAGCTTTTGTTTCAATCTAACTCCACACCGTGAACGGAAAACCTCAAGGTCGAAGCCATCCGGGGCAGCTTGTATTTCCAGACCCCGAGCTCGACAGAATCGAAGGATACCCGTCACCCGGATCCTGCCGAGATTCACTGGAGCCGCCGGTCACGACCGGCAGCTTCCCGCATCGCACTGTGTCGCGGCTGGAACTGAAGATGATTGCCCGTCCAAACCCATGTGTGTCCAAGACCGATAGCTGAAGGCGGTCCACTTGTCCGCTTGGCCTCATCAACTCGGCCTCCCTTGAAAAGGACCGCTCCCGGTTGAACAGCGCCGCCCGCGTGCTTGGTTCAAATTGGCCCCGAGCCGTCGTCCGCCCTCTCCACCGGCTTGCCCGAAGCGATCAAGCGGATGACTTCGGCGCTTCACGAATGGCTCCGCTTTTGACAGCGCATTCCCAGCCGTCGTACGCACCGTGATGGCGCTGCGCGACTTCGAACAATGGCAAGGTCACATCGTCGATCTCCGCGAACGAAGGCGTGTCGATGCGCCAGGCCTGCACGCCATGTGACCGCGCCCCGTTGCTGTCTATAGATCGGTTCCGGAACTGGAAACCGAGCGCGGTCACCTCGGCAAGATAGGCATCTGCTGCGGCTTGATCTGGGAAGTAACTCCAATGGTCGATCTCGCGGGCCGCTACGAGCGTGTCGCCCTGGCTTTGGAGCACTTCGCAGACATGCCGGTTTCGAATGAGCTGGCGGCCGACCGGGCCCGGCAGCAGGAAATTGGAATAGACCGCCCATGCAGCGTCATCGCGCGTGCCGGTTTGAAACTCGTAGTCAGGGAAGGATGACAAGACGCGAGCGACGTTCTCGTGCCACAGCGGAGGCCGGGACACGTAGAAATAAAAATCTCGGCAGCCCGAGGAGGTGTTGCGGCCGACGTAGCGCACTTCTTCGCCGGACAGCTCGGATTCGAGTGCGTCCTCAATGCGCTTGAGCGTCTCGAACTCCTCCTGGCTGGAAAGGCCGTCGGCACGCGGTTCATTCATGCGAAGCCGAACATATGCCATGAACGCAAGCGCAGGCAGTGGGGCAAGTGCCTCAAGCCCGAAGTCTACATAGATCGATGCGGGCTGGTCATCCACCTGCAAGCTGTAGAAGTCCCAATGGTCCGTCATGGCGGTGCGAAATGGATGATTCGGTTCAGTCTAGCAAGCAAGAAGCGAACGACGCCATCGCCGCACGGGCCCGACTGCGGACTCCGTCGGGATAACCCGTTAGGGGTTTCTCATGCCCCGTGGTCCGGGGCCCCCCGCCGCGGGTGATAGCCCCCCATCCGCGACCCCGATACCTTCGCCATCCTCAAACCATCTGGCGAGGATCATGAAATTCCGACCAACTCTCATTGCGATGCTGTGCGCGCTTGCGGCTCTGCCCGCGGCCGCCTCGCAGCTCGTTCCGCAAAATCTCAAGCAGATGATCCAGGCCTCGGACGTCATCGTCAGCGGTGATGTGGCCAAGGTCAGCGACGGCATCGAGAACGGCGTGCCGTTCACCGAGGTCACGCTCAAGGTCAAGGGCAGCATCAAGCGCGATCTGGCCACGGACAGCAGCTACAAGTTCCGCCAGTACGGCCTGCTGAAGAATCGCAAGCTGCCCAACGGCAGCTACCTGCTCGCCGCCAAGATCGAAGGCATGCCGAACTGGACCGTGGGCGAGAAGGTCACGGCCTTTCTGAACAAGCCTTCGAAGCGCAACGGCCTGACGAGCCCCGTCGGCCTGGCCCAGGGCAAGCTGACGGCCAGCGGCTCCAAGGTCGCCAACGCTTTTGACAACCAGGGCCTGTTCCGCAACGTGAAGGTGGACCCCTCGCACCTGAACGCGGCAGAGGCCGAGATGCTGGCCAACCAGGGCGGCGGTGCCGTGGAAGGCGCCGTGCTGACGAACCTGGTTCGTCGCGCCGTCAAGGAGCAATGGATCGAAAAAGGAGTGATGCGCTGATGAGCTCTAACCTCAAACATGCACTGACCGTGCTGGTGCTGGCTGGCGCAACGCTCGCCCAGGCCGGCGGCCCCCTGCTGCTGACCGACAGCACGCGCAGCCCGCAGCCTCTGCGCTGGGACACGAGCAAGGGCCCGATCCAGGTCTACACCGACATCGGCCCTTATGTGTACAAGGACGACGGCTCGGTCTTCCTGACCAATGCGCAGGCCGACAAGATCACCGCCTTCGCGCTGACGCAATGGAGCAGCGTGCCGACGTCGACCTGGCGCGCGGTGACCGACCCGAAGAAGTTCAAGAAGTTCAGCGACGTGCCCAGCATCGGCGTGGACGTGATGGACGGCGAGACCGCCAAGCTGGTCTACGGCCAGCCCAACGAGGGCGGCATCTACGTGATCTACGACCAGCACGGCCAGGTGATCGAGGAGTACTTCGGCGTGCCCAAGGACCAGGTGCTCGGCATTGCCTTCGCCGAGATCGCCGAAGACCGCGATGGCGACGGCTATCCCGAAACCATCGTCAAGGCCACGGCCGTGATGAACGGCTGGATCGTGTCGCACGAGGACACTTCGCCCGACACGCCCTGGATTCCGCCGCCCGACATCGACGGCAAGCGCATCGCCGGCGTGTTCACGCACGAGTTCGGCCACGCGATCAATATGTCGCACTCGCAGGTCAACGGCTCGATCGCCTACTTCAGCGAGCCCGGCTACTTCGAGTGGGCGCCCGGCGTGCCCGGCTGCGTGCCCTACATGCATTCGTGGAACAGTGCGGACCCGAACGCGAAGCGCATCGACCCGAAATACATCGAGACGATGTTCCCCTTCATCGACCCGGACAACATCCGCGATGGCAAGAACATCGGCCAGGAGATGAGCACGGTGGACCGGCCCGACGACATCGCCGCGATCTCGGACCTGTACCCGACGCAGACCTACTCGAAGACGCGCGGCTCCATCGCCGGTGTGCTGTACCTGAAGGATGGCCGCACGCCTTACAGCGGCATCAACATCGTCGCGCGCAATATCGCCAACCCGCTCGGTGACGCGATCTCGGCGCAGAGCGGCGACAAGACGCAGGGCCACATCGGACCGGACGGGCGCTTCCGCATCAACAACCTCACGCCGGGCCAGAAGTACCTGCTCTATATCGAGGAAATTGTTGCGGGCGGCTACCCGACCACGCCGACGGCCTTGGTCTCCGAAGCCGAGTACTGGAGCACGAACGAGCAGTCCAACCCCTCGCGCGACAAGGCCTGCAGCTCGAGCACGATCACGGCCGAAGCCGGTGTCACCAAGACGGCCAACTTCTACTTCAATGGCTACAAGAACGGCGTGCAGTACACGCCGGTGGTGAACGGCTACCTGGGCTCCATGTCCAAGAACGGCGAACGCGCTGCGGGCACGATCGATTCGATTCCGTTTGTGTGGGATTCGAAGAACGGCGTGCAGTGGTCGCCCGAAGGCGTGCTGGGCGTGAACACCAGCATCACCCGCGACGGTCGCAAGATGATCGTGCAGGCCGACCTCGACGGCAAAGTGATCGGCACGGATTGGGAAGGCAATCCGATCAAGACCAACTCGGCCACGATCTGGGACACGCTGACGGGCCGCTTGACCGACCTGGGCAACCTCAACGGCGACACCTGCGGCGGCAGCAGCCAGGTCGGCTACTCGGCCAGCTACGGCTGGGCGCTGGACGCCAACGGCAAGACCGCTGTCGGCACGGCCTACATCGACAAGAACCATGATGGTTCCTGCGAGGGCGGCTACAACGACGACGGCACCGCCATCGGCGGCGAGATCGTGCCCTTCATCTGGACCGAAAAGGGCGGCCCGAAGATGCTGAGCATGCAGGGCATCGACACGGCGAACGAGCCTTGGCACCGCGCCCAGAACGTCTCGGCCGACGGCCGCGTCGTGGTCGGCAACAGCAACTTCATGAAGGCCTACGCCTGGATCGAACAGGGCAAGCCCATCGATCTGTACAAGGCCATCGGCGCTATGGACGGCGGCTACGCGATGACGCCGGACGCCAGCCGCGTCGCGCTGAGCACGGAGAAGGACGGCCTGGTGTTCTGGAACGCCAACAAGGGTTCGGGCAAGAACGCCTTCACCAAGCTGAAGCCGCTGAAGTGGTGCGAGGACATGCCCTTGCTGGGCCTGGACATCAGCTGCGAAACAGAAGGTGCAGCGTCCATCCAGGCGCAGTTCGGTCCTATCCCCATCATCGCCAGCGACATCAGCGATGACGGCAAGCTCATGATTGCGCAAGCCGGCACCTGGTACAGCGGCCTCGTCGGCTACCTGTGGATCGAGGACATCGGCTGGATCAAGCTGAAGGACTTCTTCCGCACCCAAGGCGTGGCCGAGGCCTATCGCTACGGCATGGACGGCCCCGCGTCGATCAACGCCAAGGGCAACGAAATGGTCGGCGGCATCCCCGGCTACCCCATGACCTGGTACGTGGACATGAAGAAGGCTTTCGTCTGCCGCTGGGGCGGCTCGGTCGAAGTCAACTTCCCCGACGAGTTCGTGGACCAGGTCCAGCACGGCGCGAAGATGGGGCGTTGCGAACACCTGAGGTAAATCGATCGCTGTCATGCGTAGAAGAGGCGGGCCGTGCGTGATGAGCGCACGGCCCGTTTTTTTGCTTTGCGCTTAAGCTGCCGCCCATGCATCCAACGACACGTCGAACCGCGCTCGCCGCTGCAGCGGCCACGGCTGTCATTGCCCTGATCCCGGTCCCCGCCTTCGCCATCGAAGCCAGACTGCCTTCGCCCGGCGGCGGCACCTTGGTGATGGTTGTGCCGGATGGTTGGCGCCAAAACAGCAAGCCGGCCAAGACGCCCACGATGGCGTTCAGGCCGCCGGCGGACGAGGCGTTCCTCGTGCTGGTTTCAAACTTCCTGCCGCGCACCGGTCCGAAGACGCCGGCGGCGTTGCGCAAGTTGATGGACGCGATGGTGGCCGAGGCGCGGCCGAAGGCGGTGGAGGCCAATCTGTCCGTGCAGGAGTTGCGCGGGGCCGTCGTTCAGGGACTTTATTTCTCGGCGACGGACAAGGCGCCGAAGCCTGGTGAATACAGGTACATCACCCAGGGCGCGATGCTGGTGAAGGGCATGCCGGCGGTGTTCACCATCCTCACGAACGACGATTCGAAGGCGGCGGTGGAACTGGCCCTGCGGATGTTCTCCAGCGCAAGGCGAAGTTAGTCGGACACCACGCGGTTCCGGCCTTCGTTCTTGGCCATGTAGAGCAGCCGGTCGGCACGCTCCAGGGTCTGGTCCAGGCGCTCGCGCGGATGCGATTCGGTGAGGCCGGCGGACAGGGTGAAAGTGATGTGATGGCCTTCGTGTTCGAGCCGCACCGCTTCCACCGCCTGACGCAGCCGCTCGACGCCGGCCTTGGCTGCGGGCATGCGGGTTTCGGCCAGCATCAGCACGAATTCCTCGCCGCCCCAGCGGGCCAGCACGTCGGCGCCGCGGACCACCGTTTGCGCGACGGCGGCGAACTGGCGCAGCACGGCGTCGCCGGCACCGTGGCCATAGCGGTCGTTGATGTTCTTGAAGTGGTCGAGGTCGACGAGCGCCAGGCAGTAGCCGTGGCCGCCGCGCAGGCAGCGCTGTGCTTCCTGCTCGAGCAGGGTCGTCATGTGGCGGCGGTTGAGCAGGCCCGTCAGTTCGTCTCGCGTGGCCATGGCGCGGATCTGTTCCACGGCGCGGGCCAGGTCAGCGCGCTGGGCGCGCAGCCGTTCGCGGATGCGGTTGACGCGCCCGGCCAGCACCGACACGCCGGGCATCGCCACGCACAGCACCAGGAAGTGGATCAGCTCCACCGTGGGCTTGTAGACCGCGGGCCTCAGCATCGACATCAAGAGCATGGCCGAGCCGAACAGGACCAGTGCGTAAGCGGCGATCAGCAGTGCGGCGCGCACGCTCAGCGAGAACATCGCGAACATCATGATCAGCACGACGATCGGGAACACCGCGCCGCGCAGCTCGCCGATCATGGCGTAGCCGGCCACGGCGGTGAGGATGGCGAACAGCATCTGCGCCACGGTCATCGAAGGGTCGGCCAGACGTAAGGCCCAGCCTGAGCGGATCAGGCAGAAGAAGCCGACCATGCCGCCGACCGAGAGCAGGGTCCAGATGTCCACGGCCCCGGCCGACACCGCGCCGAGGTAGACGCCGTACTGCAGCAGCACCGCGCAGATCGCCATCAGCAGCGTGGCCAGGCCGGTCTGCCGCAGCCTCAGGCGCTGGATCGGATCCTCGGAAAACAGCCAGAGTGAGAGTTGCGGGAGCATGGTGCGGAGTATCAATCAGCGCAGATGGGTCAGCGCAAATGGGTGAGAGGAAGCGCGCCGCCGGTTTTCACCTCACCGAGCGAGAAGCTGGTGTGTATGTCTTTCACGTTCGGCAGGTTCAAGAGCTTGTCGATCGAAAAGCGCGAGAAGGCGTCGAGGTCGGTGGCCATAACGGTCAATTCAAACGTACCCGTGCCCGAGATGTAGTGGCAGGCGATGACCTCGGGCAGTTCGCGGATCGCGACCTCCAGCGTCTTGGTGGCGGCGCCGTTGTTGCGGTCGGCGTCCACGCGCACAAAGGCCAAGACGCCGAGGCCGATCTTGCGTCGGTCGAGTTCGGCCCGATATCCGGTGATGTAGCCCTGCTCTTCAAGCCAGCGCACGCGCCGCCATGTGGGCGCGGCCGAAAGGCCGATGCGCGTGGCCAGTTCGGCGTTGGACAGACGCGCCTCGCGCTGGAGCTCGCCGAGGATGGCGATGTGATAGCGGTCCAGGCCGCCGTCGCCCTCGTCCACCGCGATGGACGATGATGGCGGCGGTGGTGCTGGTACTTTCCCTGAATTCGATTTTCTGGACGACATTCGGAATGAAAACTGCCTTGATGAGAAAGATTATTGCTCAGTAGCGATGTTTAGAGCAGAAATGAGAAAGCACCACGCTCCCTGATTTGCCTACACTGATCCGCTATCCCATACTGGCCGCCACAAGTAGCCGACTAAAGCCCTGCGCCACAAGCGCTCGCCACCGTCCTCGGAGTCCCGCCATGAACGCCCCATTGCCTCAGCACGTCCTGCGTGCGCTTCAGACCGTCACGCTCGACGACAAATACGCGCTCGACAGCGGCCGCGCCTTCATGAGCGGTGTGCAAGCGCTGGTGCGTCTGCCCATGTTGCAGCGCACGCGCGACCAGATCGCCGGGCTCAACACGGCGGGCTTCATCAGCGGCTACCGCGGCTCCCCGCTGGGCACGTATGACCAGATGCTGATGGCCGCCAAGAAGCATCTGGCCAAGCAGAACGTGGTGTTCCAGCCCGGCGTCAACGAGGAGCTGGCGGCCACGGCCGTGTGGGGTTCGCAGCAGCTCGACCTCTTCCCCGAGAAGAACAAGTTCGATGGCGTGTTCGGCATGTGGTACGGCAAGGGCCCGGGCGTGGACCGCTGCATCGACGTGTTCAAGCACGCCAACATGGCCGGCACGGCCAAGCACGGCGGCGTGATCGCCATCGCCGGTGACGACCACATCGCAAAGAGCTCCACCGCCGCGCACCAGAGCGACCACGTCTTCAAGGCCGTGGGCTTCCCGGTGTTCTTCCCGACCAGCGTGCAGGACATCTTCGACATGGGCCTGCACGCCTTTGCGATGAGCCGCTTCTCGGGCCTGTGGTCGGGCCTGAAGACGATCCAGGAGATCGTTGAATCGGCCGCGTCCGTCAGCGTGGACCCGGACCGCGTCAACATCATCCTGCCCGAAGACTTCCAGATGCCCGAGGGCGGCCTGCACATCCGCTGGCCCGATCCGCCACTGGCGCAGGAAGCGCGCCTGATGGACTTCAAGTGGTACGCCGCGCTGGCCTACATCCGCGCCAACAAGCTGAACTACAACGTTATTTCCACTGACCACGACCGCATCGGCCTGATCGCCAGCGGCAAGGCCTGGAACGACACGCGCCAGGCGCTGCACGACCTGGGCCTGGACGACGACACCTGCCGGCGCATCGGCATCCGCCTGCACAAGGTCAACGTGGTGTGGCCGCTGGAAGCCACGATCACGCGCGACTTCGCCACTGGCCTGCAGGAGATCCTGGTCATCGAAGAGAAGCGCCAGATGATCGAGTACCAGCTCAAGGAAGAGCTGTACGGCTGGCGGCCCGATGTGCGCCCGAACGTGCTGGGCAAGTTCGACGAGATCGAAGGCGACAAGAGCGGCGGCGAATGGAGCCTGCCCAACCCGAGCCAGAACTGGCTGCTGCGCCCGCAGGCCGACCTGACGCCGGCCATCATCGCCCGCGCGATTGCCAAGCGCCTGAGGAAGCTCGGCGTGGACAGCGACGTGCAGGCCCGCCTCGACGCCCGCGTGGCCATCATCGACGCGAAGGAAAACTCGCTGAAGATGGAAGAGAAGACCGCGGGCGGCGCCGACCGCACGCCGTGGTTCTGCTCGGGCTGCCCGCACAACACCTCGACGCGCGTGCCCGATGGTTCGCGCGCCGTCGGCGGCATCGGCTGCCACTACATGGTCACCTGGATGCCGGGCCGCAACACGGCCACCTTCACGCAGATGGGCGGC
>FSVW01001596.1_pt1 | contig 10866 bp, 9 predicted proteins | sample 1637551 | NCBI WGS metagenome assembly FSVW01 (sample SAMEA3914814, study PRJEB12502) | metagenome | biome: forest; material: soil | place: USA | collected 2011-09-16 | depth 0.1 m | reverse complement strand
GAGAAGCCCATGCGCTGGCCCAGCACCAGCGACAGCGACGTCACGTTGAGCGAATGGTCATAGACCTCGCGCGTGTTCAGCTTGTTGTTCATCAGGTGGATGTGGACTTCCGCGTACTTGTCCAGCGAATCCACCAGGCCATGCACGAAGGCGGTGGCCTTCTCCACCGTCTGCTCCGGCGCGGCAAAGATGTTCTTGCTGATCGACGTCACCTGGCGCGCCGCGCTGAGGAAGCGGCGCTCGCACTCGTCCATCAGCTCGCGCTGGCGCACCAGGCGGCCGATCCGCTCACGCTTGGCGGCAATCGCCTGGTCCAGTTCCGGCACGCTGGGCGGCGCGGATACCGCGACCGGTTCGGCCTCCACCGCTGCGGCCTCCGCATTGATCAGCATCAGCGAGCGCGCCGCGCTCAGGGCATCGCTGCGCACCGCCGAATCGCAGCGCGCGGGATCGAGCAGGATCCGGTCCAGGCCCAGCTTCTGCAACAGCTTCAGCTGCCGCTCGTCCTTGATGCGGAAGTTGTTGAACGGAAAGGGGTGGTTGGTCCAGCCCGTCTCCAGGCGCACGAACATGCCGATCTGCAGGTCGGCCGGGGCAATGTAGAGCCCTTCGGCGTTGTCGGAACGTCTGGACATGGGGAATTCGGGCGTGGAAGCGGCGGAAAATTGACGGAAAGAGGGCGGAAATGAAGCGCCCGTATTATCGTTTACCCTAGGTGCTGCTAACGCTCAGGATCGACGGCAAAACGATCAACAGCGCCACCGGTGCCAGATCCTGCACATGTCATGATCCGATCTTTGAGGAGAGTGCCCGATGACGGTGAAGATCGAACGCATTCCGGGCCGCCCCGGCGACGTCGGCGGCCTGCCGATCAACCGCGCCCTGCCCACCGTGCACAGGCGCCTGATCGGGGCCTGGTGCTTCCTCGACCACGCCGGCCCGGCCGATCTGCGCCCCGACCAGGCCATGCGCGTCGGCCCGCATCCGCACACCGGCCTGCAGACCTTCAGCTGGATGATCGACGGCGAGATCCTGCACCGCGACAGCCTCGGCTCCGAGCAGATCCTGCGCCCGGGCCAGGTCAACCTGATGACGGCTGGCCGCGCGATCGCCCACTCGGAAGAATCGCTCACGCCGCGCTTGCACCTGGCCCAGCTGTGGATCGCCCTGCCCGATTCGCAGCGCTTCTGCGAGCCGAGCTTCCAGCATTTCCCCGACCTGCCAAGGCTCCATAACGGCGGATTCGAGCTGACCCTGCTGGCCGGCGAACACGCCGGCGCGCGCTCGCCGATCCCCTTGCACACGCCGCTGCTGGGCATGGACATCGCCAGCAGCACGCCGGCTGAAGCGACGCTGCCGCTGCAAGCGAGCTTCGAGCACGGGCTGATGGTGCTGGAAGGCGCGGTAGAGCTGAGCGTGGACGGCGAGACCGAAACGCTGGAGCCGGGCAGCCTGCTGTACCTGGCACCCGGCTGCGAGGCTATCCGCTTGCGCTGCGGTGACACCGGCACGCGCCTGCTGCTGCTGGGCGGCGAACCGCTGACCGAAGCGCTGCTGCTGTGGTGGAACTTCGTCGGCCGCAGGGGCGATGAAGTCCAGCAGTTCGCCCAGGACTGGAATGCGGGCACGGGCGTGTTTGCCGGCGTCGAGGTGCACGGCTTTGACGGCCCGCGCCTGAGCGCGCCGGACGCCTCGCATCTGCACCTGAAGGCCTCCTTGTAGGCGCCGGCCTACAGGGCGGCTAACGTTCAACCCACACGGTAAAAGGGGGCGAGCCGCTGTGCGCCCGCGGGCGGGATACCTAGAGTGAGTCCATCGCCCACTCCAGGAGCACCTCATGCTTCACTACGCCGTTGTCTTCCTTGTCATCGCGCTGATTGCCGCCCTGTTCGGCTTCGGCGGCATCGCGGCCGGTGCCGTCGGCATCGCCAAGCTGCTGTTCGTCATCTTCATCGCGATGGCCATCGCCGCGTTCATCGTCAGCCTGTTCCGCAGGGCCTAGGCGTGATGTTCGCTACCGCCACGGCGCCACCGCCCGTCTCCTGCGAGCCGGTCCTGAGCGCGGCTTTGCAGGCCTACTTGCGCAACTGTGTGCACGAATGCCTGCAGAGCCAGGGGCATGCGCACACGCACTGGTTCCGCATCCACCTCTATCTGCGCATGGGCGATCCCGCCAGCGCCGCTGCAGTGGATCGGGACCTGCGCGAACGCACGGGCGGCACGGCTCAGGGCCTGATCGCGCTGTTCGGCCAACTGGCACCGGGCCTGACGATCCAGACGGCCATGGCACGCCAGCTGCACCTGATGCACGGCTGCGACACCCAGCTGGAATTGGAGACGCCCCCGTCGGAAAGCCGCGGCACCCAACTGCACCTGGGCGAGAACCGCTACGAAGTGGTCACCTTGCACGGCGACGCGGATTGCCTGCACCGCGTGATGCCCTGCCCGATGCTGGTGTTCTGCCCCGTCAACTGATTGAACGGCGGACAAAGCAAGAAGGCCGGTCAGTGACCGGCCTTCTTGCTTGCGTCGTCGATGAGCAGCGCTGCGTGGTTTCGCCTAACTTCGCCTAACGCTCAGCCAATACGGGGCCATCCGCCGATTGCGGCTGAGCTGCCGCCACCAGGCACTGGTCCCGTGCGAGCCGGTTCTGCATCATGGCGCAGCGGTGGTGTTCGCGGGCGCTCTGCTCGGCGGCCAAACGCTTGTTCTTCAACTGGTCGATGTTGTTCACCAGGATCAGGTAAAGCAGCACGACCATCACTTGTGCCAGCAGCAGGCCGGCAAGGGCCCAGCGGATTTCCGTCGAGGTCTTTTGTACCCTGCTGCGCACCGCAGCGAGGTTCCCACTCAGGATCGGCTCCGGACCGGCAGCCGATGCGGCTGCCGTGAAGACCGACGAGGGATGGTTGGCGCTCATGTCAATTCAACCTTGAGGAAATGCAGTCAGCGCGCATTAAAAACGCCGCTGTGAAGCGACGTCTATTGAACAACTAGGGAGACTTCAGCAGCGCAAACCGGAATCCGTGACTTCATTCTCGGTCAGGAAGGGGAAAGCCCCTTCATAACCGAGGTCCAGGTCTTGCCCGTCCGCGATCTCGAAGGTCTGCAGGCTCTGGAAGCCCGAGGCCTGCGAGGGCGAAGAAGGCGAGTGGGGGGTTGGCTGCTGCATGAAAGTCTTCCTCCGCGGTGTTGTCGAGCTTGTTCGCTGGCGCGTTGCTTACGTGCTTATTGACTTACTTCTTCTTGCCGACTTCATTGCCGATCGCACCGCCGACGACGGCGCCGCCGACCGTGCCGATCGTGCTGCCGCCGGTGGCTGCCGCACCCACGACGCCGCCGACAGCCGTGCCGATCAGCGCGCTGTTTTCACGGTGGCTCATGCCGGCGCAAGCGCTCAGCGAGACAGCAAGGACGGCGCCGAGCAGGGTGGCCGTGTGACGTTTGAGATGGCTGGTATTCATGGTGTTGACCTCGCGTTGGTGGAAGGCCGTAGCCCCCGGATGCCACATGGCGTGGCTGCGTGAAGTCAGTGTCTTGCGGTGGCCGAACGCCAGGAATCGGCGCCAGCCGCGATGCCCTGTCGGACAGCGCCGACAGGGCTTGCATCCAAATACAGGCCGGCGGGCAAAGCTGTTGGCCTATTGCCCCGTGCCCTTGCCTGCCAGGATCGAGCCCAGCGCGAAGCACAGGACTTCCAGCGCCTGCTCGGTGGCGCCGAGGTGGCTGGCGGTCATCGACTGGTCGGGCTCGCGCAGGCTGGCCTCGAGCGCCAGCGCCTGCGTCTTCAGCGCCTGCGCGCCCAGGTTGGCCGCCAGGCTCTTCAGCGTATGGGCGTCGCGGATGGCGGCTTCCCGGTCGCCCTGCCTCAACGCCTCACGCATGCGCTGGACGGCATCGTGCTGGGTGTCGACGAACATGCGCATCACGCGCAGGTACAGCTGCGGCTTGCCGCCCATGCGGCGCACGGCGCGGCGGATGTCGATGCCGGGGATGGAATCGGGCAGCGTCACGACGCCCGCATCACCGGCCGCCGCCGGGGCGCCCGCGTTCTCGCCAAGCCCCGGGCGCGGCGTGATCCAGCGCACCAGCACGTCCCACAGGGCCTCGAGCTCGAAGGGCTTGGCCAGCAGCGCGTTCATGCCGGCATCCAGGCAGCGCTGCCGATCGACCGAACGGGCAGCGGCCGTCATGGCGACGATGGGCAGCTCGGCGTGCCGCCGGTCGGCGCGGATCAGCTGCGTGGCCTGCAGGCCGTCCATGCGGGGCATGTGCATGTCCATCAGCACGAGGTCGAAGTACTGCCAGTTCAGCAGCTCGACGGCGGCCAGCCCGTGCTCGGCCAGTTGGACCTGCATGCCCGAGCCTTCCAGCAGCTCGATGGCGATCTGCTGGTTGATGTCGTTGTCCTCCACCAGCAGCACCCGAGCGCCAGCGCGAGCCAGCACTTCGGGCGGCGGCTCGCTGTCACCCACGTCATCGACATCGGCGCTGGCGGGCAAGGGCTGCGCGAAGCCATCGCCCTGCCCTCCGTCGTCGTTGTCGTCGTCATCGAGCAAACGCAACACGGTATCCAGCAGCGCCGAGCGGCTGACCGGCTTGAGCAGCACCTCGAAGACACCCGCCGCCTCGGCGCTCGCGACCTGCTCCTCGCGGGCGTCGGCCGATACCAGTGCCAGCGCCGGCATCTGCCGCAGCCCGCGGGCGCGCAGCAGCGCCACCGTTTCCAGGCCGTTGATGCCGGGCATCTGCCAGTCGATCAAGGCGATGTCGAAGGCACGGCCGATGTTCTGGGCCGTGGCCGCCGCCTGCACCGCCGCGCTGCCGGATTCCGCCAGGGTCACGTCCGCACCCCAGCCGCGCAGCGCCTGGCGCAACACATTGCGGGCGTGTTCGTTGTCGTCCACCACGAGCACGCGGCAACCCTGCAGCCGGGCATAGGCGGCATGGGGGCCTGCGCCTTCGGTCGGTGCAGCGGCCAGCGCCGCCGTGAACCAGAAGGTGGAGCCCTGGCCGGGGCGGCTCTTCACGCCGACCTCGCCGCCCATCAGCGTCGCCAGGCGCACGCTGATGGCCAGGCCCAGGCCGGTGCCGCCATGCTCCCGGGCGATGCTGCTGTCGGCCTGCGAGAACTTCTGGAACAGGCGCGAGACCTGGGCCTCGCTGAGGCCGATGCCGGTGTCGCTGACCTCGCAGCGCAGCCGCAGGCGCTCGCCTGCCACCGGGCTCGCACGGTCCGCCAGCGCCTGGTCCAGGCCGATGTGCACAGCCACCTCGCCGGCCTCGGTGAACTTGACCGCGTTGCCGGCGTAGTTGAGCAGGATTTGCGTCAGCCGCAGCGGATCGCCGACAAGGCGGGCCGGCACGTCCGGCTCCAGCTCGACGATGAACTCCAGCCCCTTGCCATGGGCGCGCGGCGCGACCAGGTCGATCAGGTCCTGCAGCACCGTCTCCATCGCAAAGGGAATCTGCTCCAGCGTCAGCATGCCGGCGTCGATCTTGGAGAAATCGAGGATGTCATTGATCACCGCCAGCAGGTGGTGGCTGGAGCGGCGGATCTTGTCCACGTAGTCGCGCTGGTGCTGGCTCAGTTCCGTGCGGCCCAGCAGGCGCGACAGGCCGACGATCGCGTTCATCGGCGTGCGGATCTCATGGCTCATGTTCGCGAGGAACTCGCTCTTGGCCTCCGAGGCCTTGTCGGCCCGCAGCTTCTCGTCCTTCAGCGAGGCGGTGCGTTCCTCCACCAGCCCGCTCAGGCGCAGGTTGGCCGCCCGCAAGGCCCGCAGGCGCCAGCGGTAGGCGGCGAATGCCAGTCCGATCAGAATCAGCGTTAGCAGCCCCTTGAACCAGGCCTGCTGCCAGAACTCCGGCTCGATGCGCAGCGCCACCCGCAAGGGCTCGCCCCAGATGCCGTCGCTGTTGGCGCCTTTGATCTCCAGCGTGTAGTCGCCCGGCGCGAGGTTGGTGTAGCGCCCGCTGCGCTTGTTGCCGGTCAGTTGCCAGGCCGGCTCGTCGCCCCTGGAAGGGCGCAGGCGATAGGCAAACTGCTGCTGCGAGGGACTGGTGAAGTTGAGCGCGGCGAAGTCGAAATCGAAGCTGTTGTCCCGCCAGGGAAAGCTCAACCGCGTGACCCGCTCGGCGGCCATGCCCAGGTCGAGTTCGGCATTGCCCTGGCGCACGGCGGTGAGCTTGATCGGCATCGGTGCAGGGCTCAGCGGCAGCTTGGCGGGGTCAAGGCTTGACAGGCCCTTGAAGCCGCCCCACCAGAGGCGGCCGTCACGCGTGCGCAGCTTGGAGGTCTCGAAGAACTCGCTGCTGTGCAGGCCGTTCTCGGCCGTGTAGGTGCGCACGCCGCGCTGGGCCTGCGGGTCGAAGCGGATCAGCCCGTGCTCGCTGGCAAGCCAGAGCGTGCCCGAGGCGTCTTCCTGGATGTTGAAGATCACGTCCGGCGGCACGCCATCGGCAGTACCGAAGCGGCGGACCTTGCCCGTCTTCCGGTCGAAACGGTCGAGCCCGCTGCCGGTGGCCAGCCAGAGGCGGCCCTGGCTGTCCTCGAACACGTCGTGGACCATGTCGGACGAGAGTGTGTCCTCCTGCCCGCGCACGCTGCGCCAGGCCTTGAACTGGCGGGTGAGGGTGTCGAAGCGGTTCAGCCCCCCGCCCCAGGTGCCGATCCAGAGCAGGTGCGGATCGGCGCGGTCCGCGATCAGGCGCAGCGTGATGTCGTGGCTGATCGAATCCGGCTTGCCCGCCTCGTGCTTGAGGCAGGCCGTGTCGCCGCTGAGGCGATTCACGCGGCACAGGCCGCGCTCCCAGGTGCCCGTCCAGATCAGGTCGGGCTGGTCGGCGTCCTGGACCATGGTGAAGGCCCAGTGCGGCGAGACCACCCGGGACACCCTGCCCTTCTCGCGATCGAACACCACCAGTCCCGTCTGCGTGCCGACGAGGAAGTTGCCCCGCTCGTCCTCCAGCAGGCCGCTGGGATAGTTGTGCGGCAGCGTCGCAGGCTTGCCCGGCTCGGCCCGGAAATGCCGGAAGGTGCCGGCTTGGCGGTCCATCAGGTCGAGCCCGTCGCCGAAGAAGCCGATCCACAGGCGCCCGGCCCGGTCCTCCAGCAGCGGGATCGGCGCATCGCCGCCGAGGCTGTCGGGCCTGGCCGGATCGTGGCGATACAGCTCGAAGGGCACGGCCTGCGGATCCGCCACTTGCACCACGCCGGTGTTGGTCATGATCCAGAAGCGCCCGTCGCGGTCCTCAAGCACGCCGCTGATCGCGCCCGGCGCAATGCCGAAGGGCCAGTTCGCGTCGTAGGGGATATAGCTGTAGCGGCCGGTCGCCGGATCGAAGAACTGCAGGCCCAGGCTCTTGGCCGCGAAGATCGGCGTCAACCGGCCATCGCGCAGCTTCTTCCACTGGTAGGCCTTGGGCGGCGGCAGCTTGGTGGCCCCGTCCATCTGCTGCGGAAAGAAAGTGAAGCGCTCCTGGCGTGTGTCGAAACGCACCAGGCCCTGCGAGGTGACGGCCAGCCAGAGGATGCCGTCGGCATCGACGGTGATGCCGTAGATCTCGTCGCTGGGCAGCGAATCCGGCCGGGCCGGATCGTGGCTGAAGTGCTTGACGTTGCCATTGCGGGGATCGAAGCGGTCGACGCCCTTGTTCATGTAGGCGATCCACAGATAGCCCTCGCTGCGGACCACCGAGGTGACCCAGTCACCCGCCAGTGAATTGCGATCCGACGGATCGTGGCGGTAGTTGTGGAACCGGCCCGTGGCCTGCTTCGCCGGATCCAGCCGGCTCAGGCCGCCGGTGGTGCCGAACCACAGGCCGCCCTGCTCGTCCTCGACGATGGTGGGTGCGCAGAGGTCGAAGCGGTTGCCGGCCAGGCTTTGCGGATCCTTGGGGTCGTTGAGGAAGCTGCGGATGCGGCCGGTGCTCTTGTCGTAGAGGTTGAGTCCGTCGCCGGTGCCGATCCAGATCAGGCCCCGGCTGTCCTCGAAGAACTGGGTGACGTAGTTGGAACTCAGCCCGTCCTTGCCCTCGCGCAGGCTATGCAACGTCTGCCCGTCCCAGCGCAGCAGGCCCTTGGCCGTGGAGCCGGCCCAGATGAAGCCGTCGCGGTCCTGGGCCAGCACGAAAGTCGCCTGCCCGCCGACCCTGAAGGCCTCGGTAAAACGCAAGCCATCCGCACGCGCGAATGCGCTCACCGCCAAGGCGATGAGCGCGAGGACAGCCCCAGCAAACCGGACCCGCATCGAGAGTCGTCCCTCCTGCGTCGGTGCCTTTCTCCTGCATCCACCTAACGCACCATGTGTGCGGATCAGGATAGCTCAGTCAGGCACCTTCACGCCAGCGTGCCGGCCTGGAAGTCCCGCACGGCCTGGATCAGTTCCGCCTGCGTGTTCATCACGAAAGGCCCGTGCTGCGCGATGGCTTCGTTCAGCGGCTTGCCGGCGATCAGCAGCACACGGGTCGGCTCGTCGCCCGCCGTGATCCGCACGCCGTCGCTGCCCGGCGTATTGGCCAGGATCGCCATCCGTTGCGCGGGCACGAGGCAACCGGTATTGAACTTCAACGCACCGCGGTAGACATAGACGAAGACGTTGTGCGTGTCGGGCAGCGTCTGCTCGAACGTGGCGTTAGCGTCCAGGTGCAGGTCCAGGTACAGCGGCTCGGTGTCCTCGCGCTGCACAGCACCTGTCACGCCGTGGCTCTCGCCCGCGATCACGCGGACCTGCACGCCCTCGCGCTCGAATTCGGGAATCTCCTCGCTCGGAATATCCCGGTACCAGGGCGCGCGCATCTTGTCCTTGGCGGCCAGGTTCAGCCAGAGCTGGAAGCCCTCCATCCGCCCTTCGTTCTGCTCGGGCAACTCGCTGTGGATCACGCCGCGGCCGGCGGTCATCCATTGCACGCCGCCATCGCTGATCATGCCTTCATGACCGGCCGAATCGCGGTGGCGCATGCGGCCTTCCAGCATGTAGCTGATGGTCTCGAAACCGCGGTGCGGATGGCTCGGAAAACCGGCGATGTAGTCGTCAGCCTTGTCGGAGCCGAAGGCATCCAGCATCAGGTAAGGATCCAGCCGGCGCTGCAGGTTCTGGGTCAGCACGCGGGTCAATTTGACTCCGGCGCCATCGCTGGTCGCCTGGCCGGCGACCAGGCGTTCCACGGCGCGCGGCTGCGTCAGCAGCGTTTGCAAGGTGGTGGTGCTCATGGTCGTTTTCCTTTCCGTTGAACTTCTGAGTTATGCCGCGACAGCGCCGATCAATTCGGCGATCTGTGCACGGGCGCCAGCAACGCCAGCGGCTTCCGCATCCGGGCCCATGGCCAGGCCTTCGGCGTAGATGAATTCCACATCCGTCATGCCCAGGAAACCCAGCACCGTGCGCAGGTAGGGCGTGATGCCATCCGTCGACTGGTCACGGTGGACACCACCAGCAGCGACGACGACATAGACCTTCTTGCCCGTGACCTGGCCGATCGGGCCGGTGGCGGTGTACTTGAAGGTCGTGCCAGCGCGGGCCACGGCGTCGATCCAGTGCTTCAGTTGCGTCGGCACGCCGAAGTTGATCATGGGCGAAGCGATGACGACCACGTCGTTTGCGAACAATTCGGCGATCAGCGCGTCGTTCTCGGCCACGCGGGCGTTCTGCTCTTCGGTGCGCTTGTCGGCCGGGGTGAACAGCGCGCCCAGGGCGGCTTCGTCCATCGCCGGGTGCGGGGTCAGGCCCAGGTCGCGCACGGTCAGCTTGGTTTGGGCGTTAGCAGCCTTCAGGCCTTCGACCAGTTCGGTCGCCAGGCGGGTGGAGAAGGAACCTTGGCCGTCTTGAACACGGCGGGCGCTGGAGTTGAGTTGCAGGACGTTCATGGTGGTGGGCTCCGGGTTGGGTTGCTGGTCTTGTTTGACCGTGATGCAACTGTAGGAGCAACAAAGCTGCGGCAGAAGCCGCCAATCTGGATAAGATTGTTCCACCAACGGAACAATAAACACCATGTCACTCGATGCGGACGACCTCCTTCTCTTTGCCCGCGTGGTCGATTCGGGCAGTTTCAGCCGGGCGGCGGAGCGGCTGCACTTGCCCAAGTCCACGGTCTCGCGCCGCGTCGCCGCGCTGGAAATTCGCCTCGGCGAAAAACTCCTGCAACGCAGCACGCGGCGCCTGACCTTGACGGAATTCGGCACCGGTGTGCTCGAACACGCGCGGGCGCTAACGGCTGAAGTCGACGCAGCCTTGAGCCTCGCCCTGTCGCGCCAGCAGCGGCCCACCGGGCGCTTGCGCGTGTCGATGCCGGCGGACTTCGCGCATCAGGCGCTGGGCTCGATGCTGAGCCAGTTCGCGCTGGACTACCCGGAGGTGCAGCTGGAGCTGGACCTGTCGCCGCGCCGGGTGGACCTCATCGGCGAGGGCTTTGATCTCGCCGTGCGCATGGGCGAGCTGACGCAGGACAGCCAGCTCGCCGCGCGCCGCATGGCGTTGATGAGCACCGGCCTGTACGCCTCGCCGTCCTACCTGCAAAAATACGGCGAGCCGCAAATGCCCGAGGCGCTGGCCTCGATGCGCGGGCTGATGATCCTGAGCCGTTCGGGCGAGCCGATGCCCTGGGTTCTGAGCCGCGGCACGGATGAAGGTGCGGACGAAAGCTGGACCGGGATTCCGGCCCAGCGCACGCTGGTCAACGCGCCGGACATGCTCCTGCGCTTCGCCGTCGCCGGCGTGGGCATCACCGCGGTCGGCGATCACTTCGCCTATTCGTATGTGGAGCGCGGTGAGCTGGTCCATATCCTGCCGAATTGGCATTTGCAACCCGCACCCTGCTGGGCCGTGTTCCCGGAGCGCAAGCTGATGCCGCTGCGCACGCGGGTGT
>FSVW01000083.1_pt1 | contig 10868 bp, 3 predicted proteins | sample 1637551 | NCBI WGS metagenome assembly FSVW01 (sample SAMEA3914814, study PRJEB12502) | metagenome | biome: forest; material: soil | place: USA | collected 2011-09-16 | depth 0.1 m | reverse complement strand
GCGCCCGCGAGCGCACCCGTGAGCGTTCCAACGACTTTTTCTCTGAAGGAGCCACCGGAGGAAACGAAGCCCCCGGTTCCGCCAGCTATCGCGCCATAGACAGCGCCGACTCGACGTACTTGTACGGGTTGTCGTGCCCGTAGGCGTACCGATTGAAGCCATCGCCGCTCGCCGCGTCAGTAACGACCGGATCAACGCTCAAAAACCTCCCCGCGATCGGATCGTAATACCGCTGCTGCATGTACACCAAGTCCGTCTCCGCATCCTGGACATGCCCGGTGAAGCCGACAAGACTGGTGTTCACGCCCGGCTTGGTGCCCTGCGCCACATAGCCGTAGGGCTCAAACCGCGTGCGGTCTCCCTTGATCTCTCCCGCCTCATCGGTATGCGCCACCGGGCTGCCCAGCGCGTCGGTGTGAACGTACTGGGCCTGCGTGGTGATCGTCTCGAATCCGTATTGCTTGCCGCCGCTTTGCTGCACCACGGTGGTCTGCTCGGCAATCTGCTTGCTGGCCAGGTAGATGTAGGCGGTGTCGGAACTGAGGCCGGAGCCTGAACCCCGTGTGTCGCCTTCCACCACGGCCTTGAAGCGCCGGCCCAGCCCGTCATAGGCGTAGCTGCCCCCGGGCGTGGCCCAGTTCAAGGTACATGTCGCTGCGGCCCAGTTGAGCATCGCCTTTCCTGAGCGGCGTCTGGCTGCGCGATGCCAACCAGTTGAAGGTGTAGCGGACCCCGTCAGGAGCCAGGGCCGTGAACCCTTCTCCGGCGGCGTTCAGGACGTCGGTAAGGCAGCCGATCTGCCACTGCTTGCTCGTTACCAAATCGTAGGTGCCGCTAGGGGGCTTCAGCGTGTTGGCAGCGGCGCGCTTGAGAATCTCCTGGCTGCCCTGGCCCGGAATGACAAGGTTGATGCCCTGACCGTATTCCCAGGGCGGAAAGTCTTGAGGTGAATAGGCGCCGCGCGAAACCTGCGGTGGCGCGTCGTATCCGCTGCAGCGCGTTGCCGCGGAACCAAAGCCCGGAATCCAGCCCTCCGCTGTAGGGAAGGTGCCTTCGACGCGCGGTGTGCTGAGGTCCCAGTCCGCCAGCACGCCTTGAACGATCCACGAGCGTGGGGAGTAAGTGCGCGTCACGGCAACCGGCAGCGCGTTGTTCCCCGTCAGCGAGACGTCGGTTTGCTCGAAGGAGACGGCGCCGTTGAAGAGATTGACGCGGTCACCAAACAGGTCTTGACCCAGCGTGACCACCGCGCCGGGTGCGACGGCCCGCTTGCCCTGGAGGTAGGCGACGCTGACGGGGTTGCCTTCGGCGTCGTCGGGCTCGTATGGTATTGGCGCGCTTGCCGAAGGGGCGGGGGTGGCTGCTGCTGCCTGCGCATCCGCGTGCGGGCTGATCGCAGAGCCAAAGAAAGCGACCGACAGGGCCGCTGACAGCTTGATCCAAGATTAGAAACACCGATCCCTAGAACTCGGCGAGCAAGGTCATGCACCGGCAGGAACGAATGCGCGCCGAGGCGCCGCCCTAGGCGCAATTCAGAGGAGCGGAGCAGCGATGCCGGGCTCGGGATCGTCCGGCCTTCGCAAGCCATGGTGCATCGGCAAATGCACACCGACGCTGCCCTGCGTGCCATCGCTTGCCAGCAGCGTGGCTTGAGGCCCGGACAGCAGCTCGTGCAGATGCGGGCTGCGATGATGCTGCTGCGGGTCGGATGAGGCGGCAACAGGCGCCGTTGTGGCGGTCGTCGTGTCCTTGGCCAGCCACACGTCCGCCATCTGGTGGCTCACGCCGTCGGCCGTCTTGTAGCCCGAGACGAGGCCGAGCAGATTGCCGTTGTCGACCGTGCTGCCGCTCTTGGCGTTCAGGTCCAGCTCGACGATGCCGAGATCGGCCATCGTCTTCAATTCGCCCGCATCGGTCTTGCCGTCGTGGTTGGCATCGACCCAGACGACGAGCTTGCTGAAGTTGGCGTCGTGCGCGTCGATGCGGCCGTCGTGGTTGCTGTCTTGCGCGGCCAGGGCCACGTAGCCGTTGGCGGCGTGGCTGCCGTCGGCCAGCAGGGTGCCCACGCCGAACATCTCGGCGCCGCTGTCGATCTTGCCGTTGCCGTTGAGGTCCATGGCCAGGAAGCCGTCGGCGCCGCTGGTCCAGCCGAATTTGCTCGACTGGCCGGTGCCGGTGAGGTCGAAATTGACGCCCTGGCTGGCGGCCAGCGTGTGGATGCCGTCGCCGTTGAGGTCGAGCACGATGGGCGTGGACAGGAACATCGCGTTGAGCTGCGAGCTGTTCATGGCGTGCAGGGCATCGGTGCTCAGCGCCAGGGTCTGCTCCATGCTGAGCGCGGCGATGTCGCGCGTCTCGAAGCCCAGCACCATCTGGCTGGTGATGGCGTGGATCTCGTCGGTGGTCAGCACCTTGACCTGCGCCACCGTCATGGCGGCCAGGTCGCTGCTGCTGAAGGTGGCGAAGCCGTCGGTGCTGATGGCCATGATCTGGCCCGTCGTCATCGCGGCGATCTGCGCGCTCGTCAGGGCCTCGATGGCCGTGGTGTTCATCAGCGCGATGGTGGAGGTCGGCAGCGCGGCCAGCACCTGCGGGCTCAGGCCGGCAATCTGGTCGGAGCTCAGGTCGATGATCGCGTTGCTGGGCAGGCTGCCCAGCGCGGCCAGGCTCAGGCCGCGGAAGGCGGCCGAGGTGAAGGCCGCGAGGTCTTCGGCCTCCAGGCCGCTCAACTGCTGCGAGGTCATCGCGGCCACCTGGGCGCAGGTCAGCGCATGGATCTGGTCGGTGGTCAGCGCCGTGATGTCATCGGCGCTCAGCGCGCGGATCACCTTGGTGCTGAGCACGCCGATGTCGTCGGAGGGCAGGGCGGCGATCTGGTCGCTGCTCATCGCCTGCGCCTGCAGATTGCCGATGGCCGCGGCCTGGTTGGTGCCGAAGGCGGCGAGCTGCGCAGGCGTCAGCGCGTGGATCTGCGCGTTGTTGAGCACCATGATGTGGGCCGGCGTCAGCGCCATCACCTGGGCCGGGCTCAGCTGCGAGATCTCGTCGCTGGTCAGGCCCGAGATCACCTGGGTGGAAAGCACGGCCAGGTCCTGCGTCTCGATGGCGGCGAGCTGGCCCGCGTTCAGCGCGGCGAGCTGGCTGCCGCGCATGGCGGCGAAGGTGTTGGTCTCCAGCGCGGCGAGTTCGCCGGCGTCGAAGGCGGCGACCTGCAGCGAGGTCAGCGCGGCGACCTGGCGCGAGTTCAGCCCCTGCAGCTGGGCCAGGTTCAGCTCGCCGATCTGGTCGGTGGTGAGCGAGCGCAGCGCGAAGGTGGACAGGTGCGAGATCTGGTTGGTGTCCAGCGTGTCGATCTGCGTGTTGCTCAGGCCGCGCAGCTGCGCGGTGTTCAGCGCGGCGATCTGCGAGGTGTTCATCACCGCGATGACGCCGTTGCCCAGCAGGCTGATCTGGGCGGAGGCCAGGCCCGTGAGGGTCCGCGTGGCCATCACCTGCATGTCCTCGGCCTGGATGTTGCTGACCTGGTCGTTCGTCAGCGCGGCGGCCTGCCGGTTGGTCAGGGCGGCGAACTGGCTGGTGGTCAGCGCGTTGAACTCTTCCACCGTCAGCTGCGCGATCTGCGCCGGCGTGAGCTGGGTGATCTGGTTGGTGCGCAGGCCCTGCAATTGCTGGTCCGTCATGCTCTGCAGCTGGTCGCTCGTGAGGCTTTGCAGCACGTTCACGCGCAGGCCGGTGATGGCGTCGGACGAGATGGACGAGAACTGCGCGGGCACGAGCACGGCGATGTGGGCCGAGTCCAGCGCCGCGATCTGGGCGCTGTTGAAGCCGGCGATCTGGTCGGGCGTCAGCGCGCTGAACTGGTCGGTCTTCAGGCTCAGCAGCACGGCGGGGCGGATGCTGTCCACCAGGCTCGCGTCGAGCGCGCCGAACTCCACCGAGTTGATGGCCGACAGCTGCTGCGAGTTCAGCACGGCGAACTGGCTGGTGTTCAGCGCGCTGAAGTTGTCGTGCGTCAGCGTGCCGATCTGTGCCACGGTCAGCGCTGCCAGCTGCGCGCTGGTCAGCGCGGCCAGCACGGCCGGCCCGAGGGCGCCGAACTGGTCGGAGGTGAGCCCGCGGATGGCCAGCGGGTTGATGGCCTGCAGCGCCTCGCTGGTGAGCTGCTGGATCTGTTCCGGCGTCAGCGCGGCCACCTGGGCCAGGCCAAAGCTGTGGGTCTGCGCGGTGGTCAGCGCGGCGATCTTGCTGTCGCTGAGCACGCTGATCTGGTCGGGCGTCAGCGCCTTGATCACGCCGGCGGACAGGGCGGCAAAGTCCTCGTCGTTGAGGCCCGCGATCTGGTCGGTGTTGAAGGCCTGGAACTGCTTGGAGGTCAGCGCCGCGAACTGCGCGGTGGTCAGCGTGTTGAGCTCGTCCTGCGTCAGCTGGGCGAGCTGGTCGGGCTTGAGCGCCTTGATCTGCGCGGGGCCGAGCGCCTGCAGCTGGTCGCTGGAGAGCACGTCGATCTGGTCGGGCGTGAGATGCGAGATCGCACGCGTGGACAGGCCCGCGATGGCGGCCGTGCCGAGCGCCGCGTACTGGTCTGTGGACAGGCCGCTGAGCTGCAGCGTGCTCAGCGCGGCCAGCTGGGTGCCGTTCAGCTGGGCCAGTTGGTCGGGCGTCAGCGAGGCGATCTGGTCGGCCGTCATGCCGCGGAAGGCATTCGAGGAGATGGCGCCGATGTCGTCGGTGTCGATGCCCTGCAGCTGGTTGCCGTTGAGCGCCATCAGCTGGCGCGAGCTGAGCGCGCCGATCTGCGCGCTCGTCATGGCCTGCATGTCCAGGCTGTCGAAGGCCTGCAGCTGGGCCAGGCCGATGCCGCGTATCTGCTGCGTGGTGAGGCCGGCCATCTGGTCGGAGTTGATGCTGGCCAGCACATCGGCCGCGATGGCGCGCAGGGCCACCGTGTTCAGCCGCGCCAGGTCCTCGGTGGCCAGCGCGGCCATCTGGTCGGCGGTCAGGCCCTTGAGCTGGACCGACTGCAGCGCCAGGAACTGCTTGGTGCTGAGCAGGTCGATCTGCTCGGGTGTCAGCGAGCCGAACTGCAGCGACGTCAGCGAGCGCATGCTGCGCGTGCTCAACGCCATCAGGTTGTCGTCGCTGAGGTTGGTCAGCTCGTCATTGGTGAGGCCGCGCAGCTGCTGCGTGTTCAGCGCCGCAAACTGCTGGCTGCTGAGCGAGTTGATCAGGTCGCTGCCCATGCCGGCCAGCTGCAGGGTGCTCAGCGCGCCCACCTGGCGCGTGGTGAGCAGCTGCAGCGTGTCGCCCGACAGCGAGGTCAGCGTCTCCACCGACAGGCCGCGGATGCCGCTGGTGGAAAGCGCCAGCAGCGCCTCTTCGGTCAGCGCGGTGATCTGGTCGCTGCTGACGCCCTTGGTCTGCGTGGCCTTGAGCGTGGCGAGCTGCGCGGTGTTCAGGCCGGCCAGCTGGTCGTTGCTGAAGCTGTTGACCTGCGTGGCGCTGAAGCCGCGGATCTGCGAGGTGGTGAGCGCGCTGAGCTCGTCCACCGAAAGCACGCTGATCTGCTCGGTGGTGAGGCTGCGCAGCTGCACGCTCGACATGGCCGAGACCTGATGGCTGTCGAGCGCACCGAACTGGTCGGTGTCGAGCCGGTCGAGCCGGTCCACGGTGATGACCGAGACCTGCTGGGTGGTCAGCGCGCTGACCTGGTTGGGCGTGAGCGCGGCCACGGTGGCCAGGCTCATGCCGTGGATGGTCGAGGTCTTGAGGAAGGCGATGTCCTCGGGCTCCATCGCCGCGAGATTGCCCTGGGCCAGGTAGTTCAGCGAACGCCCGGAGAGCGAGCGGATCTGGTAGCTGGTCAGCGCCGCGACCTGCTCCTCGCTCATCGCAATCCAGCCCGACACAGGCAGCAGGGCCAGCTGGAGCGTTCCCAGCTGGGCCACCTGGTCTGGTGTGAGGGCTGAAATGTCGACTGTCATAACCCCTCATTCTGACTGACAGGAAAGCGAAACCGGGGGCGCAGGGCCCCCGGGTTGTGGACTACATCACAACAGTGGCTTCGGCCCGAACTCGTCTTCGTCCGTCTTCGGCTTGAGCAAGGCGTGGTGGACCAGGTCCGTGTGCGCCGTTGCCGGCGCCACCGGCGTCGGCCCGCCCGGCAGCAGATGGTCGCTCGGCGCGCTCAGCAGGTCGGACAGTGCCGGCTTGTTGACCGTCGTCTTGTCGTCCGTCTTGTTGTTGAGCCAGACGTCGTCCATCGCATGGCTGCTGCCGTCCGCCGTCTTGTACGAGGAGACCATGCCCAGCAGGTTGCCGTTGTCGACCGTCGTGCCCTTGCTGGCGTTCAGGTCGAGCTCGGTGATGCCCAGGTCGACCAGGTGCTTGAGTTCACCCGCGTCGGTCTTGCCGTCGTGGTTGGCATCCACCCAGACTTCCAGCTTGCTGAAGTTGGCGTCGGCGGCCGTGATCTTGCCGTCGTGGTTGGTGTCCTGCGCAGACAGGGCGACGAAGCCGTTGGCCGCATGCTGGCCGTTGGCGAGGATGGTGCCCGCGCCGAACAGCTCGGTGCCGTTGTTGATGATGCCGTCACCGTTCAGGTCCATCGCCCGCAGGCCGTCGGCGCCGCCCACCCAGCCATGCTTGGTGGTGCTGCCCGTGCCGGTCAGGTCGAAGTTCACGCCTTGCGAGGCGGCCAGCGTCTGGATGCCATGGCCGTCCAGGTCCAGCATGATCGGCGTGGAGCCGAACAGGGCATTGGTCTGGTCGGTGCTCAGCGCGCCGATCTGGTCGCTGGTGAAGGCCAGCGACTGGGCCATGCTCATGCTGGCCAGGTCCTGCGTTTCCCAACCGGACATCTGGTCGGTCGTGAAGGCCTGGATCTGGTCGGTCGTGATGCCGTCGATCTGCAGCGTGGACAGGGCCGCGATGTTGGACGTCGTCAGCGCAGTGATCTCATCGGTCGTCAGCACGCCCACCTGCAGCGAGGACAGCGACGCGATGTGCGTGGTCGTCAGCGCGTGGATGGCGTCCGTGGACAGATGCGTCAGCTGCTCGGTGGACAGGGCATGGAACTGCGAGCTGCCGAAGGCCACCACCTGCTCGGTCTCGAGCGCGCCGATCTGGTCCGTGGACAGGCCGGCCATCGCCAGCGTGCTCAGGGCGTGGATCGCGTCGGTGCCGATGGCGGAGATGTCCGCCGTCTCGATGCCGCCGAGCTGCGAGCTGTTCAGGGCCGCGAACTGCGCCGTCGTCAGCGCATGGATGTGGTCGCTGTCCAGGGCCGCGAAGTCGCTCGAATCGAAGGCGCCCAGGCGGTTGGTCGCAATCGCCACCAGGTCCTGCGTCTCGATCGCCGCCACCTGGTCAGAGGTGAAGGCATGCAGCTGGGTGGAAGACAGCGCCGCCATCTGCGAGGTCGTCAGGGCCACCACGTCGTCGGTGATCAGCGCGTGCAGCTGCAGCGTGGTCAGCGCCACCGCCTGCTGCGTGCTCAGGGCCGCGATGTGGCTGGAGTCGAAGGCGTTGAGCTGATCGCTGCTGAGCGCGGCCAGCGCGTTGGTCGTGATCGAGCCGACGTCGGCCGTCTCGATCGCGCCCATCTGGTCGGTCGACAGGCCGGCCACCTGCGTGGAGGTCAGCGCGCCGATCTGCGTGGACGTGAGGGCCACGATGGCATCGGTGCCCAGGGCGCCGATCTGGCTGGAGCTGAAGGCGCGCAGCTGGGCCGTGCTCAGGGCCTGCACATCGGCCGTCTCGAGCGCAGCGACCTGGGCGGTCTGCAGTGCGCCCAATTGGGCCGTCGTGAGGACCTTGAACTGGTCCGTGCTCAGCGCATTCAGGCTGTCGCTGGCGAGCTGGCTGACCTGCTGCGTCGTCAGCGAAGCCACTTGCGTGGTGCTGAGCGCGCCGATCTGCGTGGAGTCGAAGGCGCCGAGCTGGTCGCTGTTGAGCGAGCGCAGGGCGGCCGTCGTCAGCGACTTGATGTCGGCCGATTCGATCGCCGCGAACTGGTCGGAGTTCATGCCCGCCATCTGGCCCGAGGTCAGGGCGCCGATCTGGTTGGAGGTCAGGGCCTTGATCGAGTCCGTGGACAGCGCGCCGGCTTGCGAGGAGTTCAGCGCCGCAACCTGGTTGGTGGCGAAGGCCTGCACGTCGTCCGTGTCCATCGCGGTGATGTTCGCGGTGGTCAGCGCGGCCACCTGGGCCGTGTTGAGGGCGCGCACTTCAGCGCTGTTGAAGGCGTTGAGCTGATCGCTGCCGAGCTGGTTGACCTGCTGCGTCGTCAGCGCGGCCACTTGCGAGGTTGCCATGGCGCCGACCTGGGTGGAGTCCAGGGCCGCCAGCTGGTCGCTGTTCAGCGCACGCAGGGCCGTCGTGGACAGCGCCTTGATGTCCGCCGTCTCGATGGCGCCCATCTGGTCGGTCGTCAGGCCCACGGCCTGCACGGACGTCAGCGCGGCGATCTGGTTGGAGGTCAGGGCCACCACGTTGTCGGTGGACAGCGCGCCGATCTGCGCCGAGTTCAGCGCCGTCAGCTGGTTGGTGGCGAAGGCCTGCACGTCGTCCGTGTCCATCGCGTTGATCACGGCCGTGCCCAGGGCCTGCAGCTGGCTGGAGGTCAGGGCGCGGATCTCTGCGCTGTTGAAGGCGTTGAGCGTGGCGCTGCTGAGCTGGCTCACCTGCAGCGTGGTCAGGGCGGCCACCTGGGCCGGCGTGCTCAGGGCACCGATCTGGGCCGAGTTGAACGCGGCCAGCTGGTCGCTGTTCAACAGGCGCAGGGCGGCGGTGCTGATCGCCTTGATGTCGGCCGAGTCGATGGCCAGGATCTGGTCGGTGCTCAGGCCGGCGACCTGCACCGAGTTCAGCGCGCCGATCTGGCTCGAATCCATGGCCTGGATGCCGTCGGTGGCGATGGCGCCGACCTGCGAGCTGTTCAGCGCGCCGATCTGGTTGGTGCCCAGCGCATGGACCGCCGTGGTGCCGAGCGCGGCCACCTCGTCGGTCGTCAGCGCCTGCATCTGCGCGGTCGTCAGCGAGCGGACCTGGGCGCTGTTGAAGGCGTTCAGGTCGTCGGTGTCCAGGTGGGCCACCTGCGAGGTCGTCAGCGCGGCGATCTGCGTGCTGGTGAGCCCGCCGATCTGGCTGGTGCCCAGCGCATTGAGCTGGTCACTCGACAGCGCGCGCAGGGCGAGCGTCGAGAGCGCCTTGAGGTCGCTGGACTCGATGGCACCGATCTGGTCGGTCGTGAGGCCGGCCACTTCGGCCGAGTTCAGCGCGCCGACCTGGCTGGAGGTCAGGGCCACGATGCCGTCGGTGGAGAAGGCGCCGAGCTGTGCGGAGTTCAGCGCGCCGAGCTGGGTGGAGCTCAGCGCCTGCACGTCGTCCGTGGCCAGGGCGTTCAGGTCCGCGGTGGACAGCGCGCCGATCTGCGTCGTCGTCAGGGCGCGGATTTCCGCACTGTTGAAGGCGTTCAGCGAATCGCTGCCCAGCTGGCTGACCTGCAGGGTCGACAGCGCGGTGATCTGGTTGGTGGCCAGGGCGCCGATCTGCGTCGTGTTGAGCGCGGCGATCTCGTCGCTGGTCAGCGACTGGATCTGCGCCGAGCCCAGCGCACGCAGCTGCGTGGTGCTCAGGCTGGCGAAGTCGTCGGTGGCGAGCTGGCTGACCTGGGCGGTCGACAGCGATGCCACCTGCGAGGTCGTCAGGCCGACGATCTGCGTGGAGTCGAGCGCGGCGAGCTGGTCGCTGCCCAGCACATGCAGGGCGGCGGTGCTCATCGCACCCAGGTCCTGCGATTCGATCGCGCCCATCTGGTCGGTGGTCAGGCCATCGGCCTGCAGCGAAGTCAGCGCGGCGAACTGGCCCGTGCTCATCGCCTTGATGCTGGCGGTGCTGAGGGCGGCGAACTGGTCGGAGCCCAGCGCGCGCACCTGCAGCGTGTTCATCGCCAGCACGTCCTCCGTGGTCATGGTGGACAGCTGCGAGGTCGTCAGCGCCTGCACCTGGGCGGTGGTCAGCGCGATGATCTGGTTGCTGGTCAGCGCGTTCAGGTTGTCGGTGGACAGGCCGCTGACCTGCGGGCTGGTCGTCAGCGAGGCGACCTGCGCGGTCGACATGGCGGCGATCTGGGCGGTGCCGAGCGCGTTCACCTGGTCGGTCGTCAGCGCACGCAGCGTGGCGGTGTTGATGGCCTTGATGTCGGCCGTCTCGATGGCGCCGATCTGGTCGGTCGTCAGGCCAGCCACCTGCGTGGAGGTCAGCGAGCCGATCTGGGCGGAATCGAGCGCGACGATGCCGTCGGTGGAGATGGCACCGACCTGCGAGCTGCTCAGCACCTTGATCTGGTTGCTGCTCAGCGCGTGCACGTCGGCGGTGCCGAGCGCGGCGATCTCGTCGGTCGTCAGCGCCTGCACCTGGCCGGTGGTCAGTGCGCGGACCTGGGCGCTGTTGAGGGCGTTCAGGTTGTCGGTGGCGAACTGGGCCACTTGCTGGGTCGTCAGGGCCGCCACTTGCGCGGTCGTCAGGCCGCCGATCTGGTCGGTGCCCAGCGCGTTCAGCTGGTCGCTGTTGAGTGCGCGCAGTGCCAGGGTGGACAGCGCCTTGAGGTCGCTGGACTCGATGGCGCCCATCTGGTCAGTCGTCAGGCCCGCCACTTCGGCCGAGTTCAGGCCGGCGATCTGGGTCGAGGTCAGCGCCACGATGGCTGCCGTGTCGAAGGCACCGAGCTGGGCCGAGTTCAAGGCGCCCAGCTGCGTGGTCGTCAGGGCCTGGACGTCGTCCGTGGCCATGCTGTTGATCAGGTCGGTCGTCAGCGCGCCGATCTGGGCCGTGTTCAGCGCACGGATCTGCACGCTGTTGAAGGCGTT
>FSVW01004145.1_pt1 | contig 10870 bp, 8 predicted proteins | sample 1637551 | NCBI WGS metagenome assembly FSVW01 (sample SAMEA3914814, study PRJEB12502) | metagenome | biome: forest; material: soil | place: USA | collected 2011-09-16 | depth 0.1 m | reverse complement strand
CGGGCTGCACGCCGATGATGAAGCGGTCCGGCGCATTGGCCGGCGTGGCGGCGCGCCAGCTGTCGATCAGGTCGGTGCGCAGCAGCACCAGCAGCGCCAGCGCCAGCAGGCCGACGGCCAGCGACGAGACCTGCAGCACGGCGAAGGCCGGCCGCGACGCCACCTGGCGCGTGGCCAGCAGCAGCCAGCGCGGCGCCGCGCCGGTCTGCGGCACCAGGCGGCGCAAGGCCCACACGGCGATCCACGCCATCAGCGCGAACACCGCCACCGCGCCGGCAAAACCGCCCGCGGCGATCAGGCCGAGCTTGGCGTCGCCGGCCAGCACGCGCAGGATCATGACGAAGGCGGTGATGCCGAGCAGCAGCGCCAGCCAGGTACCCGCGCGCGGCGCGCCGAGGTCGCGGCGGATCACGCGCAGCGGCGGCACCGAGGCCAGCATCAGCACCGGCGGCAGACCGAAGCCCAGCAGCAGGCTCATGCCCAGGCCCAGGCCCGTCAGCGCCGGCATGATGCTCGGCGCGGGCAGGCTCACGTCGAGCAGTGGGCCGAGCAGCGCGACGAAGCCCCAGTGCAGCGCGAGGCCCGCCAGCACGCCGCCGATGCTGGCGATCAGGCCCGCCGCGCCGAACTCCAGGCCATAGGCCCAGGCGATGCGCCTTTGCGGCTGGCCCAGCACGCGCAGCATGGCGCAGGCGTCGAGATGGCGATTGGCGAAGTCGCGCGCGGCCAGCGCCACGGCCACCGCCGCAAGCAAGGCCGCGAGCAGCGCAACGAGGCGCAGGAACTGCGTGGCGCGGTCCAGCGTCTGGCGCATCTCGGGCCGGCCGTTCTCCAGCGATTCGAGCCGCAGTCCGCGCCACTTGGCGGTCTTGATCTGCTCGTCGGCCTGCTTGACGAAATCCTTGATCGCCGCACCCTGGCCCGCGCCGCCGGCCACGGCCAGGCGATAGGTGACACGGCTGGCCGGCTGGATCAGCCCGGTGGCCGGCAGGTCGGCCTGGTTGAGCATCAGGCGCGGCGCGAAGCTCAGGAAGCCGGTGCCGCGGTCGGGTTCGGTGGCGATGGCGCCGGCCACCTTGAGGCTGGCATCGCCGATCAGCAGCGTGTCGCCGATCTTGAGGCCCAGGCCGTCGAGCACGGGCGGGTCGACCCACAGCTCGCCCGGGCTCGGCGCGCCGACCGAGCGGCCATCCGCTAACGTGATCCGCCCACGGAGTGGATAAGCGGCACCCACCGCCTTGACCGACACCAGCCGGCTCGCGCCGCCCTTGTCGTCCGGCGCGCGCGCCATGCTGGGGAAATTGGCCGTCAACACGGTGCTGAGCTGCAGCTTCTCGGCCAGCTCGACGAGCGGCGCGGGCGTGGGCTGGTCGCTAGCCACCACGGCGTCGCCGCCCAGCAACTGCGCGGCATCGCGACGCAGGCCCTGGTCGAGCCGGTCGGCCAGGAAGCCCACCGCGCACAGGGCCGCCACCGCGAGGCCCACGGCCAGCATCAAGAGGCGCAGCTCGCCGGCCCGCGCGTCGCGCCGGAACTGGCGCCAGGCCATCAGGAAGAGGCCCGGCGGGCGCGAAACGGTGGGGTTCGTCATGCTCAAACTGTAAGCGACCGTGGATTGGCCCGCGGCTTTAACCTGCGGTTTCGCCCCGCGTCATTCCCGCGCCGCCATTTCGCTTACATTGGCAGTTAGGTCCCCAGCCCAAAACCCGACCGACATGCAGTTTCTGCCCTCCAGTTACGACGCTGCCCTGGTTCTGGCCTCGCTGCTGATCGCGAGCCTTGCGTCCTACGTCACGCTGGATCTGGCCAAGCGTGTGCGCGCGTCCGACACCGCGGTCGCGCTGAGCTGGTGGGTGGGCGGCTCGCTGACCATGGGCACGGGCATCTGGTCCATGCATTTCGTGGGCATGTTCGCCTACTCGCTGCCGATTTCGCTGGGCTACCGGCTCTGGCCCACGGTGATCTCGTGGATCGCCGCTGCGGCGGTCTCGGCGGTGGCGCTGGGCCTGGCCAGCCGCAACGAATTGACCATCAAGCGCCTGCTGGCCGGCGCGCTGAGCATGGGCGCGGGCATCTGCGCCATGCACTACATCGGCATGGAAGCGCTGGACATGGCGCCGGGCATCGTCTGGAACTGGGCGCTCGTGGGCGCCTCGGCCCTCATCGCGGTGGGCGCCTCGGCCGCGGCCCTGATGATCTTCTTCCTGCTGCGCAAGGTCAGCAACCGGCGCGGCTGGCTCTACCAGGTGGGCGCTGCGCTGGTGATGGGCGCGGCCATCAGCGGCATGCACTACACGGGCATGGCCGCTGCCAGGTTCCCGGCCGGCAGCATCTGCCTGAGCGCCAACGAGCTGGCCGGCGACCAGCTCGGCGGCCTGATCATCCTGGCCACGGTCTCGCTGCTGCTGCTGACGCTGTTCACCTCGATGCTGGACGCCCGCGCGCAAAGCCGCGCCTCGGCGCTGACGGCCTCGCTGCAGTCGGCCAACCAGGAGCTGCAGACCGCCAACGACGAGCTTCAGCGGCGTGCGTTCCTCGATCCGCTGACCGGCCTGGCCAACCGCCTTCTGTTCGAGGACCGGCTGCACCACGCGCTGGCGCGCTGCGAGCGCAACGCCAACTCCCGCGCCGTGCCGCGCCGGCAGGAACAACTGGCCGTGCTGTGCATCGACCTGGACGGCTTCAAGCCCGTCAACGATTCCTTCGGCCACGCAGCCGGCGACGAAGTGCTGCGCGTGGTGGCCCAGCGCCTGCGGGCCAGCGCGCGCGAGAGCGGCACCATCGCGCGCATCGGCGGCGACGAGTTCATGCTGCTGATGGAAGACGTGCGCGACGACGCCGATTGCGCCGCCGCCGCCGAGCGGCTGATCGCGGCGCTGGAGCCGGTGATCATGTACCAGCAGCAGCCGCTGCACGTCTCGGCCTCCATCGGCATCGCCATCTACCCGCAACACGGCAGCGACAAGCTGATGCAGCACGCCGACGCCGCGATGTACGCCGCCAAGCGCGCCGGCGGCAAGACCTATGTGGTCTTCGAGGAGCACATGGACGCGCGCGCCGCCGAGCAGATGGCGCTGCAGCACGATCTGCGCGACGCCATGGCCAACGGCCAGCTCTCGCTGCACTACCAGCCCAAGTTCGACTGCCAGCGCAGCCAGCTGCGCGGCGCCGAGGCGCTGCTGCGCTGGAACCACCCGACGCGCGGCATGGTGCCGCCCACCGTCTTCATCGCCGTGGCCGAGCGCTTCGGACTCATCATCACGCTGGGCAACTGGGTGATCGACGAAGCCTGCCGCCAGCTGCAGGAATGGGACCGCGAGGGCCTGCGCCTGCGCGTGGCCATCAACCTCTCGGTGCACCAGTTGCGCCAGCACGACCTGGTCGAGCGCATCGAGGCGGCGCTCAAGCGCAACGGCATCGATCCCGAGCGGCTGCTCTGCGAGATCACCGAATCGGTGGCGATGGAGGACACCCGCACCACGCTGGAGACCTTCAACCGCCTGCGCAGCATCGGCGTGTTCCTGTCCATCGACGACTTCGGCACCGGCTATTCGAGCCTGTCCTACCTGCGCCAGATCCCGGCGCGCCAGCTCAAGATCGACCGCAGCTTCGTCAACGACCTGGCCAGCAGCGCCGACGCGCGTGCCGTGGTCGATGCCGTGATCCAGCTCGCCCACGGCCTCTCGCTCGATGTGGTGGCCGAAGGGGTGGAAACCGAAGAGCAGCGCGACATCCTGATCGCGCTGGGCTGCGATGAGCTGCAGGGCTTTCTGCTGGCCCGGCCGATGGCGGCCGACCGGGTGCTGGACTGGGCCGCGGGCCGCGGGCCGGCCGGCGCGGCGGCGTTCTCGCCGTCGGTCTACAGCTCGGATATCTAGGGCCTGTTACCACTGCGGAGCCCGGCTTCGGCAATAAGCGGCAATTTCACCGCATCGGCCGAATCACAAACTGCTGAGAGGGGTCAAGTCGCGGCAAGATGGTAGCTTTCCTACCCTTTCCGCCGTGCGCCTCGCCACGGCGGCATCCACGTGTCCTTCCTTAGCCACTACTTCCTGTTCCGCGATGGCAGCCCGACGGCGCTGCTGCTCGCCAGCTACGAGCCCTGGATGGTCGTGTTGTCGCTGGCGGTCGCCTCGGCGACCTCGGCGCTGGGCCTGCAACTGGCCGGCATGGCGCGAACTGTCGGCGCCGGCCGGCTGCGGCAGCTGACGCTGTTCAGCGGCTCGCTGGCGATGGGCGGCGGCATCTGGGCGATGCATTTCATCGGCATGCTGGCCTTCAACCTGTGCACGCAGGTCCGCTTCAACGCCGGCATCACGCTCGCGTCGATGCTGCCGGCCGTGCTGGCTTCCTGGGTCGCGCTGAGCCTGATCTCGCGCGGCACGCTGCGCCGTTCGCTGTGGGTGCTGGGCGGCGTGCTGGTGGGCGCGGGCATCGGCGCGATGCATTACACGGGCATGGAGGCGATGGAGCTGAGCGCGCAGCTGCGCTACGACCCGCTCTGGTTCGCAGCCTCCATCGTGGTGGCCGTGCTGCTGGCCATGCTGGCGCTGTGGGTGCGCTTCGGGCTCGAGCATCGCGTGTCGCGGCTGACGGCGGTGCTGCTGGGCGGCCTCGTCATGGGCTGCGCCATCGCGGGCATGCATTACACGGCGATGGGCGCCGCGCGCTTCGTCGGCGCGCCGGACCAACTCTGCGTGGACAGCGTCGACCGCAACGGCTACCTGGCGCTGGCGATCACCGTGGTGACGCTGACGATCAGCCTGCTGACCGCCGGCGCCAATGGCCTGCTGCGCTATCGGGTGCTGAACCGCCAACTGGGACTGGAGCAGGAGCGCACGCAGGCGATGCTGGACACTGCCGTCGACGGCATCGTCACCATCGACAGCGGGGGCCTGATCCGCTCGTTCAACGGCGCGGCCGAACGCCTGTTCGGCTGGCCGGCCGCCGAAGCACTGGGCCAGAAGGTCAGCGTGCTGCTGCCCGAACCCGGCGACGAAGGCCGCGAGGCGCAGATCAATCGTTACCTGAACATCGGCCATCGCGGCGGCATGGGCAAAGAGGCCGGTGGCGACCGCGAGGTCCTGGCGCGCCATCGCGACGGCCATCTGATGCCGATCCGGCTGGCCATCGGCCGCGTCGAGGACCGCGGAGACCGCCACTACATCGCCTTCATCACCGACATCGCCGACCGCAAGCACATGGAGCAGGCGCTGCGCGACAGCGAGGAGCTGTACCGCAGCCTGATCGCCAACAGCCCCGGCGTGACCTTCCGCTGCAGGATCGATGAGAACTGGAGCCTGCTGCTGGTCAGCGACGCGATGGAGACGCTGTCGGGCTGGCCCGCGGCCGAGTTCCTGGCCGGGCACATCCACTGCGGCGACCTGGTCCATCTCGACGACCGCGAGCGCGTCAACGCCACCATCCATGCGGCCGTGGCCGCAGGCGAACCCTATGCCATCGAGTACCGGCTGATGCGCCGCGACGGCGGCCAGCGCTGGGTCTCGGAGACCGGCCGTGGCGAGCTCGACGCGGCCGGCCAGGCGCGCTGGATCGACGGCGTGATCGTCGACATCAGCGAAGCCAAGCGCCTGCAGCAGCAGCTGACGCAGGCCAAGGAGAGTGCCGAGGCGGCGGTGGCGGCCAAGGGCGCCTTCCTGGCCAATATGAGCCACGAGACCCGCACGCCGATGAACGCCATCCTCGGCTTCACCGAACTGCTGCTGGACACCACGCTGGGCGAGCTGCAGCGCAAGCACCTGACCACCGTGCGCGGCTCGGCCCGCTCGCTGCTGGGCCTGCTCAACGACATCCTCGACACGGCCAAGCTCGAGAAGGGCGCGGTCGAGCTGGAGAGGCTGGACTTCTCGCTGCACGCGGTCTGCGAGCAGACCTTCAACTCGCTGCGCCTGGGCGCCCAGCGCAAGGGCCTGGCCCTGCAGCTCGACTATCCGGAGGCCGAGCCGCGCTTCTTCAAGGGCGACCCGCTGCGCATCCAGCAGGTGCTCGTCAACATGGTCGGCAACGCGATCAAGTTCACCGAGACCGGCGCCGTGACCCTGGCCATGCGCTTTGAGGAAGACCAGGTCCACCTGCGCGTGATCGACACCGGCATCGGCATCGCGGCCGACCGGCTGGACCGCATCTTCGACGCCTTCGCGCAGGCCGATGCCTCGACGACGCGCCGCTTCGGCGGCACGGGCCTGGGCACGACGATCTCGCGCCAGCTGGTCGAACGCATGGGCGGGCGCATCACCGTCGAGAGCACGCCGGGCCTGGGCAGCTGCTTCCACATCTGGCTGCCGCTGCCCGCGGGCGAGGCGGTGGCCACGGTCGAGGAAGGCGCGCAGATGATGCTGCCGCCGCTGCGCATCCTGGTGGCCGACGACGTGGCCCAGAACGGCGAGCTGCTGCAGCTGATGCTGGGCCGCGACGGCCACACGATCCGCCTGGCCACCAACGGGCTCGAAGCGCTGCAGGCCTTCAGCGAGCAGGATTTCGACGTGGTGCTGATGGACGTGCACATGCCCGAGCTGGACGGCCTGGGCGCCACGCGCCGCATCCGCCAGTTCGAGCTCAGCCACAGCCGGCCGCGCACGCCGGTCGTCGCGCTGACCGCCAGCGTGCTCGAGGAAGACCGCCAGGCGGCACTGGCCGCCGGCATGGACGGCTTCGCCACCAAGCCGATCGAGTCGGCCCTGCTGCGCGTGGAGATCGCCCGCGTGCTGGGCCTGGCGATCGGCAATATTTCGGCTGCACGCCATGACGGCTCCGGCGGAGACGCCGAAGCCCCGCTCGACTGTGCCCACGGCGTGCGCCTGTGGGGCCATGCCAGCGCCTGGCGACGTGCGCTGCGCCGCTTCTCGCAGGAGCAGGCGCAGGGCGGCGCGCGGCTGATGGCGCTGATGCGCAGCGGCGAATGGCTGGAGGCGCGTGGACTGGTCCACCGCTGGCGCGGCGTGGCCGGCAGCCTGGCGATGCCGCAGTTGCTGCAGGCGGCCAAGCCTGTGGAGGACCTGCTGCGCCAGGGTCTGAATGCGGAAGCGATGGTGGCCGCCGAAGCACTGGTGGGTGCGCTGGATGGCGTGCTGGAAGCGATCGTCGAGCTTTCGCAAGCCTCCAGCACTGCGCCGGCACCGCTGATCGATGAAGCTGCCAAGGATGCGCGCGTGCCGCCGGAGCTGCTGGAGCGCATCGAGCGCGCGCTCAAGCGCGGCGAGCTGGACGATTCGGCCCTGGCCGAGCTGGTCCAGCGCCTCGGCGCCGAGCGTTGCGCGGTGCTGATTGACACGCTCGACCAATTCGACTTCGAGGCGGCGCTCAAAGCGCTGCGGGCCCTGCGATGAACGACGCCGCCACACCCGCTCAACCCGACAAGCGGCCCCGCCTGCTGCTCGTCGACGACGAACCGGCCAATCTGCAGGTGCTGCGCCAGGTGCTGCAGGACGACTACCGGCTGCTCTACGCCCGCGACGGCCACAAGGCGCTGGAGCTGGCGCGCTCGGAGGCGCCGGCGCTGATCCTGCTGGACGTGATGATGCCGGGGCTGTCGGGGCTGGATGTCTGCCGCACCCTGAAGGCACAGACCGCCACGGCGGCGATCCCGGTGATCTTCGTCACCGCGCTGTCAGACGCGCAGGACGAGGCGCAGGGCTTCGAGGCCGGCGCGGTGGACTACATCAGCAAGCCGATCAGCCCGGCCACCGTGCGCGCCCGCGTGCGCACGCACCTGCAGCTGGTGCGCGCGGAGACGCTGCGCGAGACGCGGCTGCAGATCGTGCTGTGCCTGGGCCGGGCCAGCGAATACAAGGACAACGAGACCGGCTGGCACGTGCTGCGCATGAGCCACTACTCGCGCATCCTGGCGCTGGCCGCCGGGCTGGGGGAGGACGAGGCCGAGGACCTGATGCACGCGGCGCCGATGCACGACGTCGGCAAGATCGGCATCCCCGACGCGGTGCTGCAAAAGCCCGGGCCGCTGGACGAGCGCGAGTGGGAGATCATGCGCCGCCACCCGGACATCGGTGCCGAGATCCTCGGCGCGCACCAGAGCGGCCTGCTCTCGATCGCACGCCGCATCGCGCAGGCCCATCACGAGAAGTGGGACGGCAGCGGCTACCCGCAGGGCCTGGCCGGCGAGGACATCCCGCTCGAAGCCCGCATCGTCGCCATCGCCGACGTGTTCGACGCGCTGACCAGCGTGCGGCCCTACAAGAGCGCCTGGTCCATCGAGCGGGCGGCCGAGCACCTGCGCGCGAACGCCGGCAAGCATTTCGACCCGCGCCTGGTCGAGCTGTTCCTCTCGCAACTGCCGGCGATCATCGAGGTGCGCGAGCGCTTTCTTGAGGCGGAGTGAATGGAGTGACTTGCGCTGGGGTCAGGGTGCTCGGCGACGGGTGCCTGACGCGTAGGCCAGCCGCACGACGGACGCGATGAACTTGCCATGGCCGCAGCTTTGAGCAGTTCCACGTTGAGGCCCTCAGGCGGAGGCTTGCTTCGACGGTGGGGACCAAGGACGTGCTGGTTGAGGCGCGCGATTTGCCGTTTGGCAGCGACGCGATCCGCGTGGATAACCTGGCCCAGCTCGCCGAAGAACTGCCATCAAGACTGAAAGCCGGCGCGCGGGTGCTGAAGCAGTGCCGCGGCCAGAGCGGCAGCGGCGTCTGGCGGATCGAACAGATCCCCAAGTCGCCCCTGTTGAAGGTTCGTCACGCGCAGCGTGGCAGCGATGAACGGTGCATCGACTTGCCGAGCCTGCTTTCGCTGCTGGCCCCGTACTTCGAGCCTGAGAACGGTGGGCACATGATCGACCAGGCTTGGCAGCCGCGCCTGGTTGAAGGCATGGTCCGCGCCTATTTGGTTGAGGATCGAGTGGTCGGCTTTGGGCTCCAGGCCATCAACGCGCTGTACCCCGCTGAGGCCGGTCACCCGGCTCCTGCGCCGGGGCCACGGCTGTATCACCCGCCCGACCTGCCGCAATTCCAGGGGCTCAAGCACTCGCTGGAGTCGCAGTGGATCGGGCAACTGAGACAGCGCGTTGGCCTGGCCCGCGAGCGCTTGCCGATGCTGTGGGATTGCGATTTCATGTTCGGCGAGCCGACCCCGGAGCAGCCCGAGCGCTTCGTGCTCTGCGAGATCAACGTAAGCAGCGTCGCGCCATTCCCGCCTTCGGCCATTGAGCCGCTGATCGCGGCCGTGAAGTCACGGCTGGACAGGCATCACTGAGCAGGGCGCGCGAGTCAAGCCTCTAGTGCTCGTGAACGTGGTGCGCGTCCGGCACATGGGCATGGCTGTGCCGCGTCGGCTCGTGGCGGTGACGGTGGCTGTGCGGCCCAGCCGGCATGGGATCGTGCAGGTGCAGGCCGACCAGGCCCAGGGCGAGCGCGAGGCCGCGCAGGAGCAGCAGCGCATGCAGATGCAGGCCCAGCTGGACACGAACCGTCAGCAGGTCGAGGCCGAGCAGCAGCGCGCCAAGATGGAGGGGGAGAAGGAACTCGCTCGCTACCAGGCCGACCTGCAGTCGCAGACCGACGTCCGCAAGGCGCAGATTCAGGCCGCATCCGATGAGCACAAGGCGTTGCTCGACCAGCAGACGCAGATCGCCCTGGCCCGCATCAAGGCCGAGAGCCTTTGTGCCCTGGAGTCCGAATGACTCGGATAAATACACCGCCGCAGGTGTGGAGCGCTGCCTGAGCCAAGCTGTGCAGTGGATTCAATATTGCAACGACAACGTTGCGATTCCCATGCTGGTGACGCCAGCGCCAGTCAATGGAATCAACTCAACGCAAGAGGCGTTCCGACGCTCCGTCTGCGACGGTGTGCGCGCAATGTGCGCAAGCGGCGCCGCGATCTTGATCGACCGGGACAGCGTCTATACGGACTACACGACATTGTCGGGCGGCTACAAGTCAGGGCTGAATTTCGACACGGTGCATCCGAACGCGGCCGGCTACAACCTTGAGGCAGCCGCCTGGGCGAGTGCCATTTCCAAACTCGCTTGAATCGCCATGCAAGCCGCTGACGACCACCAAGCCCTCAACCGCGCTGCCAAGGCTCAGGAAGCGCTCGAAAACCCCCTCATCGCCGAAGCCTTGTCGGCCTGGGAAACGGAGATCACCGAAACATGGAAAACATCACCCCTACGGGACGTGGACGGAAGGGAAAAGCTGCGGCTGATGCTGGAAGCGGCGGCGGTGTTCCGCCTGCATCTGACCAGGATAGTGGAGACGGGGCAGCTGCTCCGGGCTCCGGTGCCGGCGCCCTCTATTTGGGCGCGCGCCCGGGAGACGCTCAGCGGTGGCTCGCGATGAATGCGCTGGCCCTGCAGCTCGCCGAGGCCGGCCGCCTGGTGACGCAGATCCACTTCACCGGCAAGGCGCCCGACCAGTGGGACCACTGCGGCCAGGAGGCCGCGATGCACTCGTGGGCTGACACCGACCAGGTCGTGACTTCGGACGGCGAGCTTCACGCGCCCTGATCCCCAGCAACCCAATCGCCCATCCAGGCCCGCCGCGTGCGGGCCTTTTTCATTTCTGGAGCTGACATGCCCGCACCCACCGAACAAGCCGCCGAGCATTCGGAAAACCAATCCTTCAACACCGTCGCGGATGCCGTGGCCGAGCTGGACCGGCGCGATGCCGCCCGGCGCGCCGAGCGCAAGGCCGCCAAGGCCGACCCCAAGCAGGCCAAGGCTGCGGCTGGCGACGAAGGGGAGGGCGAAGAAGGCCAGGAAGACGACGATGACGCAGATCCGCGCCACGTCGACAAGTCCAAGGCGAAGAAGGTCGACAGCGACAAGGAGGACAAGAAGCCTCCCCGCGCGGCCAAGGAAGCCGAGGACGAAGAGGGTGATGGCGACGCGGACGCTGAT
>FSVW01003734.1_pt1 | contig 10874 bp, 10 predicted proteins | sample 1637551 | NCBI WGS metagenome assembly FSVW01 (sample SAMEA3914814, study PRJEB12502) | metagenome | biome: forest; material: soil | place: USA | collected 2011-09-16 | depth 0.1 m | reverse complement strand
GACAGCGAGACCATCACGCCCAGTTCGTTGCTCAGCTTGTGAGAGAAGAGGCCGAAGAATTCGCGGCCGTATTTGGCGGGCAACTGGTCATAGGTCAGGCCGGCCTTGGCGACGAGCGCATTGCCATCGTCCAGCGGCAGGCGCGAGCGGATGTCGACGATGCCGCCGATGCCGCCAGACAGCTGATCCGCGCCGGCCAGCTTGGTCACTTCGAGGTTCGAGATCAGCTCAGAGGGCACCAGCGCCAGGATGCCGTAGGTGGTGGTGCCCAGTTGGTCCAGACCGGTACCGCCGCGGCCGGTGGCGTCGAAGATCTCGCGGCCATTGAACAGGATGACGTTCTGGCGCAGGCCGCGGATCGAGATGTTGGTGCCTTCACCGACGCCGCGGTCGACCTGGATGCCCGAGACGCGAGACAACGATTCCGCGACGTTGCGGTCCGGCAGCTTGCCGATGTCGTCGGCCACGACGGCGTCGACGAACTGCGTGGCGTTGCGCTTCTGGTTGCGCGCCGATTCCAGGCTCTTGCGGATGCCGGTGATCTCGACCTTGTCCAGCGTCTGGTCGGCCTGCGGAGTCGCCGGCTTGGCGGCTTCATCCTGCGCCACCGCTGCGGGCGGCGTGGCGTTGTCTTGTGCGAGTGCCGGGGCGATGGCACCGGTCGTGAGCATGGTGCTGGCCAGCAGCCCTCGAATGACTTGCTTCCCCATCTTCAATCCTTTCTGTCTCCGTTGTTCTGTTCACTCGCCCGGGGCGGCTGCATCTGCGCGCGTCGCCCCGAAACATAGCGCCTTGACCGGCGGGTAGATCGGATCCCGTCCTCGTCTATGTATATATTAAAGCAACAAAAATCAAAGAACAACACTGGCAATTTGGCGTTTACCCGAATCAGATTGTTGATTTACATGGGTAAAACGTGGCGTATTCAGAAATTTGAGCGGCTGTGGAGACATTCGCTAAAAGCATTGATATGCTTATATAGCAACATTTGGAGAGACTGCCGCCGGCAGAGCCAACCCCGAAAGCGGACCAAAAACGGTCCGAAGTCACACTTCCCGGAGACGAGATGACCGAACTGCAGGGCGTGATGCCCATCCTTCCGACGATCTTTCAAGCCTCGGGCGCGGTCGATGAAACCGGCACGCGCCGCGTGCTGGACTACGTGATCGACGCCGGCGCCGCGGCTGTGGTCTTCCCGGGCCTGGCCAGCGAATACGACATGCTGAGCAAGGACGAAAGGCTGCTGATGACGGACCGGCTGGGTGCATGGATCGCCGGCCGGGTGCCGCTGGTCGTCGGTGCCAGCGCCGAGACGACCGAGGACGCGATGGACTACGCCAGGGCCGGAGCCGCCGCCGGCGCGGTCGCCGCGATGATCCTGACGCCAAAGTCGCTTGCCCACGACCTCACCGCGATGGCGCGCTTCTATCAGGACGTCCACGCCTCGTCCGGCATCGACGTGATGGTTCAGAACGCGCCGGCGCCGATGGGCATCGGCATGCCGTTGGGCAAGGTGGCTCAGCTGGCGCGGGAGGTCGAGGGCATCCGCTACGTCAAGGAAGAGGCCGCCCCTTCGGGCCAGCGCATCACGCAGCTTGGCGAACTAGCAGGCAGCGCGCTCGATGCGGTGTTCGGCGGCGCCGGCGCGCGCTACGTGATCGACGAGTTGAACCGCGGCAGCCGTGGCACGATGCCGGCCAGCGAAATCACCGAAATCCACGTGGCCATGGTTCGTCATTTCAACGCCGGCGAGGTCCGCCGGGCCCGCGACCTGTTCGAGCAGACCTTGCCGCTGCTCAGCATGCAGGCCAACTTCCGCTGGCACCTGACCAAGGCAGTGCTGCAACGCCGCGGCCTGATCGAATCGGCCCATGTGCGTGCGGCCGGTCCGGCCCTGGATGCCTACGACCATCTGGAGCTGGACGCGTTGCTTAGCCGGCTGGCCACTGCAGGGCTGATCGACTTCGCGGTGCCGGCATGAGCGACGTGGTCCAAGCAGGCTGGCGTGTCGCGAGGGTCGAAACGTACATCGTCACCCTGCCGCGGGATACGCCTTACCTCGGCCCGCTCGGCCCCGGCGAATCGGTCAATGCGCGTGGCTACATCGTGCGGCGCGGCAACGGCACCATCTATCCGACCGTGGACCGTTCTGTCGTCGTGAAGGTGACTGCCGAGAACGGCGCCGTCGGCTGGGGCGAGACCTACGGCATCTGTGCGCCGCGCGCCACCTGCGAAATCATCAACGATCTGCTGGCGCCGGTGCTGCTCGGCCGCGAGCCGGAGGATGTGGAGCAGCTGTGGGACGAGTTGTACGGTCTGATGCGCGTGCGTGGCTGCTTCGGCGGCTTCCATGTGGACGCGATCGCGGCGCTGGACATCGCGCTGTGGGACCTGCGTGCGCAGGCGCGCGAGCTGCCGCTGCGCGCGTTGCTCGGCACGGTGCGGCGCGAGCGGGTGCCGGGCTACTTGTCCGGCCTGCCGGGCGCGACGCAGCAGGAGAGAGTGGCGATGGCGCTGGATTGGCAACGCCGCGGCGTACGCTCGTTCAAGTTCGCGGCCGTGGTCAGCCATGAAGGCATCGTCGAGGAGTTCGCTGCGCTGCGCGAAGCATTGGGCGATGAGGTGGACCTGATGGTCGACCTGCATTGGAAATTCACCGCGGCCGAGGCGATAGCGCTGGCGCAGAAGCTGGCGGCCTATCGACCACAGTTCCTGGAAGCGCCGGTGAAGCCTGAGGACATTGCCGGCCTGCGCGCGGTCAGTGCGCAAAGCGCTGTGCCGATCGCCGCCGGCGAGGAATGGGGCACCGCCTATGAAGCACGGCATCGACTGGAACCCGCGTCGATCCGCTATCTGCAGCCTGAGATGGGCCACACCGGCATCACCCAGTTCCTGCGCATCGCAGCCGCCGGGCAAGCAGCGGGAGCCGTGCTCGCGCCGCACGCGACGATCGGCGTCGGCATTTTCCTGGCCGCCAGCCTGCAGGCCTCCTGCGTCGCCGAGCATTTCTGGAAGCATGAATGGCAGCATTCGATCTTCGAGCGCTGCCTGTCCTTGCTCGACACCGACATGGCCTACGATGACGGCCACTACCGGCCGCCCGCCGGACCGGGCTTGGGCGTCGTACCGGGCTCTTCCTTTCTTGACCACGCCGAGCTTGTGAGCTGAGCTGACCCCGCCTTGAAAACCACGGAACGTTTGCAATCGTCACTGCTCGGCGCTCAGCCGAACCAGAGCCTCATCGACGGCATTGCCACCTTGCAGGCGCTGGCCACCGCGCCCGAGCCGGTCGGTTGCCGCGAACTGGCCCGCCGCATCGGCCTGGACCCGACCAAGGTCAACCGCCTGCTGAAGACGCTGACCTACCTCGGTATCGCGCGCCAGACCACCAATCGCAAATACACGTCAGGCGCCGGCATGCACGTGCTGGCCGCACAGAGCCTGTTCGCCTCGGGTCTGATGCGGCGCGCGCTGCCGCTGCTGGAAGGACTGCGCCGCTTCGGCCATACCGTCGCGCTCGGCGTGCTGTGGAACGACAGCGTCAGCTATTTGTTCCACGCGCCGCCGGGCATCGAGGCCTCACGCGGGCTGGGCCGCATCGGCCTGCTGCCGGCCTCGATCAGCGGCATCGGGATGATCCTGTTGTCGGAACTCGGCGACGACCGCATCGCCGAGATCTATTCAGGCAAGGAAGCGGAGATTCCCAACTTCCCCGGCGGCCTGGACCAGCTGATGGAGAAGATCGCCGAGACCCGGCAACTGGGCTATGCGAGAGTCCACGTGGCCGACGAGCGTGACCATCATGTGGTGGCGGTGTCTTCCGGCGATCCTGCGCATGTGGGCATCGCGCTGTCCGGATGGATTCCGGATGGATCGACCACGCCTTTGGTTGAAGCTCTGCGGCTGGCTGCCAGCGAGCTCCGCGCTTGATTGCGGGCTGAGCCTTCGCCCGGCAACCTGGCCTGCCAGCTCAGCGCTCTTGCTCGACGCTCAGCTGCTCTGCAACGGTGCGCACGCAGTCGATTGCCCGCTGTGCCATCGGCGAGGGCGTGCGCTTGCGCAGCGTGACCAGCCCGACCTCGGAGAACACGTCGGGCAGGTCCTTGACGGTCAGCCGACGAACCGCCCGGCCTGCAGATCGTCGACAAGCCCCGCCTGAGGCGCCGCGATGGCCGTGTCCGAACCCAGCGCCAGGCGGCGGAGCAGAAGCATGTCGTCGCACCCCACCGCCATCACCGGCGCCTGCCCAGCCGGCAGGCCGAGCAGGTGCGCCACCAGCGCGCTGGCTCCCGTGGGCAGTTTGGGCCCGGCGAGGCCGAACTGCCAGACCTGGGCGAAGTCACAGGCCTTTCCGGCCAGTGGATGGTCTTTGCGGACGAATTGGCCCGCCTGCTGCCGCCCGAGCGCAGCCACCTCGATTCGCGGATCGGCCGGCAGATCGCTGACGTCGGCCACGAAGAATTCGAGTTCCTCGGTCAGCAGCCGTTCCAGCAGCAAGGACCCATGGTTGCGCTCCAGCCGCAGGCCCACGCCGGGATACTGCCGGCGCAGGATCAGCAGGACCCTCCGGCATGATCGTCGCCGCTGGAAATGAGCCCGCGCCGAAGGCCGTGTCGCCCAGTTGGCTGTTGCGATAGAGCGCCGCATCGCGCTGCAGGCAGCGGACGTCGAACAGGAGCTCACGGGCGCGCCCGATCAGGAACAGGCCCGCCGGCGTCGGCTTCACCGCGACGCTGTCCCGGTCGAACAGTCGCATGCCGACCTCCCGCTCGATCGCCTGGACGCTGCGGCTGAAAGCCGGCTGGCTCACATGCACGCGCTCGGCGGCCCGCGCGAAATGGCACTCATCGGCGAGGGCGAGCAGGTGGCTCAGGCGCTTCAGATTCATCATCGGACGATGCTATGAATGCATCAGGATGTTGTCCACATTGCATTGGACACATCGGAACGCGTCACCGATAAACGAGGCTTCAGCAAACAGTGGCATCGCCAGCGTGCCTGTGACGGAGACAGGCGGCAGCCATGAATACCTTGATTCAAGACACCCTCGTCCTTTTCGTGATCCTCGGATTCGCGGGGATGGAATACGTGTCGCGGCGCTACAAGGCGACGGTCTACGCAAGCGGCAACGACACCAAGCTCGAAGTGCTGATGTTCATCAGCCTGATCCTGATCTCCCAGCCGGTGGCTTTGCTCGGGTCTGACCGGCTCTGCGCCTGGCTGATGCCGGACCAGCGCGGCGCGCTGGCGGACCTGCCCTGGTGGGCCATGGTCGGCCTGTTCCTGGTGGTCGACGACATGACTCAATACTGGTGGCACCGCGTTTCGCACACGCCCATGCTGTGGCCGCTGCACCGCGCGCATCACTCGGCCAAGTACATGAGCATCCGCATCATGTACCGCAACAACTTCTTCTATTACATGCTGATGCCGGGCCTGTGGCTGGCCGGCGTGCTGCTCTTCCTGGGCGCGGGCCAGATCTACACCGCCTACGTCGTCGTCAAGCTGACCGTGATCGCCGGGGCGCACAGCGCCTGGCGCTGGGACGAGCCGCTGTACCGTATCCGTGCCTTGTCGCCGGTGATGTGGGTGCTCGAACGCCTGATCTCCACGCCCGCCACCCATTGGGCACACCACGCGCTGACCAACAACGACGGCATCGGCCACTACACCGGCAACTACGGCAATCTGCTCTTCGTCTGGGACCTGCTGTTCGGCTCGGCCCACATCACGCGCAAGTACCCGGCCGCGGTCGGCCTGCAGGACGACCTGCTTTTTGGCGACGAGCACTGGGCGGACCAGATGTTCTACCCGCTGTCGCACTCGAAGCGCGAGCACAGCGCCTTGCGGCCGGGTGGTATTCCCTACGACGAAGCACCCGAAGGGACGTTACCGCGGACGGCCAGAACCGGCATCTGACCGGCCGCCTTGACTTGCGGCCGGTGCGGGCACATGCGCCAGGCTTAGCGCTCGCTGCCCGTCTTGGCCGCCGGATCGGCCGGTCGCAGCTCGGCTCGCTCGCCTTCGCTGCCCGAAGGCGTCTGCGCGTCGAGCCCGCGATCCGGCGACTCGGCCACCTGATGCAGGTCGGCCTCATGTTCGATCAGCTCGATGATGAAGAAGTGGCCGTACTGCTGCGCCCGCTCGGCGCCGAAAGGCCGCGCCCGTTCAGCCACCCGGCGCGCTTCCTCGTCGTTCTGCGCGCGCACGAGCAGCCAGTGGTAGCCGCGCTCGGCCAGCTCGCGATGCGCCTTCACCAGGTTCAGCTCCTGGCCCACGGCCGCCACCGGGCTGGCCCGCGCCAGATCCTCGTCGATCTGGGCCAGCATCTGTCGGTCGGTATAGGCCCTGACCGCGTCCTCGGCCAAGTCCAGGTCGCCCAGCGCCTGTCGCGCAGAGGCCGCCTGCTCGGCGGACGGGAACGAAATCAGCACATGGCCGACGGGCTTGAAGACGCCAAAGCTGGTGGCATGGTCGCGCTGCATGGGGCGAGGTCTCCGAAACTGCGATGCCAGAGCCTCGGCAAACCTCGTGCCTGCCCCGCGGGATGGGCGTGTGATATCAGCCTGCGCCGAGGTTCTCACGCAGGCGCTGCAGCAACGCCAGCAGTTGCGTCTGCTCGGCCTCGCCGAGACCTGCCAGCGCCTTGGCGCTGAGGCGCCGAGCCTGCTGCCTCAGGCCGCGCTGGATCGCCTTGCCCTCGGGCGTCAGGCTCAGGCGCACGCTGCGGCGGTCGGCCTCGTCGGCTTCGGCCTGCAGCAGGCCCTGCTCGCGCAGGCCCTTGATCAGCCGGGCCAACTGCGCCTTGTCACGGCCCGAGTGTTCTGCCAGGTCGCTCTGCGTGGCGCCCGGGCGGCGGTCGAAGAAACCGAGCACCTTGGCGTCCATGTGGGTGACGGCCGCGGCCTGCGGCCCGTCGCGCAGCAGGCGGAACTGCATCGAGCGGTACTCATGCATGATCGAATGGACCAGCTCCAGGATCTCCGCCGGCCGGGCATTGTCCACATGGTTGACATTGTCATCTGATTTTCGCATGATGGGTGACATTATCAATCAATTGGAAAGCCCTGTCATGAGTGACGAAAGCAAGAACGATAAGCCGGCCGAGAACCGGAGCCGCGTTCAGCGCGTGCGGCATGAGTTGAAGCGCCGCGAGCTGCAGGTGCTGAGGGTCGAATCGGTGACGCCGCACTACCGCAGCGTGACCTTCACCGGCGAGGCGCTCGCCGACTTCATCAGCGCCTCTTTCGACGATCACCTGAAGCTGATCCTGCCCGGCACGGATGGTGCCGAGGCGCCGGTGATGCGCGACTACACCCCGCGCCGTTACGACAACCAGGATCGCGAGCTGACGGTCGAATTCGCGCTTCACGGTGACGGCCCCGCGGCCGATTGGGCAGCGCAGGCGGAGGCCGGCCAGTCGGTCACGATCGGCGGACCGCGCGGCTCCTTCATCATCCCGCTGGACTACGACTGGCATCTGTTCGTCGGCGACGAGACGGCGCTGCCGGCGGTGGCCCGCCGCCTGGAGGAACTGCCGGCCGGCGCGCGGGCGATCGCCGTGCTGCGCACGGACGAGGCGGCCGATGAGCGCAGCTTCGGGACGCGGGCTGAGCTGAGCCTGCAGTGGGTGCGCTCGGATAACGCGTTACTTGATGCTGTCCGCGCGCTGGCGTTGCCGATCGGCGAAGGCTATGCCTGGTGCGCCGGCGAGGCCGCCACGATGGCGGCGCTGCGCCGGATCCTGGTCGACGAGAAGGGCCATGACCGTCAGGCAATTCGCGCTGCCGCCTACTGGAAGCGCGGCGCCGTGGCGCATCACCAGAACCTGGAGGATTGACGCCGCAGGCGCCTGCCGTAGTCCTGCCGCAACGGCGCGGTGCCCTGTTGGCGCCTTGTTCTCCGCTTGTTGGCAGATTTGGCCGAAAAGCGGGGCGGACTGACTCCACAATCGCTGTCACCACACAACACGATGATGGAGACAAGAACATGGGAAGAACTCGTCGGCAATCGCTTCTGGCGCTGGCTTCGGCCGCTGTGGCAACGGGCGCGCTGTGGACTGGCCCCGCGCAGGCCCAGGGCGATACCGTCAAGATCGGCGTGATCCTGCCGATGACCGGCCCGTCCGCCTCGACCGGCCGGCAGATCGATGCGGCGATCAAGCTGTGGGTCGCGCAGAACGGCAACAAGGCCGGCGGCAAGAAGGTCGAGGTCATCGTCAAGGACGACGGCGGCATCGCCGACACCACGCGCCGCCTGGCGCAGGAGCTGGTCGTCAACGACAAGGTGGTCGCGCTGGCCGGCTTCGGCCTGACGCCGCTGGCGCTGGCCACCGCGCAGATTGGCACGCAGAGCAAGACGCCGATGGTCATCATGGCGGCAGCCACTTCGTCGATCACCGAGGCTTCGCCCTACTTCGTTCGCACCAGCTTCACCTTGCCGCAGGCCACGCTGGGCATTGCAGACTGGGCCGCCAAGAACAAGATCAAGAAGGTCGTGACGCTGGTCACCGACTACGGCCCGGGCAACGACGCCGAGAAGTATTTCTACGAGCGCTTCACCCTGAACGGCGGCCAAGTGCTGGAGAAGCTGCGTACGCCGTTGCGCGGTGCGGACTTCGCCCCGGTGCTGCAGAAGGTGCGCGATGCGGCGCCCGATGCGATCTTCGTCTTCTTGCCCTCCGGCCAGGGCGCCGCCTTCATGAAGCAATACGCCGAGCGCGGCTTGGACAAGGCCGGCATCCGCCTGATCGCCACCGGCGACGTGACCGACGACGACCAGCTCAACGACATGGGCGACGTAGCGCTGGGCGTGGTCACCTCGCACCACTACTCGGCCTCGCACGACAGCCCGGCCAACAAGAAGTTCGTTACCGCCTTCGAAGCGGCCAACAAGTTCCGCCCGAACTTCATGGCCGTGGCGGGCTATGACGGCATGCGCCTGATCTACACCGGCCTGAACGGCAGCAAGGGGGCAGGGGGCGACGCGCTGCTGGCCGCGATGAAGGGCCAGATCTTCGAGAGCCCGCGCGGTCCGGTGCTGATCGACGCGCAGACCCGCGAGCCGGTGCAGGACATCTACACGCGCAAGGTCGAGCGCGTGAACGGCCAGCTCTACAACGTCGAGTTCGATACGCAGAAGGCCGTCAAGGATCCTGCCAAGACAAAGGGATGAGGGACTGCCGCGAGGCTCTCTCGCAGCCGGACCTCGGCCAGAGATGCTAACCCTGCTCTTCGACGGCATCGCCTACGGCATGCTGCTGTTCGTGCTGTCGCTCGGCCTCGCCGTGACGATGGGTCTGATGAATTTCATCAACCTGGCTCACGGCGCCTTTGCGATGGCGGGCGGCTACATCCTGGTCGTGCTGATGCAACGGCTGGGCTGGCCCTTCCTGGCCTGCCTGCCAGCGGCGTTTGTCATCACAGCGGCGCTCGGCGCGCTGGCCGAGAGAGCGCTGTATCGGCCGATGTACGGCAAGCCGCACCTGGACCAGGTGCTGTTCTCGCTCGGCCTGACCCTGATGGCCGTCGCCTCGGTCGACTTCATCATGGGTTCGTCCCAGCAGAACATCACCTTGCCGGCCTTCCTGCGCCAGCGCTTCGAGTTCGGCTCCGGCCCGCTGATGCTGGGTATGGGCGCCTACCGCATCTTCATCATTGTCGTCTGCATCGCGCTGGCGCTGGCGCTGCAGGCGGTACTGAGCCGTACGCCCTTCGGCAGCCGGCTGCGCGCGGCAGTCGACGATCCGCGCGTGGCGGCCGGCCTCGGCATCCCGGTCAACCGCGTGTTCCTACTGACCTTCGCGATGGGGTCAGGTCTTGCCGGCCTCGGCGGCGCGCTGGGTGCCGATGTGTTCGGGCTCGATCCGAGTTTTCCGCTGAAGTACATGGTCTATTTCCTGATCGTCTGCGCGGTCGGCGGCACCAGCTCGATCACCGGGCCGCTGGTCGCGGCCCTGGTGCTGGGCATCGCCGACGTGATGGGCAAGTACTACGTGCCCAAGCTCGGCAGCTTCATCGTCTACGTGCTGATGATCGCCATCCTGCTGTGGCGGCCGCAGGGCCTGTTCACGCGGGAGGGGAAGCGATGAGCGGGCGGCCATCGGTAGCGGAACGGCTGCTCAAGCCTTCGCGCTGGCGCGTGTGGGAAATCGTGCTGTGGGTCGCCATCTGGGCGGCGCCGATTTTGCTGCCGCAACACGCGGCGCTGATCAACGAGATCGCCATCCTCGCGCTGTTTGCGCTCTCGCTGGACGTGGTCCTCGGCTACGCCGGCATCGTCTCGCTGGGACATGCAGCCTTCTTCGGCGTCGGTGCCTATGGCGCGGCGCTGTTCGCCAAGCACGTGATGCCCGATCCGCTGGTCGGCCTGGCCGTCGGAGCGATGCTCGGCGCGCTGCTGGGCGTCGTCACCAGCCCGATGATCGTGCGAGGCACCGATCTCACCCGCTTGATGGTGACGATGGGCGTCGCGCTCGTGCTGCTGGAACTGGCCAATAAGTTCGATGGCCTGACCGGCGGCGCCGACGGCCTGCAGGGCGTGATGATGGGCCCGCTGCTCGGTGCTTTCGAATTCGATCTCGGCGCACGCGTGGCCTCGTTCTATTCGCTGGCCGTGCTCTTCCTGGCCTTCCTGCTGTTGCGCCGCATCGTTCACTCGCCGCTGGGCGTCTCGCTGCAGGCGCTGCGCGACAACCGCCGGCGGGTGATGGCGATCGGCCTGTCGGTGCGCGGGCGGCTGGCGGCGGTCTACACGCTGGGCGCGGCGCTGGCCGGCGCGGCGGGAGCGCTGCTCGCGCAGACGACCGGCTTCGCCTCGCTGGACGTGTTCGATTTCCATCGCAGCGCCGACGTGCTGACCGCACTGATCATCGG
>FSVW01000762.1_pt1 | contig 10886 bp, 7 predicted proteins | sample 1637551 | NCBI WGS metagenome assembly FSVW01 (sample SAMEA3914814, study PRJEB12502) | metagenome | biome: forest; material: soil | place: USA | collected 2011-09-16 | depth 0.1 m | reverse complement strand
CAGCCGGGCATGCAGTGGCTGGTGTCGAGCGACATGCTGGTCGAGGGCCGGCATTTCCTGTCCACGGTCGATCCGGCGCGCCTCGGCCACAAGGCGCTGGCCGTCAATCTGTCCGACCTGGCGGCCTGCGGCGCCACGCCGCGCGCCTTCACGCTGGCCCTGGCCTTGCCGCGCGCCGATGCGGCCTGGCTGGAAGGCTTTGCGCGCGGCCTGTTCGCGCTGGCCGATGAACAGGGCATCGCCTTGGTCGGCGGCGACACGACCCAAGGCCCGCTGAATCTTTGCATCACCGTGATGGGCGAAGCGCCGGCCGGCAGCGCGCTGTTGCGCAGTGGGGCGCGGGCGGGCGACGATCTTTATGTCTCGGGCCTGCTGGGCGATGCGCGGCTGGCGCTCGAAGTGTTCCGTGGCCGCTTGAGCCTGTCGGGCGAGGCCTTCGAGCAGGTGCGCCGTGCGATGGAATGCCCGACGCCGCGCGTGGCCCTGGGCCAGGCTTTGCGCGGCGTAGCGACGAGCGCGATCGATGTGTCCGACGGCCTGGCCGGCGATCTGGGCCATGTGCTGCGGCGCTCCAAGGTGGGCGCCACGCTGAACGTGGACGCGTTGCCGCGCAGCAGCGTGCTGGAGGCGCAGACCTTGGACCTTCGCCGCGAGATAGGCCTGGCCGGTGGCGATGACTACGAGCTGGTCTTCACCGCGCCAATTGCCGTGCGAGACGCGGTGGCGAAAGCCTCGACCACATCGAACACGCCCGTCACCCGCATCGGCGGCATCGAGGCCGAACCGGGCCTGCGGCTGGTCGACGATGCCGGCGCAGCGCTCGATCTGCGCTTCGCCTCTTTCGACCACTTCAAATCATGAGCGACGCTGCCCCGATCCGCGCAACGTGGCGCTTCATGCTGCCCCATCCCGCGCACTGGATCGCACTCGGTTTCGGCAGCGGCCTCACGCCCAAGGCGCCGGGCACCTTCGGCACACTGTGGGCCTGGGCTGTGTACGCCGCGCTAACGCATTACTTCAGCGCATTGCCCTGGGGCTGGATCGTGCTCGTGGGCACGCTGGTCGGCGTGTGGGCCTGCACGGTCACCGCACAGCACATGAACACGCCCGATCCCGGCGCCATCGTCTGGGACGAGGTGCTGGCCTTCTGGCTGATCCTCTGGCTGATCCCGTCCGGCTGGGTTTGGCAACTGGCCGGCTTCGCCCTGTTCCGCTTCTTCGACGCCGCCAAGCCCGGCCCCGTCGGCTGGGCCGATCGGCTCTTCAAGGCCGAGCGCGGCGCACCCATCACCGTGTGGCAGGGCCTGGGCATCCTGATCGACGACTTCGTGGCGGCCGGGTGTACGCTGCTGCCCATCTGGCTATGGCTGTGGCTGTGGCCGACCTACGCGAGGTAGAACGAGATGCTGTTTCCCGACGAGCACGAACTGATTCATCGCATCGCCCTGGCGCTGATCCGGCGCAAGGAGCGCCTGGGCACGGCCGAGTCCTGCACCGGCGGCCTGATTGCCGCGGCCTGCACCGAGCTGCCGGGCTCCAGCCAGTGGTTCGAGCGCGGCCTGGTCAGCTACACCAACCAGGCCAAGACCGAGCTGCTGGGCGTGCCGCCCGGCGTGATCGAAACCTTTGGTGCCGTCAGCGGTGAGGTGGCCGGCCACATGGCGCGCGGGCTGATGGCGCATGCGCCGGTCGAATGGGCGATTGCCGTCACAGGCATCGCCGGCCCCACGGGCGGCAGTTCAGCCAAGCCGGTCGGCACGGTTTGGCTGGCGATGGCGCATGACGGCAAGCTGCTGCGCGTCTGGCAGGAGCACTTCGAGGGCGACCGACATGATGTGCGCCTGGCCACGGTGAAGGTGGCGCTTGCGGCGCTGTGCGAAGCGGTTGAAGACCGCGACTACTGAGCCCCGAAGCTACGCGCCCAGTCGGGCGAAGACCGACTCGCCGAGCGACATGCTCTGCTCGGGCAAACGCCACTCGCCAGCCCATTGCAGGAACTCGGCCTCGGGCATCGGCCGGCCCATGTAGTAACCCTGTGCTTCATCGCACCCCAGGCGCGCCAGCAACTGCCAGGCAGCCGCGGTTTCCACGCCCTCGGCCACGACCGAGAGGCCGAGGTTGTGGGCCAGTTCGATGGTCGAGCGCACGATCTTGGCGTCGTCCAGGTCGCGCTCCATGCCCATCACGAAACTCTTGTCGATCTTGAGCTCGTCCACCGGCAGGCGCTTCAGATAGGCCAGCGATGAATAGCCGGTGCCGAAGTCGTCGATGGACAGCTTGAAACCCATGTTCGAGAGCTGCTCCAGCGTGCTCAGCGCGCGCTGCGGGTCGTCCATGATGGCGCTCTCGGTGATCTCCAGGCACAGGCTTTCGGGCGGCAGGGAGGAGCCCTGCACCAGCGCTTGAATGGCGGCCGGCAGGCCCGGGTCCATCAGGTCGCGGGTGGAGAGGTTGACCGAGACCTTCAGCGGTGAGCCCGCCGCGTGGGCGGTGGCCAGAAAGCGCGCGGCTTCGGCAATCACCCAGGCGGTCAGCGTGCGGATGAAACCGGTCTGTTCGGCAAAGGGAATGAAGGACATCGGCGGCACGAGGCCGCGCTGCGGGTGCTCCCAGCGCACCAGCGCCTCGGCGCCGATCACGCGGCCGTCCGTCAGCGCGATCTTGGGCTGCATGAACAGCCGCAATTCCTGGCGCTCGATGGCCTGGCGCAGTTCGGACAAGAGCGAGAGCGAATCCTGGCTGCTCGCATCGAGCGCGCTGCTGTAGACCAGCTGGCCGCAGCGGCGCTGCTTGGCCGCATACATGGCCAGCTCGGCGCGGGCCAGCAGCGAGCGGGCGTCGTGGCCGTGCTCGGGCGCCAGCACGATGCCGATGCCGGCGCCGAGGTCCACGGTCTGCGCCTCGATGCGCAGCGGCCGCTCGAAGTCGCGCAGGATGTCCATCGCTTCACGAATCGCGCGGTCTTCATCGGCGCCTTCGATCACCAGCGCGAATTCATCGCCGGCCAGGCGCGCGAGCAGGGTGCGCGGGTTGGCGCACAAGGAGCGCAGCCGCTCGCCCACACGCTGCAGCAGGGCATCGCCGAAGTCCTGGCCCAGCACATCGTTGACATGCTTGAAGCGGTCCAGGTCGAGCATCAGCACGGCCAGCGGCTGGCCGGCAGCGCACAGTTCATCGAGCTTGACGCGCAGCTGCGCGCCGTTGGGCAGGCCGGTCAGCTCGTCCCAGTAGGCCAGGCGGTCGATCTTGGCGGTCTGGTCGCGAATGCCCTCGCGCATGGCCTCGAAAGCATCGGCCAGATCGCCGACTTCGTCGCGCGAATGGCGCTTGATCGGGGTGGCGTAATCACCTTGCCCCAGGCGCTCGGCCGATTCGCTGAGCGACTTCAAGGGTTCGCTGATCGCACGCGCCAGCAAAATGCTCAACAGCCCGAAGACCAGCACGCCGATGGCCGTGAGGCCCAACAGCGAGTACTGCAGATCGCGAAAGGGCGCGACGGCGGAGTCGAAGGAACGCAAGAGCACCACGCCGAGCTGCGGATCGTGTTCGCGGCCCAGGCTGACCAGATGGCCGCGCCATTGCTCACCGTGGATCTCGACCGGAAACAGATGGCCATCGCCGGGCACCTGAGCCGCCGCATGCGTAGCATCGGCCGCCTCGAAGCTGCTGACGAGGGCCTTCCAGTTGCCGTCTCGGCGCACCACCACGGCCTGCAATTCCGAGAGCGATTTCAGGTCGTCGAGCAACGAGGCATCGAGCGCGAAGCCCATCAGCACCCAGCCCAGCGGCGCGGGCGTGCGCACAGGCTGGGCGACGACTTGATAAGGCCGGCCGTCGAGCTGCACGAGCTGCGCATCGTCCGCACCCTGGCCGTCCACGCGCTGCTTGAGCAGCTCGGAGAAGCGGCCGGCTTCGCTGCGCGTGGCCGCCACCAGGCGCAGATCGTTGTCGAAATAAGCCACCACCGTGGCACCGATGCGCTGGCCCTGATTGGCCAGTGCGTCTTGAATGGTTTCGACCGTGCCCGCTTCTTTCAGCGGCAGCGCAATCGCCTGCTTGAAGCCGTAGTCCTGGGCCAGCAGCGCAGCGGCATCGCGGCGCTTCTCGGCCTGCTGCGCCAGCAGGCGACGGAAGACCTTTTCGCCCGTCTGCAGCTCCGCCGCGATGTCGGTGTTCGCATTGCGAGTGATCACACGGTCGATCACCGCGAAGCTGGCCAGCTGCACCACCAGCAGCAGGCTCAGGAACACCGCCACGATGCGCCCTTCCAGGCGACGCACGTTGAGGAAGGCGGGCAGCTTCATTGCTCGGTGGGTGGGTGTCGTCAGCCTGCGGGGACGATATCGCGCTTCATCGGCGCGAGCAGCTTGAGCAACTCGTTCTTGGCGCCGGCGTCCACGCGCGCGGCGTCGAACTCCTCGCGCATGATGTCCACCAGGGCATCGAATTCGCCGGGGCGGATCTTCAAGTCCTTGTGCGCCTTGGCCATCGTTTCGCCCTCGTACTTGCAGCCGCCGTCGGCCAGAAAGCAGATCTGCTGGACGATGCTTTTCTCGACCGTGGCGAGCTTGATGCCGTCGAAGCTGCGCTGGGTGCGCGGGTCGTGGGCCGCGCGCTCGATGCTGCGCGTGATCACCTGGCTGACGACGGGTTCGCCGCCGAGTCGTGCGTATAGCGAACCGCTGTTGGATGAAGATGAAGGAGGCGCTGCGCAGGCCGCCAGGGCGATGCTGATTGCCAACACCGCGAGTCGCGCGCTGCGCATTAGTTGCAATTCCATCGTCTCTCCTCCTTTGCCACGCACTAACGGCTTACCTGAGCGCACAGTCGGGCTCAAAATCAGGCCGTGACATGGTAGCCGCCCACTGTAGCGCTGCCCCACCCTTGACTTGGAAAAGGTCCACAACATGTTCATCAATGTGCGCTCGATTTCTCGGTCTCCCCTGCTGGGCCTGGCCCTGCTGTTGTGCGCAAGCCAATCCTGGGCCGGCGACCGTGTGCTCGCGGCCTCGGGCGTCAGCCAGGTGGAAGGCGCGGCCGGTGGCGGCCTGAGCCCCTGGGCCGTGATTGCCGGCCAAGGCAGCCGCGACCAGATCGGCGCGTCCGTCTACGCCACCCATCTGCGCACGCGCGGCGGCTACACGCTCGATACGCAAGGCGTGGCCGTGGGCCTGTACGACACCGTCGAGCTCTCGGCCTCGCAATGGCGCTTCGGCCTGTCCGACACCGTGCCCGGCATGAGCCTGAAGATGAATGTGCTGGGCATCAAGTGGCGCGTCTTCGGCGACGCCGTGTTCGACGCCGACACGCCCTGGCCGCAGATCTCCATCGGCGCCCAGTACAAGCACAACCGCGACATGTTCGTGCCCAATCTGCTCGGCGCGAAACATCAGAACGACGTCGAGCCCTATATCGCCGCCACCAAGCTCTGGTTCGGCGCCGCGGGCGGCTTCAATCTGCTGACCAATGTGACCCTGCGCGCCACGCGCGCCAACCAGATGGGCCTGCTCGGCTTTGGCGGCGACGTGGGTGACAGCCGGCGCATCAAGCCCGAGGCCAGCATCGCCGTGCTGCCGCGCGACAACCTCGCCATCGGCGTTGAATATCGCGCCAAGCCGAGTGATTTGAGCGCCGCGCCCGAAGGCCATGCAGCCGACTTCTTCGTCGCCTGGTGGCCGATGCGCAACCTCAGCATCACGGCGGCCTGGGTCAACCTCGGCCAGATCGCGAACAAGACTTCGCAGCGCAGCGGCTACGTGTCTGTTCAAGCGCAGTTCTAGTCGACGAACTAATTGCCCAGGGTGACCGAGGTCGTGCCGGCCTCGCTGCCCACCGTCATCTGACGCGGCTGCAGCTGATCGCTGCGCAAAGTGGCATGCCACAGCAGCAGTTCATGCTCGCCCGGCGGCAGGTCCAGCGTGGCCTGGCCTTTGGCATCGGTGCGTGCGAACAGTGGCGTGTCGACGACGACGATGCGCGCACTCATGCGGTCGTGGATATTGCAGCCCAGCGTGGCCACGCCGGGCTTGTCGAAGACGATGGGTTCGGTCGGCGTGCCGGCGTAGAGCTTGGTCTCGAATGACTTGATCGGCGAGAAGGAATAGACGTGGTGGCGCACGGTGTCGAAGTTCGGGAAGCTCACCGCCGTGCCCGTCTGCACCACCAGCAATTGGGGCGTGAACTGGCGGTCGCGCTGGCCCATCTCGGCCTTGGCCGTCGTCGTGCGGCTCGGTTTGGCGCGCAGCTCCACGGCCACCACGGCATCCACGAGCGGTTGGCCCGCGGCGTTCTTGACCTGCACGGTCCACGGCAGGGCTTGGGCTGCGAGCGCGGAAAGCAGGAGCAGCGGGGCGACACAAACAGAGGGCTTCATCGCGGGCCTTTGTTCTGGGGTCTGGCGACTGTAGCGCGGCACCGGCTTGACGTTGACCCGTTGCGCGGTTGTACTAACGTTGAAATTGCACGGAGGATGAAACCTTGAAGCTGGACGTGCGGGAGTTGTCTCCGAACGAGGCCGTGCTGCCGCTGGAGTTCGAGCTTTTCGCGTCGGACGAACAGCTTGCGACGCTGGAGGAACAATACGCGCTCGCGCCTCAGCAGCCGGCGCTTGCCCTGGCCTGGGCCTTGCGCCAACGCGATCCGGAGCGCGCACTCGGGCTGGCGCGCTCTCTGGCAGGCGATGCGATGAGCCAGCCGCGCCTGTGTTTGATCGAGGGCGAGCGGGCGCTGGCGCATGAACGCATCGAGGAGGCGCAAAGCTGGTGCCGGCGCGCACTGCAGGCTTTCGAAGCCGCTCAGGACAGCATCGGCATCTGCGATGCGCAACTGCTCTTCGGCGCCATCGCATCCGAACTCAATCAGCGTCCCGCCGCGAGTGCGGCCGAAGAGGCTGCGCTCAGCGCCGCCCAACGTGCCGCTGAGCCGTTTCGCTGCGCATTTCTGATGATCAGCCTGGCGCGCCGTGACATGGTGGCGCAGGGCTTGGCGCGCGAAGACCATTGGAACGCGCTGCTGCCGGCCGTTGCCGACAGCCCGGCCGTCGCCTCGGCCTTGGTCGAATATCGTGCAGCCGTGTGCACACGTCGGCGCGAGAACCTCCAGGCCGCCGCTGCCTATGCCGACGCATTCGCCCTGTCCCTGCGTTGCGGGCAGGGCTGCAGCGCAGCCCGCCAGGCGCACAACGCCGCGCTGATGAGCAGCACCAACAATGACCCCGGCAACGCCCTGGTGTGGGCGCAGCACAGCCTCGATGTGGCGCGGCGCGTGTGGCCGGCCATGGTCGGCCATGGCCTGGTGCGCTGCTGCTCGGCCCTGCGCGAACTCGGCCAGTTGAAGGAAGCCCGGGAGATGATCACGGAGGCGCTGGAGCTGGCAAAGCGGCAGCCCGACTCCGCCATCAATTTTCTGGCGGTGGACGAACTGGCCAGCGTGGAGTTGGCCTGCGGCAACTGCGAGGCCGCTGTGAATCTCTTCAGCGCCGCGCTCGCCAGCCCGAGGATCTGGCCCGCCAAGCAGGTGGAGATCATCCAGCAGCGCAGTGCCGCGCTGCTGAAGCTCGGCCGTCTGGACGAAGCCGACGACGCGGTGGCCGAAGGACTGAGCTTCGATCCCGCCGTCTTCATGGGGGCGATGCGCCTGCACATGCGGGCCGCGCAGGCCGACATCTGGCTGGCCAAGGGCAAGCCGCAGGCCGCCGTGCAGGCCTACGCGCAAATCCTTTCCGAGGCCGCGAATCTGACCGAAGTCGTCATCGTCGCGGAGCTTCTGGAAGGTGCCGCCGCGGCCCGCGCGGCCGTCGGCGATTTCGCCGAGGCCTACGCGCTCTCACGGCGCGCCATCGATTCGCATGTGCGTCGGCACAGCGGCGAAGCGGAGCAGCGTGCGCGGGCCGTCTACACCCAGCGTCGTGTCGAGCGTGTGCAGCTCGAGGCCGAGCATCAGCGCCGACTCGCCCAGGCCGCGGCAGATCGCCTGGCCGTGCTGGAAAAGCTCGGCGACACCGGCCGTGAGCTGACCGCTGAACTCAACGCCCAGCGCGCGCTTGCCTTGCTGGAGCAAGCCATCCACTCGCTGCTGCAGCTGCAGGACCTGAGCGTTCATCTGCTGGACGTGGCGAGCGAGCGCCTGATTTGCGAGCTGGGCCTGGACGCGCGGCAGTCGGTGCCGATGAACGATGCCGCCTGTGCGATTTCCCGCTGTGCCCGCGAGCGCCAGCTGCTGGTGCTCGACGCCGGCAGCGCGATGTACGCGCCCCTGGAAGTAGGCACTCGACTGGTGGGCGTGGTGGCCGTTCACGGTCAGGCCGCGGCTTACGGCACCGAGCAGCAGCTTGTCTTCAAGACCCTGTGCGCCTACCTGGCCGTGGCGCTGGAAAATGCACGCGCCTATGCCCAGCTGCAGCAGGTGCAGCGCCATGTGCAGGCGCAGGAGCGCATGGCGGCCCTGGGTTCGATGGTGGCCGGCGTGGCCCATGAACTGAACACGCCGATCGGCAACGCCTTGATGTCCAGCGGCGCCCTCGGCCTGTCGCTGCGCGAGTTCGAAACCAGCCTGGCAGGCGGCGGGCTCCGGCGCAGCGACTGGCAACTGTTTGCCGCGCAACTTCGCGAGGGCCTGGGCCTGGTGGAACGGGGCGTGCAGTCTGCTGCCCAGCTGATCAGCAACTTCAAGCAGGTGGCGCAGGACCGCAGCCTGCAGCACAAGAGCCGTTTCAAGCTGCGCGAGCTGTGCGACATGCTGCTGCTGCAGTGGCGCGCCGAACTGGAGCCTGCGGGCCACGTCTTGCAGATCGACATCGATGCCGAACTGGACATGGACAGCTACGCCGGCTCTCTGGCCCAGGCGCTCGGCGTGCTGGTGAGAAATGCCGTGCGGCATGGCCTGAGCGACGCGCGCCCCGGCCGCATCGGCATCGGCGCGCAACTGCTGCCATTGGGCCGTGTGGCCTTGAGCGTGCAGGACGATGGCCCGGGCATGACGCCCAGCGTGCTGGCGCGCGTCTTCGAGCCCTTCTTCACCACCACCTTCGGCAGGGGCGGCAACGGCCTGGGCCTGAGCATCTGCCACAACATCGTCGAGGACGTGCTGGGCGGCAGGATCGAGGCCTTCAGCGAGATGGGCGAGGGCAGCCGATTCGTCATGGAGCTGCCCTTGACGGCGCCCTGAGCATGGCGGGCAAGTAACGGATTATCTCGGCGCATAAGCCTTGTTGCCCGGGGAGCGGGCCGCTAGCATGGTGCCAGCGGAGGTGAGGCCCCACAAATGACAGAGCCAATCACGCTCGAACTGTTTGCCTCGGACGAAGAGCTCGCCGAGTTGGAGGCGCGCTACGCCGTGGCGCCCGACGCGCCGGATGCAGCATTGGCGCTGGCCTGGGCGCTTCGCCAGCGCGATCCTGAGTGGAGCCTGAATCTGGCGCGCATCGCCGCTGACGCTGATCCGGCCTGGCAGCCGCGCCTGTGGCTGATCGAAGGGGATCGCGCCGCGGCCCTGGGTTGCCTCGATGAGGCCGATGTTTGGCAGGCCCGCGCGCTCGCCGCCTTCGAGTCTTCTTGCGATCACGTGGGCCAGGTGGACGCGCTCTTTCTGCAGCTGATCACCAGCAGCCAGCGCGGCGGCGTGTCGGACTTCGCACCGCTGTGCGCGAAGATCCTGGCCGTGGCGGAGGCATCGGGGCACGCGCAGCGCCGGGCTTACTTTGGCATCGCTCTGGCGCGGCAATATCTTCTGAACGAAGGGGCCGAGGCGGTGGCCACGAATCTGTCCCTCTTGCCGCGGGAGGGCGACGCGCTGCATCCGGCGGTGGCGGCCCAGCTCGCCGTGTACGAAGGCAATATCTGCTTGCGCCACGGCGATCATCCGGCCGCCGTGGCGTGCTTTGTGCGGGCACACGCCCTGGCCTTGCGCTCCGGGCAGGGGCGCTTCGCTTCGCTCGCCGCGACCAGCGTGGCCGTCGCGCACGACGCCGCGGGCGACCCGGCCAGCGCGCTTGAGTGGAGCCAGACGGCGTTGGCTCTGGCGCTCGCGGCCTGGCCGGCTTTTCGAAGCTTCAGCCTGGCCCATACCGTGGTCCTGTTGCGCCGCCTGGGCCAGTTGCAAGAGGCGAGAGACCTGGCGCAGGAGTGCCTGCAGCACGAAAGCGCACGCCCCGGCTCGCGCGCCTACATCATGGCCTTGTCGGAATTGGGGGCCGTCGAACTGGCCTGCGACCAGCCCGAAGAGGCCTTGCGCAAGTTCGACGAAGTGCTGAACAACCCGGCGCTCTGGTCCGACCAGCGTTTCGAGACGATGATCGAGCGAACGGAAGCGATGTTGCAGCTTCGGCGGTATGCCGAAGCGCAAGCTTCGGCCGAGGAGAGCCTGAGACTCAGTGGCGCTGCCTCCCTGGCCGCGATGGTGCTGCGTGCGCGCGGGCAACTGGCAGACGCCTGGCTGGCGCAGGGGCAGGCCGATCAGGCGCAGCGGGCCTATGCGGCGGTGCTGCAGGAATGTGCTGCGCTGGAAGACTTCCAGCCGTTGGTGTCGGTGCTTGAAGGTGCCGCCCGCGCCTATGCGGCCGTAGGCTTGCATGCCGAGGCCTGCGCTCTGAGCCAGCGCGCCTGCGAGGCGCTCAAGAGCCGGCACAGCCGCCTGGCCGAACAGCGCTCGCGCATGCTCTACGCGCGCTTTCGCACCGAGCGTTCGCAGTTGGAAGTCGAACATCAACGGCGTCTGGCCGAAGCCGCGGCCGAGCAACTGGCCGGCCTGGAGCGCAGCCACTCCGTGCTTGAGCAACTCGGCGCCATCGGCCGCGAGCTGACGGCCCAGCTCGACAGTGGCCGCGCCCTGGCGGTGCTGGCCCAGTACGTGCGCTCGCTGCTGGAAGTGGACAGCCAGATGGTCTACCT
>FSVW01004230.1_pt1 | contig 10923 bp, 11 predicted proteins | sample 1637551 | NCBI WGS metagenome assembly FSVW01 (sample SAMEA3914814, study PRJEB12502) | metagenome | biome: forest; material: soil | place: USA | collected 2011-09-16 | depth 0.1 m | reverse complement strand
GACGCGGTCGGCTTCGAGGCCAAGGGCAGCGCGGTCGAGACGGCGCTCACCGCCGTGAAGCTCGAAGGCTCCAGTGGCGCCTCGCTGCGCCAGGCGATCGCAGCCGTGCGCCGCGGCGGCGTCGTCAGCGTACCGGGCGTCTATGCCGGCTTCATCCACGGCTTCCTGTTCGGCGATGCCTTCGAGAAGGGCATCACCTTCAAGGGCGGCCAGACCCACGCCCAGCGCTTCATGCCCGAGTTGCTGGAACACATTTCGAAAGGAGAGCTGCGTCCGGAGGAAATCATCACGCACCGCATGCCGCTAGAGCATGCCGCGCGTGGCTACGAGATTTTCAACAAGAAGCAGCAGGACTGCCGCAAGGTCGTCCTGGTACCAGGAATTCCGGTCGCCTGATGGCCCGCCCACCATGTCAAAAGGAGTGAAAACATGACTGCAATTGCTACAGGTTCACGGCCACTGGCCGTCGTCACCGGTGCCTCCTCGGGCATCGGCCTGGAACTCGCGCTGCTGTGCGCCGAGCACGGCTACGACCTGCTGATCGCGGCCGACCAGGGCCCGCTCGACGAGGCCGCCGAGCGCATGCGCGAACGCGGCGCGGCGGTCGAGTCGGTCCAGGCCGACCTGTCGATGGCGGATGGCGTCAGCGCGCTGGAAGCGGCCATCGGCGGCCGGCAGGTCGATGCGCTTCTCGCCAACGCCGGCCATGGACTCGGCCACGCATTCCTCGACCAGGACTTCGTGGCCGTGCGCCATGTCATCAACACCAACGTCGTCGGTACGCTGGACCTGGTGCACCGCGTCGGCCGCGGCATGCGTGCGCGCAACAGCGGCAAGATCCTGTTCACCGGCTCGATCGCCGGCCTAATGCCGGGGAGCTTCCAGGCCGTCTACAACGGCAGCAAGGCCTTCGTCGATTCCTTCTCCTACGCGCTGCGCAACGAGCTGAAGGACACCGCCGTCAGCGTCACCGTGCTGATGCCCGGCGCCACCGACACGCACTTCTTCGAGCGTGCCGGTCTGATGGACACGAAGGTGGGTACCGACGACAAGAAGGACGCGCCGGCCGACGTGGCCAAGGAAGGATTCGAGGCGATGGAGAAAGGCGACGCCGCCGTCGTCGCCGGCTGGAAGAACAAGATCCAGGCCTGGCTGACCAACGTCGTGCCCGACGAGACGCTGGCCGAGCAGCATCGCAAGACGGCGGAGCCGGGTACCGCGAAGGCCTGAGCCGGGCCCGCGGCGACGCAGTGGCGCGCAGGCGCGGGCATGCCTGGTCAGGGGTACGGCGCTTGCCTTGGCCTTGCATCGCAACCACCGAGCCGCGCCATGCCCGACACGCCCTTCGCCGACCGCCCGCAGCCCCGTCCCGGCACGCCGGGCTGGGACACATTTATCGTCGGCGCGGGCTTCGCCGGCTGCGTCATGGCCGAGCGGCTGGCCTCGCAGGCCGGCCAGCGCGTGCTGATCGTCGACAAGCGGCCGCACATCGGCGGCAACGCCTACGACCGCTACGACGACGCCGGCCTGCTGATCCACCCTTACGGCCCGCACATCTTCCACACGAACTCGGCCGACGTGTTCGCCTACCTGTCGCAGTTCACCGGCTGGCGGCCCTACCAGCACCGCGTGCTGGCAAGCGTAGAGGGTCAACTGTTGCCGATGCCGATCAACCTGGACACGATCAACCGGCTCTACGGGCTCTCGCTGACGTCCTTCGAGGTCGAGGACTTTTTTGCGAAGCAATGCGAGCCGGTCGAGCAGGTGCGCACGTCGGAAGACGTGGTCGTGAACCGGATCGGCCGCGACCTCTACAACAAGTTCTTCGCGGGCTACACGCGCAAGCAATGGGGGCTCGACCCGTCGGAGCTGGACGCCAGCGTCACCGCCCGCGTGCCCACGCGCACGAACCGCGACGACCGCTATTTCGCCGACACCTACCAGGCGATGCCGCTGCAGGGCTACACGCGCATGTTCGAGAAGATGCTGGCGCACCCGAACATCCAGGTGATGCTCAACTGCGACTACCGACAGGTGGCCGGCATCCTGCCGTGGAGGCGGATGGTCTACACCGGCCCGATCGACACCTTCTTCGACCATCGCTTCGGTGCGCTGCCGTATCGCAGCTTGCATTTCGAGCACGTGACCCTGCAGCAGGCGCAGGTGCAGGCGGTGGGCACGATCAACCACCCGAACGACCACGGCTACACGCGCGTGACCGAGTTCAAGCACCTGACCGGGCAGCAGCATGCGGCCACCTCGCTGGTCTACGAATATCCGCGTGCCGAAGGCGACCCTTACTACCCGGTGCCCAGGCCCGAGAACACCGCTCTCTTTCGGCGTTATGAGGCCGAGGCGGAGCGGCTCGCCGAGGTCACGTTCATTGGGCGGCTTGCTACCTACAAGTACTACAACATGGACCAAGTGGTGGCGCAGGCGCTGGCTACGTTCAAGCGGATGGAACTGCGCGAGGCTTGAGCCGCGGGAAGCCCTTGCCTGCCGAAAGAAGCGCAGTAACTCTTACGCCGCTGTAACGCTTTCGCAGACAGACGCCACGGGCACGGCGCTTGCCGTTTTGACACGCAGATCAAGGGCCGGCGCAGGCCGGAACAGCAGATCTGACTCGAGAACTTTGACGAAAGGATTTCATATGCAAAACCGAGACAACCAGGGCCGCCAGAGCGGCCAACAGCGCGGCCGTTCCCAGCAAGGGCAAGATGGCCAGGGCGACTGGCGCGGACAAGGCAACAGTGACTTCGGCGGCTCATACGGACGCGACAGCGGCCAGTACGGCCAAGGCAGCGGCCAAGGCAGCCAGGGCGGCGGGTACGGCGGCGGAAGTGACTACCGCAACGAGTCCTATGGCCAGGGCGGGCAGCGCTTCCAGGGCGGCCGTTCGGGCGGCTACGGCGGAGGCCAGGGCGGGGTCGACAGCGACTTCGGCATGGGCGACGGCAGCGGCTATGGAGCCTCCGAGGACAGCTACCGCGGTGGCCGCGGCGGGCTGTCCGGCCAGTACGACTCGTCGGGCCAGCAAGGCCGGCAGGGCGATTGGGGCAGCCAGGGCGGCCAGGGCAGCATGACGGGCCAGAGCGGCTGGGGCAGCAGCCCGGGCAGCCAGGGCAGCAGCTACCAGGGCAATCAACAAGCGGGCCAGCAAGGCGGTTCGCGTCAGCACCACGATCCCGACTACGACCAGTGGCGCAGCGAGCAGATGCGCAACCTGGACAACGACTACCACTCGTGGCGGCAGGAGCGCTACAAGAAGTTCTCCGACGACTTCTCGCAATGGCGGCAGAACCGCCCGCAGGGCGCCGGCGCGTCGAGCGGGGACTCGGGCACCAGCGGGACTTCCGGCGCCAGCGCGAGCTCGTCCGGCAATGACCAGGACAAGTCTTCCCAGGGCCCGTCGAAGAGCGCGACGAAGTAAGCCTGAAGAAGGCTGACCGATCGGAAGGGACCGGCGCGTGCCGGTCCCTTTTCTTTGAGAATTGCCGCCCCGATCCTGAGCAAACCGAGTCCCGTTTTCCCCTTCGCCGATCTCTTAAAAACTTCGGCACGGCGCTTGCCAACTTGCAGCCATCGCGACTTCCCCTGACCCCCATCATGCTGCCACCCACCCTGCTCGTTTTCTCACATCTGCGCTGGGGCTTCGTCTACCAGCGCCCGCAGCATCTGCTTACCCGTCTCGCGCAGCATTGGCCGGTCGTCTTCATCGAGGAGCCGATGCATGATGAGAGCCGTCCGGCGCACCTTGCGGTGCAGGTCCAGCACAACGGCGTCACCGTGCTGACACCGCACACGCCGGTCCATGCAGCGGGCTTCCATGACGATCAACTGCCGGTGCTGGAGCCGCTGCTCGCCCAGTGGCTCGCGCAGCAAGGCATCGCCGAGGCGCTGGTCTGGCTCTACACGCCGATGGCGCTGCCGCTGGTCAAGCTGACCCGGCCGCTGGTATTGGTCTACGACTGCATGGACGAATTGAGCGCCTTCCACGGCGCGCCGAAGCAGTTGCGCCAGCGCGAGACCGCGCTGATGAAGCGGGCCGATCTGGTGTTCACCGGCGGCCCGTCGCTCTACCAGGCCAAGCGATCGCAACACCCGCGCGTCCTCTGCCTGCCGAGTTCGGTCGACGCGGCGCACTTCTCGCCGAAACGGTTGCCGCTCGACGACGCCGGCGACACCGCGATGCAGGCGGCCCGTGCGCTGCAGCCGCCGCGCACGCAGCCGCGCCTGGGCTTCTTCGGCGTCATCGACGAGCGGCTGGATCTGCGGCTGGTGGACACGCTGTCGCTGGTGCGGCCAGACTGGGAGATCGTGATGGTCGGGCCAGTCGTCAAGATCGATCCGGCCTCGCTGCCGCAGCGCGAGAACATTCGCTGGCTGGGCCAGCAGCCGTATGCGCTGCTGCCCGCGCTGATGAGCGACTGGGACGTCTGCCTGATGCCCTTCGCGCTGAACGAGGCCACGCGTTTCATCAGCCCGACCAAGACGCTCGAATACATGGCCGGCGAGAAACCGGTCGTCAGCACCTCGATCCACGATGTCGCGCTGCTCTACGGCGAGCTGGTGGCCGTGGCGCGCCAGCATGCCGATTTCATCGAGGCCTGCGCCGCGGCGCTGGCCGAGACGCCGGCCGATCGGCAGCGCCGCATCGTGCGGATGCGCGCCGTCGTGTCCGAGCAGTCCTGGGATCTCACGGCCGAGGCGATGCACGTGGCCATCGACGATCGGCTGGCGTCGGTGCCGGATGAGAAGGACGACGAAGGCGAAGGCGAACTGATGGACTTCGCAGATGAGCCGGCGCCACAGCAGGTCGCGACCGGCACGCTCTGACGAAGACAAGCGCCGCGCCATGATCATCGACGCCCACCTGCACTGCACAGGCACCGAGACGGCCGATGATGTCCTGCGCTCGCTCGACGAAGCCGGTATCGACCAGGGCGTGCTGCTCGCGCCCTTCCTCTCCGAACGCTATTCGCTGGCCGATGCGGCATCGCTGCGGCGCGCCAACGAACATCTCGCGGCCTTGGTCCGCGGCCACGAGGACCGGCTGATCGGCCTGGCCGTCGTCAACCCGTCCGACCCCGGCGCGCAGGACGATCTGCGCCGCGCCGTCGACGCCGGCCTCAGCGGCGCGAAGATGGTGCCCAGCGGCTGGTATCCGTACGACCCCGACGTCCAGCCGAACGTTCGCGATCGCCGCCGAGCTGCAGCTTCCGCTGCTGTTCTACAGTGGCATCTTCATCGACGGTCGCTCGGGCCGCTTCTGCCGGCCGGTCTTCTTCGAGGCGCTGCGCGAGCATCCCGGCGTGCGCGTGACCCTGGCCCATCTCGGCTGGCCGTGGACCGACGAGGCGATCGCCGTTGGCCTGATCGACCGCATCCATGGCGTGCCGGACGAGCAGCAGGTCTTCCGTTTCGACCTGTCCTTCGGCCCGCCGCCGGCGTACCGGCTGGAGGTGCTGCGCAGGGCGCTGGAGGTGCTCGGCGCGGGTTCGCTGCAGTTCGGCAGCGACTGCTTCCTGCCCTGCCCGGGCGCGCAGATCGCCGAGCGGCGCAACTGGCTGGTTGATCTGCTGGACCAACTTGAAGTCGGCAGTGATGCGCGCGAGAAGATCTGGCATGGCACCGCGGCCACCTGGCTGGGCGCGGCGGCAAAGCGCACTGCAACAGGTGCAGGAGAAAAGGCCGATGGCGAGACGGCAGTGGTGGGCGCGAGCGCGGGCGGCACGACCAGTGCGCCGGCCCATGACTGGCTCGGCCGTCCGGGCGCTCCGGGCCGGCCGAATCGCCTGATGCCGTTCTGCTGCTGACATGAGCAGCCTGCCCTTGCCCGCGACATCCACCGATTCGCCGCCGCCGCGAACGAGCGGCGCTGCGGCGCGCATCCATGTGCTCCAGGTGCTCGGCAACGCCATCGTCGGCGGCATGGAGTGCTGGGTCGAGCGGCTGATCGAGCGGCTGCCGGCCGAGCGTTTCGCCATCACCGCGCTGCTGCCGTACGAAGGCCCGTTCGCCCAGCGCCTGCGCCGCTTCGGCATTGAGGTCTTCGTCACGCCGATGCCCGAGGATCCGTCCTGGGCGTCGATCCAGATGGCCACTGCGCTGGTGCACAGCAGCGGCATCGACCTGCTGCATGCGCACCTGCCCAACGCGCACATGCTGGCCGCGCTGGCAGGCCGGCTGGCGGGCCGGCCGGTGATGACGACCATCCATGGCCGGCAGCTCGCGCTGGTCGACCTCGAATTGCACCGCTCGGCGGGCAGCCACCTCAGCGTCGTCTGCCAGCAGACCTACTTCCACGCACTTGGCCTCGGCGTCAACGCGGCACTGTTGAGCCACGATCCGAACGGCGTCGACTGCGCGGTGTTCGCGCCGCGCGAGCGCCCGCGCGGCGAAGCCAGCCTGCGCGCGAGGCTCGGGCTGCCAGAAGACACGCCAATGCTCGGCTTCATCGGCCGGCTCTCGCCCGAGAAGGGCCCGGAGCTGTTCGTCCGTTCGATGCTGCCGCTGCTGGCGCGGCTACCGCAGGCGCATGCGGTGATGGCCGGCGACGGCCCGATGGGGCCAGCGATCCGCAGGCAGATTGCCCAACTGCGTCTGGGCAGGAAAATTCATCTGCTGGGCTTACAGCAAGACATGCCGAAGCTCTACAGCGAGCTGGATCTGGTCGTCTCCAGTTCGCACTCGGAGGCGATGCCCTTGAACCTGATGGAGGCGATGGCCAGCGGGCTACCGGTCGTGGCCACGCGGGTCGGCGGCGTGCCGGACATCGTGGAGCACGGCCATGGCGGCTGGCTGGTGGCGCCGAACAATTGCGAGGACCTCGGCGCTCGCTGTACGGAGCTGCTCGGCGATGGCGAGATGCGGGCCCGGTTCGGCGAGAGCGCGCGCAGCCGCTCGGTCGAGCGGCTGGACCTCGACAGGAGCATCGAACGGATCAGCGAGCTGTTCACGCAGCTGGCCCGCTCGACCGTGATCGAGAAGGCCGGCGGCAAGCTGCACGGGGTCAGTGCGCGCGCCGCTCGCTGAGCGATTGGCAGGCCATTCCCACTACCAGGCCCACGGCGAGCGCCGCGCCGAGCGCAGCGAGAGGATGGGCCTGCACGAGTTCGCATAGTTCATCGATCCAGCGGCTGGCCGCGTTCTCCGTCGAGTCCGCAGAGTCTGCTGATGGCGCAGGCTCCGATGGCCCCGCCGGACCCTGCGGCGGCGGTGGCGCTGACGCCGCAGGCGGCGAGGCGAAGGGCGGCGCAGTCGCGCCGTCGGAACTGTAAGCACCGTCGGGACCGGCCGCGCCTTCGCGGGAGTCGATCGGAGCATCGGCAAAGGCATGGCCCGCGGTGAGACCGGCGGGAGGACGGGCCTCCTGTGGTTCGGTTAAAGGGCCAGTTGGCGCGGGTGCGGGTTCGGGCACTGAAGACGGTAGGCGGCTGTCCATGCTGAGGCTCCGGGTGCTAGTGGTGGGATGAAGTTGGATGATCTGAAAGTACTCAGCAAATCGGATGCCTGAAAACTGGGACGGCACCGGAGTTTCCAGTGTTCATCGGGATTCTCGGCCGAAGGCACGGCCATTGCCCCAAGACAGCGGGCGTACGGACAACCGGCGCTTGCCTTTCCTCAACCCCTGAACCGGAGTATCGACATGAACACCCAAAAGCAATGGCTGACCACCGCACTCTGCGCCGGCATGTTGGCCGCCGCAGGCATCGTTGCCGCGCAGTCTTCGTCCAATGACCAGACGAGCAGCACCGGCAACAGCACGCTGAACACGACGGCGAACACCAACAACAGCACCGGCACGAATGCCAACGGAACCAACGCCAATGGCAGCAACAGCAACGACAGCAGCGCGATGAACCGCAATGCCAACAACAGCAGCAACAGCAGCAGGATGAGCAGCCGGAACAATGCCAACGGCACGAACAGTGCCGGCACCAATGGCACCGACAGCTCCAACAACACCACCGACAGCAGCATGAACGGCAGCAGCAACACCGACATGACCCAGCGCGCTCCGCAGACAGACCGCAATTGAGCGAGCCGCATCGCATGGAGCCGTACCGTCAGGTCGTCGATCGAGAGATCGCCGACCTGGCGGTCGGCTCGCAGTTATGGTGGATCGATCCGGCGCCGCAGCCCATCCTCATCGCCTGCGTAGCGAGGTCGCGTCGATGAGCGCGCCCACGCCCGTGTCCGCGCTCAGGCCTGCTGTGTTCATCGACAAGGACGGCACCCTGGTCGAGAACGTGCCGTACAACGTCGATCCGGCGAAGCTGAAATTCATGCCCGGCGCCTTCGAGGCTCTGGCGGCCTTGTCCTGGGCAGGCTTTGCGCTGGTCGTCGTCAGCAACCAGAGCGGCATCGGCCGCAACATCTTCACGCGCGGCGAGTTCGTGCGGCTGCAGCAGGTGCTGGAGCAGCGACTGCTCGATGAAGCTGGCGTCCGGCTCGACGACTTCCTGGTCTGCCCGCATGCGCCGGACGGCGACGAACGGCCGGCCTGCACCTGCCGCAAGCCGGCGCCCGGCCTGTTGCTGGCGGCGGCCCGCGAGCACGGGATCGACCTGCCAAGCTCATGGATCGTCGGCGACAAGCTCGACGACGTCGAGGCCGGCCGCCGCGCCGGCTGCTTCAGCGCCTTGCTCGACAGCGGCGGCGAGACCGCCTGGCGCCGCTCGCCGCTGCGCCGCCCCGACATCCACTGCTTTGGCTGGACCGAGGTTCTCGCCGCGGTGCTCGGCGGCACGTCTTCCGGGGCGGACACAGGGGCCGACCGGATCTTGCTGGCCTGAGCACGGCGATCACGCGCCTGCGGCTGCCGATCGCTTGACCATTAGCTCGGGCGGCCATTCACGCTGCCAGGCCTGCAGCGCCTGTAGATACGGAGCCACGGCGCTGCGGCACTGGCTGAGCGGATCGACCTGCCACAGTCCACTCTCGTGCCAGCGCTGCGGCTCGTTCCAGTCGGGCCGGTCGATCAGCGGATACAGGCAGAAGCCCCACAGTGGCACGCCGCGCCCATCGGGAAGATCGCGCACGCGGCGGACCTCGGCCGCCATGTCGTTCAGCCAATCGGCGCGGCCGGAGCCGACATGGCCGGTTTCGGCGATCATCAGCGGCCTTCGATACCGCAGCCAGGCCTCTTCGAGCAGATCGCCCAGCGGCAGCCGGCGCGGGTCGCGCAGGTGCCAGTGCAGCCGGTCCTCGGTACCGACCTCCCACTGGCTGCTGTGGTAATGGTTGATGCCCAGCATGTCCAGCGCTTCGGTGCTGCCGCCGAGCTCGGGCTCCACATGGCCGGCCAGCAGGTCCCAGACCTGCCATTGCCAGCTGCGTATGCGCGCGGCGTGCTCGGCCAGCTGCTGCTGCCCGACCGGTGCGACGACGTGGCAGACCGGCTCGACGTGCAGGAAGCGCGCGCGGGTGTCGACCGCGCGGATCGCCGTTACTCCCGCCAGCGCCGCACGCACCAGTCGGCGCTTGACCGCGTAGCCGCTGGCCACCGCGCCCTCCGACGTGCCGCCCGCGTAGTTGTTCGGCGGCGCCATCAACTGCGGCTGCGATGCGGCCCATGCCAGGTAGCCGATCTCGTTGACCGGCGTGTAGACCGGCGCCTGCGCATGGAAGGGCTTCAGCAGCCGCGCCACCTCGGCGGCAAAGCGGGCGAAGCGCTCGATCATCGCGTCGTCGTGCAGGCTCAGGTCGGCCGGCAAGCCGTAGTGCATCAGGCTCCACAGAACCTGCACGCCATGCCGCCGCGCGCACCAGGCGATCCGTTCGACGCGCGCGAGGTCGATGTGCCCGCCCGGCCGCTCGCACAGGCGCCAGCCGATGCTCTCGCGAATGCTGCGCAGGCCGGCTTCTGCGGCCAGCCGGTAATCTTCGTCGAGCCGCGCCAGGTGGCCGCTGGCGCATTGCATGTCGAGCGCGTGGCCGGCGCCGTTGACGTGGTCGGCGCCCTCGTAGCCGCCGCTCCAGAACGAGGCGATCGGCGAGGCGTCGGCGCGGGCGCTCACCCGGCCCGGCCCGGCGCGACTTCGATCCTGCAGCCGGGGCGAGGGACGAAGACTGGCGGGCGCAGCGAGGCGTCGTTCGGCTTGTTCTGCATTGAGGGCACGATGCTGGCTCCTGTACTTCGATGTCTTACCGGTCGCATGCCGGACGCCTCGCTTAGCAAGCAGCGTTCCCGCCAGCGCAACACAGCCGCAGGCGCAGGCTACTTCGCGTCGAACGGCATGGGGCTTGCCGGCTTCGGGCAATGCCGTCCAAGCTCAGTCAACTACACCTGGCAGCCGCGGGCTGCCGCGAATGCCCGCTCGGCGAACGCGCCACGCAGACCGTCTTCGGCGAGGGCCCGGCGCAAGCGCCATTGATGTTGGTCGGCGAGCAGCCCGGCGACACGGAAGACCGCGCTGGAGGTCCGTTCGTCGGCCCCGCCGGACGCCTGCTCGACGAGGCATTTGAGAAGCTCGGACTGGACCGCGAAGCGATCTATGTGACCAACGCGGTGAAGCACTTCAAGTACGAGCTGCGCGGTAAGCGGCGCATGCACAAGACGCCGGCGCAGCGCGAGATCGAAGCCTGCTCCCATTGGCTGGAGAGCGAGATCGCCGCCGTGCGGTCGCGCGCGATCGTCGCGCTCGGCGCCAGCGCGGCGCGGGCGCTGCTCGGCCCGGCGGTCGCCGTCATGCGGGAGCGCGGGCGGTGGCTGCAGCGCGAGGACGGCATCCCGGTGATCACCCTGCATCCGTCGGCGCTGTTGCGCATGCACGGGCCGGACCGCGCCGCCGCGCGTTTCGCGTGGCTGGATGACCTGCGGCAACTGATCGGGCGCTCATGAGGGCGGCTGCGATCCGAGGCGTGTTGCCTCGTTCCTGGGCCTGGATCGGCAGGTCGGTGATGTCCGCGCACCAGCCG
>FSVW01000463.1_pt1 | contig 10999 bp, 7 predicted proteins | sample 1637551 | NCBI WGS metagenome assembly FSVW01 (sample SAMEA3914814, study PRJEB12502) | metagenome | biome: forest; material: soil | place: USA | collected 2011-09-16 | depth 0.1 m | reverse complement strand
TCATTGCGCTCCTTGCCGTTGAAGCGGATGCCGATGTCGTGCTCGAAGATGGCCTTGACGTGGTGCGGGCTGCGCGGGTCCACGCTGAGGTGGTCGGGGAGTTCGGGGCGCGCGGGGGTGGGGGTCGTTTCGTCGGTCATGGGAACAGTCTTCAAATGGATTGCAGCAAGGCCTGCAGCTTTGCTTCGTCGAGGATTGTCACACCGAGCTCGCGAGCCTTGTCCAGCTTGCTGCCAGCCTCGGCACCGGCCACCACGTAGTCGGTCTTCTTGGAGACGGAGCCGCTGACCTTGCCGCCCGCGGCCTCGATCAGCTCCTTGGCCGCGTCGCGGCCCAGCGTGGGCAGCGTGCCGGTCAGCACGAGCGTCTTGCCGGCCAGCGGCTTGGGGCCTGCGTTCTCAGGCGTTTCTTCTTCCCACTGCACGCCTGCCGCGCGCAACTGTTCCACCACCTCACGGTTGTGCGGCTCGGCGAAGAAGGCGTGGATGCTTTGCGCGACGATGGGGCCGACGTCGCGCACCTCAAGCAGTTGCTCGGGCGTGGCATCCATCAGCGCGTCGAGCTTGCCGAAGTGGCGCGCCAGGTCCTTGGCCGTGGTCTCGCCCACCTGGCGGATGCCCAGCGCATAGAGAAAGCGCGCCAGCGTCGTCTGCTTGCTCTTCTCCAGCGCGTCGACGATGTTCTGCGCGCTCTTCTCGGCCATGCGATCCAGCGCGGCAAGCTTGGCCACGCCGAGCTTGTACAGGCCCGGCAGGCTCAGCACGATGCCGCCGTCCACCAGCTGGTCGACGAGCTTGTCGCCCATTCCCTCGATGTCCATGGCGCGGCGGCCGGCGAAGTGCAGAAAAGCCTGCTTGCGCTGCGCCGGGCAGAACAGGCCGCCGGTGCAACGGTAGTCCATGCCGCCGGGCTCGCGCGCCGCTTCGCTGCCGCAGATCGGGCAGTGGCGCGGCATGTGGAAGTTGGGGACATAACTCGGACGTTCAGCGGGGATTCGGCCCACGACTTCCGGGATCACGTCGCCCGCGCGCCGCACGATCACCTGGTCGCCGATGCGCACGCCCTTGCGGCGCAGCTCGAAGATGTTGTGCAGCGTGGCGTTGCTCACCGTGGTGCCGCCGACGAAGACCGGCTCCAGCTTGGCCACGGGCGTGAGCTTGCCGGTGCGGCCGACCTGGATCTCGATGCTGTTGAGCCGAGTCACTTGCTCCTGCGCCGGGTACTTGTGCGCCACGGCCCAGCGCGGCTCGCGCGAGACGAAGCCAAGCCGCGACTGCAGCGCGCGGCTGTTGACCTTGTAGACCACGCCGTCGATGTCGAAGGGCAGCGCGTCGCGCTTCCCGGCGATACGCTTGTGGAAGTCGATCAGGCCCGCTGCGCCCTGGGCGACCACACGGTCTTCGCTGACCGGGAGGCCCAGGTCGCGCAGCGCATCCATCAGGCCGCTGTGCGTGGACGGAATCTCCCAGCCCTTGACCTCGCCCAGGCCATAGGCGAAGAAGGACAGCGGCTTCTTGGCCGCCAGCGCCGGGTCGAGCTGGCGCACGGCCCCGGCCGCGGTATTGCGCGGGTTGACGAAGGTCTTCTCGTTCGCCTCGCGCTGGCGTTCATTGAGCTTCTCGAAATCATCGCGGCGCATGTACACCTCGCCGCGCACCTCGATGACAGCGGCGCTCTCGCCCTTCTTCAAGCGCAGCGGAATCTGCTTGACGGTGCGGATGTTCTGCAGCACGTCCTCGCCGGTCTCGCCGTCGCCGCGGGTGGCGGCTTGCACCAACTGGCCGTTCTCGTAGCGCAGGTTGATGGCCAGGCCATCGAACTTGAGTTCGGCGGCGTATTCCACCGCTGGCGCGTCGGGGCCTAACTCCAATTCCTTGCGGACCCGCGTATCGAAGGCCTCGGCACCTGTGGCCTCGGTGTCGGTCTCGGTGCGGATGGACAGCATGGGCACGACATGGCGCACCGGCGTGAAACCGTCGAGCACCTGGCCGATCACGCGTTGCGTGGGCGAGTCGGGCGTGAGCAGCGCGGGGTGCGCAGCTTCCAGCGCCTGCAGCTCCTGGAAGAGCTTGTCGTACTCGGCGTCGGGCAGCGAGGGCTCGTCCAGCACGTAGTAGAGATGCGCGTGGTGGTTCAGCTGGGCGCGCAACTCGGCGGCGCGCTGGGTGGCTTCAATCTCTTGCATGCCGCGAGTTTAAATTGGGCGCCTGGCTCTGCCAGTTTGGATATGACAATGCGCCGCATGCGATTCACCGACGTCTCCGACTTGACGGGCCCAAGCCGCAAGGCCGGGCTGCCGCGTGTCCGGGCAGAGATGGCGGTGCGCGCTTGAGGCCAGCGGGACCCCAGGCCACGCCGGCACCTCGCCCGCTTCCGAAGTGGGCAAGGAAGCCCTTGGGCACGCCGCGCAGCGAGCGTCGGCGCATGCCGGTGGCGGTGCTGGTCTCGCTGCTCGTTCACATCGTGCTGCTGAGCCTGATCATCGGAGGCGACGGGATGGGCTTGCCAGGCTTCAGCCTGCCTTGGGCGGAGCGACGGGCCGAAGCCGTGCCGGCCTTGCATGTGGTGCTCGCGCCTGAGCCCGTGCAGGAAGCGCCGACCGAGCAGGCAACGCCTGCAGACGAAGCCGTGCCAGCAGCGATTGCCCCCGCCCCGCCCTTGCCGCAACCCGCTGTCGTGGCCCCGCCGAAGGCCGATCTCCAGCCCGATGCGGTGCCCGATGACGCGCCCAAGACAGCGCCGACCTTGCGCGCCCTGCCGCCTGCGCAAGCCGCACCCGCGCCCCTGCCTGCGCCTGAGCTGATCGCCTTGTCGAAATCTGAACGGCCGAACTGGGTCGTGCCTCCTGCACCGCCTCCGCTGCCGACGCCTGTGGTTGTCGCCACGCCGCCCGCCTCCAGCCCGGAAGTTGCGGCGCCACCGCAGCAAGAGGCCAGCGATGCGGCACGCGAGCAGGCGCTGGAGCAGGCCCGCGTCGAGCGCGCCAGGCAGGAAGCGCAGTTGCAGGCGGAGAAACAGGAGGCTGCTCGACAGAAGGCCGCGCAGGCTGAGGCGGCAAAGCAGGAAGTCGCAAAGCTGGAAGCCGCCAAACGTGAGCAGCAGGCTCGGCAGGAAGCGGCGCGCGTCGAGGCGGCTCGGCAAGCCGCGGTTCAGCAGGCTGCCGCGCAGCAGGAAGCGGCCAGGCAAGAGGCCGCCAGGCAGGACGCTGCTCGACAGGAGGCCGCTCGCGTTGAAGCTGCGCGAGTCGAGGCCGCACGCCAGGCGGCGGCACGGCAGGAAGCGGCCAAGGTCGAGGCGGAGCGCCAGGAGGCGGCGCGGCAAGCCACAGCAAAGCAGGAAGCCGCGAGGCAGGAAGCAGCCCGCCAGGAAGCCGCGCGGGCCGACGCCGCCAAGGCCGAGGCCGGACGCGCCGATGCCGCGAAGAAGGCCGAAGTGGCCCGCGCCGCCGAGGCCCGCGAAGCCCGCCTGCGCGAGATCGGTCGCCAGCTCAATGAGGAGGCCGACAAGCGGGCCGCAGCAGAAGCGGCAGCCGCATCGGCCGCGCGTTCGTCAGCATCGCAATCGGGCCTGCCGATCTCGATCGGCGGCGCACGCCGCGGCCGCCTCTTCGGCCGCACCGACAGCAATGCCGAGATGGTCGCCTACGCCGAAGCCTGGAGCCGCAAGATCGAGCTGAACATGAGCTTCGAGATGGTCCGCGAGGCGGCCCAGCAGCCGCACGCCGACCCGCTGGTGACGGTGGCGGTGCGCAGCGACGGCTCGGTCGAATCCATCACCTTCGTGCGCTCCAGCGGTGTGCCGGCCATCGATGACGCGGTGCGCCGCATCGTCCGCGCGCACGAACACTACGAGCGCTTCCCGCCCGCCCTCCTGCGCGACTACGACGTGATCGAGATTCGCCGGACCTGGCACTTCGACATGGCGGTCCGGCTGTTCTGATCCATCAGGTCGCAGGCTTGAAGTATTCGCGCTCCGTTTCGCGGCTGACTTCCTGCGCCTTGCTGAAGTCCGCGAGGCTGCGCACGCGCTGGTTGAAGTCCACGCCAAAGGCCGTGATCAGCCCGCGCAGGCCGCCGATATCGCCGACCTGGAACAGCGCCATCACATCGGCCACGGCTACTTCGGACTTGGCGTCGCCAGGCAAGGTGGAGGACTTGCGCAGGCTCACCAGCTGGTCGTCGATCTTCTTCTGCAGCTCGGCCGGGCTGGCGGCCCGGGCACGCGCGCACAGGTCGTAGGGCTGGGCGGTGAGGATGCCCGTGGCCGCTTCGTCGGCCTTGTACTTGTCCTGCAGCATGGCCGCGGCGTCGAGCATGCGCGAGAGGTATTTGGACGCATGCACGAAAGCCTCGCCATTGGCGCGGCGCTGGTCCTTGCCGGGCTCGGCGGCGTGGGCGCCGTGCTCCAGATGCTTCATGTCCTTGTAGAAGTCGGCCATCTGCTCGTTGGCCGACTGCAGCAGCTCGGCCGGCGTGATCTTGGCCAGCACCTCGGCCTTCGTCGCCGGGTCCGCCGCTTGAGCGCCGGAGACGATGTGCGTGATCGCGCCCTGGCTCACGTAAGCCTCGTTGGCGAACACGATGTTGGTGAACTGCGCCTGCTTGATGCGCGCCTTGAGCGCGTTGATCGCCGTGGGGCCTTCCTCCAGCCAGGCGGCGTGGGCGACGCCCTTGTGCAGGGTCTCGCACTTGGGTCCGTCGGTCGTCTCCAGCAGATGCGCTTCGAGTTCATCGACCTTGGCCTGGTTGGCGCGCAACTCGGTCATGGTCTTGGCGTAGATCGCGTCGGTGGTCTCCATCACCTCGTCGGGGAAGGCCTCTTCGAGCATGTCGAGGAACTTGGGCAGCTGTGCCTGCACGGCGGCCAGCGCGGCGGGCAGCGCCTCGCGGGTGGCGGAGTCGGCCGCTGCGTTGATGCGCATGAATTCGGCGTTAGCGGCCACGAATTCACCACGCTTCTTCTCCGGCAGCTCGCCGAGCTTGGCCTGCACCGTCTTGACGATCTCCATCACCTTCTCGCGCGCCGTCAGCAGGTAGGCATCCTCGGCCTCCTCGAAGCGCTGCTGGATGCGGTCGCGGTCCTTGCCCTCGGGCATCGAATCGCGCAGCGCATGCCACATCTTGTTGAAGCTGGCCTCGTCGAGGAAGCGGCGCTGCTTCATCAGCGTGGCCACGTCCTGGTCGATGCCGGCCATCGAGGCCATGGCGCCGACGGGCTCGGCAATCGCGTTGTCCGGCGTCTTGCCGGCCGCGCCGCGCGCGCTCAGGTTGTCCTTGATGGCGTTGTAGTCGCGGGCGTAGAGGTTGGTGTCGAACACCCGGCCCGGCGGGCGGCCGAAGTCGGCCTTGACCTGGTCGTTGAAGGCCTTCATCGCCACCACGTCCACGCCCGAGCCGGGCGAGGCGACGGTGATGTCGAGGTCGGACTCGATGTCCTCGCTGCCGCCGCTCTTGAACAAGAGGCCGGCATCCTTGTGCGTCGCATGCAGCTTGGCGATCAGGCTGTCCACGTAATGGCGGCGGTACTGGTAGAGCTTCCACATCACGTCGTCGCTGATGGTGTTCTGCGGCGCGGTGATGCCGGGCAGGTCCACCGGCTCCTTGCTCTTGCGCAGGGTCTTGAAAGTGAACCAGCCGTACTTCTTGAACGCGGCCTTGCAGGCGGCTTCGTTCCATTGCGAGGTGCCCGCGTTGGCGTTGTCGGCAAAGCTGACCTTGGCCGGCGAAGGCGTGATGGGCAGGCCGTCCGTGGCCGCCTGAGCGACCTTCTTGGCCATGGCGCTGGCACGGTCCAGCTCGGCCTTGATCACCTTCTTGAGCTCGGCAATATCGGGCGAATCGGCCTCCAGCAATTTGCCGAGCTTGAGCTTGTTCTGCTCGGAAGCCTGGTTCGAATCTTCCCGCTCGGCATCGAGCATGGCCGCGGCCTCGCGCTTGCGCTGCGTCTCCTCGGGCGTGTCGGCGGGCTTGGCCGTCGATGTCGTCGTCGCCGCCGTCGCCGCGGTGCTTGGCGTGGCGGTGGAGGCGCTCACGGCACGCTCGGCTGCCGTCACCACTTCGGCGATCTTGCTCAGCCGCAGCAGCGCGGCGGGCGGATCGTTGGCCACCAGCGCGGCGGCCTCGCTGATCGAGGTCGTGATCACCTTGGCGCCGGCAAAGCCAGCGCCCGCCAGCGCCTTGACGCGCGGCACCAGCGGCGCGAGCCGTGTCTTGAACTCGGTCTGCTGCTCGGCCTTGAGCATGGCCGCGGACTCCTGCTCGGGCGTCGGCGGCACCACGGGCGCCGGGGTCGGCTTGCCGACGGGCGAAGCCGGGGTCACGGGCACTGCGGACGCCGCGGGCTGTGATGCGCCCTCCCCGCTGTCATCCGGCGAGTCCGCCGGATCGCCGTCATCGTCGATGTCGTCGGGGCTCTCGCCGCGCACGCGCACTTTCACGCGCAGCTCGGTCTGCTTGAGCAGCGCGGCCTTGATCTTCTTGGCCAGGCCCGCCGCTTCGCTCTTCAGCACGAACGTCACGGCATTCGCTTCGTAGATGCACTCACCGGCGATGAACTTGGGCGTGCCGCTCGCACCCAGGTATTCGGTCATCGGCTTGCGCGCGGCCGGCGTCAGCGCGCGGCGCGAGAGCATCACCGCCGCCTCCTTGCTGCCCACCGCCACCAGCGCATGGCAGGCCACGCCCTTGCGCACGTTCTTCAAGAGCGGGATCAGCTTGCTCGTCAACGCGGCCGGGCCTTCGTCTTCCTCGCTCTCGCTCTCACGCGCCTCCTGCTTGGCCAGGCTCTCGGCGTCGCGGCGCGCGGTGGCCAGCGCGGCGTCCATCTTCTTGAGCTGCTCCTGGATCTCCTTGTCGCTGCGATGCTCCTTGCGCAGCGCCTCGATCTGGTCTTCCAGCTTCTTCAGCGCGGCCAGCCAGCCTTCGGATTGCACGGCGCGCTCGGCCTTGGCCAGATCGGCGAAGGCCTTCAGCAGCGCAGCCTCCTTGAGCCCGCGGTTCTTGGAGAAAGTCTTCCAGTCGGACTCGTTCAGATTCTTGTAGGGCATGGCCGTCTTTCGCGCAAAAGTAGAAAACGCGGCCTCAGGGACCGCGTTCGCTAACTTTAACCCTCGACGGAGTCGCCGAAGACCTCACGCAGCAAGGCCTGCCCGGCCGCATGCCGGGGCAGCCAGTGCGCATGCGCCGGGTCGCGCAGCACCATGGCCATCATGCCGCAGCGCTCGTCCACGGCCGCACGCAGGAGCGCGGCGGCGCGCTCGTACTCGCCCACGGCCGCCAGCGGCGCGGCATAGAGCGCTGCTTCACCGGCCGTCGTGCTTGAGCACAGCAAGGCCGTATCGACGATGTCCAGCGCCGCCTCCCGGCGCCCCAGGCGCGACAGCACGAAAGCCGCCACGGTCCAGACGAAGGGCGGCGCTTCAAGGCCTTGCGTGAGCCTCAGCGCGGCCGCCTCCAGCTCGGGAAGGGGCTCCACCATGGCCTGGATGGCGAGCGAGAAGGCCACCATCACCAGCAGGCCCGGGTGGTCGTTCACGGCGGCCCGGGCCTCGGCGATGGCTTCGGCCCCGCGTCCGCTCTGCACGAGGGCCCGCGTCAGCATCATGCGCACGTGCACCGCATGCGGTGCCAGCTGGCGCACGCGGCGCAGCTTCTCGATGGCTTCGCCTGCGGCATCGGTATAGATCAGGTGGCGGGCGAAACCAAACAAGGCATCGATGCTGTCGCCGTCCTGCGCCAGGGCCTGCTCGAAGCATTGCCGCGCCTCGCCGAAACGCCAGGCCATGTCCAGCAGCGAACCGCGTGCGGCCTGCAGGCCCGGCAAGCTGCCCTCCAGGTCCTCCAGCGCGGCCAGCCCCTCCTCGACCGCAGGCCGCGTCGGCAGCTGGCCCCAGCCGACCGAGATGGCCAGGGCGTCCGCCAGCGCCACGCGGGCCGAAGCAAAGCCGGGCTCATCGCGCACCAGCGTGCGCAGGAGATCGATGGCCAGCCCCATGGCCGCGGGCGTGCGCTGCAGCTGCAGCTGGCGGGCATGGGCATAACTGTCCAACGCAGCGGAGCCTGGCCCGGCCGGCGCCGCCCCGTCGACGAGCCGGTAGCCCAGCCCATACACGGCCTCGACCCTCACCCCGCGCGGCTGCAGCAACTGTCGCACCCGGCTGATGCAGCGCGCCAGGCTCTCGTCCGACATCAGCCGGCCGGCCCAGGCCTGGGCTGCGAATTCGTCCTTGCGCACCACGCCGGGCGCGCGCTCCAGCAGCAGCCGCAATACGGCGCGCTCCTTGGGCGGCAGCTTCTGCGCGGGGCCGTCGGCCTGCAGCAGGCCGGCGTCGTCCAGCGCGAGCGACTTCATCAGGGTATGTCTCGACATCAGCGAGCCGTCATCGTCAGGATTTCATCAAGCTTGCGGGGAGTCCCCCTCCTAGCATTCATTGGCAGGGACGGGGGATGGGCCTTCGTCCGAAAGTCTTCTTCTTCGAACGGAGTCTTCTTCATCATGATGTCTATTCTCAGCCATTGGCGCACGCGCCTTGCCGGCGTGGCCTGTGCCATCTGCCTCATCAGCCCCGCGGGCGCCGACACCTTGATGGACACCGGCGCACCCGGTGGCTTCCTCGGCTACTACGGCTTCGATGTCTTCGTCGGCCAGTCGGTCGCCATCGCCTTCACGCCCACGCAGAACTACAGCTTCGACAACGTCTCCCTGTGGCTGATGAGCAATGACTTCGATGCCGCGGGCCGCATGCTCAACGTCTCGCTGCAGACCGACGTCGGCGGCGCCGCGACGCCGGTGGGGCCCTCGGGCACGACGCTCGAATCCTGGGCCCATGCGACCGAGGCCGTTGGCTGGACGCCGCTGCTGGAAACGCTGAACTCCGTCACCCACCCGATGCTGCAGGCCGGCCAGACCTACTGGATCGTCGCCACGTCCGACGAGGCGGCCCTGGTGGACCCGATCTGGGCCGCTGCCGGCGACAGTGGCGGTGCCTACTGGATGGGCAATATCGACTATGCGTCCAGCCCCGCCTGGCAGGTGGGCCAGACCAGCGGCCCGCCGGGGGTGGTCATCAACGCCACGCCGGTGCCGGAACCCGGCACGTTTGCGTTCGCAGCGCTGGGCGTGCCGGTGCTGCTGGGCGTTGCGCGGCGCCGCGCGCGGTCGGCTCATCAGGCCTGACGAGTTGAAACAACAAGGCCCCGCGGCACACGCCGCGGGGCCTTGTCGGCTTCGCCAGGACGGTGCGCACCGGCGTGGTCGCCACCATCCTGGCCTGGAAGGCGGGGCTGATGACCTGGTCCTTGGCTGTGTGCACAGGCCTTGTCGACCTGGCCGAAGCGCGCCGGCGCAGCTGGGCAGCGACGCAGACCCAGCGCACGGGCTGGCTCGCCGGGCTCGGCGAGGAGCGCATCAGCCGCGCGCTGAGCGCCATGCACGCCGATCCATTCCGGCGCTGGACGGTCAAGGAACTGGCGGGCGTCGCGCTGATGTCGCGCTCGATCTTTGCCCAGCGCTTCGCGGCAACCGTCGGAGAGCCGCCCCTGCACTACCTCGCAAGGTGGCGGCTGAACATCGCAGCGGATCGGAAAGGAGACGGTGGCGACAGGCAACGCATGAGGCGGCGTTGCCCGTGTCACACGGCGAAAAACCGATGCACGGTCGTGCTTCGATAGACCTCGCCTGGACGCAAAACGGTCGAGGGCCAGTCCTTGTCGGCCAAGTGATTGGGCGAATCGGGGCTGTGCTGGGTCTCCAGGCATAACGCATCGCCTTGACGGTAGATGCGCCCGCCGGGTCCGCACAAGCTGCCGTCCAGAAAATTACCGGAGTAGAACTGCAGGGCCGGCTCGGTGCTCAGGATTTCCATGCCGCGTCCGGAGGCGGGGTCTTGCAGAACAGCCGCGAGATGCAGTCCACCGTCGAAGGGCGCATCCAGCACCCAGTTGTGGTCGTAGCCCTTGGCCGTCAGGAGCTGCGGATGGACATGGCGAATGCGCGATTCGACAACGGTGGGTGCGCGGAAATCGAAAGGCGTGCCCTCGACGCTCGCATGGCCCGTCGGAATGCTGGTCGCGTCGATCTCGGTGTAGCGCGCGGCCGGGATCATCAGGCTGTGGCCCAGCACCGAGCCTTCGCCGGCGAGGTTGAAGTAGCAGTGGTGGGTGAGGTTGACGACCGTCGGCTGATCGCACACCGCTTCGTAGTCGATGCGAAAGCTCGCCTCGTCGAGCGTGTAGCGCACGGTCGCGTGCAGGCGGCCGGGGAAGCCCTGCTCGCCGTCTTCGCTCGTGTACTTCAGCAGCAGAGTTGAATCGCCATCTGCCTCCACCTGCCAGAGCTGTGAGCCAAAGCCCTTCGCTCCGCCGTGCAGGCTGTTCGGCCCGTCATTGCAATCGAGCTGGTGCATGACGCCATCGAGTTCGAAGCGCCCCTTGGCAATGCGGTTGCCATAGCGGCCGACGAGCGTGCCGAAGTGCGGATTGCGATGGACGTAGTCGTCGAGATTGTCGAAACCGAGCACGACGTTGACCGTCTTGCCGGAAGCGTCAGGCACCCAAAGTTCCGTGACGATGCCGCCGTAGGAAATGACCGTTAGCCCCAGGCCGTGCCCATTGCTCAGCCGGTACTCATGGACCACGCGCCCATCGGGCATGCGGCCGTACTCGCGCACCGTCGCGATCACGCCCAGCCGCCGTCCACGATGAAGTCCTGCGCGGTGCACATCGCGCTGTCGTCCGCGGCGAGGAACAGGGCCATGCGGGCGATGTGCTCGGCCATCAGCGGCTTGTTGATGCACTGGCCCTTGGCAATCTCCTCGCGGGTCGCGTCGTCGACCCACAGCCTGAGCTGCTTCTCCGTCATCACCCAGCCGGGCACGAGCGTGTTGACGCGGATGTTGAAGCCGCCCAGGTCGCGCGCCAGGCAGCGCGTGAGGCCCGCGATGGCCGCCTTGGAAGACGTGTACGCCGGCATGCCGCCCTGCTTGAGCATCCAGCTGATCGAG